>Ga0222622_10000354_pt1 | contig 16612 bp, 10 predicted proteins | sample PLM2_5_b1metaG_FD_177335 | JGI IMG/M metagenome (GOLD analysis project Ga0222622, IMG submission 177335) | Groundwater sediment microbial communities from an aquifer in East River, Colorado, USA - PLM2_5_b1 | ecosystem: Environmental > Terrestrial > Soil > Riparian zone | place: USA: East... | reverse complement strand
AGAGCTCCTGTCGGCCACGTTCGCGAGGGGATGCGCCCGATCGGCGTTCGCCTCGAGCGGAAGATCGATCTCGAAGGTCGTCCCGACGTCGACCCGGCTCATCACGTGGACGGTGCCGAGGTGTGCCTCGACGATCGCGCGAACGATCGACAACCCCAATCCGAACCCGCCGGTGTGCCGGCTGCGGCCGGGATCCGCTCGGGCGAAACGGTCGAAGATGCGATCGAGGTCTTCATCCGGGATCCCCGTCCCCGTATCGCGGAACGAGGCGACCGCGGCGCCGTCGCGTCGACGGACGGCGACCTCGATCGTGTCCTGCTCGCGCGTGTGTTGCACCGCGTTCTCGATCAGCGCATCGAACGCCACGGCCAACCGGTCGCGGTCGGCCAGGACGATCGCCTCCTCGGCGGCACTGAGCACCCACCGACGGGGCGTCGCCGCCCACCGCCGGAACGCGTCGACGACGATCTCCGCCACGTCCACGGGGACCAGGTGGAGCTGCTGAGGGTCCTCGGTCCCCGCAAGCAGGAGCAGACCGTCGACGAGGCGCCGCAGGCGCGCCAGCTCGTCCGCGATCACGTCGACGTCCTCGACGATCGTCGGATCCGTGGCACGACGCTGGATCAGCTCCGTGTGGCCGAGGGCCACCGTGATCGGCGTCCGGAGCTCGTGGGACGCATCCTGCACGAATCGCCGCTCACGTTCGAGGAGCCGCAGGTTCTCCATGGACACGCGCTCGACTTCCTCCATGGCGGACAACCGGCGTCGGGCGTGCCACACCATGGCCACGAACATCGCGGCCATCAGCGGCACCTCGGTGATCTCGTCGAGCGGCTGCGCTCCTTTCGCGTAGTCGATCCCGATGAACGCACCCGTCGTCAGCATCACGACGGCGAGCACGGTCAAGGTGGGTCTCGTCCGCCAGACGCGGAAGCCGTACAGGACCGTCAGGCTCACCCAGATGAAGTGGAACGGCACCGTCTCCCACGAGGGGATGAGGAGCATCGCGGCGAGATTGGCCAGCGAGAACAACACCCACGCGACGTCGATCCATCGCTCCCGGTTCGGCCATTCGAGCGCGTCAGGACGCATCGAACCGGTATCCCACCCCGCGGATCGTGGTGATCGCGTCCGGACCGAGCTTCGCGCGGAGGCGGCGAACGTAGACGTCGACCACGTTCGATCCGGGGTCGAAGTGGTAACCCCAGACCGACGAGAGCAGCCGTTCCTTCGACACCGAGCGTCCTGCATGCCGCATCAGCTCCTGGAGGAGCAGGAACTCTCGGTCGGCGAGCGGGACCGGCCCGCGACCGTCATCGACCTGGCGCCGGATCAGGTCGAGCGTCGTCGGGCCAACCACCAACTTCGTCTGGTCGGCTCGCGCTGCGGTGCGCAGGCGCGCCCGCACCCGGGCGAGCAGCTCCTCGAGCGAGAACGGCTTCGAGAGGTAGTCCTCCGCGCCGAGCTCGAGCGATCGCACCTTCGAAGCCGTGTCGCTGAGCGCCGAGAGAACGAGGACGGGCTGGGAGGGCTTGCGCTCCAAGATCTGCTGGAGGACCGAGAGTCCGTCGACGTCGGGCATCACCAGATCGAGGATGAGCAGGTCATAGGTCCGTGACCGCGCGAGCCGAAGACCCTCTTCCCCGCCTCCCGCGGTGTCGACCTCGAGACCCTCCGCCTCCAGGCCGCGGCGGACGAAGTTCACGATGCGCTGCTCGTCGTCCACGAGCAGCACCCTGCCGGCCAGCGCCGGCTCGCCCCCGGTTACTCGAGCAGATGGGTCCACGGGCCTCCCTCAGGCCCCAGCGTAGCCAGGTCGCACCAACCTGGGTAGAGCCTCCGGATCGCTCTCAGGGTGACAGTTCTGTCATGTCCCGTAGGGTCCGGCTGACCTGACGAGAGGCGCGAACGACGGGGCGGCCTCCGTGACCGGAGGCCGCCCTTCAAGGACCGTTCGGGTCAAAGGCTCGTCCCCACGCGGGGACACCACCGTAAGGAACACGGACCGCATTCGTGGGGTTCTGTTCGCTGACGTCGACGATCGCACGAGGAGGGAGCAGATGGCTGATCCAGAAGATCGAAACACGGGGATCATCGAGGAGTTCCGAGCGAACCACGGGAAGGTCGGCGGGTACTTCGAGGGCCGTCCGCTCCTGCTCCTCACGATGCGAGGAGCGAAGAGCGGAGCGGAGCGGACGACGCCGCTCGCCTACCTCGCCGACGGGGAGCGGTTCGTCGTCTTCGCGACCAAGGGCGGGGCTCCAACCAACCCCGACTGGTACTACAACGTGGCGGCCAACCCCGAGGTCACGATCGAGGTGGGGGACCGGCGGTTGCATGCCAAGGCGCGGGTGACCGCGGAACCCGAGCGGACCGAGCTCTATCGACGTCAGGCGGAACGGTGGCCGTCGTTCGCCCAGTACCCGAAGAAGACCTCGCGGACGATCCCCGTGGTCGTGCTCGAGCCGTCCGGCCAGACCGAGCCTTGATGAACACGGGGCGGCTCGAGACCTTCGCGGACGGCGTGTTCGCCATCGCGGCAACGCTCCTGATCCTGAGCGTCGACAGTCACCTCGGATCCTGCGCGCCTGCGGGTGCGACGCTCGCGCATCAGCTCGAGTGCTCGTGGCCGTCCTACGTGGCCTACGTCGTCAGCTTCCTGACGATCGGGATCATCTGGGTGAACCACCACACCGTGATGGATCAGATCGATCACGCGGACCGCACCTTCCTGATGATCACCGTCGGCTTCCTGATGGTCGTCGCGTTCATCCCCTTCCCGACGCGACTCGTCGCCGAGAACATCCGAGGAGACGGCGCGCGGGCGGCGGCGATCGCGTACGGCATCACGCTCACGCTCACCGCGGCGCTGTTCAACGCGATCTGGTTCTACGCCGCGCGAGGCGGACGGCTGTTGCGCCCGGACGCGGATCCGGAAACGGTCCGCGGCATCTCGAAGACCTTCGTGTTCGGTCCGTGGCTCTACCTCGCTCTCACGGCGGTGGCTGCGATCGATCCCGTTGCGGGCGCGATCGGGTTCGGCGTGTTCGCGCTCTTCTGGGTGATCGAGAGCTCGGTCTTCGGGCGAGACCGGTCGCACCGTTCCGCCGAACGGTGAGGCGACGGCGCGACGATGGGAGAGAACGAACGGATGCCTGGTCGGTTCGAGGTCACCATCGAGCGCGGAGCGAAGCGCGTCTTCGCGGGCGCGAACGCGTGGCCGGGCTGGTGCCGCAGTGAACGAACGGAGGAAGGGGCGCTCGAGGCGCTCCTCACCTACGGCCCGCGGTATGCGAAGACCATGGGAAGGCGCCGGCTGGGATACCTCGCGCCGCCGGACGTCGGTCGCTTCCGCGTCGTCGAGCGGCTCACGGGGAACGCGACGACCGACTTCGGCGCGCCCGGGGTCGCGCCGAGATCGGATGACCGGCCGGTCGACGAGGAGGAGGCGAAGCGGCTCGCCGCGATCATGAAGGCCTGCTGGTCGGCGCTCGACCGGGCGGCGGCCGCCGCCGATGGCCTCGTGCTCCGCACGGGGCCGCGCGGCGGCGGCCGCGAGCTCGCCGCGATCGTGGAGCACGTCGCCGACGCAGAGGTCGCCTACCTATCGAAGCTCGGAGCGCGGCCGTCAGCGGGAGACGCGAGGGTAAGGCTGCTGGCCGTCCTCGCGTCCAGGGCGCGCGGTGAACCTCCCGAGCGGACCCCGCGGTCGGGCGTGCTGTGGACACCCCGCTACTTCATGCGGCGAGCCGCCTGGCACGTGCTCGATCATGCGTGGGAGATCGAGGACCGCTCGCGGCCTGCGCCCTGACCGCGTTCCGCTTGCCGCGCAACCCCTCCGTACGTGTCCACCCGCCCCGCCGGCCGGTCCGCTCAAGCGGTCCGCCCTGCAGCCGAAGCCTTTCGGGAAGGATCTCCCGGGAAGGCCTGGTCCATGGACCCAGCAGAACTGCTTCGCTACGCGGTGGAGCGGCGGGCGAGCGACGTCCACCTGAAGGCGGGGAACGTCCCGTTCATCAGGGTGGATGGCGAGTTGCTGCCGGCCCCATTCCCATCGCTCACCGCTGCTGAGACACGGGCAGCGGCCGACGCCTTGATGCCGTCGCACAAGGCGGACGAGTTCGCACGTACCAAGGAGGCGGACTTCGCCTACACCCTCGAAGGGGTCGGGCGGTTCCGCGTCAACGTCCTCCGTGAGTCCGACACGGTCGGGCTCGCGATCCGCTGGGTGAGCCCCGAGGACCTCACGTTCGAGCAGCTCCACCTGCCCGAGACGATCCGCTCGCTCGCCGAGACGAAGCGTGGGCTGGTGCTGGTGACCGGTCCGACGGGCGCGGGCAAGACGACGACGATCGCGGCGCTGATCGGGTTCATCAACCGGACGCGCCGGGCGCACATCGTGACGATCGAAGATCCGATCGAGGTCGTGCACACCGACAGCATGTCCGTGATCCGTCAGCGGGAGGTCGGGCGGGACACCGGCTCGTACGGATCCGCGCTCCGGCAGGCGCTCCGACAGGATCCGGACGTGGTCTTCCTCGGCGAGATCCGCGACCACGAGACCGCGCTCGCCGCGATCCAGGCGGCGCAGACGGGACACCTCGTCTTGTCGACGCTCCACACGATCGACGCGACCGAGACGATCTCGCGCGTCGTCGAGCTGTTCCCACCGCAGCAGCAGCCGCAAGCACGCGTCTCCCTCGCCGGCGCGTTGCGGGGCGTCGTTTCACAGCGGCTGCTCGAGCGCGCGGACGGCCTCGGGCGGGTCCCCGCGGTCGAGGTGCTCCTCAATACCGGCCGCGTCTACGAGCGGATCCTCGACGCCGAACAGACCTCCGGGCTGCCCGATGTGATCGCCGAGAGCGGCTACGACGGCATGCAGACGTTCGACCAGTCCCTGCTCGAGCTCGTCCGAACCGGGGTCGTCTCCGAACAGGACGCGCGCGTCGTTGCCACGAACCCCCACGACTTCGCCCTGGCGCTCGGTGCGGCCGCGACCGAGCCCACCCCGGCGCTCGACGAGCTGGTCGTCCACGGAGCCGTCTCGGATGAGTAGCGATCTCGGGACCCCGTACGCCGGCGACCGTCTCGACGAGCCCGCGACGAGGTCCCCTGCGTGCCCCGCGTGCGGACGCCATTCCCAAGTCGAAGCGGCGTTCTGCGCCTTCTGCGGCACGGCGCTCGTCCATCAGCGGGTGCCCGGACCGCCCGTGTTCGCGGCGGTCGCGGCGGCGATCTCGGGCCGGAGCGCCTACGACGTGCTGCACGAGGTGGGTGGGATCTTCGAGTCGCTGGGGGCCGTCTTCGAGGGCGTCTCGCAAGCACCGGCGACGCTCGTGGCGCTGTTCCCGCCGAAGGAGGACGCCGCGGTCACCGCCGCGCGCGCGGCCCTCGACGCGGCGACGGCCTGTCCGGACGTCCGGCTCGGGATCGACGCGTCCGAGGTGACCGAACGGTCCGACCAGGATGCGATCTGGCAGTACCTGATCGATCGCGCCGCCGAGCTGCAGGCGCTCGCGCAGCCCGGAACGATCGTCCCGGGCGACGAGATCTTGCCGCTCACCGAGGGCGCGGCCGTGATCGAACCGCTCGAGGACGGGAAGGGCACGCCGTCGCTGCGTTCGATCCGCGACCTCGTGGCTGCTCCCACCGGGCCTCCGACGCGACCCGTCGATGCCGGCCGGGCAGATCCCGTCGGCGCCCGCCGGACGCCCTTCGTCGGTCGCGAACGTGAGCTCGCCGAGCTGACGGGAAGGCTCGGCACCGTCCGCGATCAGGGCCGCGCGATGTGCGTTGCGCTGATCGGCGAGGTCGGCGCCGGCAGGACGAGGCTGCTCGCCGAGTTCGCGAACGCGTCCGCTCCGGACGTCCGGATCGTCCGGCTCGCGTGCGAGCCGGCCACGGTCGGTGCGGTGGGGGCATGGCCGATCGAGGAGCTGGTCGAACGCGTCGCGAGACTGACCGGCGATGAGACGTCCGCAGACGTCCGTGCGACCCTCGAACGACTGGTCGGGCACCTGCCCGACGGCGACCGGATCGCCGAGCGCATCGCCCACGTGGTCTCGGTCGACGGCGCCTCAGGCGCCGTCGACGAGACCACGTGGGCGATGCGCACGCTGTTCGAGGCGGTCTTCGACGGACCGGCGATCCTGGTCGTCGACGACATCGACCGGGTCTCGTTCGGTTTCTCGTCCTTCCTCGCCGATCTCGCACGAGCGCTCGACGGGACGCCCCTGCTCATCGTTTGCACCGCCGCCGGTGAACCGCCCGGCATCACGGACACGCTCCCGATGGCCCCCTTCGATGTCGCGACGGCCGAACGGCTGGTCGCGGCTCGGCTCGGTGCGGCCGGCGAGGAAGTCTCCGCCGCGATCGTGGGAGCGCTCGGGACCAACCCCCTCGCGCTCGAGCACGGCCTGACGCTCGTGGTCGAGACCCCCGCCCTCTCCCGTGACGCCGGCGTATGGGCGCTCGGGGCGGACCCGCTCCCTACGTTCGGCTCCGTCGGGGACGTCCTCGACGCCCGCCTGAGCGCGCTGCCCGCCGATGTCCGGGCGACGATGGCGGTCGCGGCGCTCATGGGCACGACCGTCCCGACGCCCGCGCTGCTGGCGTCCGACGACGAGGGGGGCTCGGGCGCGGATATCGAGCGGCAGCTCGCCGAGTTGATCGCCGCGGGCATCCTCGTTGCCGACGGCACGGCGACCACGTTCGTCCACCCGCTGGCGCGTGAGACCGCTGCGACCGGCGCGTCGCCGGCCCGCGCCGCCGAGGGCCACGTCCGCGCCGCACGGGCGATCCTGGACGCCGCGGGTTCCCGACGGCGTCGTATCGCCGGGTCGGCCGGCACGCATCTGGCCGAAGCCCTCCTGCTCCGCCGGGACGTTGCGGCGGAGGACCCGGATCGCGTCGATGCGATCGACCTGCTGAGCGCTGCCGCCGAGCACGCCAGGGATGTCGGCGACGCAGCGGGCGCCGCGATCCTGGAACGACGGATGGCCTCCCTCCTGGAGAAGGACGACCCCGTCCGCGCCGAGCTGCTCTTCCGCGCCGCCGCGCACGAGGTCGAGACCGGGCGCGTGCGGGAGGCGGAGGCCGCGATCAACGCGGCGATGACCGCCACCGTGGGGGTCCCGGGCGATCGGATCGATCATCACGTCCGGATCCTCCGGGCATCGCTGCGCGCGTCGGCCGACCGAGCCACGCTGGACGGCGCACGAGCGATCGCCGATGAGGCGTACGAGCGGTTCGCCGAGCTCGAGGACGGGTGGGGGATGGCGTGCGCCGCCGCGCTCCGCGGACAGGTCCATGCCGCGCGCGGGCACGCCGCGGCGGTGGTGGAGGACCTGACCGAGGCCGCCGAGCGAGCGAGCGCTTCGCAGCACCCGATCGAGGCCGCGCGGGCGCTCCGCGGGATCGGACGGGCGCTGCTGGACGGGCCGATGCCGGTCGAGCACGCGATCGTCCGGTGCGAGCGCCTGCGAGCCGACGCCGCGGGACATCCACTCGCCGAACAGGATCTTGTCGGCGTCCTCGGCGTGCTCCTCGCACGACGAGGGCGTTTCGACGAGGCGCGCGCACTGATCGGGAACGCGATCGCCACGATCGAGGGATTGGTCGCCGACGCCGACCTCGCCGTCGCCCTGCATCGCGCGGGCGTGATCGGCTGGCTCGCCGGCGAGTTCGACGCCGCCGAGCCGCCGATCCAGCGAGCCCTTGCCGCCGCGTCGCACGCCCGTGACGACCGGCTGCGAGCGACCATCGCCGCGTCGTGGGCGAACCTCGTCCTCGCGACCGAGGATCGGGTCGAGGAGGCCATGGCCCTCGCGGATGTCGCGGAGACGTGGGCGACCGAACCGACGGCGCTCGTCGGTTGCCGCACCGCGCGTGCTCGGGCCCTCGTCCGGCTGGGCGACGTCCAGCGCGCGGACAAGCTCGGTCGCGAGGCGGTATCACTCGCGGAACAGACCGACTCGACGGATCTCCGCGCGAACGCCTTGTTGCATCTCGCGGAGGTCCTGCGCCTGTCCGGCCGGCCGAACGAAGCCAAGCCCTTCGAGCGTCGCGCGTTCCGGCTCCTTGATCGCAAGGGCGCGTCCGCGCAGGCGGCCGCCGTCTTCCGGAACCTGTCGGCCGAGGACCACCTCCAGCCGTCCGGGGAGGACGACGCTGCCGACGTCGCGCCCGAAGGCGAGGATCGACCGGCGCCCGAGATCGTCGCGGATCCGGCCGATGCGACGGTCGACGAGCTCGACCCGGATCCGGCCGCGCCGACCGAACCAACGCCCGTCGCGGCTGCGCCCCCGGAACCCGAGCTCGAAGCCGCCCTGGACGAACCGGAGGCCGTCGCGGACGATCGCCCGCCGCTCCCGCCGATCGCCGAGGCGTTCGCGGCCAGCTCCGAGGCCGAGAAGAAGAAGCGAGGGCGCTTCCGCCGCTGAGACCGAGGCTGCTCGGGTAGCGTGAGCGGATGGCGGATCAGACCGACGTTGCCGTGATCGGCGCCGGCGTGATCGGTCTATCGTGCGCGCGCGAGCTCGGCGCTGCGGGCGTGAACGTGACGGTGCTCGAGGCAGCGGAGGCGGCCGGCCGAGGCGCGTCGGCACTCGCCAACGGCGGCATCCGGGCGCAGTTCACGACCGAGGTCAACATCGCCTTCTCGCGGTTCTCGATCGGCGAGCTGGAGACGCTCGAGCGGACCGTCGGGGGCCTCGGGTTCCATCAGACCGGTTACCTCTTGCTGGCGGGAGCGGATGCGAGCGAACGCACGTTGCGCGACGCCATCGAGCTCCAGCGCCGCCTCGGCGTCGAGACCCGATGGCTCGAGCCGGCCGAGATCGCCTCCATGGTTCCCTTCGTCAGGGCCGAGGGGATCCGAGGAGGCGCGTTCCATGCCCGAGACGGTTTCCTCGATCCCGCGGGCCTCGTCGCGGCGCTCCTCGCCGAGGCGCGCACGAGGGGCGCCACGATCGTCACGCGCGCCCCCGTGAGCGCGATCGAACCCGGCTTCGTCGTCCGGCATGCGAAAGGTGATCTGCGCGCGGGCGCGATCGTGAACGCGGCCGGGACGGGAGCCGGGGCGGTCGCGCGGCTCCTGGGAAGCGATGTGCCGGTCGAGCCCGTGCGTCGCAACCTCGCGCACGTGATGGACCCGTCACCCGCCGGCGGGCTCACGCCGATGACGGTGGACGTGGACACCGGCGTCCTCGTGCGGCGTGAGCCCGCCGGCGGGTGGGTCCTCGCTTACTCCGACCCCGGCGATCCGCCCGGGTGGGACACGTCGGTCGATCCCGCCTTCCTCCCGGCGCTCGCCGCCAGACTCCCCAACCGGTTCCCGTCGATCCTCGATCTGCCGATGGATCCGTCACAGTGTTGGGCGGGCCTCTACCCGGAGACGCCGGACCACCACGCGATCATCGGCGAGGACCCGACGGTACCGGGCGTCTTCCACTGCGTCGGGTTCGGGGGCCACGGGCTCATGCACGCGCCGGCCGCCGGGCGCGCGATCGGCGAGCTCGTCACACGGGGGCGGGGCGAGACGTTCGACCTCCGGCCGCTCAGGCCCTCGCGATTCGTCGAGGGCGACCTCGTCGCCGAATCCGCCGTCCTGTGACGAGGACCCGTCAACCTGCGGGCGGCGGCGGCGCCGGGTCGTCCGTCGCGGCGAGGGGCGCGGGCGCCGGAGGGGTCGCCGCCGTCTCCTTTCCCGCCTCCGGTGCGACCTGGCTCCGTCGGCTCCGAACGAGGACCAGCGCTACCACCACGACCAGCAAGATCGCGAGCCCGAGCAGGATCCACATCGTCGGCCCGTTGCCCCCGCTGCCGATCGCACTCCCGGTCGCCTGGATCTCGGTCTTCTCGCCGAACGCCGGCGTCCACGTGACGGTGTTCCCGGTGATCGTGCCGCCGGACTGTTGCGATACTGGACCCGGGAACGTGATCGCGATGCGCAGCTCCATGTCCTTGGCCAACTGAGCGGCACCCGGCTGGAGCGGGCCGGTCGCGGCCGGCGTGAGGTCGATCTCGCCGTTGACCTGGAACGCGTCGCCGACCCGCTTGATCGAGATGGTCTCTCCGGCCGTGGTGCCCTGACTGAACGCATCGATGGGGACATCCTGGAACGTGTACGTCTTCCCCTCGAACCGGTCGTCCGCGTAGGCGGACTCCTGGAACCGCACCCCGGAGGGCAGCGGGCCGGCGCTCGCGGTGATCTGGCCCAGGAGGTCGTCGGCGGACGAGCCCGTGAGCGCCAGGAGGTCTCGGCTGACCGCGAAGACCATCGTCCCACCGACGGTGTTGTCGCCGTGCAGCTCCATATTCAGGTCGACCTTGATGCACCCCGTCATCAGCAGCGCGAGCGCACACAGCGCGCTCGTGCGTGCGGTGGCACGGAGCGTGGCCGTCATCGTTCCTCCAGGAGGCGTCCCCTTCGACGCCGGACCGTTCCGAGGGTACACGGGTGATAAGTTCCCGCGCGTGCCACACGAGACGATCACGGTCGGCGAGGTCGAGATCGTCGCGTTCCTCGACGTCGACGTGAACGACGAGCCGATCGCGGACGCCTTCCCCGGCGCTCCGGCCGGAGCGATGCTCGACGCGAAGGGTCGATACCCGAACGTCTACGGACAGGACGACGCCTGGCGGCTCCGCGTTCGAGTGTGGCTGGTCCGACATCCGGGTGGCCTCCTGCTGTTCGACACGGGGGTCGGCCCGGAGTCGTCACCGGCGATGGACTGGTGCCCCGAGCCGGGCGTCGCTGCGGCCTCGCTCGCGGAGGTCGGCGCGGCACCGGAGACGATCGACGTCGTCGCGCTCAGCCATGCGCACGACGACCACATCGGCGGGATCCTCAGCCGCGAAGGGGCGCCGGCGTTCCCCCGGGCGCGCTACCTGCTCCAACGGGCGGACGATGCCTGGCGTCGCGGGACGGATCAGGACGACCGAAGCTCGTTCGAGCGGCTGGTCGCTCCGCTCGAGCGGACCGGTGCGCTCGAGCTGCTGGATGGAGACCATCGGGTCAGCGAGCTGATCGAGCTCCGCCACGCGCCCGGTCACACACCGGGGCACCAGGTCCTCCGCGTGGCGAGCGACGGGGCGGGCGCCTTGTTGTCGGCAGACACGTGGAACCACCCGATGCAGCTCGCGCACCCGGACTGGTGGGCCGGATCGGACGACGACCACGAACGCTCGACCGCCACGCGACGGGCGCTCCTCGAGGAGCTGCTGGCTGAGCCCGACACGGTCGTCGCGCCCACGCATTTCGGCGAAGCCTTCGGACACGTCTCGCCCGACCCGGACGGACCGGCGGCGTGGCACCCGACGACCTGAAGCCCTACACGCTCGGCAACCCGACGCTCATCTGGATCGAATACCAGGTCGCTCCGGCGACGGTCGCGACCGTCAGCGCGCTTCCGAGCGGCCACGGGATCCGCCGCCACCGCGCAAGGACGAGCCCGAGCACGAGGCCCAGGGCGGCGACGGCGAGCTTCCAGCCGATCCGGGTCGGGGGATCGATGATGATGGACGTCGGACTGGCGCACGCGTGGAACACCGGCGTCAGCACGTACCCGGCCGGACAGTGGTACGTCGGGATCGTGATGGCCACAGCGAGTCCGGCGACGGCCACGGAAAAGCCCTCCCCCCATGTCCACCCCGATGACCCTTCCGGCTCGAGCAACCTCCGTGACGTCCGCCAGAGGACCCCCGATCCGACCACGACGAGCAACGCTCCCAGCATCACGGCCAAGCCACCGACCCCGACCGTGTGGGCGCAGATCGAAGTGCCCCGCGGACCGCCGAGCGGGCACGTCAGCTCATACCAGGCGGACCACACCAACGTGACACCGACCACCGACCAGCATGCCCCCGTCGTGATCCCCGCCGCCCTGCCGCGCACGGAGATCGGCTCCAGGTCCTCCCGCCGCGCCAACCGCTCTCGCAGCACCGACCGGCTCAGCCGACGAGGGCGCGGACCTGCCTGAGCGCCACGGTGAGCTGTGAGAGGTCGGTGACGCCTTCGATCCCGAGGGATCGAAGGAATCGTTGGAGGCGGGCGACGGCTTCCTCGTGGGACGCGAGGAAGCCGTCGATCGCCTCGTCGATGGGCGCTCCCCCGGCCAGCTCCAGCGCCCGTTCGCAGAGCGAGCGTCGCAACGAGAACAGGTCGTCCTCCATCGACTGGCGAGCCCAGCGCTGCCACCGGGTTCCGGCTGGCAGTGCTTCCAGCTGGTTCTCCAGCCAATCGAGCTGGAGCCGCTCCCCCAACAGGAAGAATCCGCGCGCCACCTCGAGCGGGGCGCGGCCGGTCGCGTGGGACACCGCGATGATGTCCGGCGCGTGGACCAACTCGCCCTGGAACGCGGTGCGTCGCGCCAGCGGCTCGGGAACCCCCTCCGCGATCAAGCGCTCCGCGATCTGCTCATGCTCCTCACGCCACGCTTCCGGACCGATCTGATCGATCTGCGACGCGAGTTGGGCGAAGGAGTCCCGCGAGGCGTCGACCGCATCGGCCAGGCGCTGCCCCGCCGCTTGGACGAGGTACCACCGCGAGGTGGTCTCCACGAGCCAATCCACGCCGGACAGGAGGTCGGTCTGCACGACGGGATCGATCACGCCGTCCAGCTTCTCGATCTCGTCCCATCGGGCGACGGCTCCGGTCACATCGCGCGCGATCCGGAAGGCGCGGACGACGTCGCCGGGGTGGGCCCCGATCTCGGCGACCATCCGCGAGACGAACGTGATGCCCTGCGAGTTCACGACGTCGTTCGACGCCATCGTCGCGATGATCTCCCGCCTCAACGGGTGCTCGGCGAGGAGATGGCCGAACGCGTCGACGATCGCGGGCGGGAAGTACCGGGCGAGGTCGGCGACGAGGTACTCGCTGTCCGGCAGATCGGTCTCCAGGAGCGCCCGGAAGACGGAGCGCTTCGCGTACGCGAGCAGCACGGAAAGCTCCGGGCGCGTCATCCCGGCTCCGTTCGCCCGGCGCTCCGTCATCTCGTCGGTCGTGGGCAGGAACTCGACGTCGCGTTCCAGCTCGCCTTCGGCCTCGAGCTGTTGCATCAGGTCCTCGTAGGCCTCGATCCGCTGCGTCGACTGCTCCTCCTCTTGCGAGAGGATCTGGGCCTGGAGGTAGTTGTCGTAGAGCACGTGCGCGACGACGTCGGGAGCGCACGCCTCCAGCATGCGGTTCCTGTCCTCGAGCGTGAGCTCACCACGCGCGATCGCGAGCCCCAGCAGGATCTTCCAGTTGACCTCGTGGTCCGAGGTGTCGACCCCGGCGGAGTTGTCGATGAAGTCCGTGTTGATGCGCCCTCCGGACCGGGCGTACTCGATCCGTCCGCGCTGGGTGAACCCGAGATTCCCTCCCTCGCCGACGACCTTCGTACGCAGATCCCGCCCGTCGACGCGCAGACCGTCGTTCGTCCGGTCACCGGCGTCCGCGTTGGTCTCTTCGGACGACTTCACGTAGGTGCCGATCCCGCCGTTCCACAGCAGGTCGACCGGTGCCCTCACGACCCATCGGATCAACTCCGCCGGGGTCATGCCGGCCGGCGCCTCGGGCGGGATCCCGAGAGCGGTCCGGACCTCGGGTGCGGGCGTCACGCTCTTCGCCGCCCGGTCCACGACGGTCCCGCCGGCCGACAGGATCGATCGGTCGTAGTCGTTCCACGATGAGCCCGGCAGCTGGAACAGCCGTTTGCGCTCGGCGAACGAGATGGCCGGATCGGGGTTCGGGTCGAGGAAGACGTGCCGGTGGTCGAACGCGGCCACCAGCTTGATCGTGTCCGTGTACAGCATCCCGTTGCCGAAGACATCGCCGGACATGTCGCCGATCCCGACCGCGGTGAAAGGGTCGCGGAGGACGTCGATGCCCAGCTGCCGGAAGTGCCGCTTCACCGATTCCCACGCGCCTCGCGCGGTGATGCCGAGCGCCTTGTGATCGAATCCCGCGGAGCCTCCGCTGGCGAACCCGTCCCCGAGCCAGAACCCGTACCGCTCGCTCACCGCGTTCGCCGTATCCGAGAACGTCGCCGTCCCCTTGTCCGCGGCGACCACCAGATACGTGTCGGGTCCGTCGAGCGCTCGGACCCCTTCGGGGTGCACGACCGCGCCCTGGACGTAGTTGTCCGTGATGTCGAGGAGCCCGTGCATGAAGGTGACGTACTGGGCGAGCACTTCCGCCTTCAGCTCGTCCGGCGCCGCCGGCCGGCGTTTCAGGATGAAGCCGCCCTTCGATCCGTCCGGCACGATGATCGCGTTCTTGACCCGCTGCGCCTTCATCAGGCCGAGGACCTCGGTCCGGTAGTCCTCTTTCCGGTCGGACCAGCGGATGCCGCCCCGGGCGACCATCCCGCCGCGGAGGTGGATCGCCTCCATGTTCGCCGAATACACGAAGACCTCGCACAGCGGGAACGGCTTCGGCATCTCGGGAACGTCGGCCGACCGCAGCTTGATCGCGAGGGCGAGACGCTCCGGGCGGTAGGCGTTCGTGCGCAGCGTGGCCTCGATCGTGCCGAGGAGCGAGCGAAGGATCAGGTCCTGGTCGAGCGACGCGACCCCTTGCAGATCCTCCACGACCTGGTCCCTGATCGCCGACGCCTCCTCCGCGGGAGCGTTGCGAACCGGGTCGAACTTCGCCTCGAAGAGCTCCACGAGCCGGGCGGCGATGTGCGGGTTCGCGGCCATCGAATCGTTCCGGTATTCGTCCGTGAACCGCGCCGAGACCCGCATCCGGTAGGTGCGGTACGCGCGGAGGACGTGGATCTGTTCCCAGGTCAGCCCCCCCACGATGACCAGGCGGTTGAGGGAATCCACCTCCGCCTCGCCGCGCCACATCGCGCCGAGCGCGTCACGGACCGCCCCCGCGACCCCTTCAAGGTCGAGCACCGCTCCGCGAGCGTCGAGGACACCGAAGTCGTGGATGAACACCCGTCCTTCGCCCTCGAGGTGGACGGGGATCTCCTCGACGACCCGCAGGCCGAGGGACTCGAGCAAAGGCATGAAGGCCGACAGGTCGACCTTGCCCCCGGTCTTGTAGAGACGCACACGCGTGAGCCGCTCGCCCGCCGACTCGTTGCCGATCCCGACGACGAAGCCGTCCGGCGACGACGCCAGCTCCTCCAGGTTCAACACGTCGTCGACGGCCAGCGCCCAGTCGGTGTCGGACGTCTTGTAGTAGTCGGGGAACCGAGGCGCGTACTTCGCGGCGAGCGCGCGGCCGCCCTGTTCGCCGAGACGCGCGGCCAGCGCGTCGGCCAGGTCGTCGTCCCAGGTGCGCGCGAGCCGTTCGACCTCCGCCTCCAGCTCCTCGTGCCGGATCTCGGGGATCTGCACACCAGCTTCCACGTGCACGGTGAAGAAGATCTTGGCGGACTCGGTCTCCCCGAGAGAAAGGTGGTAGTCCACCGTCACGCCGTGGAAACGCTCCATGAACATGTCCTGCAGTCGCTTGCGGAGCGTCGCGGTGAATCGCTCGCGTGGCAGGGCGACCACGATGGACACCTGCCGTCCGAACAGGTCCTTGCGGACCATGACCCGGATCCCCGCCTGCTCCTCGAACTGCAGCAGCCCGACGACGAGCGTCCGGAGCTCTTCGGCCGATCCCTGGAACAGCTCGTCCTTCGGGAACGTCCCGAACAGCTCGACGACCGTCTTGTAGTCGTGCGAACCCGGGATCAGATCCTCGGCCGCCAGGATCTGCTCCAGCTTGTGGTGCAGCAGGGGGGTCTTGGTGGCGGGCTCCATGTACGCCTTCGACGTGAACAGGCCGATCAGCCGCGCCTCGCCGGTGATCCGTCCATCGGGCGAGACCTTGCGCACCCCGACGTAATCCATCCGGGCTCGGCGATGGACGGTCGAGTAGGCCTTGGTCTTCGAGATCACGAGCAGGTCGCCGTCTTCGATCCGATGACGGATGTACGAGGGAAGGCTGTCGAGCGGCGTGACGTCGGCGAACGTGCTCCGCGACACGTCGGACAGGATCCCGAGCCCCGAACCCTCGGTCGCATGGATCGCCCGGCCATCGGGGAGGTCAAGCAGGTCGTACTCGCGGTAGCCCAGCAGGACGAAGTTGAGCTGGAGCAGCCAGTCGAGGAAGTCGACCGTACCGCTCACCTCCTCCGGCGAATAGCGGCCGGCGGCCGCCCGAGCCAGATCCATCATGTGCCGCGTTCGCTCCTGCATCGGTTCGAAGTCCCGGACGACGAGGTGCACGTCGTGCAGGATCTCCCCGATCTTCCGCTCCAGATCGGTTCGCTCCGCCTCGCCGAGCCGCCGTTCGAGCTCGTAATGCATCACCGACTCGCGGTGTGACGCGTCTCGGCCCGACAGCACCCGCTCGATCCGGCCGCGCTCGTCGCGAACCGTCCCAACCACCGGGTGGACCAACAGCCGGACCCGGAGCTCGCGTGCCCCGAGCTCCTCGCTCACCGAGTCGACCAGGAACGGCGAGTCGTCCGTGTTCGTCTCCACGATCGTCCCGACCGACCCGTACCCCTCATCGGCGTCCGTCGGCACGAACACACGGACCGCTGACTGCTCGTTCCCGCGCTGATCGGCGAAGGCGAACGCCGAGGACACCATCGAGAACAACAGGTCCGCCCCGTGATGC
>Ga0222622_10000352_pt1 | contig 16678 bp, 14 predicted proteins | sample PLM2_5_b1metaG_FD_177335 | JGI IMG/M metagenome (GOLD analysis project Ga0222622, IMG submission 177335) | Groundwater sediment microbial communities from an aquifer in East River, Colorado, USA - PLM2_5_b1 | ecosystem: Environmental > Terrestrial > Soil > Riparian zone | place: USA: East... | reverse complement strand
CAGCTCTGCGAAAGCCTGATTATCCAGCCGGGCAAGTTCGCCCTCGGTCTGCTCCATCAATCGTTTGACCTCGAGCTCAGCGGCCTCGGCCTGGCGTTTCTTGTCTGCCGCTGCTTCGTCTTTTGCTTTTTGCAGAAGGGCAGCTTTTTCGTTCTCGACCTGGGCGAGCTTTGCCTCGGTAGCTGTCAGTTGTGCAAGTGCCGCCTGCCTTTCTTGTTCGGCCCTAATGAGATCGGCCCGAATAGCCTCTCGTCTGGCCTTGAAAGCCTCAGATACGGGTATTTTCAGCAGATAAAAAAGGACAGCGAGAAATACAATGAGATTAAGGAACTTCCAAAACTCAAAGCCTGGAACATTCAAATAATTCTCATAAATATACGCCCAGGTGCTGTGTGTGCCCCCTGCGGTCTCAGAAAGTAATAAAATGAAGGTGCTTAAAAGGGCTGACATAAAGATCTTACTTGCCGAGGATATTGGTCGTTATCTTCTCGGCCAGTTTTTCGGCCTCGACGCTTAAGGTGGCACGAGCCTCACTTCGTTGTTTCTCGAGTTGCTCACGTCCCGCTTCAAATCGTGCCGCCGTCTCGGCTTTAGCCTTTTCGATCTTTTTCGCCTTGGCATCGGCCGCCTTTTGATGTTCTTTGGCGATCAGGTCATATCCCTGACTGCGGGCGTCAAGCAGTTCTTTTTGATAAGCGGCGTTTTTGGCTTCGGCCTCTTTCAAGAGCTTTTCTGCCTCGACCGAGTGCCCGCCCTTGTTTTGCTCACGGGTTTCCAGCACACGGTTGATAGGGCGAAAGAAGGTCCGGTTCAGGATCCAGATCATCCCGAGGACCATTGCGATATGTATGAAAATTGTGCCGTCCGGAAAAAGTTGAATTACCTCGGCGGCGGCCAGCAAGTGCATAATCTTATAACGACCGTTTCATAGAGAAACGGGGCGGAAAACGACCCGATTCTGAAAAGATATAAGAGTATCACGCGCCCGATTTTAGGGTCAAGGAAGCCCTCGTTGCGGGCAGTCCACGGTTTTTAAAGTTCGGCGGCTATGCTAAAGTTCTGCCGGCGTCGCCCGTTCTACCGAGATGAAGAAGGAAAAAGTACGTGCTCCCCGCAACCGCACGATCGACCTGAACGAATCTGAAGCGGCTGCGTTCGCCGCCAACATTTTGCGGCCTGATAGTATCCCGGCTGAAACGCGAAATGCCGTCATCTGCGGCGACGCTTTTGAGGCCCTCAAGAAACTGCCCGCGGCCAGTTTTGACCTTCTCTTTGCCGATCCGCCCTATAACCTGACAAAAGAATTTGGCCGCGAGAGTTTTAAACGGCAGGCTGACGAAGCGTACGAGACATGGTTAGACTCGTGGCTGCAGCTGTGTGTTCCGCTGCTAAAGAAAACCGCCTCGGTCTATATCTGCGGCGACTGGCGCTCGGCGGCCGCGATCCAAAGGGTTGGCTCGACACACTTTCGCCTTCGCAACCGGATCACCTGGGAACGCGAGAAAGGACGAGGTGCGAAAGCCAACTGGAAGAACGCCGCCGAGGACATCTGGTTCTTTACCGTTTCAGATGAGTACACCTTTGATCTTGACGCAGTAAAGACAAGGCGGCGGGTGCTCGCCCCGTACCGCGTAGACGGGCGACCCAAGGATTGGGACGAGACCGCGAACGGCAATTTTCGCGAAACCCATCCCTCCAATCTCTGGACCGACATCAGCGTTCCATTTTGGTCGATGCCCGAAAACACCGATCATCCGACGCAAAAACCTGAGAAACTGCTTGCAAAGATCATCCTGGCGAGCACGAAGCCCGGCGATCTGGTCCTCGATCCATTTGCCGGCAGCGGAACCACAGCAGCCGTGTCAAAAAAACTCGGCCGCGATTTTGTCACGATCGACGCTGACGAGCACTATTGCCTGCTGACCCTAAAGCGTCTGCAACTGGCTGAGGCCGATCGTTCTATCCAGGGATTTTCGGATGGAGTGTTTTGGGAAAGAAACTCAGGTCAGAACCGATAGTGCAGAAGCCCGCACGTGAGTAAGGGCGATACATTCAACGTCCTGATATCTCCCTCCGAATGGTCGGGCTTCCGCACTTTGGAGGTGCCCACTGTCCGCCAACTGTCCACTGTTCCGTGTTAAACAACCCCGGAAAATCTTTAAAATTATCAGACCTAAATCGGTGGCGAAGACTCTTCGGCAACATTTTAAGGTCTATAACGGTGCAATGACCGCAAAATACCGCCGTAGACTCTGCGGCACCGTTTCAGACCCTGCAACACCGTTCCAGACTCTCCGGCATCGTCCGAAACTCTGCGGCACCGTTTCCGATTTGGTAGCACCGGCGGAAGTCCTTTTGCACCGTTACTATCTCCGGTACACCGTTTCATGCTCTATGCCGCCGTTATCATCGTTAAAACACCGATATTGTCCTGATCTAAACGTCCGAAGCCAGCAAATACCATGGTTTTATGAAAATGAGCGATATTTGACCGATTTTCACCTAAAAGTGTTAAACACGACGGCCGAGAAGGTCGTTTTTACAGGTACTCGACATTACAAGAATTGTGTCCAAACCGCCTCTGTGGTGAAATCCCTTTATGAAGATCGCGACCTGGAACGTCAATTCGATCAATGCCCGTATGCCGCAGTTGGAAAAGTGGCTGAGGGAAGCCGCGCCCGATGTCGTTTGTGTGCAGGAGACAAAGTGCGTCGACGAGGGTTTTCCGTATCAGGAGATCTTTGAAATGGGATATCACACCGCTTTTTACGGCCAGAAATCGTATAACGGTGTCGCCATACTTTCAAAATACGAGATCGATGACGTGGTCAAAGGCTTTCCCGATGACGAGGAGGATTCGCAAAAGCGTCTGATCGCGGCGACCATCAACGGCGTCCGCATCGTGAATACCTATATACCCAACGGTTCCGAGCTCTGGACCGACAAATTCACCCAAAAGCTTGATTGGCTGCAGAAACTCAGGCGTTTTTTTGACGACGATTATAAGACGAGCGAGAACGTGCTGCTGTGCGGTGATTTTAACGTGGCACCGGACGAACTCGACGTCTGGAGCGTGCCCGTGTGGGAGGGCAAGATCCATTTCTCAAAGCCCGAGCGTGCAGCGATCCACTTTGTAAAGCAATGGGGCTTTGTCGACGTTTTTCGCAAAATGAACGGTGACGTCAAAGAGTTTTCATGGTGGAACTATCGCGAAGGCGCCTGGCAGCGCAACCGCGGCCTTCGCATCGACCACATCTGGACCTCACCGCCGCTCGCCGAAAAATGCACCGGCTGCTGGATCGACAAAGAACCCCGCAAGAGCGAACGTCCATCAGACCATACCCCTGTCGTAGCGGAGTTCACGATAGCCGTTTCGCAACGCTAGGCGGCAGTAAAAATTGACTTTCCGAGGGCAATGGTAAATTATTCTTGCGATCCCGCAACATTTTAGGAGGCGGTCAATGCTATGAGCGTGCTGATGAAAGTCATCCCACGGGGTAACGTTCTGTACGTAGCTGTGGGTGGAGATTTCACTTTGGATTCGGCAAAGCGGAACTTTCTCGAGATACTCGAAGCCGTCAACGAGCATAAGAGCGAAAAGGTGTTGTTAGACGGTAGAAAGATAGTTGGCGAGCCGACGATCATTCAGCGCTTTTATTACGGCCAGTTCGTGGCCGATGCGATCACAGCACCTGACAAGAAGCGCGGCCCCGTCAAACTTCCTGAGTTCGCATACGTACTTCTGCCGCCGGCACTCGACCGAGGCAGACTGGGTGAGACGGTCGCTGTAAACCGGGGGATAAAGTTAAAGGCTTTTGACAACATGCCCGACGCGTTGGCGTGGCTCGGACTCACGGATCTGGACATGGACGATCCGGTTGAAAACGACTGAGTGTCAGAGCTTTTTTCCGCAGAAAGTTTATCTGGGTTGACGACTTCATCTAGTTAGATCAAGGAGTAGATGAAAACTGTAACTTTAGTCCCGCGTGAGTGCGTACATCAGTTGGTCACGGATGACGCCCTCTTTGATCGCACTGCGGCGGAGTATGCCCTCTAATGTGAAGCCGGCCTTTTCGAGTACTTTGTTAGAGGCAGCATTGCCGGCAAAGGGGAGCGCGTAGATACGCGATAGTTGAAATTGGCTAAATGCATGGTCCACGACGGCCAAGAGTGCCTCGGTCATTATGCCCCGCCCCCAGTATTCCTCACTGAGCCAATACCCGATCTCAGCCGAACAGCGTTCAACATCGTCGTGCAGCATCAGGCCGACGCCGCCGACAGCTTCACCGCCGACGTCGATAGCAAAATTGGTCTCGACATCTTTCGCCAGCCCAGATCTTGATGTTATTGGCGTGACTCGGCAGGATTTGTTCGTCCTCGGACTTCCATGAACGTACGGTGCAGTTTTGGCAGCTTATTTGCATGGCTATTGACCGGGCCATTCATCGGCGAGCATGGCGTAGACCGCAAGATCTTCGAAATGGTCGTGGAGCCACTCGGCCTGACGGGCTATGCCTTCTAATTTGAACCCAAGGTTCTCGGGTATCTTACGGCTCTTGACGTTACCAGTGCAGCAACGGATCTCGATCCGGTTGATGTTCAGATTTGTAAATGCATTCTCAATCAGCACTTTGCATGCCCGGGTGATCAGGCCTTTACCCTGGAACGATTCCCCTAACCAGTAACCGATCTCAGTGCGTCGATTTTCCCGATCAAAAAAGTTGTAACCGATCTGTCCCGCCAATGCTCCCTTGTACCAAATTGCCATTTCATAGCCCTCGCCTGAGCCATATCGCAACTGGTTCTTTCCGATCCACTCCTCAGTATTTTCCAGCGGCCGGTTCTTATCGGTCAGCCAGGCAGACCACTCGCGAATGTGGTCGAAACTATTCCGTATCAGGGAATTCAATTCCTGAGCATTGTTTAATTCGATGAATGACAGGTGTGCGTCATCGTCGATATTGTATTTGAACATTGTTAGTCGTAGAACTAAGTGTCAGAAAGGTCCGCCCTAACATACAACCACCATGCGATGAACAAAGAGCCGATACCCGCCAACAAATGCTTTATGGTGTGTCCGCTGATCACCCCTTGTGTTGCCGCAAAAACAGCTTTATCACCGAGCTCCGCCAGTTTTGCCGATCCGTACCAGAAACCGGCGGCAAGCAGCAGCCACTGATGCAAATACTTTGCCGGGTACAGCAACATTAACAAAAGGAGCACCAGCAACGGGACAGCCTGGACCCAATAGTAAAGCCGCAGGTCGTCGAAAAAATGCCAATACAGAACGCTTGCTACGCCTGATATTACGGCCGGAACAAGCAGGACCTGCAAGCGTGCATCGATGTACTCGCCTAAGATGGCTACAAATAGACCCATGAACCCGATCGTCAGCGTCGCCCTGTCCCAGACCAGAGTTTGGTCGTTCGGGTTCCAGTGATAATAAGCTGATGCAACGCCGACCGACGCGATCCCGGCGAACATCACTATCCACGAATTGCGCAGCTTGCCCGGGTGCTTAATAAAACAAACCCAGAGCCCAGCCAGTCCAGCAATAACGAAAATAAGATTCGACGCGACATCCCCAAAGTTGGGAATTCCCAGCGCGCTCCGGCTGTCGGCAAACGCGTGGTAACTTTGGTCCTGGCCGAACGGAGCTCTTGACAGAGCGAGTGCGAACGAAGCCAAAACAAACACCAGCACGACAATGTGCCGCCAGAGAAATGATGACCTTTCCGGCAATCGCTGCATACGAGGTGGGGTATGTTAGCACACTATAGGCTGCCGAGGTTCGCCTGATGAAACACTGTCACGCGCAGCTTATCGGTGATGGCATCGGCAAATGCACGCGAGCCTGCGACGTTGGGATGGGCGACCGACGACAGTTCACAAACGTGCTGCGACAAGCGGCCATAGTGATGATATTTGATCTCGCCAAAAACCTTTGCACATCCGGCCTTTCGCTCCAGATAAGTTTCATCATTTAGAGCACGGCGATGCTTTTCGATCTGCCACAACAGAGGTTCTTTGGTGCCGTAACTCGAGCTTTCGCTGATAGGCGACTCGACAAAATAGGCGACGGTTTTATCGGACCGGGCATTTATCCTGGCGATGGCGTTTTGGATCTCCCTGTTCGATCCGTCGACCCAGAGTCTCGACCGTTTTGCGATCTGGTTGCGTAACGGCTTTAGGAACTGCCGGCTGATCGAGTTGGTAAAGAAAAACTGCATTCGATCAGGTACATTTACCATCTCCGAAAAATATATCGCCATCGTCTCAACATCGCTCTCGGGCGATGCGATAGGGAAATATCCTACGACCACGATCTGCGCTTTGGGGAACGCGGCAGATACATGTTCGAGCAGTCCGTACATCGACTCGCCGCAGAATCGATGGATCCGCTCACGCAGTTTCTTTTTGGGGTAAAAAGGGCTGACGATGTCCGCGACCAAAACATCAGTGATGCACCCTGAAAGCATGACCATATCGACGGTATTCGGGTCCTCATATTCTCGCCGTGCAATATCGATCTGCTCGGTTATGCTCGGCGATGAAATATTTGCCTCCATATACTGAAATTTATGTATGTCGTCCCCGGCCTTTGTCATCTTTTCAACTTCGTCGGGGTGCAGGCTGATCCGTGAGCCGGCATGAGCTTTGACCTTTAGATCAACCGCCTGATCACCGCCAAAAGCCTCTTTTTGCAGCCATTCCCAAACAAGGTAGTAAAACTTATGTTCTTCCCTGAGGCCTTGCCCGGCGATATGAGAGTCGCCCACCACCAGGACCTTAAAGGGCCGCGGATCTTGTGAACGAACAAACTGAGGCGCGGCTAACATCAGAATAAGTGCCGCTAAGATAGCCATCGACAGCAAACTGTAACTAGATCTTTGATCTTGCATAAAAACCTCCTATTCGCAGGCGCAACTCCGCCTATGCGATCGATAGAGCAACGACCGGACAGTACTGAAGGGAATGTTGCTGCCCCGCGGCAGCAACTTTGGGTTAGTTGTTACGGCTGCAGCACCAGACCTGCAGTGACGCCCGCGTGATCCGATGGACGCAGGCCTGAGGGCGTGATATCGAGTACCGGGTCTTCGCCAACCACATCGGCATTTTGCGTGGTAATAGGACCGCGTATGAGCACCAGGTCCAAACGCTGCGATGGCGGGGTAAAGATATCGGGCGACTCGATGAACAGCGGCCAGGTATATCCCGGATCGGCCGGATGCACGAGGTCCCAGGTGTCCGCAAAACCTGCACTTAGAAACAACAAATAGCTCGCACCTGAGTTCTCTGCGTCAGTGTTGAGATCGCCGGTCAATATGACAGGCATCGTCGTGTTTGCCGGCGCCTGTAGTAATTCGGCCGACTGAGCATATTCAACACCCGGGTGAAACGCCTCGGTATGTGCATTGATGAACCGGTAGCTTTTGCCGCGGATCTTTGCATCCACCGACGTCCAGCCGCGCTGGATGGTCACGTTGCCGATAAACAGCGGCAGCGTAAGCAGCGTCTCAAAATCCTGGGCGTGCGTATCCTCGATCTTGAGCTGCGATATCTTTAGGTCGGTGCGGACCAGGATCACATTGCGATCTGTGTACCGGACGTCCGCGAAAATATTTGGTCCCAGAGCGGGTAACTCCGCGTCAAAACCGGTATGTACCACCGCCGCTCTGTAGTGCAGGCCTCTGGCAGCCAACTCGTCGAGCAGCATTTGAAGAAAATCGTACGAGACGTTGGTCGCAGGCGATGGGTCAAAGGGCGCACCGGTTCGCCAGAGAGCTACCTCCTGCAGACCGACGAGCGTCGGAGCCGCGGCCTCGATCTGATCGGCCATTGCGGCAATGCGCTCCGCAGGGTTGCCGGCCTGAACGTCGCCGTACGCCTCTGCAACTTCGCCGATCAGCTCCTCATTGGACTGCGAGCTAAAGATCTCGCTAAAGTCCGTTCCCAAATACATGTTGTATGTCATGACCGGCAGATCGCGGTCAGAACCGTTGGCGTATGCCGGCAAAATGCCGACAACGAAGATGCCGGAAACGATCAAAATTCTAAATAGCTTATTGATGAACATTGGTATTTCTCCGTATTTGTAAAATCTTTAGGTACTGGAAAATATTGACTGCAGCTAATGAAAACCTGAGCCAACCGGTATCGACTCGGCTATCACTAAGAGCACTTCGGCGAGGCCGGCAACAAGGATCCCGATCTTGACCCTCCGGGACAATTCGGGCCTTTTGATCTCTTTTACATCACTAAACGCGATCGTGGTGGATCGGCTGTGGTCCGTACTTCTGACCTCGAACGATCCGTCCCCTATGCTGAGGACATTTCCATTGACCTTGCTGCCCTTGTCGACTGTTACAACGACGTCTTTCCCGGTGCCCAGTCTCGCGAGATATCGTCGGGCTCTCTCAGTCCGGGCATTGCTATCCAGTTGAGCAACGATGGGCAGCACGGCCGCAAAAACCAACAGAGCGACCGAACAGCTTACTAACCATCTACTGAGCATCTAGATCCCCTCCAAAACCGACGTGAAAAGCTTCGTTCACGTATAAGTGACGAAACCTAAAAAACGTGTCAGGAGCTCACACAATTAGCTGCGCGTTCAGCCAGGCTGCACCGCGGCACATGCGTCAGTCTTGATCGGTATTTATTTAGGTGAGGAGGGTGTCTTTTGAGTGCTGCGTTCTACGCGAAGATAATATTCAGCGATCACTTCGGCATTGGCAGCGGGTGTCGTTCGTACAGTTACCGTGTAGTCGCCGCTCTTGAGAGAACCGGCGTCGAGCGAAAGTTTTAACCGGCCGCTACCGGCAGCGGGCTTAACGCGATCTGACCTCCAGCGAACTTCTCCGGAAAGTGTCTGGATGACTGCAGAGTATTGCCTGCGCCCGATGGGTGCCTTTGGCAGCTCAATTATCGCTTTTGGCGTGTCTGAATATAGAGTCAGCGTATTGCCGCCGCCCTCTCCGCGAGTGGCAACCAGGTTCAGAGCAATGGCCGCCGCAGGTACGGATATGGCCGGCCTGGCAGGCGTTTGGGTCGTAATGGGAGGTATATTCCGGGAAACATCGGGCTGGCGACCTGCTTCGGGAATATTGTGCACCGGCTCTGTACTCGGGACCGTTACAGGCTGATCCGGGGGCATGCTGCCGTCGGGCGAACGCTCTGGAATCGCCGTGGGCTGCGAGATCGGTGAGGACGGCTGGGTTTGCACGTGAGCAACTTCCGGTTCTTGTGGCTTACGCGACACTAACCACCAGACGCCGGCAAGGACTGCAATTAACACCACAGCCCATGCCAAAGCGGGCCCCTTAAGGTACTGAAATATCGACAGCCGGGTCGGCTTCACAACCGGGGCAGCCGGTTCTAGGCGTGCTCCGAAAGCTGTTACTGCGGAAATGAATTCTTTCGCGTCTGCAGCTCTTTGCCGGCGTGGTGCCGTTGCAAGAAAATGTTTTTCAAATTTTTGCCGCTTTTCCTCGGGCAGTTGTCCGCGAGAGTAGAGGTCCAGCAGTTCAGTCTTGAATGCTAGGTATTTTTCAAAGAAAGCATCGTCGGAAAAATATGCGGCTTCGAATTGTTCCTGATCGCCGTCAGAAAGCTCACCCAGGATATAGCGTTCGCACACGTCCTCATTGAACTCATCTGCGATCATTTTATTGTGTCCGTTGTTTTCCGGCATATGCTCTAACCTCTACCACCGCTGCCGCGTCGTCCCACGCACACCTCTGTACACTTCGCCAATTCGCGTCTCAAACGGCTTGCACGCAGACGAAGTGCATTTAGGGTCGTGTTCAACTGAGCGGCCAGCTGCTTTCGCTGCTCTATCTTTTGGCCGCCCTCTGCCCGATAGTATTCGATGATAAATTGGCGGGTCGCATCTGCGAGTTGTTCGAGGCAGTTCTCGAGACAGTCCAGCCGGCGTTCGACGGCCTCTCGGGCATCCGCGATCTCGTCACCGCCGTCCTGATGGTGAGGCTGAAAACTCGTATTTGCGTCCAACTCGACCGGCTCTTTCGCCCGTCCGCGCGATGCCTCGATCCAGACAAATTTTGCAACTCCGTAACAGTAGCTCGCGGCGTTCTCGATCTTTTCGCCCTCGGCCATTCGCCGCATGACACGGTCAAAGGTCTCGTCAGCATGCTCGTCAGGCACGGCGCTGCCCCGAGCCTCAAAAAACTCGAGCAGTTTCCTGCGAATATTTTCGTAAAGGCGTCCGGCGTGCTCACGATCAGGATGGAGGGAATATAGAAGCGAATCGAAAGCCTCTGGTGTGAGTTTCCACAATACTTTGCTCATGCTCACCCGATCACCCCGCTAAGGGTCGATCGTTGATCATTTTGCGGCGTTCTCATATAGCAAAAACCAGAACCCGCTTGACCCCGCGTTTCGGCAGTACGTGCATTATGGTGATCGCAGTGATGCCGACAAGTATTGCTGCCGGTAATCCAAATGGAAAGACACGAACAAGGGCGTCCATTATCTCCATCACATCCCTCTTCGTTTCTCTTCCTCTTCGGCCACCGCCGAAGAGTTTTGTTCCTAGAGAGTCGACATTTCCGGCCAACTGGTAGATACGGACAATGTCATCCCTTGCAATTTCAGTTTGCTTGTTGCCCTGTATCAAATTTATGCGGTCGCCGGCCGAGGTGGCAAAGACGCCGTGTACTTTCTTACCGTCCTTTGTATGCACCTGGAGCAAAGCGCCGGCTCCGAGCTCGTGGATCGCATCCCATTCTGAATAAGGCGTAAGTTTCGGGTCCGGTACGAACGAGAGTACGACTCCCTTGCCCTCGATCTGCAGGACATCGCTATACTTGATCAACTTCTGCGGCTTTGGATTGTAGTGAATTGAGCCGATGATTACCACCTTTGTGATATGCCTACTGTACTCTTTGAACTCGACTGCAAAAGAGTCATCGTAAACTCTGACGATCTTTCCGTTGATCTCCCGCATGTCCCTGAGCACGATATCGACACTAGGTCTCTTTTTGCTGGCGGTTATAAAATCCACCGCCCGTTTCATCGTGTCCGCCTCGTCGGTTCTGCTCGCAGTCTGGGCAGAGATGCCGACGCATAGCAAAGCAATGAGGGTTATGCAGAGTAAATATTTCATAGTGCCTCGATGAGTCAACTAAGACCGCCCTTATTGAGTAGTGACATCTCATCGAAAACATGTCAGAAATAAATATTTGCGCATCTACCGCCAATCACCCTGCAGTTCGAAAGCCGCCCAATAGTAAGGTGAGTTCCAGCGTTTTGTTTTCCACATCGCGACCTTGGCCGCTCGCAATGCGGCAGCAGGCCGCATCTTGTCCTTGAGCATCTTCTGATAAAAGATCTTCATAAGTTCGGCTGTCGCGACATCGTCAACTTTCCACAGACTCGCCACGACACGGGGGCTGCCCGCGTACATAAACCCACGAGTTAGCCCGATCAAGCCCTCGCCGCGAACTTCTTTGCCCAAAGCCGTCTGGCATGCGCTGAGCACTACCAGGTCCGCATTAAGGTTTAGGTTATAGATCTCGTTGAGGCGGAGAAAACCATTTACCGGTTCGCCCTTCGCGTTGACCAATGAGAGCACCAGCCCCGAAAGTTCCGGATGTTCACTGTTAAGCAGACCGTGAGTGGCGAAATGAATAATGCGGTAGTTGGACAATTCGCCGTCAAGAGCGGTGTCGAGACTGGCATTGAAATCGAGAGCCTTGAGTGATGAATTTGCGGGCGCGATGGCTAAGATCCCTTCTGCTTCGCGCCGTGAGAACGGCAGTCGTAGAAGCGTTAGTAGTTCTTTCTTATCGCCTCCTAGGTCTAAGGCTCTTTCCAGAAACAGATGCTGATTATCGCGGTCGACTCCCGCTCTATTCGCGTTTTTCGGCGGCACAATTTTGCTGGCGGTGAGTCGCTCATCCTGTTCGGTAAAGACGGGGTCAGCAAGCACCGCAACACTTTTTGCCGCCGATGCACGACCGCTGATTATTCGCCGCAGGACAGCCAAAGTGGAAATCGACGGCAAGATGATGATCTCGTTGGTAGCATTTAGCGGGAGCGAGTTACCTGCCCTCGAGTAGTTAACCGGCAGGGCCCCGAACGGCAAAAATTGCAACGCACCATCCGCAACGACTAAGATGCGCTTGTTCTGCAAACGCTCGGCGACGGGAGCAAGCAGCTGCTTGCTCAAATGCCCTGCCTCCTGCTCATAATTGATATTTTTGTGGGGGTCGGCAACCAGTTTGCCGTCGCTAAGGAATGCATATGCCCGCCGGACGGCAGCCTCGATCTCAGCTCGGGGCGGCAATTCGTAACTTGTGACCGTATCCTTGGCTACCGCCCACAAATAGCTTTTCTTCTCGCCAAGCGCATATTCGAGCAGAATGGTGTCAGCGTCCAGGATCTCCGATCGAATCGTCTCAATATCGATGGGCTGCGGTTGAGTAAGGTCCGCATAATGGGGACTTAGCTTTCGGATCTGTGCCTGGATGTTCTGATATTCCAGCGTAAGGTTATCAACTTCTACCTTTAATCTAGCTAAACGTTCCTCACGGACTGCCTCGTCCATTGACAACGTGGAAACCAGGCCCGGTTCATTATCACCTTCTGCGTGAATATTCATCTGAACGAGCAGCTGATTGCCCGCTCTGGCGTTTAGTTGGTGCCGTATTTCGGTCTCCTGGCGCAAAAGCGATGGGTCTATGTCCTTACGTATAGCAGAGCGCTCCTCACTAAGAGATTCGAGCAGCGAACGTGCGTGTTGCCGCTCGACGATCTCAAATGCTCGTACGTTGAACCCTTTGGACGAATCGCGAGCATGCAGTTCCATCAGCAGCTCAACGTACTGATCAAAAGGCTCCTGCATCTTAGCAAAATAGGACGCGCGTTCCTCGGCTGTTTGAACGTTCAAGCGAGCCGATTCGATCACGGAGATGGCTTCGGCAAACGCATTGTCAGCTTCTTTAGGTCGATCTAGCGCCCGAAATATCTTGCCCTGCAGTGTTAACGACCGCCAAAGCTGGTACGACGGGTTTGTTGGGCGAGCGTGGTCGTTGTAAAGAGACAGTACTGAAAAGTTGGGATGCCGGGCCAGCTCGATGGCCCGCGACGTTATCTCCAGGCCTTGCTCAAAATGACCTTGTACCAAATACACCTCCCCAAGGTGGATCTGGGAGTCCAACAGACCTTCCGTATAACCGATCTTTTCGGCGAATGCGGCGGCTTGCTGGTAGTAGCTCAAAGCTTCCGGATATTGAGCTTGTTTGAAATATATTTCTCCAATATAGTTTTGTGTAAATACCAATAAATACTGAATACCTTGGATCCCCAAACTGCTATTAGGTTCTGCCGGCACGGACTCTAGCAGCCCGCGGGTTTTTTGATAGAATGCGAGTGCAGATCCCAGATCCCCTTGGGCTTCCTGGAGTGCACCTAGACTGTTGTAACACGTAGCCAGATAAGCGATACCTGATGTTGATTTAAGAAGTCGCGGGTCTGCTTGAACGAGGTTAATGGCCCGCTGATAGTATTCGGAAGCATACTGATCGTGGCCTTGGACCCGCAGTGCAGCGCCCAGATGGATCAAAACCGTGCCGGCCATCGTAGGTTGATCGGAACGTTCAGAGAATTTGAGCACGCTTTGCAAGGTTGCAATGGCCTGTGCGGTATTTCCTAGTCGGAGATGAGCTAATCCGATCCTGTCCCGGAGTTGGATCATGCGCCAAGAGCCCCCTAGCTCTTTAACTATGCCCATCGCCTCGGCCACCTTTAGAGCCGACTCCAAGGTCTCCAATTCCTTCGCGTATAGACCTTGGCTCAGATAAACACCACTCAAAAGGTACAACGTGACGACTTTTAGGTCCTTGTTACCAAGTGCTTCTGCGAGCTCCAGGCTTTTTGTAAGCGTTGTGATGGCCGCATTGAAATCGCCCATTCTACTGTTGCATTCAGAAATGTTAAAAAGAAGAAGGACGACATCGCGTTTATTACCCATCTCAGTTCGGATGGGAATGCTCTTCTGAAAGTACTCAAGAGCTCGCTCAAGTTCCCCTTTAAGTGCGTAAATATTTCCAGCCTGCCAATAAGCAAGAGATAGGTTAAATCTCTGGTTGCGTGTACCAGAATTATGCCGTTCGAGCAATGAGACGCATTTGACAAAATACTCCAAAGCCCGGTCATGTTCGACTTTCCCCATATACCCGCGACCCGCTTGGTTGTAGGCGTATCCGAGCAAGTTCGGGTAGTTCCCGAGCTTTTCAGCCAAGGGGATACTCTTCAGGCCGTATTCCACCGCCAGATCATACTGGAAGCGATCGGCATGGACCCTGGCTAAGTTCGCGTAAGCAGACGCAAGCGTAAATTTGTCATCCAGGAGTTCGGCAATTTTCAATAGCGTTTTAAACAAAAATAAGACCTTTACCCGTGGGCCTTGAGAGATAGCTAATCGTTCCCCCTCGCGATTGACGCCTCTAGCCAACTCCAGGGTTATTAGCTCAGGATAAGCTGCCAAAAGAGCTCTCCCCTCTGTTTCGGTTTTGGCGGAGGCTATCCTTGATATAAGGCCGGTAATTCTGTCGCCAGAACTTGGGAGTTGCAGATCAAAAGTTTTGGGAATCTGCGAGTCCTCCGATGCTGTTCGTATGTTCACTAGCTTTATCGAATAATGACCGGCCACCGCGTCTTCGGAGCGCATCTCAATGCGGTATTCGCGACTTCTGTCCGCCACTATCGAAAAAGATCCCTTTCCCTGGGCATACCTAAAGTTATTAACCATCGCCATCACATCACTGGTGGCTTGGTCAATGATAATTTCGGCGATCTGTTCAGCCTCAAGCTGCAAAGAATACGTGTGGACCTCGCCGGCCTTAAGCTCACGAGCGCTCGGTTTACCCAGATCCAAAGCTTGCGTTGGGAAAGGTGCCTGAGAGGATGCCAATACGGAAAAAAATGTGCAGAGCACGCCCGCAAAGATCAGGCGGAAGTAGAATATCCGCATTAAAAGGTGCTCAGGTATCGGCGTAACGAAGAGGCCCATAAATTCTACAGAAGAAGGTAAACAGCCTAAATGTCGATATTTATCCCTACCGCCAATCGCCCTGCAGTTCAAATGCCGCCCAATAGTATGGTGAGTTCCAGCGTTTTGATTTCCACATCGCGACCTTTGCCGCCCGCAGCGCGGCAGCAGGCCGCATCTTATCCTTGAGCATTTTCTGGTAAAAGATCTTCATCAGTTCAGCGGTCGCAACATCATCCACCTTCCACAGACTCGCTACCACACGGGGGCTGCCCGCATACATAAACCCACGCGTCAGTCCGATCAAGCCCTCTCCGCGAACTTCTTTGCCTAAAGCTGTCTGGCATGCGCTGAGCACGACGAGATCGGCATTTAGATTCAGGTTATAGATCTCATTGAGGCGAATGAAGCCATTTATGGGCTCTCCTTTTTCATTCACAAGCGAAAGGACAAGCCCGGACAGGTCCGGTTCTTCGCTGTTCAAGATCCCGTGTGTGGCAAAATGCACGAATCTAAATCCTGAGAGGTCTCGTGCCATCAATGAATCGCGATTGGCTGCAAAATCGATGTTCATTGCCGATGACGCTTGCGGCGAGCTGGCAAAGATCGATTCGGCCTCACGTCGGGTGAACGGCAGCCGCGGAACGTTGAACGGTGCATTTGCCCCATTTACGAGACTGAGTGCACGTTGAAGGGCGAAACGACTCATATCAGACAGAGCCGCTGGCTTGGACATTGTGCTGCCGCTCGTGACCCGCTCGTCTGTATTTGAAAAGACAGGGTCTGCAAATACCGCAACACCCTGTGCGGTAATGCTGCGCTTTGACCGCTCGCGTCGCAAGATCGGCAAGATAGATGCCGAGGGAAGGCTGATAACCTCGTTCTCAACTATCAAGGGCTGTCTTGTTTTTGTTCCGCTGAACAGAGAACCGAACGGCAAGAACTGAAGCGCTCCGTCAGCCACTACAACAACTCGCTTCTTACCAAGTTGGCCCTCGACGGGGCCCAGCAGCATCTTGCTCAATCGTGCCGCCGAATCAGAATATTTATCCTTGGTTTTATCATCAAGAGGCAATGTACCGTCGCTCACCAGCGCATAGGAATTGCGAACAGCTGCCTCGACCTGCGAGCGGGGCGGCAATACGTAACTGGTGATCGCCTCTTTTGATACAGCCCACAAATAACTGTGTGATTCACCAAGTGAATACTCGAGCAAGATCGTGTCACTATCCAGCACGTTTCGCTGGATCTCGGCCAGTGTGAGCGGCTCGGGCTGCGTCAACGCTGCATACCGCGGACTTTGCTCCTTTATCTGCAATTGCACCTTTTGGTATTCAGTTGTCAGATTTGCGATCTCTCTCTTGGTTACTTCTGTACGTTCGTCGAGGGCGCTGCCGCTAAGGGCCTGAACTGGACGCGCATTCATACCGCGTAAAATGCCCGCTTGGTTCTCGGTCTTGGCGTTAAGTTGCTGCAGCAGATCTCGTTCTCGGGCTAGCAGTTCCGGATCGACACCTTGCCTGATACCGGCGCTTGCTTCATTTAAAGCTTCCAGGAGTGAACGGGCCCGCTGCCGCTCGGCGACCTCGAAGGCAGCGATATCAAACCCGTCGCTGGGACGCTGGTGATGTAGTTCGAATAGCAGCCGATATATTGTTCGAACGG
>Ga0222622_10000349_pt1 | contig 16749 bp, 16 predicted proteins | sample PLM2_5_b1metaG_FD_177335 | JGI IMG/M metagenome (GOLD analysis project Ga0222622, IMG submission 177335) | Groundwater sediment microbial communities from an aquifer in East River, Colorado, USA - PLM2_5_b1 | ecosystem: Environmental > Terrestrial > Soil > Riparian zone | place: USA: East... | reverse complement strand
GACCTGGATCACATTCACACCATCTATCGCGATCCGACGAACGACTACGGCGCACGCTTGGTGAAACACTAACTCGCGGTTCGCGGTTCGCGGTTTGCGGTTCGCGGTTCGCGGTTCGCGGTTCGCTGCAAAATGAAACACGTTTCGCTGCTTGCGATCGTCATCGTCGTGCTGACCCCACCGGGTGTGGGTGCGCACCGGCTTGACGAGTATCTGCAGGCGACGCGGATCGGCATCGAGCGTCAGCGCGTGAGCCTCGAGATCGATCTCACGCCGGGCGTCAGCGTGGCGCGACAGGTGACGGAGTGGATCGATAGCGACGGCAACCGAGTCATCTCATTACCGGAATCGCTCGTCTATGGCCGCCGGGTGCTCGACGCGCTCTCGTTGACGGTGGATGGCCGCGCGGTATCGCTCGCGCTTGGCGGCGTGGAGGCGCCGAGCGTTGCCGATATCGACGCCGGCACCGGCACGCTGCGCCTTCGCGCGTCCGCGGTTATCCCATCCATGCGCACGGGCCGGCACGAACTCACGCTGATTAATGCGCATCATCCCGAAACAAGCGTTTATCTCGCAAATGCGCTGGTTCCGTCCGATACGGCGATCCAGGTTCTCGACCAGCGGCGGTCCGTCGATCAGCACAGCTTGACGATCGGGTATGCGGTAGGGATGCCCGCTTCGTGGAGGCGCACGGCCTGGGGCCTGACCGCCCTCGGGCTGATGTTGGGAGCGGCGGCGACCCGACGCGGGCTGGGCCATTCGCGGATCTATCGCAGCCGCCCTAATTGAGTTGCCGCACTGCGCCCGACGTCCTACAATCTGGCGAATCACACCTGTTGCCGAGAGGAACCACTGATGGCTTCTAAGGACGACAAACCCGGCGGTTTTGCTTTTACCCGCCGAGACTTTCTCAAATCCGCCGGCGTCGTCAGCGCCGTGACGGCCGCCACCGCGCCGCCTGAAGCCGAAGCTCAGACCGCCGGCGTCAACGCGGTCGGCCCCGGCGAGGTGCCGGTCCGTTTGACCGTGAACGGCAAGCGCGTGGACCTGATGATCGAACCGCGGGTGACGCTGCTCGATGCGCTGCGGATGCGGGCAGACATGACCGGCAACAAGCGGGTCTGCGACCGCGGCACCTGCGGCGCGTGCACGATGATCGTCGACGGACGGGCCGTCTATTCGTGCTCCACTCTCGCGATTGAAGTGCAGGGAAAGCAGATCCGGAATGTGGACGGCCTCGCGACCGCTGCCGGGCTGCACCCTGTGCAGCAGGCCTTCTGTGACAAGGACGCGCTGATGTGCGGCTTCTGCACGCCAGGGTTCGTGATGGCGAGCGTCGCGCTCCTGGAAAAGCATCCGTCACCGACACCGGAACAGATCCGAAAGGGACTCGACGGAAACATCTGCCGGTGTGGAACGTTCTCGCGAATCTTCGAGGCGGTGTCGAGCGTGAAGGGGGTGACTCGTGGCTGACAGCAAGGAACCCCAAGCAGGTGCTGGCGGGCAGGCTCCGATCCCTCCGCAGCCGCAGGGCGGCGGTCGTGGCGGTCAGGCTCCCCCGCCGCAGGCACAGGGCGGAGGGCGCGGCCCTCAGCTTCCGCCGGCCGACCCGAAATACCACTGGACGCCGCCACACACGGCGATCGGGACGCACGTCAAGCGGCTCGACGGCCCCGACAAAGTCACCGGTCGCGCGAAGTACACCTTCGACATCAATCGGCCAGGCATGCTCTACGGACGCATCATTCGATCGCCGCACCCGCACGCGAGGATCGTCGCGGTCGACATGTCCGCCGCGCAGAAAGCTCCGGGTGTGAAGGCGACGCTCATCTGGAGAAATCCCGCTGACACACAGCGGAATGCCGCCATGTTCCAGGGTGACGAGATCGCCGCGGTTGCTGCCGATACAGAAGAACGCGCCATCGATGCGGCTCGTCTGGTAAAGGTCGACTACGAGGTGTTGCCGGCAGTCATCCAGGTCGATCAGGCGCTCGCGGGCGCGGCGCCGGCGGTCTTCCAGCCGAGCAACGTCCGCCAGGGGCAGACGCAGGAAACGGGCGATATCGCCGCGGGCTTCAAACAGGCTGCTTACACACTCGACCAGACCTACTCGACCCACGTGATCACGCATGTGTGCCTCGAAACGCATGGCGCCGTGTGTGAATGGGATGGCGACAACCTGACGGCGTGGGTTTCAACGCAGGGCGTGAACGCCACCAAAGACGGGTTCGCCCAGGGTCTTCAGATTCCCGCTTCGAATGTGCGTGTGATCACGCAGTACATGGGCGGCGGCTTCGGTAGCAAGCTTGGCGCGCAGGATCCACAGGCAATCATCTGCGCACGACTGGCCAAAGACGCGAAGGCGCCGGTCAAGATCATGCTCGATCGCAAGGAAGAGCATCTCGCGACTGGCAATCGACCGTCCGCGGCGGCCCGTATCAAGGCGGGCGTTGCGGCGGATGGAACCATCACGGCGGTCGATGCCGAATCGTGGGGCACCGGGGGTGCAGGCGCCGCCGCGGGATTCCCGCTACCGTACCTCTATCTCCCTGCGAACCGCCGTCGCGCGCACAAGGATGTGTTCATCAATACGGGCCAGCAGCGCCCGATGCGCGCCCCGGGCCACCCGCAGGGGTCCTTCATCACGGAAGTTTACATGGAGGAACTCGCGGATCTGGTCAAGATGGATCCCGTGGAGTTCCGCATCAAGAACCTGCCACCTGACTCGCCCAACGCGATGCATCCGTCCTATCTCCGGCAGGGTGCCAAAGAGTTCGGATGGGACAAGCGTCATCCGACGGGCGACACCACGCCGGGACCGATCAAGACCGGCATGGGCGTGGCGATCAACACGTGGGGAGGGGGCGGCAGCCAGGGACGAGCCCACGTTGAAATCTCCTCGGACGGAACTGTCGTCGTGCGCTGTGGGACGCAGGATCTCGGCACCGGCACCCGCACACTGGTCGCCATCGTGGCGGCCGACACATTCGGCATTCCTGTCGGCAACATCAAGCCGGAGATCGGCGACACGGTCTACCCGGCAAGCGGCGGATCTGGCGGCAGCACGACGGCGGCGGGCATCAGCCCGGCGATCCGAATCGCCAGCGTCAACGCGCTCGATGCGCTCAAGGAGAAAGTGGCTCCGGCACTGGGCGTGGAGCCGGCCTCGCTGGTTGCCGCAAGCGGACGTATTCAGGCGAAGGACAATCCATCCAAGAGCATGTCTTGGGCCGACGCGTGCAAACAGATCGGCGCGCAGCCGATTACCGCCGATGGCGCCTGGCAGCCTGGATTGTCGTCGGTAACGACGTCGGGCGTGCAGTTTGCCGAAGTGAAGGTCGACATCGAGACGGGCATCGTGAAGGTCACGCGCGTGTTGGCCCTCCAGGACTGCGGACTCGTCGTCAGCCGACTGACGGCCGAAAGCCAGGTCTACGGCGGCATCGTCGGATCGCTGAACTTTGCGATGTTCGAAGATCGCATTCTGGACCGCAACACCGGCCAGATGGTCAACCCGAACATGGAGTGGTACCTGCTCGCGGGTATGTCGGACATTCCGAAAATCGACATTCGGCTGATGGACCAGTCCGAACGCGGCGTCATTGGCGTTGGCGAACCACCCACGGTTCCAACGGCGGCGGCGATTGCCCTTGCCGTGCGGAACGCGATCGGCGTCACCGTGCGCAGCTTGCCGCTGACTCCGGCCAAAATTCTTCAGACCCTGGCCCAACAGCAGCGAGCCTAGCAATGGTTTCAACTTCTCGTCCGGGCGCTTGGCGAACGAGCGGCAGCGAGTGAGCCACGCGATCGGAGCGAGCCGGCGAAGCGGCGAGCGAGAGCGCGTGTAGGGGAGTCCGAGGGGCGACGCCCCTCGGATAAGAGCTAGAGGAGGATCCAGTGAAAGCGTTTTCGTACGTGAATCCCGCGAACGAACGGGATGCGGTTCGTGCGCTGAGCCCTGAACTTGAAAAGGCGATGCCGATCGGCGGCGGGCAGGATCTGCTCGCACGGATGAAGGATTACGTCACCTCGCCTGAGCAGATCGTGAACGTGAAGGGTGCGCTCGACGCGACGGTCACACCGATGCCGGGCGGCGGCCTGAAGATCGGCGCGGCGATGAAGATCGTCGACCTCGCCGAACACGAACAGATCGCCAAACTGTACCCAGCCATGGTGCTGGCCGCGGGGGAAGTCGGGACACCGCAGATTCGCAATCAAGGCACCGTCGGCGGCAATCTGAATCAGCGGCCGCGCTGCTGGTATTACCGCAACGAGGAATTCGTCTGCTTCAAGAAGGGGGGCAGTCAGTGCTTCTCTCCGTCAGGCGAAAACCAGTTCCACGCGATCTTCGGCGACGGCCCGAGCTTCATCGTCCATCCCTCGAGCCTGGCAGTGCCGAGCGTCGCATACGGCGCAACGTTCCGGCTCTTTGGACCAAAGGGTGAACGCATGGTGCTGGCGGCGGACTACTTCACGATGCCCACGCTGCAGAACGTGCGCACCGAGAACGTCCTCGCACCGAACGAGCTGTTGACGCATGTGATTCTGCCTGCGCCAGGCACGATCAAGAGCGGCCATTACGAGGTGCGCTACAAGGAATCGCACGATTGGCCGATCGCGTTCGCGACCGTTCTGCTCGGGATGAGTGGCGATTCCGTCCGGTCGGCTCGCGTGGTGATGGGCGCCGTCGCTCCGGTGCCGTGGCGGTCCCAGGCGGCGGAAACCGCGTTGGTCGGCAAAACGATTACGGAACAGACCGCGGCCGAAGCCGCCGAGGCGGCACTGCGCGGTGCTCGGCCGTTGAGCCAGAATGCGTACAAGATCCAAGTTGCGAAAACGGCCGTGAAACGCGCCATCCTGCACGCCGCGGGCATGACGGTCACCGACGTGAAAACCGTCTAGCCCCGCGGAAAAAACAGGCGCCGCGGCAGAACACAGACACCAACGGAAACCGGAGTATTTGGCAATGGAAGCACTGAGATCCCCCAAGATTACCGTCGGGTTCCACTGCGGCCGGATGCGCACGAAAAGCATGTATGTTTCGGCTGTGGTAGACCCGGCCGAATCAACGTTCTATGATCCGTATGAGGCATCCGCTTACTGGTGCGTGGATACCCAGAGCGGCTTCGGCCCGGACGGGCAACCGGTGCGGCCGGACGTCTGTTGCGGCGGAAGAGGATGTTGCAAGCTCTAGCGACGGCCCTTCGAAGTGGAACGCCCGGGAGATGAGCGCTCCTCGAACATCGAAAAGGAAGCAAGTTATGAAGCATGTGGTTGCGGCAGCGATGATGGCGGTGGTGGCTGTGGTGCCGTTGGCGGCACGCGGCGGCGCGGGTAACTCGATCAGCGGGTCGTACGTCGAGGCTCGAACCGCTGAAGTCTTCACCGGCGGCTGCATCATGAACGGAGAAGCCGGCACGACCGGGCGGGAGGCTCTCCTCGTGTGGAAGGTCGATCGCGGCAGCTTTGATGGAGTGCCGCTGAACGGCCTTGCGGTTGTTGCGGCAATTGCTGGCGATCAGAACCTCGGCATACGCGAAATCGGCGGCGCGGCCGCTGCCACGAAGGCGGCCATCTTCGTCGACGAACGGGCCACGCCGGCGCAGCGTTCCGCGCTGGTCGCGATGGCGAAGCAGCACTCGAACGGGATGGTGTCGCAAGTCGTCGAGCTGAGCTCAACACCAATACGGTTTGTCGAGGGATCGGACGCCATTCGCGTGTCGGCGAAGTCGCTGCGCCTGACGGTCAGCAAAGAGCTGAACCACGATCCGAGCTGCGGCTCGCGACAGTGGTTCCATCCGCTCGCCGAGGTGTCCAATCCGGCAATGGGGACGACGGATGAGAATGCCTTCGAGGGCCCTGCGCTGGGAACAAAGTGGAGCGACCCGAACAAGCGGTCGTCCTTCTTCGGCACATTCTCCTACTAGCTACTCCGAAACGGAATCCGGCAGCGCACACTGTCTCGAATCACTAATCACTAATCACTAATCGCCGAATCACTACCCGATTCACGATTAGTGATTAGTGATTCAGATCTCGCACCTCCCTCTCAATTTAGCTGATCGCCACGACGTGGCCTGTGGTTTGCGACCTGAATTGGACGGAGGTCCTTTTCACATGAACAGCAATGAACTCACGAGGCAGGCCGAGGGGATGTCGACGATGATTTCCCCGGCCCAGCATGCGGTGCTCGACTACGGCGTGGCAGCCACGTTCTTCGCACTTGGTTTCTCGTTGATGTCGCGGCACCGCCCGGCGTCGATTCTTGCGCTGGTGAATGGCGGCATGGTGCTCGGCATGTCGATGTTGACGCGATACCCTGGCGGCGTGTTTCCGAAGTTGAGTTTCAAGACCCATCGCACCGGCGACATCGTCCAGGCGGGCCTTGCCGCGTTGGGGCCAGTGCTCTTCGGTTTCGGCGGAGACCCGGAAGCGAAGTATTTCTACGGGCAAGCGGCGAGTGAAGCGGGCGTGATCGCGACGACCGATTGGAACGCGGCGTAGATTCAAGGCACGCCGTCACTGCTGACGGCGTGCTCCCATCCCCCTAACCGCGGACCGGATGTTCCACATACTTGCCGTGTGGCGGGCGCGCGACCTCGTCGAAGCGAGCGGCAAGTTCAGCGAGCGCCTCGGTCGCGGCAGCGCCCAGCATCGGCTGCCCATGCGCCGGTACGATGATCGCGGGCTGCAGCGCAGCGAGTGTCTCAACTGATCTCCTGGCGGCGTCCCAGTCCGTTGTGAAGTACGACGGCGGTCCATGCAGCTCAGGTCTCTGCGTGGCGACGGCAAAGAACGATTCCTGCCGCGTCGTACAAAACGCATCCCCCACGATCAGCGTGCGGTCCGTCTCGCGAAAGAGCGAAATGTGTCCGGCGGTATGACCAGGCGTGTGTATCCAACGCCACCCAGGAAGGGATGGCACCCTTCCGTCAGCCGGCAGCTCGCGAACGTACCCGCTGACATCGATGGGATGTCGGGGGTACAAGCTCGACATTCGCGCCATCATGCCGCCACCCACCGAGGGATCGGGCGGCGGATACGCTCGCTCGCCCGTCGCGTATGGAAGTTCATCACGGTGCGCGTAAACCGGTACATTCCACTCACCCAGCAACGAGTCGAGCGCGCCCACGTGATCGAAGTGAGCATGCGTCAGGATGATGGCGTCCGGCTGCGTGTCGTCGAAGTGTTGACGCGCCCATCGCTGAATGCGGCCGGCGGATCCATACAAGGCCGTGTCTACGAGGGTCCACCCGGATCCCGTGGACACCGCGAACACGTTGACGAAGAGCACGCGCAACCCCAGGATGTCTGGAGCGATGGAGTCGAGCGCAACAATGGCACTCTCTGGGATCTCGACGCTTTTCATGCCGTAGACGGGTGCAACTGCGATGCCGGTCGAACCGCTTCACCCTTGCCGCCGTGCCCGGTCAACGCAGCACGATTTGATCGAGACTCTTGATTCTTTTTCCGCGAAAGCCGCGAACCCGCTCGTCCGTCCCGCCGCCCTTCAACACGTCGGCATCCCGGAGCGTCGCGTCGAAGACCACCCCCGTCTTCTTCGTGATCTCGGTCAAGGGCATCTGGTAAATGACGTAGTCGCCCATGTTCATCCGCTCGTAGCCGAGACGCTGAACCGGTTCGGTCTGATCGAACACGAAGCCGTATGAGAGGTGGACGGTGTGGCCATTTTCCTTGCTGGCGCAGGCCACGACTTTCCAGTACTCCATCGGCACCTGGATGGTCGCGCCATCGGGATAGCCGTGCTCGGGGTCGCCCGGGTTGAGCACCGGCCCCGCAAATACGCTCATCCGGCCGCCTTCAGCATCGACCTCTCCCTGGATGTGCTCCTCGAACTCTCCCCAGATTCCCTGCTTTCCGCTTTGATTGAACGCCTCGCTCTGCGGCGTGCAGTTGGTCCAGTGATAGGTATCGCTGTTGCCAAACTCCGCTTCATCGGCGGTTGCGCCCCACGCGCCATCCTCCCGGCGGACGATATGGCCGCGATCGATCTTCTTCGCCGGCGCGTAAAAGTGCGCGTCCTCCAGCTGAATGCCAGGCGCCTGGATAGCGACGCGCGGATCGAGGCGCCAGTTTTCCCCGCCGTACTCCTTCCGCGTCTTGGTGAACTGGCGTCCTTCCTCGCTGTAATCAACGTTGCTTGCCGCCCACGCGAGCAGCCGTCGATCGGCGTTCATGACGAGCGAGTAGTGATAGTAGGGAATCACCCACGGGTGGCCGTTCTGCTCGAGCAGCGAACCCACGTGATCGGCGTTCGTCCTCGGGACGGCAATCGTCCACCCCTGGAGAAAGTCTGGCTTGTATCCACGCGTCGCGCGCCCGCTGTAGTCCTCGTCGAACCGCAGCATCTTCTCGCGAAAGATCGGTTCCGCCGGCGGATCGGCCCTCTTCGTCACAATTGCTGGAGCCTGTGCATTGGCAATCGTCACAGATGCCTGCGCATCGGAATTCGTCTCGAGCGATCCGGGTAAACCCGCAGCGGCGCCGACATAGATCGTGACTGGTCCGCTGAACTGAAAGACATTCTGCGCCATGGTGTCCTCGCCGACTGCCGCGGCGGTCGTGGGAGCAACGGCCGGCGCCCCGATGAGCGGGCTCTTCTCGGTCACGATTCGCAGCGGATCTTTGGTCGACGCCAGCAGACGTTCGAGCGTTTGCTGTTGATCGGCGCGGTCGAATCGCTGCCGGCCGAGCGATTCAACCAGGGCGCTGACACGGACCCCTTCATTGGCGACCCAGATCAAATCGCTGTCCGCCACTTCTGAATCGAGTGGCACCCGCCGCCCGTCGCGGGTGACCAGTTGGCCATTCTCGATCTGCGGCACACCGCAGTGATGCAACCCGATGGTTTCCCAATACTGGTTGAACACCGGTGCCCCGCTCGACCCTTCGAGGGTGTCCGTCTCGTACAGCAGGAACCCATCGTCGCGTAGATCCATCAACCGGTTGTTGACCGTCGCGTATTGCTTCGGTCGTCCTTCCGGGTGCTGGATGATGTTGACTGGATCGCCTTTCCTGATCTTGCCCGTCGCCGCGATGAGCGGAAGGTATTGAAACTGATCGAGCGGAGCGCCAGAGGTGGATTTCGCGGCCACCGCGACGACCGCATAATCCAGCCCCTTGTCGTTGACAAAAAACCGATCGGGTTCGAGCGCGAACGTCAGGCCTTCGCGCAGTCCCTCGTGCGTCCGCTCGTAGAGAAACTGAGCGCCCGCTCCGTCCGCTTCGTCGCGCGTCCTGAACACGTGGTGGTTCGTGATGATCAGATCGGGAGCGATCAGAAAGCCGGTCGCAAAACCTTCCGGGACAATGCCGGAGCCCGCCATCGTGATCAGACGAACGACTGGACGACCAGCCTTGAGCGCCTGTTCGTCCGGCGGGAGATCGACAAAATCAAGCGTCGCGCCAATCATCCGCTCCGCAGTCACGCGCAGGGTGCGGTAGGTTGTGCTGTCGAAGCGCTCGCGCAGTCGCTGCCGTTGATCGAACCGGGCGCGTTGTTCCGGGGTGATGACACCGATCCGCGGGCGTGGAATGGTGCCGTCCTGATTGGCCGCCGCGTCTCCGATCGCGCCGAGATCGGGCTGAAAAGCTTTCCACCGCTCGTGTGCGGCAAGACCGATCCGACGCCGGTCGATGAACACCCGATCTGTGCGTTCCATAACAAGCCGCTCGCGTCCCTGGCCGCCGGTACTTTAGTGCGGAAATCTCCATTGAGCAGCGCGGGTGGCCGTGCGACGCTGCAGGTAAGCAGCATACTGTTTGAAGGCAATCGCGGCGTCGCCAACGTAGAACGTCAGGACCATGGGTCACCACCTTCGCAGCGGGGCACATCCTGTTCAACGACCGCCCCGGCCAAAACGTACAGATGGGCGAAAGCGGTTCCCGGTCAGCGCCATTCACGGTCACACACGACCTTTGGCTTACGTTTTCCTCTTTCCTTCTCTGGGCAGCAGGATTCCACATCAGCGACGTCGCGTTGCGACCGGATCGCCAAGACAATCAACAGAGAAACTGTGACCAGCAAGAGAAGATTTAGCTCTCGTTTCTCCCGTTTCTCCTGTTGATCTCTTGGTATGGATGCAGCGTGACACTGAAGGCCGTTGATTGAGTCTGGCCCAAATTCGGAATGGCTGCCCAAGAGCCGTATTGCGAACCGCCGGGACCAACACTACACTCGAATTATTGATGGACCTCCACCGCAATCTGGTCGAATCCTCTCCGGACGCGATCCTCGTCGTCGACGGCGATCGCATCCTGTTCGCGAATCCGGCGGCTGTCGCACTGACGCGTAAGGCGAGCGTAGACCATCTTCTCGCGAGCAATGTGTTCGATGTGTTCGGTCCCGATCATCATCAGGCCGTACGCGCGGTTCTAGAGGGCTGGCGCGCCGGCAAACAGGTCGCCCCTATTGACGTGCAAGTGACCGGCAGCGGCGGACAGACAGTGGATGTCAATGTCGCCGGCGCACGCCTACCCGGAGATCCTCCTGCGGGTGTTCAGCTGGTACTGCGGAATGTCAGCGAAAGAAAAAAGACAGAGCGGGCGCTGCGGGAAAGCGAGGAGCGGCTCTCGCTCGCAGTCGCGGGCGCGCTCGAGGGTGTGTGGGACTGGAACCTCGAAACCAATGCGGTCGTGTATTCATCCAGGTGGACTGAGATGCTCGGTTACTCGCGCGAGGAAATCGAGCCGCACGTCAGCGCGTGGGATCGGCTCGTCCACCCGGACGATCGCGCGCGGGCCGATCGGGCCAGTGAAAGCGTGGCGCGGGGTGAGCGTGCCACCTACGAAGCGGAATTTCGGCTGCGCCACAAAGAGGGCCACTATGTGCATGTGCTTTCGCGCGGATTTCCCATTCGGCGTGAGCCAGGCGGGCCGGTCGTTCGAATTGTCGGCACCCATCTCGATTTGACAGACCGCCGGCAGGCGGAAGCCGTATTGCGCGAGAACGAAGAGCGCTTGAAGCTCGCCTTTGCCGGCGCGCAAGAAGGTGTCTGGGACTGGAATCTCGAAACCGGAGGAGTCGTCTATTCCTCGCGCTGGAAGGAGATGCTCGGCTACGCAGACGATGAGATTGAGCCGCACGTGGGGGCGTGGGAACGATTGCTTCATCCCGACGATGTCGAGCCTGCGAAAAGACTGAACGAGAGCGTCAGAAAGGGTGGCGAGAATTACGAGGGGGAATTTCGGCTGCGCCACAAAGACGGGCACTATGTCGACGTTCTGTCGCGCGGCTACCCGGTTCGGCGCTCCCCCGACGGCCCGGTCGTCCGCATCGTCGGGACCCATTTCGACCTGACGGCACGGCGGCGCGCGGAAGCCGAACGCGCGCGCAGTGAGTTTCTCGGCCGTCTCGTGTTCGCGCAGGAAGACGAGCGGCGGCGGATCGCGCGCGAAATGCACGACCAATTTGGCGAGCAGCTCACTGCACTGGCGCTGCGGATTGCTGCGCTCAAGACTGCCGCCGGGGACCGGCCCGAGTGGCAGTCGCTGGTCAGCTCGGTCGAAGAAATTGCGCAGCGATTGGATCGCGACGTCGATCAACTGGTGTGGCAGCTTCGTCCGACGGCGCTCGACGATCTCGGTTTGCGGGCAGCCCTTGCCAACTATGTTCAGGACTGGTCGGCTCGCGTCGGCGTTCCCGCCACGCTTCATTCGTCCGGCTTGCTGGACGAGCGTCTTCCCGCGGACGCCGAAACGGCGCTCTACCGCATCGCCCAGGAAGCGCTGACCAACGTCGCCAAACACGCTCGCGCAACCAACGTCGAAATCGTGCTCGAGCGCCGTGGCAACCAGGTACAGCTGGTTGTTGAAGACGATGGGAAAGGACTGGAAGTGGAAGCCGACGGATCCGGGCGCGGGTTCGGGCTGGTGGGGATGCGCGAGCGCGCGGCCCTGGTCGGCGCCAGCCTGGAGATCGAGTCATCACCCGGAATGGGAACGACCATCCTGGTCCGCATGCCGGCGGGGGCCCCCGTTGATCGCCACGTTGATCATGCCTGATCGAGCCATGCCGCTCCGCATCCTGCTCGCAGACGATCACGTGACCGTGCGTCACGGCTTGAAGCTGCTCATCGAGAGCCAGCCGGACATGAAAGTGATCGCCGAGGCCAACGACGGCAAGGCGGCCATGCAGCAGGCGACGGCATTGAAACCGGACGTGATCGTCATGGATATTTCGATGCCCGGGATGAACGGCCTCGTCGCGACCCGAGCCTTGAAGCAGGAGCAGCCGCGGATGATCATCGTCACACTCACCCGGCACGGAGACGATGCGTATCTGCAGGAACTGCTGCGGGCCGGGGTCTCCGGTTACGTGCTCAAACAAAGCGCGCCGACCGAATTGCTGCAGGCGATTCGAGCCGCGGCAGCGGGCGGCCAGTACATCGATTCGACGCTCACCGGGCGGATGACCGCACGGCTGATCGGACGGGCCGACAAGGCCGCCAAGCCCGCCGTGGAACTGAGCGAGCGAGAGTCGGGCGTGCTGCGCCTGATCGCATCTGGGTACAGCAACAAGGAAATCGCGGCCCAGCTCTCCCTCAGCGTCAAGACCGTTGAGGCGCACAAGGCCAACGCGATGAGAAAGCTCGGATTGCGGGGGCGAATAGACATCGTGAAGTACGCCATCCTCCAGGGCTGGCTCGAGAACTCTTAGGGTTAATCCCTAGTCCCTTCCTGCCCTTCTCCCGATAGCACCCCGCCCTCCAGACCGTTACAGTCGGTCGATTTCGGTTCGCCGCGCCCGGAGGCACACCATGGAAGAACACACGGATGCCGTCGTTGCCACAGCCGTCAAGCGCACCGCTCCTGCCTCCGCTTCGCCAATTCGACAAGAACGAGGATTCGTCCGGTCCGCTCCCCGCAGAGATCTTCAGATCGGTTCGATGCCCCGCACGAATGTGCTGGTCGCCGGAAATCCCGAGGCGACGCGCATCGTGGTGGACATGCTGCGCCTGGATCTGCGAGGCCCGGTGGTGAGGTGGCGGGCCGGACAGCCGCTTGAACTTCCAACGCCTGGACAGGCCGCGACGCTCGTCCTCGACAACCTGACGCGATTGACCGCCGACCAGCAACTGCACGTCCTCGGCTGGCTCGAGCAGGTCATGGGCCGTGTCCGTGTCGTGAGCACGTCGGGGATCCCGGTGTGGCCGCTGGTGCAGACGGGGCACTTCAACGAGGACCTCTACTACCGCCTCAATATGGTCCTCGTCGATATGGGAACGTCGTAATTACTCCGAGGGGGCTTCGCCCCTCGGACTCCCCGACACGCTCTCTCGCCAGCCGCTTCGTCGGCTGGCTCCGTTCGCGTGGGCTCACTCGCCCGCTCGTTCGCCGGGGCTTCATCCCTCGGACTTCCCAGCACGCCCTCGCGCTCGGTCGTCTGGGGCTTTCATTTTTTTGCGCATCGGTCTCTAATGCGCGGATGCGTTTCCCCCGCCTGGCCGTTCCCCTGCTCGTTGCAGCCCTGACGTTTTCGTTCGATCCGCCGGCGCGATCCGCGCAAGCCAGTTTCGACATCATCATCCGCGGCGGGACGGTCTACGACGGCACCGGTGCGCCTGGCCGGCGTGCCGACGTTGGCATCCAGGGCGACCGGATCGGCGCCATCGGTGACCTGACATCGGTCCAGGCGACCTCAGTCGTCGACGCAACCGGTCTCGCCGTCGCCCCTGGTTTCATCAACATGTTGTCGTGGTCAACCGAATCGCTGCTCGTCGACGGGCGATCGCAAGGAGAAATCCGCGAAGGCGTCACGACGCAGATCTTCGGAGAAGGCAGCTCGATGGGACCGCTGACTGCCGAGATGAAGCGGCGTGCCATCGAGCAGATGGGCGATCTGAAATACTCGATCACCTGGACCAGCCTGTCCGAATACCTCAACCAGCTGGAGGAACGCGGCGTTTCTCAGAACGTGGCGTCGTACATTGGCGCGACGACGATTCGCGAGCATGTCATCGGGCTCGAAGACAAGCAGGCAACGCCGGCGCAGCTCGAGGAGATGCGGGCGCTCGTTCGTGGCGAAATGGAAGCGGGAGCCCTGGGCATCGGATCCTCGTTGATCTATGCGCCTGCGTTCTATGCGTCCACCGAAGAACTGATTGAACTCTGCAAGGTCGCCGCGCAGTATCACGGGAAGTACATCTCGCACATCCGCAGCGAAGGCAACCGCCTTCTCGAGTCGATCGACGAGCTGATTCGAATCAGCCGCGAAGCCAACATTCCAGCCGAGGTGTATCACCTGAAGGCGGCAGGCCAGGCCAACTGGGCCAAGATGGATCGGGTCATTGCACGGATCGAAGCGGCTCGCAAGGAAGGACTCAAAATTACCGCCGACATGTACACGTATCCGGCGGGGTCCACCGGTCTCGATGCGTCCATGCCTCCGTGGGTGCTCGACGGCGGCTACGACGCGGCGTACAAGCGGCTTGCCGATCCGGCGATGCGCAAGAAGATCGCCGCCGCCATTCGTGCTCCCTCCAACGACTGGGAGAATCTGTATCTCGCGGCGGGCTCTCCGGATCGCGTGCTGCTGGTGGAGTTCAAGTCGGACACGCTGAAGCCTCTCACCGGCAAGACGCTGGCGGAGGCGGCCAGGCTGCGCGGTGAAGATCCGGTCGACACCATCATGAATCTCGTGCTCGAGGATCGATCGCGTGTCGGGACGGTGTATTTCATGATCTCTGAAGACAACATCCGCAAGGAAATCGTGCTGCCCTGGGTGTCGTTCGGATCTGACGCGTCTTCGATGGCGCCCGAACTGCCCTTCACGAAGTCGTCCACGCACCCGCGCGCCTACGGCAATTTCGCGCGCGTGCTCGGGAAGTACGTGCGCGACGATCGCGTCCTGACGATGGCGGACGCGATACGAAAGTTGAGCGGTCTCCCGGCCACCAACCTCGAGCTCGATCGCCGCGGCTTTCTCAAGGAAGGCATGTTCGCCGACGTCGTCGTGTTCGACCCGGCGACCATCGCAGATCGCGCCACGTTCGACAACCCGCATCAGTACGCGACCGGCATGCGACAGGTCTTCGTGAATGGCTCCCAGGTGATCAAAAACGGCGAACACACCGGGGCGAAGCCTGGCCGCGCCCTGTGGGGCCCTGGAAAAACGAAGTAGCACGCGTGCGCAGGCGTCACTTCATCGAACTGGAAGATCAGCCGTGGTTCCCGGCGGTCGTGCGGGATCTGGCGACCGACTATCTTCAATTCGCGCAGACCGCGAGCAGGCTCGATCGCGCGATGACGCCGCTGATCCGCGAGGCCCTGGCGGCCACCGGCAGCACGCACATCGTCGACCTGTGCTCGGGAGGATCCGGACCGCTGACCGCGGTGATTGAAGGTCTGCGGCAGGAGGGAATCCACGCGACGGCAACGTTAACCGACCTCTATCCAAACCTGCCCGCCTTTGAACGGGCCGCGGCCGTCTCGAATGGTGCGATCGATTACCTTCGCGCGCCGGTAGATGCGACACACGTGCCGCGGGAACTGGTGGGATTGCGGACGGTCTTCAATGGGTTCCATCACTTTCGGCCGCTCGATGCGACCGCGATCCTTGCCGACGCCGTCCGGGCGCGACAGCCTATTGCCATCTTCGAAGCGTCGCGTCGCTCGCTGGGGACGTTGATCCCGGTGCTTTTCATGCCGCTCTTCGTGTGGCTCGGCACGCCCTTCATGAGACCGATCACCTGGAAGCGATTGTTCTTCACCTATCTCATTCCGCTCGTCCCGTTCACATGTCTGTGGGACGGGGTCGTGTCACAGTTCCGTGCCTACACCATCGACGAGTTGCGCGAGTTGAGCCGCGCCGCTGGTAGCATGGAGTGGCGTGCCGGTGCTGTGCCTTTTCCGCGCGGTCCGGGACACTTGACGTATTTGATTGGTTGGCCGCCGGGGCCGGAGCGGAGCCGTTCATGAACGATCACGACGTTCGCGAATACCTCGCGAAGACGCTGGCATGGGAAGACGCACACGTCGGTTTCGATGCCGCCGTGGCAGACATCCCTGACGAGTACCGAGGAAAACGCGCCGGAGCGCATTCACTCTGGGAGCTGGTGGAACACTTGCGAATCACCCAGCACGACATCCTTGATTTCAGCCGGAACCCCAACTACCACGAGATGGAGTGGCCGAAGGATTATTGGCCGGCAACGCCGGCGCCGCCTTCATCAGCGGCATGGGACGACAGCCTGGCGGCCTTCCGCCGCGATCGTGAGGCCTTACGGCAGATGGCCCTCGACACCTCGCTGGATCTGACGCAGAAGATTCCCCACGGCGACGGTCAGACCTACTTGCGCGAGCTGCTGTTAGTCGCCGATCACTCGGCCTACCACCTCGGGCAGCTGGTGCTCGTGCGGCAGTCGCTGGGAATCTGGAAGCGGTGAACACAATGGCCGAAGATCTCTGGTGCGCTGTCGACGAATACATCGCGCAGACGCTGGTCAAGACCGATGCCGTGCTCGACACGGCGCTGGCGAAGAGCCAGGCCGCCGGGCTGCCGGCGATCAACGTGTCGCCGAGCCACGGCAGGCTGCTCCACATCCTCGCGCGTTTGGTCAACGCCCGCACCATTCTTGAAATCGGCACGCTTGGCGGGTACAGCACGATTTGGATGGCGCGTGCGCTGCCGCCAGGAGGACGCCTGATTTCGCTCGAGTGCGATCCGAAGCACGTCGAACTCGCGCGCGCGAATATCACCAATGCCGGTCTGGACCATGCCGTGGACAT
>Ga0222622_10000347_pt1 | contig 16781 bp, 12 predicted proteins | sample PLM2_5_b1metaG_FD_177335 | JGI IMG/M metagenome (GOLD analysis project Ga0222622, IMG submission 177335) | Groundwater sediment microbial communities from an aquifer in East River, Colorado, USA - PLM2_5_b1 | ecosystem: Environmental > Terrestrial > Soil > Riparian zone | place: USA: East... | reverse complement strand
GCCATGACGAATACCCGGGCGACGTCCTTAAAGAACGATAGCAGCAGCTCCGCGCGGTGGGCCGATGCAGTGATCAGGCCCCACAAAAACGGCGGTCGTCCTTCGCGAGCGTCTTTGAGACCCGATCTGATCGCCAATGTCGTAACGACGATCGGCATAACAATGAACCGAAAATGCAGGGGTCCGTCGGTGCGGGCTATAAGCTGCTCGACGCCGTTTGTAAACAGTTCGTAGATCGTTTCCATTGCTTGCCTCAATATAAACTCGAGGACCGCTGTGGTAACTGTTATTTCTTACAGCCAGGTGCCTCTCGCTTAACGAAAGTTCTCGACCATCATAATATCGCTGATGTTTTTATCCGCCTGAGAGTAGAGAATACTGCGGCCGTCAGGCGATACGGTCAGGCCCGGCAGGCCCTGCAGCGGGTCACGCTCGACGGCGGCGATCCGCGACACCTTTCGGGTAGTAAAGCTAAATAATGAGATGTAAGGCCTGTCGGACTCCTGGGGAGAGACGAAATAGATGCCGTCATTGCCCACGGCCCAGTATCGCCAATAGCCGACATTCACGACGTCGGACACGGGTATCTCCTCGCCGCCCCTGATAGGCACCTGCCAAATTGGGCCGGGGGCCCGGCTTTTGGTGTAGTAGAGCAGCTCGCCGTTCGGCGACTCATAGGCCTCGAACCCGCCATGCTGCGTTACCTGTTCGGCATCGCCGCCAGCAGAAGGCGATTTCCAGATCTCGTAATCTCCGCTGCGGTTAGAACAAAAATAGACCCAAGACCCGTCCCGTGACCAGCTTGCCATTACGTCGTGCGACGGGTCAGAGACGAGGGGACGCGGCTTGCCCCCGTCAGCGCTTATCACGTAAATATCGGCATTACCGCTTGGCCGGGCGTCAAAGATGATCTGCCGCGAGTCCGGTGACCAGCGTGGCGTGCCGACCGAGGTGCCATCGAAAAAGGTCAGCTGCACGGGGTTCGCACCGTCGCTCTCACTGGTCCAGAGTTCCTCACTGCCGGAGCGGTCCGAGACAAAACCGACCTTATTCCCATCAGGTGAATACTGTGGACTGTGGTCCTGGCGTGACGAAGAGATGAGTTTTGTTGCTGGGATCGGGCGGCCTGCGGTACGAGTGTCCACCCGCCAAATATCGGAATCTAGCAACGAGACGCTGTATACGAGCCGGTCGCCCTTGCTTGATATGGCGGGCGAATATGCGTTCAGCCCGGTGCTGGAAACTCGCTCGGGCACGCCGCCCGAGGCTGCGACTCGCCAAAGGCTGTAAACGCCCCCGCGGTTAGACGAAAAGACTATCTCACGTCCGTCAGGGGTCCAGGCCAAACTGTGAACATGCTGCCAATCCTCAGTAAGCCGGCGCGGTTCGCCGCCGCGAACAGACGACAAATATATATCTTCGGAGTTAAGGCCCGCACCACGAGCGAAGGCAACAGTTTGCCCGTCGGGCGAAAAAGCCGGGATCGAATCGGCGGCCGATTCCGGCGGAGAGGTCAGTCGACGCCGTTCGCCGTCGTCAACCGAAAGCATCACTATCGCAAACCGCTCCTGCGGCAGGAACCGGTCCGAGACCGCCAGGGACTTGCCGTCCGGTGCCCAACTCAGCGTCGCTCTGGAAACTGTCGGCTCGGTCCGGCCCAGTTTGCGTTCGGTGCCGCCGAGGGCCGGTACGATAAAAATGCCGTTCTCGCTATCGGTGCGGCGGATAAAGGCAAGATATCGTCCGTCGGGCGACCAAGCCGGACTGATGTCGTCGCCAGGGTTGGTCGTGAGGCGCAGCGGTGAACCTGCGCCGACCAGCTTGATATAGATATCGAGATTTTTGCCGTCGCGGCCGTTCCAGGTAAAAGCGATCTGATTGCCGTCCGGCGAAAATGCCGGTTGATCTACCGTGCCCGAAAAAGTTGTGAAAGGGACTATTTTGGCCGTCGCCACCGGCGGCATGCCCTGCCGCCAGAGGGCCGGGGCGTAGAGCCAAACGCCGGCACCCAAGCCTACAAGAACGACGGCCGCGAATGCTATCGCGGACACTCGGCGAACGAGGCCTTTCCCCGGCTGGATTCCTGTCGCCCTAGCCGCGGCTCCCGAGGCCGATCTCTCCTTCGATACGATCCACGGCCGATCTTTATCCGGATCGGTCGATGACACGACCCTGCTGTTAAATGCGTCGTCAAATGAATCTGTCTGCGAATCTCGCAAGAGGCCTTTTAGCTCGGAACGCAGTTCTCCGAAGGTCTGGTACCGTACCTCCCGGTCCTTTGCCAGTGCTCGTTTCACGATGTCGTCGAGCGCCGTTGGAACGTCCGGATTAAGGTCACAGATCGACGGCAGGTCTTTGTTGATCGTGGCGTTATAGATCGCCGCGTCGCTCGAGCCGGCAAACGGCACCTCGCCCGTGAGCATTTCGTAGACCACGACCCCAAAACTAAAAATATCTGTCCGCGCATCGATCCTTTCTCCAAGCGCCTGCTCGGGCGACATATAGCTGATAGTTCCCATTACGCGATGCGGGGCAGTGTTTTCGCGGGTCTCGGCGTCTACATTGTTGGTCGCCGTCAGCTTTGCCAGCCCAAAATCCAGCACCTTGACGATCCCGTCGCCGCGGATCATGATATTCGCCGGCTTGATGTCGCGGTGAATGATGCCGACCAGATGGGCCGAGTCGAGCGCCCCCGCGATCTGTACCGCGATCCGCACTGTCTCCTGCCACGCAAACGGTTTGTCGGCGATAAGGTCGCGCAGCGTATGTCCGTCGATAAACTCGGTGGCCATGTAGCTGATGTTAACCGCCTCGCCGATCTCGTAGATCGTAATGATGTTCGGGTGGTTAAGAGCACTGACGGCGCGGGCTTCTTTTTCAAAACGCTTTTTGCGCTCGTTGTCGGCAGAAAATTGCGGCGGCAGTAGTTTTAAGGCGACTTTGCGGCGAAGTTTTGCATCCTCGGCGAGGTAGACCTCGCCCATGCCGCCCGTACCCAGAAGTTTGATTATCTGGTAATGGCTGATCTCGCTGCCGATCAGTTCGGGAAGCGCCTTGCGGTCGGCAAACATCTCGGCAGCAAGAGCTTCGGGCGGTGAATTCAAAAAGCTTGCATCCTTGTCTTCAAAGGCCAACAGCGACTCGACCTCGCGACGCAGTTCGTCGTCCCCGCCGCAGGACGCGGCCAGATAGGACTCGCGGTCCGGGGGAGCGAGGTGTAATACCCCGAAGTGGATCTCTTCGATCCGGTTTAGTCTTTCTATGTCCATTTAAAAATTCGGGAGTTTCGACTCATTCTGCCGTGCCAAGGCTACCGCATCGGATATGCTCAACAACCTTCCCTCGGCAAATGCCGCGTCGAACGCATCGTCGCCGATCGCTGCCTTTGCTTTAAAGACGTAATAGTCATGGAATTTCTTATCGGCGTTTTCCTGGTTGTAGGCATTTGCTTCAAAGATCGCCTGTACCGCCCCGAACAGCTTTGCCGCCCGACCTGCCTTTCCATCCTGCATAGCTAAAGCACCGAACACGCTCAACGCGCTCCCCATGCTGGTCTTATGTCCCAGTTCCTCGCCGTATTTCAGTGATTCGAGGTTGTATTGATATGCCGCGGGCAGGTCGTTAAGCAAACAGGCTATCGACGCAAGGTTATGCGTAAAGATCGGCAGAGCAGCACTGATCGAGTCCTGCCTGGCAATGGTACATGCCTCTTCTGTATAGTTCCAGGCGGCGTGGTGATCTTCGTTCTGCCGCGCAATATCGCCGAGACGGTTTAGCGATACGGCGATCTGAAATCTATCGTTTATTTCCCTGGCAATGTCGAGACATTCTCGTGTTAATTCACCCGCCGTCTCGAGATCGCCTTCTCCGACCCTGATCGCCCCTAAACTCGTCAGGGCGTAGCAGATCAGCGATCTGTCGCCGATCTCGCGGCTTAGAGACAAACTTTCCCCGATCAGTCGATTAGCTGCTTCGAGATCGCCTTGCTGCAGACTCATCAAACCACCGCCGCGTGCGGCCTTTGCCCGCAGCGTCGCATCTGCTTTGGCGCCCGATCTTTGCAATGCCGCCGCCAGCCACCTGCGGCCCTCCGTCGTATATCCTCGCCTCAGCCAAAATCGATAAATTATCCCGACGATCGCCAGGGCGGCCACTGGTTCATTGTCCAAGGTCCATTCGAGAGTAGAGCGTAGATTATCGTGTTCAAGCTCAATAACGTCCATCCACCCGGCCGCCTTCGCCCCCAACAGATCGGGCTCGGCCGCCTCGCACAATGCGGAATAAAATGCCGCGTGACGCTTTTTGATCTCATGCTGTTCGCCGCTCTTTTCCAATTTCTCGGCCGCGAATTCCCTGACGACGATCAGCATGCGAAAACGCGGTTCACCGTCCGACTGCTCGCGCTGCGACATGAGGCTTTTATCTACTAGTGATGAGATAACGTCCAACAGATCGACGCTCAGATCGCCGACTGCGTTTCCGACCGCAGCGGCGCCCTCGAGGGTGAAACCGCCGCGAAATACAGACAGGCGATCGAACAGTTTCGTTTCGTCTTGTCCGAGCAGGTCATAGCTCCACCTGATCGCACCGCGCATCGTTTGTTGGCGTTCAGGCAGATCGCGGGCACCGCCCGATAGCAGATCGAGAGTGCTTTCAAGCCGTTTTAGGATAGCCTTTGGGGCAAATAGTTTAACGCGTACCGCCGCGAGCTCGATCGCTAAAGGCAACCCGTCCAGACGCCGGCATATCGCGGCCACGGCACCGGCATTCTCTGGTGTCAAAACAAAATCGGACCTGGCCGTCCGAGCCCGTCTGATAAACAACTGCATCGCCGGAAACCTGGCAAGCTCGTTAATTGTTAACCGCTTTTCGTCGGCAGGAACGCCGAGCGGTTGGAGCTTGTACTCGCTTTCGAGATCTATATTCAACCGGACCCGGCTGGTTACCAGGATCTTTAGATATCCCGATCCAACGAGCAATTCACCGACTGCCGCGGCGGCCCCTATTACTTGTTCGAAATTGTCGAGCACAAGCAGCAGCTTCTTGTCCCGCAAATGCTCGCGGACGGATTCCGACAGAGATCTGCCGTCTTTTTCGCGAATATCGAGCGTCTGAGCGATGATCGGCACGACCAACTCGTGATCGTCTATTGGAGCCAGCCCGATATAGTAAACTCCGTCTGAAAACTCTCTCAGCGAGAGGTGTGAAACGGTACGTGCCAGGCGCGTCTTTCCGGTTCCGCCCGCACCGGTTATCGTCAAAACCCGGGGCTCAGCCTGTCGCATCAGTTCCAGAACCTCTTTCGTTTCAGCATCTCGCCCGATGAGGGGGCGAACCTCGCCGGCAAGGTTGTTCGGCGGTGGTTCTTGGATCGCAAATATCCGGGCTGGGTCCGACGAACCTAGTATCCTGGTTTCGGCATTCTCAGGATCGTAGGTCGGGTGTCCTCGCTCAAAGACGCCCCCGGATCCATCCCTATCAAGGCGGTTTTTGACCCTCTGCAGATCGGCCAGCAGGTCACCGGTGGTTTGGTACCGCTCATCTCTGTTTTTACAAAGAGAGCGGTTCACGATGTATTCGACATCCTGCGGCAGCGTGGGCGAGAACTCTCCTATTGGGGGCGGCTCCTTGTGCAGGATGGCACCGATCGTGTCTATCGCCGAGTCGCCGTCGAACGGCAATTTTCCCGAAAGCATTTCGTATAGAACAATTCCAAAACTGAAGATATCTGTACGGGCGTCGACCTTGCCGCCCCGTGCCTGTTCCGGCGACATATAGTTTGCGGTACCAAGGATCATGCCCGGATTTGTCGTCGATGAGCCCGTGCGCGCCAGGCCACGATAAGAAACCTTTTGCCTGTTCTCGCAGCCCTCATTTTCCAGCAGTTTAGAGATCCCAAAATCGAGCACTTTGACCAGTCCATTCGGCCGGATCATTACATTGTCAGGTTTAACGTCGCGGTGAACTATCCCCGCGGCATGCGCCTCATTGAGGGCCGACACTATTTGTACAGCGATCTCCAATGCCGACGTCAGGTTCGGCGGATCGGCCTTTAGCAATTCCTTTAGCGTTTTGCCGACGATGTATTCGGTCGCGATAAAGTTTACGCCGTCATATTCGTTGATCTCGTGAATGGTGATGATATTCGGATGATTGAGAGCCGAAGCCGTTTTTGCCTCGCGTCTGAAACGGCTCATCCTATCTCTATCAGCGGCAAACTTAGATGGCAGGCATTTCAGAGCTACTCGCCTGTCGAGTCTCGTATCTTCCGCCAAAAAGACCTCCCCCATTCCCCCGGCGCCCAAAAGTTCGATGATCTTATAATGGCCGACCTCGCGGCCGATAAGGCTTGAGGCCTGCACCTCGGCAAACATTTCCGCAGCAAGTGCCTCGGGCGGCGAGTCCAAAAAACTTCCAGGCCCGTTCTCAAAGGCAAGCAGTGATTCGACCTCGCGACGCAGATCATCGTCGCTGCCGCACGCCTCGCTCAGGAACGAGTCCCGCCTGTTTGACGGCAGCTGCAAAACCGCGAAGTGGATCTCTTCGATCCGGTTTAATCTTTCCAGATCCATTTAGGGCCCACACAGCCCGATGGGAGGTTTGTTTTGGAAGTTTACGCGAGCCTACCGCGTTTACCCGGCGTTCGCCAGTTCGCGCAACAGCCAGGTCTTTGCGAACTGCCAATCACGCTTTACCGTCTCTGGTGATATCTTGAGCACCTCGGTGATCTCCTCCACCGTCAAACCACCAAAGAATTTCAATTCGACCACACGGCTCCGGCGTTCGTCGATTTTTTCGAGCGTCCTGAGTGCATCGTCCAGTGCCAGTATCTCCTCGGAACGGCCATAGGAAACGGCAGCATCATCTGCCAGGGTTACTCGAAATTGTCCGCCGCCGCGCTTGCTTCGGTTCTTAGACCGGGCATAATCCACCAAGATCTGGCGCATGGCCGTGGCGGCAACCGCAAAAAAATGTGCCCGGTTCTGCCAGTTTTGTTCGCCCTGCCCGGCCATCTTCAAATATGCTTCGTGGATCAACTCCGTCGTCTGAAACGTATGCCCGGACGGCTGACGGCGCATATAATTTCTCGCCATGCGGTGCAGTTCGTCGTACACCAGTGGCATTAATTGTTCGAAGGCCAGATCGTCACCTCGATTCCAATCTATCAGAAGACGCGTGATCTGATGAGAAAGGTCATTCACCATAAATTGTCCAGCGAGTTTCACTAATAATAAACGAGAATAAGCTGAATACAAGGACGGAAACGTACTTTTTCGATGGCCGACGACAGACGAAAATCTGCAGATGATGCGATCGTGCCGGAAACTGAGCAATCTAAAACCATTGGTAATTATCTCTAGGTGGGAGCGCGGCTTGGATGCCTGGAACGTGTAACTGAGGTGCCCGTTGGTTTACCGCGGCAAAAACGATGTCAAAAAGAGGCACCCGGCATAGCGAGCGCCCCTTATTAATATCCGACCGGCTCATTAATTAAAAGTAGGCTTGTTTATTGATCAAACCGGTCAGAATCCATCACCTTGGTCCACGCTGCAACAAAATCCTGCAGGAACTTTTCCTGCGCGTCTGAGCTGCCATAAACCTCAGCCAGGGCACGAAGCTCTGAATTCGAGCCAAAGATAAGATCAACGCGAGTGCCAGTCCATTTGACTTCACGCGTGTGGCGATCGCGGCCTTCGAAGACCTGTTCGCTGTCGTCGGTCGCGTCCCAGGTCGTACCCAGGTCAAGCAGATTTACAAAAAAATCATTGCTTAACGTACCAGGACGATTTGTAAGCACACCATGTTTTGAGCCGTCCCAGTTTGTTTCGAGCACCCGCATTCCGCCAACAAGAACTGTCATCTCTGGAGCGGTCAGCTTCAAAAGCGCGGATTTGTCGACCAGCATTTCTTCGGCGGAGGTACTGTGATGGCCCTTCTTGTAGTTGCGAAAACCATCCGCATCGGGCTCGAGATAACCAAAGGAATGAACCTCCGTGAGTTCTTGCGTCGTGTCGCCGCGGCCCGGCGTAAAGGGAACGACAACTTCATGGCCCTGGGTCTGTGCCGCTTTTTCCACAGCTGCACATCCGCCGAGAACGATAAGGTCGGCAATAGATATTTGCTTTCCGCTGGGCTGAGCGGAGTTGAATTCCGATTGGATGCCTTCAAGAACGCCGAGCACCTTAGCCAGCCGTGCCGGGTTATTGACTTCCCAGTTCTTTTGCGGTTTCAAACGAATGCGGGCACCGTTAGCGCCCCCGCGTTTATCCGACGCCCGAAATGTCGAGGCCGAGGCCCACGCTGTAGAAACAAGGTCTGAAATCGACAAGCCGGAATCTAGTATCTTCTCTTTTAGTGCTGAGATGTCCGATGCGTCAACCTGCGAGCGTGTATCGGCCGGAATCGGATCCTGCCAGATAAGCTCCTCGGCAGGAACCTCAGGACCGAGATAACGCGACTTCGGCCCCATATCGCGGTGCGTCAGTTTGTACCAGGCAAGTGCAAACGCCTGGGCAAACTCATCTGGATTTTCGAGGAAATGCCTCGAGATCTTCTCGTACTCAGGATCGAATCGCAGGCTGAGGTCTGTCGTCAGCATTGTGGGCGGATGTCGGACACTGGGATCGTGTGCGTCAGGCACCAGATCAGAGGCAGCACCATCCTTAGGTATCCACTGGTGTGCTCCCGCAGGGCTCTTGGACAATTCCCATTCAAAGCCAAACAGGTTCTCAAAGAAGTTGTTGCTCCACTGCGTCGGAGACTTTGTCCAGATACCTTCGAGGCCGCTGGTAATAGTGTCACCGGCAAAACCGCTTTGGTAGGTGCTCGCCCAACCGAGGCCCTGGGCGCCAATACCTGCACCCTCGGGTTCGGCGCCGACGTGAGCAGCAGCGTCGGCAGCACCGTGGGTTTTGCCAAATGTGTGGCCGCCCGCGATGAGCGCTACTGTTTCGTAATCATCCATCGCCATCCGTCCGAAGGTCTCGCGAATGTCATGAGCGGACGCGACCGGATCTGGGTTTCCATTCGGGCCTTGCGGATTGACGTAGATCAGTCCCATCTGCACAGCACCCAGGGGATTTTCGAGGTCCCGGTCTCCGCTGTAGCGCTTGTCGCCGAGCCATTCGTCCTCGGTACCCCAATAAACATTTTCGGGTTCCCACACATCGGCACGGCCGCCGCCGAAACCGAACGTCTTGAATCCCATTGACTCTAGAGCGCAGTTGCCAGCGAGGATCAGCAGGTCGGCCCACGAGAGTTTGCGACCGTATTTTTGTTTGACAGGCCAGAGCAGCAGGCGGGCCTTATCGAGATTGGCATTGTCAGGCCAACTGTTAAGCGGAGCGAATCGCTGCATACCAGCCCCGCCGCCGCCGCGGCCGTCGGACACGCGATAAGTCCCGGCGCTATGCCACGCCATACGGATGAAGAAAGGGCCGTAGTGGCCAAAGTCCGCCGGCCACCACTCCTTGGAATCCGTCATCAGGTCAAAGATGTCCTTTTTTACCGAATCCAGATCCAGCGTCATGAACTCCGCCGCGTAATCAAAATCCTCTCCCATGGGGTCCGAAAGCTCGGAGTGCTGCCTGAGCCCTCCCAGATCGAGCATATTCGGCCACCAATCCCGGTTTGAACGGTGGCTTGCAGTTGTGAATTTTAGTGCTCCGCCCGTGAACGGGCATTTGCCGGAGCCGTTTCCATTTTCAATATCATTTCCCATTTCTATTTACCTTCTTATGATCTTTTATTTACAAAGTCGGCTGACCCGGTTTCCAGTCAGCTGCGCAAAATGCGCCCGTCTGCATGGCCTGCAGCACACGCAGCGTCTCATCGACCGATCGCCCGATATTTATGGCATGAACGACCGCATATTGCAGTACGCTCTCAGGGTTGATGATAAAAAGGCCGCGAAGTGCGATATTGGGTTCCTCGACAAGGATGTTGTATATCCGGGACAGCCGGCCGCCGGCGTCAGACGCGAGCGGAAAATTGAGGCCCTCGATGCCGTTTTGTGCACGCGGTGTTTTGATCCACGCTCTGTGCGAGTGGACCGAGTCGGTCGAGATGCCGAGGACCTCTGCACCCAAGCCTTTTACTTCCTCAATGCGATCGGAAAAGGCTGTCAACTCCGTCGGGCATAGCGCTGTAAAATCGAGCGGATAAAACAACTGTATCAACCATTTGCCCTTATAGTCCGCGAGCGTTACGTTCTCTTTTAATGTGTCGATGTTTTTTGTAGATGGCAGGTTAAAATCCGGCGCGGGCTGGCCCACCTTGGCCAATGTGACCGCTCCCTCTGTTGCAATTCCTGTAGCTGCTGACATTGTGTTATCTCCTTGTATCCAGTTTTCTAAAATGACGACTAAAAAATCTCATGGCTAATCTTCTGCGCATTTGGAGCAGATACCTCTTAATGTAAATTCCAATGACTCTGGTTTGAACTTTGAGATCTTGGCCGCGCGGTTTATCAGTTCCTGTGGATGTTCCATTTCGATATCGACCAGCTCCCCGCACTTTGTGCAAATGGCATGATCGTGCGGAGTCAGTTTCCGGTCGTAAAGGTTGGCGTCTTTGCCAAAGCGGATCTCGCCGATCAGTCCCTCGTTGGTCAGATATCGGAGCGAATTGTAAACGGTCGCAAATGAGATGCCCGGCAATAGTCGGCGGGCGTCGTCAAAGACCTCGTTAGCGGTCAGATGCCTCTCCGATTCGCGGATCACACGCAGGACCGACCGACGCTGTTTAGTCAATTCCAGACCGTCGATCTCCTTCATCGCTTCGTTCGTACTATTCATTTATAATTAGAATGATTCTTATTCAAATGGTTGTCAAGGCGAGAAGCTGAGGTATCAATGCGTTTCGGGAAATGTCGTTCAGATCAGATTTCGGTAGGTGCATTTCTGAATTTGACGATGGCGATGTATTGATTCTCGCCAGTAATTTTCTTTTTCACGTAACCTTCTGCATCAAGGGGCAGCTTTTTCTTAAAGACCCTTTGACTGACATTGCCGCCGATCACGTCAATTGATTTACTGCGGACTTTGGTAACGATGTCGCAATGCGTTCGCCACTCGATCTGTTTCCCGTTACTGCCCGTGTCATCAATGATATCGTAGGTCGCGCATTTTTTTGGCCTCAGGGCCGGGTCGTGGTACTGCCCGGCGGTGCAGCGGCGTTGACAAACGAGATCCCCGGGCTCAGGTTTCACCTCATGGACCCTGTAGGCCCAGAAAGGGTTGATGGTGATGTTGTTTTCCCGATTGTATTTTGCATCGGCGACATACACGCGGTGCGCGAAACTTTTCTTAAACCCAGTTGCCCCAGCAGTTTTCATCACCCACGAAATAAATGCCGCGCTCCATGGATGTAATTCGTGCTGTGGATCGGCCTGGAGCTCTTCGACGATCTTCTTCGCTGCGGCTTCGCTTTTTACCGACCGCCAATATTTTTCGAGGATCGCGGTGGCATCTGCATCGTACTCTTTCAGATCATTCGCGGACCAAAGGTCGAGCTCCTGCACGGCAAGTTCGATCACACGGTTCTTAATTAATGGCCAATTCATAAGACAACCGCCCACCGCTCTATTAGGTAGTCTTACCCGAGAATGAGTCAAGGGCATCTTCCAACACGTTGAATGAAGGCCATTTAATGCCATTGTTGGCCCTCCCGTTTGGCGTAGCCTTGTGGATCTGGTTGGACTCTAGCGCATAAACAACGAACTCGTTGTCGATGGCTGACTTGATGTCTTCCGGTGACACCGCGTGAACAACTTTCTGGATTTTCTCTTCGGCGCGCCATGAGGAGCCGATCGTTGTGCTTTGCTGAACGAACGGTTTCTGTTTGAGGTAATGTGTGTGAACCAACCCGATAACCTGCTTGGCGGGGTCGTTCGGAACGGATCTGATCTTATTGCCGGCCGTTCCAACTTCGCCAAGATTTACTCGAAAATGGACAGCCGACGAGGATTCGGGATCTGCCGGTAGGAGCCAAAGCGCGGCCCTCCTCTCTATGTCGTAAACCTTTAGAACTATATAAAACCCTTGTTCCTTGCCAGCCTTTTTTGCTTTTTCAAAAAGTCGGACCAACGCCTTTGTTTGCTTCGCATTGTTCCAAATCTGAATGGTCCGTCCCGGTTTTCGCGTCTCCTCCTCGAGTTTTGTGCGATTGAAAGATCCCTGTTGCCCAACCTTGTCCGGAAAAAGCTTGTCTTCCGGGGCAGCCCATTGCGGAGAAAATGCAAAGTCGGCGGGTTCGGCCGTTTGTAGACGGTTAGCACTATATATTTGTTCGAGGTCACTCCTATTTATCAATCTTTTTTCCCATTGATCGGATGTCGATCGGAGAATTATTTGCCCCAAATACTGGAGATGGGCATTGCTGCGGTCGTAGAAATCGACATGAAGACGTTTCCCACGCTTTTGCCATTCAAGAAAGTCCTGGGACAAATCAAAGTCCGGAGTCTCGAGCAACCCGAGATCTTCTATCTCGCTTTCGAAGCGTAAACGTTCTGGCATATTTCGTCATGTTTAGCTAACCCAGTTGAAATCGAGGCATTAAAGCCCTGCTGCCGACTATTACCTCCACGGCCATTTCCATTTCTTTTTCGATTTCCCCATGATCAGCGTATCTTCCGGCTTGGCATTTGAGGTAAAGTCGATCCATCCACCGAAATAAGCTTCGTAAGCCAGATCATTTCCAAGTGCCTTCAGAAACTCTTTAGCGCGGTTTGTATACGTTGAATCATAACCGGGGAGCGGTATGGTTGTTTTTGAGGGTTGCTTCGCCCACCAATCATTTACAATAATTCGTTCGATGTTGGTCGCCATCCCTTCATCCAATTTGTCACTATCCTTCATGCCGCGCATTTTCATCATGTGCATAAGATCATGCCAAGCTTGACTAGCATAGGCATGTGCCATTTCGTGGGAGACCGTTCCTGCACCTATCTGGATTTCGCGAAAGACGATCTCCTTGGCGAGAGTCGAATAGAACGCTCCGGTGTTAGCGGCCTCACGCTTGGCGTTCGCGATCGTCATGACTTTTGCCCATGAACTGACGGCAGCTTTCTCGTCGCGGGTAAGTTGGGTGCTTGCATCGATGGTGCGTAATCTCGCAGGTAGGGGCTCGGCAAGCGTTTTGTAAAAGCCCGCCAATTGTTTTCCAACCAGTTCAGGAGCGAATTTCAATTGGAGAGGTAAAATATTCTCTGCCAGTCGTTCTGCTTCCTTTACCACTTCCGCTTCAAAGTCCTTTTCAGCGACAGTACGGAATTTTATCGCCGTACCCACGGTTCCATATGTGATTTTGTTTTTTGAGAAGTTCTTCTGAAACAAGGGCAGTAATACTTGCATCAGATCTTTTACGGTATCCTGGGGGGCTTCGTAAACATAGGCGGATTCAGCCAATCCAAGATGCACCATTTCTCTTTCGAATCCGTATCGCTCTCTCACTATATTGCTCAGTTTTTAGTCATGCAGTGCCTTGCTGATCGACCACAAAAACCCTTTAGGTCGTCTAGGCCCAGTTAATCTGCAAGCCTTTCGCAGTTTTGATACGTCCAGGTTGCCTTCTCCTCGAAACAAACACTTACAGCTCAGTAAAAGTGTCTACAGATTTCTTATACTGCAGGACCTTTAGAACGATCTTCGCGTCTTTGAATAATTGCCTGATCTCCGATAGTTTGCCCGCAAATTCACTCTTTTTCTCCTCGCCGAGCAGGATCAAATGCACTTCTTTTTCCCTCGGGTTAACGATCCTTATATTTTCCCTTTCGAATTCTTTGAAATTCATTTTTGAGAGCCAATTCCCCATCTGTTCGGTTAGGTAATCGATACTTATGTTCTTAAGACCTCCCTTCGGTTCATATGATTTGATCGATATCAGACCCGGATTATCAAATGTCGTTATATATTTACCGAGTGTTTTCCTAATACTGAATTTAGAGCCCTGGTAGTACGCATCGTATCCTTTGAACCAGTTTGGAAGTCCAACATAGCCATTCTTCATCAGTTCGCGCTCAATATAGGTGTCCTCAATAAAAAACCCTCTCACAAAATGACCGGCCGCTCTGAAATACCGCTGGGTACGGTAGGCATCCATGTTCTGCATTTTCACGTAGAGATCATTGATAAGGGATTTGAAACGTTCATAGTCCTTTTGTTGAATTTTGTTTTTTGCAAGCAGGTCGTCAAAAACCTTGTCGATAACCTCCGCGTTGCCTCGTTTCTCCATCAAGATAGATAAGCGGTTATTGGCGAGGTCCTTCTTCAAATGAAACTTACTCTCGCCGCCGGGATCTATACGGTCGAGGAATTTTTTGATCTCATACAGTTCGAAGATCGCCTCCGCATATAACGTTGTTTTTCGAAAGAAAATGACTGCACCAAAAAAAACGAGAACGCTCACCATCGGGCCGAGGTCAAAGTCGTCTTTTTGTTTAGCTGGCGTGGTTACGTCGCCGGGGGGACGCCAGATCCACCCCGGATCAACAATGGCAGGTATACATTGCGTGAGAGCAGTGTCGTAGTCCAGATAAAAGGGAGACGTTGCTTCAGCGGGTGGAACTCCTGGTTTTTGCCCTTTCTTCACCTTTAGGTACCTGATGCCGTTTTTGGTACAAAAGTAATAGACGTCAACGCCCGGTTCTTTTTTTGGCGGAATATCGTCTCTCTTTTTCGGGTCATCTTTTTTTGGATCGGGAACCGGATCCGGAAACCCCGGGCGAGTCACGGTTTTACCCTTTCTGATGATCTTAAAAGTGATCTTGGTCGTGCGCCAGTAGGGGTAACCGCTCGTCCTTTCCCACTTATACTGAGGTAACACATCTATCTTGCGGCCCCTTACCAGGTCCATGCTGGTGGGCATGCTCTGTAACTCGTCCCAAACTTCGCGTAGCGACTCGTTTCCATCGATAAGTTTATTTTCACGCCCTTCCTGGACGCAGGTTCTGATCCATTTCTTTACAGATCTGGCAAATAATTCGTAAGTTGGCTGTTCGTATAGGGTTGTTGCCTGGAAACAGCGGTTCGGCTGGATCGGGCCTTCGAAATCCATTTCAGCCACATCGTATGGATCTGTTCGGTCAGGGCCAAGAAGGGCCTCCATTTCTCGCTCGAATGCCGACCGCTCTCTAAACGGGACCATGCTAATTGAGGACATGCTATTTTTCATATGATCGCCCGCATATTTACACTTGCTGTTCGATCACGGGATTAGGAGATGCTCCGAGGTCAACGCCTGTTAACGTTCGATAGGCTGTACGATAACCCTCGACCTTGGCTTCGATCTGGCTCAGCCACTGGTCCAATGCTCCCTCGGGGCCATTACTTTTATGATCGATGACCTCGAGATCGAGTAGGATGTCACGGCCATTGTCCGCACATTCCTTATGCACCAGGTACCGGTTAGCTTCGCCGCTGGTTACCGGGCGTTTCAAGACCAGGATGTCGTAAGCTGCCGGTATGAATTCGTCCGGCGTGTTAAAGGCAGGGGGGATCCCGAGGGTCGTCGCCAGTCTACGGATCACCGACATCGCTGCGATCGTCCAGACGATGCCGCTGAGTGTGTTGTAGTAATTGCGGCCGTAACTAAAAGCTTCGAATCTCTTTTTTAAAATATCGATCGTGTCGCTGATCGTGATCAATGTCGCCACCGAAGGCCGGGCAGTCGGCACGGCAGTGCTTTGGATCGCAACAGCCAGCCGCTTGTCCTTATAAAACTCGAGAGCGTGATAGATCAACTTATGAAATAGCGTATTGAACGAGGAATTAATATTTGTATCCAAATTCAGTTTTCTCGCCGCCGTTGAGGTCCAGCCAGCTACCGTTCGATATACGGACGCCCGATCCCGAACCGTTGTGGACATACCCGTCTTTACCTGCCGCGTCATCACCTCAAGCACCAACGCCGTAATATCGTCCCTTATATTTACGTTAAGCGAGCCGTTTGATATCGGCAGGCGGCCATTACTGGCATAAGAATCGAGAATGGCTCCGAGGATCTGTGGAATACCCATTCTTTCCATAAAAAAGAGCCAGACCACGTCGCCCGCGAACAAGCGGTGGATGCCGGGGGTCGCCGGCCGCGGCTGATCAGGATCGTGCGGTGTAAACGAATTGCGGTTCCCGTCCAGGGTGAGGCACGGTGAGCAAAGACAGCAGTCGCCAAGCCACTCGGTATGTTCCTCCTCGAACTCGGCCCCGGGTGCCGAAAAGAGCTGCCCTTCGCCGCAGTTTAGTAACGTGGGGTCCATCTGCTCGAAAAGATTTCCGCGAATGATGACGTGTTTGTTCCCAAATCTGAAATATTCGTCAAAATATCGCGCAACGTCGTCCTTGTCCCGGTACAAAGTATTGGTTGTTTTTATCAGGGCCAACATCTCCTCTGAACAAGGGGGGAAAGCGACTGTGACGGGGCGTTGGTTTCGAAGGAGTTCAAAAGTATTGATCTTTGCGAGAGCCGTCAGGCGCAGTGATATTGGAACGCCGCCGGCGATATCGAGTCTACGTATCAACTCAGCAATGTCGGCAGTTGAGCCTTGGCTCGCGGCACTACTCTGTTCGATCGAATCATATTGGTCTGCCGACTGTTGTACGTTTTTCTTACCGGGACCTTTCGGTGGTGTTGACATAAAATTCTCCTTAATTCATGAGCGTCAATGCGATCGTTTTCTGTTTTTGGCCAACTCGAGCAGCCAACGTGTCATTATTCTGTCGAGGTTTTCCTCGCTGATCTTTCCTTGTTCCTTCAAAAGGCGAAAAACGGCGAGATGTGACGAAGGC
>Ga0222622_10000346_pt1 | contig 16785 bp, 10 predicted proteins | sample PLM2_5_b1metaG_FD_177335 | JGI IMG/M metagenome (GOLD analysis project Ga0222622, IMG submission 177335) | Groundwater sediment microbial communities from an aquifer in East River, Colorado, USA - PLM2_5_b1 | ecosystem: Environmental > Terrestrial > Soil > Riparian zone | place: USA: East... | reverse complement strand
GCATCCGCTCGACAATCGCGCCCGAAATCAGCGCCGCCGTAATGATGCAGAACGTGCCTTGATACGCCATGAAGAGGACGTGCGGGATCGTTCCCTGCGCCTCCAGACCGACGCCACGGAGAAACACGCGCGACATGTCTCCCACCCAGGCGCCGCCGGTCGAGAACGCGAGCGAGTACCCCAGCACCGCCCAGGACACGCCGACGAATCCCAGCGCCACAAAACTCATCATCATCGTGTTGAGCGCGTTCTTCGATCGAACCAGGCCGCCATAAAAAAAGGCCAGCGCGGGAGTCATCAACAGCACGAGCGCCGTCGCGACGAGCATCCACGCCGTGTCGGCCTGATTGATGGCCGCCGGGGCGGCATCCTGCGCCGCGGCCACAACGGGCATGCCAGCCACCACTGCGGCCGCCAACAGCACTGTCCTGCGGGTCACCAACGCCGGGCGTTCTTGCTCCATGTGCCTCCTCAAAGGAGCCCGCGTTGCGGGCCGCTGTTAATTGGTTTCCCGCGCGCCGGTGCGGATGTTGTAGCTCTGCTCCACCGGCAGGACGAACACGCGGCCGTCGCCGATTTCGCCGGTTCGCGCGGCCGCCATGATCGCTTCGATCACGTCCTCGACGACGGTGTCGGGGACGACGACCTCAATCTCGACCTTCGGGAGCAGGCTGACGCTGTATTCCTTGCCGCGGTACACCGCCGTGTGACCCTTCTGACGGCCATGGCCGCGCACGTCGGTGACGGTCATCCCCGCGATGCTGAGTTTCTCGAGCGCCTCGCGCACATCGTCCACCTTATGTGGGCGCACGATGCTCTTGATCAGTTTCATACCGCTCCTCCATCCAAGCCCGGCGCAAGCGGCTGTCCTGCCGCCCGGCGCCGCACAAAGTAACACGGGAAAGCTGGCCGACCGGCGGTGCACCGCATCAATCGCCAACCTCCAGCACACGTTCGATCTCGCGCGCGAGCGACTCCTGCTCGGCGTCGGCCAGCTTGCCTGCGGTGCGCGTGACGTGCAGGACGTCGATGGCCCGTTTTCCTTCGGTCGCGATCAGGGCCAGATGCAGATCGCAGCCCTCGGCCGACAGCACGCGGGTGATCCGGTGCAGCAGGCCCGGCGCGTCGTCGGCCACGATCTCGAGCACCGTAAACTTGCGCGAGTGCTCGTTGTCGAAGTGGATGACCGGGGGGCGGTGCATGCGATGTCTGTTCAGGAGACTGCGCTCCCGCCCTTTGAGCAGCGAGGTCACGTCGAGCGACCCGGCGACGACTTCCTCGAGCACCCGACACATCTCGGAGGTCGCGGCGACGTTCTGCTTTAAGAAGCCCTCGTCATCAGCGAACTCGAAGACGTCGAGGACGAGGCCATCCGGCGTGGTCATCGCTTGACCGCGCAGGATGTCCATGCCGAAGTACGACAACACGCCTGAGACATTGGAAAACAGGTACGGTTTGTCGAGCGTGACCAGCGTGAGTTCCCAGACCGCATCATGATTCTCGAGAAACGCGTGCACCTGATCCGGTTGGATGTTTCGCGCGAGGCGGACGTGGCGGTAGACCGCGCCGAGTCCAAACGTGGTCAGATACCGGCGCGGCAGCCCTTCCAGAAAACTCACGAGCTCGTGTTCCGAAATGTCCGAGGGCCGCCCGGCAATCAGGACCGACAGGCCGGCACGGTGCCCCTCGAGCAGATCGTCGCCGTACCCCAGGGTCAGGCGGTTATACGCATCGACATAGACGCGCCACAGCAAATCTTCCTTCCACGGCGTCAGCGTGTCCGGCGAAACCGCGCCGACGTCGGCGAGCGTCATCAAACAGAGCAGCTTCAACCGTTCTTCGGTTCCGACCAGCTCGGCGAAGCGGCCGGCAATCTGCGGGTCTTCGGCATCGCGCCGGAACGCCACCTGCGACATCTGCAGGTGTTCGCGAATCAGGAATTCAACCGTGGCGCGTTCGTCGTCCGGCAGTTCGAGGCGATCGAGGCCGCTTTGCGCGAGACGCACACTTTCTTGCGCATGATCGGCCTCGCGCCATTTCCCGACATCGTGAAACAGCAGCGCCAGGGTCAGCAGCTCCGGCGCGTGAAGCTCCTGGAGGAGCGAACTGAACCTGCGGCGAGTGACGCTCGCCGGTTCGAGGAGCGACTCCACGTTGCGAATGGCGAGCAGCGTGTGCTCGTCGACCGTGTACTTGTGGTAGAAGTCGCGAACGACGCGGCAGTGCACCTTGGCGAACTCGGGAAAAATCCTGTTCAAGAGTCCGCAATCGTGCATCTCCGACAACCGCTCGTAGAGGCCGGCGCGGGGAGTCAGGATGCGCCGCAGCTGCAGGCGGTCACCCTCGGTGGCGACGAAGTCGTCGGCCGAGCACCGGTGCGCGTGCTGCTCGATCAGTGCCAGCGCCGCATCGGACACGGCACACTGGTGCTCGAGCGCAATGCGAAACGCCTCGACCCAGAGCGATGGCTGCTGCCTGGCGCGTTCAACGTTGGCGAACTGCACGCCGTCAGCGGTGATCTCGAAGTGCTTGCCGATGCGTCGGAGCGCTGCGTCCGGGCGCGGGCGCACCGCGCGCTCGGTCGAGGTCAGCGCGCGGGTCACCGCACGGGCGCGCAGGAAATACTCTCCCATCAGCGCCTCGACGCGCTGATGCGGGTGCGAGCCGGCGCAGCCCATCATCTCCGCAACTTTTTCCTGCAATTCGTGGGTGAGCAGATTGATGTCGCGTCCGCCGAGGACGTGCAGGATCGATCGCACGCGCAGCAAAAAATCTTCGGCCCCGGCGACACGATTGAGATCGACATCGCGGCCGCTGGCAAACGCCTCGGGAGACATCGCCCGCAGATGCGCGATCACGGCACTGTCCCGCAAACCACCCGGGGCCTGTTTGATATCCGGCTCGAGCTGATAGAGCGTGTTATTGAACTGGGCGTGGCGTTCGGAGACCAACGTCAGCAGCGGCTCGATCATCGTGGGGATGTGCGCGGCCGCGCGGTTCGCGACGCGATCGTACAGCGCCTCGTCGCCGGCGAGGTAGCGCAGATCGAACAGGCTGAGGAGGAACTCCGGATTGGTCGGGTCGGGATCGGAGAATTCCGCAATCTCGCGCACGTGCTGTCCGAGTTCGAGGCGAAGATCCCAGAGCGGCTGCAACACCGCGTTCACGAAGCGTTCTTCCGGCGCGCCGATGGTCCCATCGAACACGATCAGCAGATCGACGTCTGAGTGCAGGCAGAGTGCCCGCCGTCCATATCCGCCGACGGCACAGACGATGAACGGCGTGGAGGTCCGATCGCGCGCTCCGGCGACGATCGACTGCACCACGCCGTCCATCTGATACGAGTAGCGTGAGGCGGCATCCCGACCGGCCCGGCCGCGTCGTGCCAGCTCGGCGTACTCCTCCCGGGCCGCCGCCAACCGCGCCGCAGCACTCTCCTGCACTTCCGTTCCGTCTGTATCGGTCCGACCGGTCATCGTCTCGGGTGGTGCTGTCTCCTGGGATATCTGCGACCGCAAGCGTATCTCAAGCGGGAGGCCGAGATAGGTCCATCTTCCGTGTTCTTCCGTGGCTCAGTAGGTGAACGTCAGTCCAAGCAGCGACACGGGCTTGAAATTGTCGCCGCTGTTCAGCAGCTTCATGTTTTCGCCGAACCACATGAAGTCGATGCCGCCGTGCACTTCGAGCGCTCCGCCCTTGCCCGATATCACCGGGACGCTGAGCTGCGCACCGAGATCGAAGTAGCCAAATGTGTTGTCGCCCGCCGGCCCCTCGTAGTAGTGGTTGACACTCAACCCTGTTTTCACCGGCACATACAGGGTCGCCTTGGGCGCCAGTTTGATCCCCGGCTTCACTCCGAGTTCGAGGTAGGTGCCCTTGTTGTCGCCGCCATCTGCCTGGCCGTCGCCCAACTCGAACGCCAGCACGACTTTGGGCGCCAGGGGAAATGCGCTCTTGCTGTCGTCGACGACCAGCGTGCCCGCGAGTTCCTGGACCGTCGAGAAGCGGTCCGCCGGGCTGGTGTACGAGGTATACAGAAGTCCCGGCTTCAGCTTGCCGGCGGTAAACGTCACCGAGCCGAAGTAGTCGCTTTCGTACCAATTCCCGACATCGGCGGTCGAGTGGATGCTGTTCCACGTCCCGACATCCGCGGTGATGCCGTGCTTCAAGCTGAACGCGATGTCTGCATAGGGCTGCCCGATTGCTCCACCGGACTCCTGCAGAATGCCGCGGAACAAATATGCGGAGGTGAAATCCAGCCCCGTGGTCACGGTGTAAATCTTCGCAGGCGCCGCGGCCTCGGCAGGAGCTGCAGCGGCCACCGCGGGCGAAACTGACGCTGAGGGCGCGGCGCTCGTCTGCGCCAACGCCGGTGCGGTGATTGACGCAATGACGCAGACGCTCGCGGCCAAGATTCGAATCCTTCGCATGTTGCTCCTTAATCTGCCGCGCCGACCGGCGGCCTTTTCGACATTCGCTTCGGTGACTAATCGCGACGCGGCGACGAACGCCGCGCATGTGTGGAATTGGAGCAAGTTGAACGCCAAGGCACGCCCGTCTGACGATCGTGGAGAAATCGGCGAATTCAGGCGCAAATGAACCGTTTTTTGATGATATCGGCGATCTCGCGCCGCGGTCCGGAAGCAACAAATCACGCGGCGCAAATTCGACAAACGACAAATTTGTCTATTTAAGGGAACTGACCTGAGATTGCCCGAGCCGCACGGAAATCGCAACAATGTCTGAATCCAGGCAGGGTTCGGTGTAGAACTGCTAGGATTCAGCCGCAGGCGAGTGGCAGTCAGCTATTTTTCTGTCGGATCCGACAAGTTTGATGGTCTTCCGTAATACAGACAAATTTGTCGCGATCGCAATTGGTGGGGGCTAGGCGACCGCCGCCGGCAGGCTCGAGGATCCCATCAGATACGCATCGACACCGCGCGCCGCGCTCCGTCCATCCGCAATCGCCCAGACGATCAAGGACTGCCCGCGCTGCATATCGCCGGCAACGAACACGCCGCGTTCGCTGGTCATCCAGTCGGCGTCGCGCCAGACATTGCCACGATCCGTGATCTTGACGCCAAGCGTCGAGAGCAGGCCGCCTGGCTCTGGTCCGACAAAGCCCATCGCCAGCAGGACCAGATCTGCCTTCACGTCGAACGTGCTGCCGGGGATCGGCACGAACCGCATACGCCCAGCGTCACGGACCATTTCGCCGCGAACGGCCTGCAAGGATCCAACGCCTCCACGGCCGTTGTCGACAAAGCGCTCGGTAGAGACGGAATAGAGGCGGTCGCCTCCTTCTTCGTGCGCCGCAGACGTCCGAAAGATGGTCGGCCAGAGCGGCCATGGATTGTCGGCCGCTCGCGATTCAGGCGGCCGTGGAAGCAGTTCGAACTGCGCCACTGACGCCGCGCCTTGACGGTGCGCCGTCCCCAGGCAGTCCGCACCGGTGTCGCCGCCGCCGATGATGACGACGTGCTTGCCTTCGGCGGTGATGCGATCCGCCACAGGAACCGCATCCCCTTCGCAAAGGCGGTTCTGCTGCGTCAAGTAATCCACCGCGAAGTGGATGCCGCCCAAGTCGCGCCCGGGGATCGGCAGATCGCGCGGCGCGGTGGCGCCGCCGCACAGGACAATGGCGTCGAAGTCCCGCCTGAGTGCCGCAACCGGCACATCGACGCCGATATTCAGGCCAGGGCGAAAGACGACACCTTCCTGCGCCATCAGCGCCAGCCGGCGATCGAGCCAGTGTTTCTCCAGCTTGAATTCCGGGATGCCATAGCGCAGCAGCCCGCCGATCCGATCGGCGCGTTCGAACACCGTCACCAGGTGTCCGGCACGGTTCAATTGATCGGCGGCGGCCAGCCCCGCCGGTCCCGATCCCACGACCGCCACCGACCGTCCGGTTCTCGACGCGGGTGGCTGCGCGCGAATCCAGCCCTCTTCGAACGCGCGTTCGACGATCGAGACCTCGATGCTCTTGATTGACACCGGATCGTCGTTGATCCCGAGCACGCACGATCCTTCGCACGGGGCAGGACACAGGCGCCCGGTGAACTCAGGAAAGTTATTGGTCGCGTGCAGCCGTTCGATGGCGGTTTGCCACCGGTTCCGATACACCAGGTCGTTCCACTCCGGGATCAGATTACCGAGCGGGCATCCCTGGTGGCAGAACGGGATGCCGCAATCCATGCAGCGCGCGCCCTGCTGCCGCATGTCGGCATCAGCCTCGGGCAGGTAGACTTCCTTCCAGTCGCGCACGCGCAGATCGATTGGCCGCGAATGCGCTTTGCTGCGTTGGATCTCGATGAAGCCGGTCGGTTTACCCACGCGCCACCGCCACGAGTTCAGTGAACGCCGGCTCTCGATTCTCGGATCGCGCCCGCGCTTCGGCCTGGAGGATGCGCTTGTAGTCGCGCGGAATCACCTTAATGGTCCGTGATGCGGTCGAGCCCCAGACCGATAACAGATACGCCGCGCGGGCGCTGTGCGTCAGCGCCGCGTGGCGGGCGATCATCGACCGAACGAAGTCGATGTCCTCGTCCTCCTCCAGCGATTCCAATTCCACCATCCCCCGATTGCACCGCCGCGCAAACAGTCCATCATCGTCGACCACGTAGGCGATGCCGCCGCTCATCCCGGCCGCGAAATTTCGGCCGGTCCGGCCCAGCACCACCACTCGCCCGCCTGTCATGTACTCGCACCCGTGATCGCCCACGCCTTCGACGACTGCGTGCGCGCCGCTATTGCGGACGGCGAATCGCTCGCCGGCCACGCCGCGAACAAAGGCCTCGCCGCTCGTCGCGCCATACAGCGCGACGTTGCCGATGATGACGTTCTTTTCGGCGGCAAACGTCGCCGCGCGCGGCGGATACACCAGCAGCCGCCCGCCGGACAGCCCTTTTCCCCAGAAGTCGTTGGCATCTCCTTCGAGCTGCATCGTGACGCCGCGAGGCACAAATGCGCCGAAGCTTTGCCCGGCCGACCCGGTGAACCGCAGCGTGATGGTGTCGTCAGGAAGACCGGCGCCGCCGTGCCGGCGGGTGATCTCGTAGCCCAGCATCGTACCGGTCGCCCGATTGGCGTTGCGGATCGGGAACTGCAGCGCCACGCGCTCGCGACGCTCGATCGCCGGTCGCGCAGCGGCAATGATCTCGCGGTCCAGGATTTCGTCCAGCGCGTGATCCTGGTTTCGAATCTGGCGCCGTGCGGCATCCGCCCCGACCGAGGGCTGCTGGAGCACTTGCGACAGATCGACGCCCGCCGCCTTCCAGTGATCCACCGCCGGCTTCATGTCGAGGCGATCGACACGCCCGACCATCTCGTCGATCGTGCGGAATCCAAGTTCCGCCATCAGCTCGCGCACTTCTTCCGCGAGGAACCGGAAGAAATTCTCGAGGAATTCAGGTTTACCCGAAAACTTCTTTCGAAGCTCCGGGTCCTGGGTGGCGACGCCAACCGGACACGTATTGAGATGGCAGACGCGCATCATGATGCAGCCCGACACCACCAGCGGTGCGGTGGCGAAACCGAATTCTTCCGCGCCGAGCAGCGCCGCAATCACGACATCCCGGCCGGTTTTCAATTGCCCGTCCACCTGCACGACGATCCGGTCGCGCAGATCGTTGAGCATGAGCACCTGCTGCGTCTCGGCCAGTCCAAGTTCCCATGGGATGCCGCTGTGCTTGATGGCGGTCAGCGGCGACGCCCCGGTGCCGCCGTCATGGCCCGAGATCAGCACCACATCGCCATGCGCCTTCGCGACACCAGCCGCGATCGTGCCGACGCCCACCTCGGCGACAAGCTTCACGTGCACGCGGGCAACCGGGTTGGCGTTCTTCAGATCGAAAATGAGCTGCGCCAGATCCTCGATCGAATAGATGTCGTGATGCGGCGGCGGTGACAGCAGCGTGACGCCCGGTGTGGAGTGGCGGACCTTCGCGATCCACGGGTAGACCTTCGGACCGGGAAGCTGCCCTCCTTCACCCGGCTTCGCGCCCTGTGCCATCTTGATCTGCAGGTCGTCGGCGTTGACGAGATACTCGCTCGTCACGCCGAAGCGCGCCGACGCCACTTGCTTGATCGCACTGCGACGCCAATCGCCGTTGGGATCGCGCTGGTTGCGTGCCGCGTCTTCTCCCCCTTCACCAGTATTCGACTTCCCGCCCAGGCGATTCATCGCGATGGCGAGCGTCTCGTGCGCTTCCTGACTGATCGACCCGTAGGACATGGCGCCGGTGGCGAACCGCTTGACGATCGAGTCCACCGGCTCGACTTCGTCGAGAGGAACACGAGGGCCTGGTTTGAAATCGAGCAATCCGCGCAACGTCCCCAGCTTCCGGCTCTGGTCGTTCACCAGTTGCGTGTACTCGCGATAGACGCTGTACTGACCGGACCGGGTCGCGTGTTGAAGCTTGAACACGGTCTCCGGGTTGAACAGGTGATACTCACCGTCGCGCCGCCATTGATATTCACCGCCGGTGTCGAGATCGGCCGGGGCTCCTGACCGCGATGGGAACGCACGTCCGTGCCGTTGCCGGACTTCCTCGGCAATGACGTCGATGCCGACGCCGCCGATGCGCGACGCGGTGGACGTGAAATAGCGATCGACAAAGGCCTGATCGAGGCCGATCGCCTCGAAGATCTGCGCACCGCAATAACTTTGCAGCGTCGAGATCCCCATCTTCGACATCACTTTCAGGATGCCCTTGTTCAGCCCCTTGATGTAGCGGGAGACGGCGCGCGCCGGGGTGATGTCCTGCAGCGCGCCCTGCCGGATCAAGTCGTCGAGGCTCTCGAACGCCAGATACGGGTTCACCGCCCCGGCCCCATACCCGATGAGCAGCGCGACGTGATGCACCTCGCGGGCGTCGCCGGATTCGAGCACCAGCGCGCATCGCGTCCGCGCGCCTTCGCGCACGAGATGGTGATGCACACCGGCGGTCGCGAGCAGGCTTGGGATCGGCGCCAGCTCGCGGCTGCCGCCGCGGTCAGACAAGATCAGGATGTTGTGACCGGCCTTCACCGCGGCGCTGGCCTGCAGGCACAACTGATCCAGAGCCGCCGCCAGGCCCGCGCCCCCTTCTTTCGGACGGTAAAGCATCTGCAACGTCACCGACCGGAAGCCGGCGATCTGAATGTGGCGAAGCTTTGCCAGCTGATCGTTGTCGATGATCGGATCGGGAATGCCAATCTGCCGGCAGGATTCCGGTTCCGCTTTCAGCAGGTTCCGCTCGGGTCCTATCGTCGAGGCCATCGACGTCACCAACTCTTCGCGAATCGCATCGAGCGGCGGGTTGGTGACCTGTGCAAACAGCTGCTTGAAATAGTCGTAGAGCAGTCGCGGACGTTCGGACAGGACAGCGAGCGGCGTATCCGTCCCCATCGATCCGACGGGCTCTTCGGCGCCGGTGGCCATCGGCCCGAGCACCATCCGCAAATCTTCCTGCGTATATCCGAACGCTCGCTGACGGCGAACGACCGTGTCGTGATCCGGGGGCGGCAGATATGGCGCCGCGGGCACGTCTTCGATCGCGATCAGGTTGTCCTTCAGCCACTCTTCGTACGGGTGCGCCAGCGCGAGCTCGGACTTGATCTCCTCGTCGGCGACAATACGGCCCTTCGACGTATCCACCAGGAAGATCCGCCCCGGGTGAAGACGTTCTTTGACGACGATGTTCTCGGCGGGAATGTCGAGGACGCCGACCTCCGACGCCATGATCACGAGGTCGTCCTTGGTGACCCAGTAACGCGATGGCCGCAGCCCGTTGCGATCCAGGACCGCGCCGATCACCGTCCCGTCGGTGAACGCAATCGAGGCCGGGCCGTCCCACGGCTCCATCAGCGACGAGTGATACTCGTAAAACGCGCGCAGCTCTTCGGTCATCCCCTCGTGGTTCTGCCACGGCTCGGGAATCATCATCAGCACCGCGTGAGGCAGCGAGCGGCCTGACATCACCAGGAACTCGAGCACGTTGTCGAAAACCGCCGTGTCGCTGCCGCCCTCCCGGATGATCGGCAAAATCTTTTTCAGGTCGTCGCCAAGCACGTCGGAGTCGAGCAGCGCTTCGCGGGCTTTCATCCAGTTGATGTTGCCGCGCAGGGTGTTGATCTCGCCGTTGTGGGCCACGAAGCGGTAGGGGTGGGCAAGCGGCCAGGACGGAAACGTATTGGTGCTGAACCGCTGGTGCACCAGCGCAAGCGCCGACTCCACCTCGGGATCGGCCAGATCCGGGAACATCGGGGCAATCTGCGTCGCCGTCAGCATGCCCTTGTAGATGATCGTCTTCGACGACAGGCTGGGCACGTAGAACGACGTGCGATCCGGCAGCGCCATCGTATCGACGGCATGTTCGACGCGCTTGCGGATCACATACAGCTTCCGCTCGAACTGCTGATCGGTCGCGGCAGTGTCGGGCAGGGCGTCAAACGCCGGCCCGCGCGCCACGAACAATTGCCGGAAGTGCGGCTCGACGGCAACCGCACTCGGTCCGACCGACGAGTGATCGGTCGGCACGTCGCGCCACCCGAGCACGCGCTGCCCCTCTTCTCTGACGATTTCCTCGAAGCGTGCTTCCACCCGCGCGCGCAGGTCACCGTCCTTCGGGAGGAACACGAACCCCGCCCCGTAATGGCGTTCGGGCGGCAGCGCAAACCCCAGCCGGGGCGTTTCCCGCCGGAAGAACCGGTCCGGCATCTGAATCAGAATGCCGGCGCCATCACCGGTATTCGCCTCGCAGCCGCAGGCGCCGCGATGCAGCAGATTGATCAGGACCTTGAGCGCCTGCTCGACGATGGCATGCGAGCGCTGGCCTTTCACATGCACGACGAACCCGACACCGCACGCATCGTGCTCGTGGGCCGGATCGTACAAGCCTTGGGCGGGGGGCAAACCGGGCATCTTCACACCCTGTGTTATGCGACAGTCCGCCGCCATCTCAAAACGGAATCTACAGATGCCATCCATGCGTACCGCTTCTGCGGGCGCCATGCACCACACGCATGGGTGGTATCCGACGGTGACCGGAATTCGGGGTGCGTGATCCGCGGTCCGACGCCGCCGGATGCGGGGGACAGACGCGCTTACACCAACGGCACTCACCCAAACGGATCGCAGGAGAAACTGGAGAAACGGGAGTTTTTTTGCCTGCTTTTATAACCCCGACCCCGGCTCCTGATGGTCGGAGAGAATTCGATCTTTCGCGCTTACGACAGTCGCGATCGGAGAAGCGCTTATGCGAACGGCGAACTCGTAGGCATGAGCTCCAGCCGTCCAAGGAGCAACCGGCTGTCGTTGATTAAGCGCTATTTCGCTGTGGTGGCCGCTGCCGCAGGCGCGGGGGTGGTGGTGGTCCCGAGATCATTCCAGTTCAGCAACGCATTGAAGATCATGTTGAACTCACCGTGATTCTGCCAGCGGTAGATGGGATTGTTGGCAAACAGGATCACCCGCCCTTTCCCCGTGTAGCCGCCGGGCACATCGACGACCATCGGGCGCTGGCGGATTTCGTCAGCGCCTTTCATCAGGCCGCTCAGGACCGCCGCGTCGCCACCGACGAAACGCGCGACGATGGCGCTCTGGTCGGCGGTGCCGACAGTCAGCAGCGGTCCGTTTTGGTATTTCACGGGCACCACTCGATCCGGATACCCGTAGAAGACCGGATGGTCGGCTCGGACGATCTCCGCATTGACGAGCGGACGGGGTGCGTAGAAATCACGCGTCGTTGACGCCGACGCGTCGACCGTGCGCGCCAACCCTAACTCGGTGGCAAACCTCACGGCATTGCCCATGGCGATGAGCGTTCCGCCGGCGTCGAGAAACCGGGCCACCGCGTCGACCCCTTCGCCGCCCATCCCACCGGTGATGTCGGGCGACTCGCCGTACATGCCGAGGAACTTGAACTTCGCGTCCTTCAGGTAGGGCACCGGCCTCGCCGCGGGCGGTTGAAACACGGCTTGACGCGAGGCGTTCTGATTCGGCATCAGCAGAACGTCGTAATCACTTCGGAGATTCCCTTTCCGCAGGCGCTCCTTGTAAATCAGATCGTAGGGAATGCCGAACCTGTCGAACGTGAACCGCACCCACCCGATCTCCTGGGTGTCGTTCCCGGACCACGACGAGTACATGGCAATTCGCGGCAGATCCGCCTCGTGCGTCGGCACGGACGGCACCACGCGAACCGCCGCGGCGGTGAGTCCAAGCTGTTCGATTGCTGCACGGGCCCCGGCGCTGTCGACCGGCACAATGAGAAACGATCCGGCGGGAAAGTCGATCCCATCCGAGGTAAACGCCTTCTCGGCCACCTTGACCGGCGCCGCTCGCAACATGTAGCGCAGCGCGATCATGTTTGGCGATCCGAAGTTGGCAACGGCAAGCGCAGCGGTCCCACTGCCAGTTATTTTCCCGTTCACAACCGCTTTATCCACCAGCGTCGTCCGAACATCCAGGATCGCCTTGTCCTTGATCTCTTTCACCTCCACCAGCATCGCCAGCCCCATGGTCCACCCGCTGTCGTCATAGGTGCGCAGCTCTGGATCCGGGTAGCGTTGCGTCTCGAGAAGGTTCTTCGCGAGGCGCCCGTACGGCTGATCGCGCTTGATCACGTACGAGCCGGCGGGAAACGTGCCCTCCGCGACTTTGATGTCCGTGGCGGCCTGACCGACCTCGATGCGTTGAACGCGCAGGATGTTGACCAATGCCGCGGCTCGAGTCATGTCCCGCTGCACCGGGATCACAAAACCGTACGGGGGATCGGTCTTGCCGGATTCGATCGAGTTCTTCGTCTTCTGATAGAAATTTTCGACGATGAGATTTGGAAATGACGCCGTCAACTGCAGCGCGCTCAGGACTCCGGTCTCCATGTAGTTGGTGTTGTTGCGGCGCGAAAAAGTCGCAGCCGCACCTGGCGGCACCGGCAGACCTCGATACCACTCGCGGGGTTGACCGCCGCCGCGACCAGTCGGCGCGGCAGGACCTCGCCCGCGCGCGCCGGTCTCTCCCGCAGCGGTGTCTGATGGTGACGGCGCATCACCGCCCCGAGCACCGCGACGTCCCGGACCAGCCTCGCGTCCGGATTGCGTCTCGTACATCCGCATCATGCCGTTGTGGTTGTAGGCCACGGATCCGAGATAGCCGGGGGACCAGCCGTCCATGAACGCATGGGTATAGACGCCCGGCATGCCCCACTTCGTCATCTGCGCCAGCTCGAAGTTCGAGAACCACGGCAGCTCGGCGAACAGGATCGGATCCAGGTTGGGGTTTTGCGGCGCAGCACCGCTGTAGGTGTACATCAGCGCTTGCGCCTCATGCAGGTCGTGCATGATCGGCGGGTGCGCGGTGAAATACCAGTCGGCAAGCGCTCGCATCGAGACTTGCGACAGGTTTATGTCCCGGTTGTTGTCGTGATAGACGTACTTCCCCCAATACGGCAACCCGGCAGCACCCGAGCCCGTCGCACCCGCTGCAGCCGGGGCGCCCGCTGCGCCTGCGGTGGACGGCTCCGTCGCGGCTGGCACTGGCTGCTGCGCCGACGTTTCGAGCCCGCGGTAGAACCAATCGACATTGCGGTCGCGGCCGTCCGCGTCGGCGACCGGCGTGACGGAAACAATCACGTTGTCGCGAATCTGCCTGATGAGCGGAGAGGTCTCGGTTGCGAGCCGATACACCAGCTCCATCAGCATCTCCGAAGGTCCGGTTTCTCCGCTGTGCAGCCCGCCCATCAGGTGGTAGTGCGGCTTCGTAGTGGCAATGAGCTGCGTGATCTGCTCGGCCGACAGGCCGCGCGGGTCCGCAATCTGCGCCAGATTGTCGCGATTGCGCTGCAAGCTGCGCATGTTGTCGTCCGACGACACCCACACGACCACCAGCTCGCGGTCCTCGTCGGACTTCCCAATGGTTTCAACTTTGACGCGCGGTGTTGCGGCGGCAAGCGCGTGGTAATACCGCAGGATGTCGGCGTAGTACGTCAGCGTCGCAGGAGCACCGACGTGATGCCCCAGGACATCCTTCGGTGACGGAATGCCTGTCACTCTCGGGAGGTGATCGACGAGGGGACTGAGGTACGACGGCGCGGTGGTCCATTCGGCGACGAGCTTCGCAAACTCTTCATCTTGCGGCTGCGCCAGGTCACGCGTTGCCGTGACCATCTGCTGCGCCGGCATGGACACGGCCAGGCAGAGGGCAGCCGCGGTGGCCGCCAATCCGGCAACTCCACGCCGTGCGTGTTCGACTCTCATCGACCAACTCCTTATCGGACGCCATCGCCCACGCCGCTCGCCTGACTTCCGGCTAAAGCCGGGGGCCGACCGTGCGCCATCGCGGCCGGCATGTTACCAGACCCGAAATTGGCCGCAGATGCGCCTGATCAATCGCTCCGCGGGTCGCTATAATTGCGCAAGGAAGGTAAACGCCTCGTCAGGTGTTTCGCTCTATATGAGAACACTCCCCTCCGTCCTGATTGCCACACTCGTTATCGGCGGCGCCCTCGCCGCGTCAAACTTTCCGGATCCGGTGAAAGACAGTCACCCGGCCGGCGCCGTGCCGGCACAGACCGCCGTCCTCGCCGGCGGCTGCTTCTGGGGCGTCGAGGCGGTGTTCGAACAGTTGAACGGTGTGTCGGATGTCGTTTCGGGGTTCGCCGGCGGCAGTCAGGTGACCGCGCACTACACGGTGGTCAGCAGCGGTATCACGTCACACGCCGAGTCTGTCAAAATCACGTTCGACCCCGCGAAAGTGTCGTACGGACAACTGCTGAAAGTGTTCTTCGCCGTCGCTCACGATCCTACTCAGTTGAATCGGCAGGGCCCGGACGAGGGGCAGCAATACCGGTCGTCCATCTTTTATGCCAACGATGAGCAGAAAGCGATAGCGCAGGCTTACATCGCACAATTGGAGAAGGCGCACGTCTTCAATCGTCCGATCGTCACGACTGTGGTGCCGCTCGATGGGTTCTACCTGGCGGAGGACTACCACCAGAACTTCCTCGCCTTGCACCCGGACTACCCCTACATCGTCGTCAACGATCTCCCGAAACTGCGGGCGTTGAAGGCCGAGTTCCCCGAACTGGTCAAAGACGGGCGAAAAAGATAAGTAATCGGGATCCGTGATCCGGGGTGCGGGATCCGATCGGAGCCTCGCCTGCCGGGCTGCGTCGACGCACTTCGGATACCGGGCCACGGATCCCGGATCCCGGACCGCGGATCGCGGATCGCGACTTATTTCAGCATCAAGAATTTCGCGGTGAGGAGCACTCCCATCAACACAACGGCGATGAGCGTGCCGCGTTCGCTGAACAAGACGTCGCGCCACGGGTGCAGCGGTGCCACCGCCACGAGCGCCTCGCGTGACGGCCAGCGCGGCATCCAGGGCCTGACCTGCCGCGCGTACTCATCGTAAGTGCCGGGGTACTTGCTCCGGATGAACGAAGCTTCCCATCGCGCTATTGCGCGGTACTGAAAGAAGAAGATCGCCCACGCGACCGGGACCATCCACAGCAGGCGCGACCACACCGCGAACCCGGTCCACAGCAACCAGTTTCCAACGTACAGGGGATTGCGGACGACGGCGTAGGGACCCGCTGTCATCAAGGGGCCGTAGCGCGTGGTGCGAGTGCGGGAGATCGTGCCGATGTGACGCACCGCCCAGAGGCGTAGCGCTTGTCCTGCTCCCACAATGGCGCCGCCGAACGCGAGCATCGCCGCGCCGTCGGCTTCACCGGCGCGGACGAGTAGGAGGATGAGAGCAAGCGGGATCGGCAGGAACGATCGATACCGGAATAACCATGCCCCGCCCGGCGCCTCCGAAGTCATCCGTGGGATAGTACCATTCCCGACCCGGCGTTCATGGCGAGAGCGCGCGGGGGTTCCTCACCGCAGAGGAACGTAGTGGGCCTCCGCGGTGAGGTGTTTCGTCTCTTTCCTGGTGGCGTCGTCCGTTCGAAACTACTTGCCGGACGTCTTCTTCGCCGTGGTTGACTTCGTGGTCGACTTCGCAGCCGTGCCTTGCACCTTCGCGTTGATATCCTTCGCCGACTTCTGATGATCCTCCAACGTCGGCAGCGTCTTCGCCGCCCAGGCTTTCAGGTCAGGATCTTTTGCCGCTTTCGATTCGCGCTGGAAAGCCGCGACATCTTTGTTGTGATCGGCCACCATCGACGCCATGTATGCGCGGTCGAACGCGTCGCCGGACAGTTTTTCAAGGCGCGCGTGCTCCGACTTGTGCTTCGCGTCGAGGTCGGCGGGCAAGGTCACGTTCTTCTGCGAGGCCCAGCTCTTCAACTCATCGCTTGCTTTCCCATGGTCATCAACCATGCGCTGACCGAATTGCTTCACGTCAGGATTGGTGGCCTTGCTGGCGGCCAGCTTGCCGAGATCGACCTCGGCCATTCCTCCGGTCGCGGCTTCTTTCGCGAATGCCTGATCGCTCGCCGAGATCGCGCCGCTGGCCGTTGACGATTGCGCGCCACCGTGCGTCGAAGGCTGCGGCTTCGAGGTTTGCGGTGTGGTCGTCTGCGGTTTTGACGTAGGCTGTGCCGCACTCTGCGCAGCACTCATGGCCGGCAGAGCCAAGGCACACGCCAACCCTGCGGTAACTACGTAACGCGTCATGTGAAACCTCCCGCACGGCAAGAGTGCAAGTCAGCTTCCAGCTCCCAGCTTCCAGCTTCCAGCTTCCAGCTTCCAGCTTCCAGCGGGAATTAGACGTTCCGGACACTGGAGACTCGAAACCGGGAACTGCTTTATTGCTTCACTTCAGCTCCAACGAGGCCCGGCCGCATAGGCGGT
>Ga0222622_10000345_pt1 | contig 16793 bp, 15 predicted proteins | sample PLM2_5_b1metaG_FD_177335 | JGI IMG/M metagenome (GOLD analysis project Ga0222622, IMG submission 177335) | Groundwater sediment microbial communities from an aquifer in East River, Colorado, USA - PLM2_5_b1 | ecosystem: Environmental > Terrestrial > Soil > Riparian zone | place: USA: East... | reverse complement strand
GAGGCGCTTCGCCCCTCGGACTTCCCTACACGCGCTCTCGCGAGCCGCTTCGTCGGCTCGCTCCGATCGCGTGGTTCGCTTCGCTGCGCTCGCTCACGCTTTTCGAGGGCTTCGCCCCTCGGACTTCCCTACACGCGCTCTCGCGAGCCGCTTCGTCGGCTCGCTTCCGCCTCCGCGCGAAGCGTACGGCGAGACCTCGCGGAACTCCTCAGCACGCGCTCTCGGTTTCGCTTGTTCGCGCTGAATTAGAGAGTAGCCCAGCCGATCAAAAAATGCGCCCGGCAGGTCTCGAACCTGCGACCCCCGGTTTAGGAAACCGATGCTCTATCCTGCTGAGCTACGGGCGCGGCAAGCCAACCATTGTACCGCACGCTCCTGCCGTGGCTTCAGTACTGCAGCACCGCGTGAATAGTTTCGCCCGACAACTTGGCGCGCCCGTTGAGGGCAACGAGCTCGATCAGGAACGCGAGTCCTACGACCACACCGCCAATCTGCTTGACCAAATCGACAGTTGCCTTCGCCGTACCGCCCGTGGCCAGCAGATCGTCGACGATCAGCACGCGTTGGCCCGCATCGATTGCATCCCGGTGCATTTCCAGGCTGTCCGTTCCGTACTCGAGGTCGTAGCTCGCCCGGATGCGCTCGGATGGCAACTTGCCGACCTTGCGGACGGGAACGAAGCCGGCGCCGATTCGATCCGCGACTGCCGATCCGAAGATGAATCCGCGGCTCTCGACGCCCACGACAACGGTGATGCTCTTGTCCTGGAATGGCATGGCGATGCTGTCGATGGCGAGCCGAAATCCGGCTGGATCACGCAACAGTGTGGTGATGTCGTAGAAGAGAATTCCAGCCTTCGGAAAATCTGGTACGTGGCGAATCTTTGCCTTGAGCGTGTCCATCAGTCCTGTTCCATTCTCCGTGTGACAGCGCCGCCGCAATGTCAGCGGGTCGAAAATCCAAGCGCGCGGTGAGTCGGCGACATGTCCTCGACGTCGAACGACTCGACCTGCGCGTGTGAAGGGCCTCGCCGCAGCGCGAGCTCCATGCGATGGACGGCCTCGTCATCCCCTTCCATCAGCACTTCAACGCGGCCATCCGGAAGGTTCCGTGCGTGTCCGTGAATCCCTTCCGCGGCCGCCCGCGCAGCGGCAAACATGCGAAAACCCACGCCCTGCACGCGACCACCGATGAGGACCCGCCTCGCCACGATCATGAAACGCTCATTCTCCAATAGATTTGCGGTTTGAACAAGGTTCGTGCGGTTTTATGCGGTTTACTTTGGACGGCGACCAGCGGTCCCGTGTAGTCGTTGTGCAGGACATTGTGTTCGTTTGGGTTTTGTTGATTTGCGACGAAAGACGACAAGCAACCCGCAACCGCCTCGTACGCGAGATGCGACTTCAAGAGCTGCGCCGTCAACTCCGAGCCATCGACCCTTTGCAGCTGCAAGCGCGTCTTCGACGCCCTACTTGCGATTCTCATGTGGGCTAAAAGAGTACCGAAAGCGACACCAGTTCCTGCCGCCGAAGGCGCGGTGAAGCCGAGCCGTCGAACACGTTTCGAGATGGAGCTGGAAAATCTCCTTGAGCGCCTAGAGGCGGAAGGCAAGTTGGTTCATACGCCGCGCTCGATTCTCGACGAGATCGAAGAGTCGCGATCTGAGCGTGAGAGAATAGAGTCACGATGATTTGGCTTTTCTCACGAGGGGACGAAGCGGTCCGCATTGAAACGCGATTCGACAATCAGTCCACGGAGTACGTTCTCGAAATCGCTTGGATGGACCGACCGGCCACCGTTGAACGGTTTCAGGATTTAGCGCAGTTCAAAGGCCGAGTGCTGGTCGTTGAAGATCAACTGTCGACCGAGCATTGGACCCAAGTCGGTGGTCCCGAGATACTGCCGCACGGATGGCGAGGACCGATTCCACATTGACATCGCGGCGTCGGCGGAGCGACGAGCAGTAGATGCGAGTCAATGGATGACCGGTCGTGGCGAGTGCTTCGGCAGGATTTCAGGACTGGCAATCTGCGTCCAGCGGTCGTCAGCGAGCTGGCGTTCAACTTCCAAGACACGCGACCTGAACTTGCGAATCGTTCTGAACCGCTCGGTAGTCGACGGACGGTCGCTCCACGTCATCGCCAGGACGAACTCGTGCGACGAGGTGTCATAGGAGCTTTCCAGCCGTACGATTGCATCGCCGCGTCTGAATGTCCAACTCATGACCGTACGCTCCTCGCGCGTGTACGGCGTCGGTTCTAGCTCACGCCACGTGCGGCCGACTTGCCCTCCGCGAGGCATTTGTTCACGGCAACTACAAGATCGTCTCCCGTCACCGGTTTGCGCAGCAGACACGACACGTCAAGCGGTGCATCGGGCTCGTTTCCGGTGACGACAACCACGGGAATTTGGCGCAAGTGACTCTGGGCGGCCAATTCGGTTCGAACCGCGTAGCCGCTGACAATCGGCAACCCGAGATCCAACACCACCAGGTCCGGCGGGTCCGCGTCCAGCGCCCGCAACGCTTCGAGTCCATTGCTAGCTTCGTTCACGTAGAACCCGGCCATGCGCAACGCGGTGCGATACATAGCTCTCAAGGGTGCGTCATCTTCGACGACCAAGATTATTCGCAGTTCCCCCGTCATCTCGTCTCCAGAAGTTTGCGAGCGACGCCGACTAAGTTATCGACATCCAGCGGCTTGTGCATGACGTGTATCGGCGCAAAGCTTCGTAAATCGTATGCGCTGGTCGCAGTGCCGGTGGTCACGACGACAGGCACCGCCGCGAGGTGCGGTTGCTGACGCACGGTTCTGAGAACCGCAATGCCGTTGATCCAGGGTAGCATCAGGTCGAGCACCATGAGGTCGGGTGATTCTTCCTTGACCAGATGCAGCGCCGCCATGCCGTCGCCAGCGGCTCGAACGCGAAACCCTTCCGCCACGAAAACGCGCTCGATCAGTTGGCGCAGATCTTCATCGTCCTCTACGACGAGAACGCTCTTCCCAATCAGCGACACGACGCCACCAGAAATGCGAGGGGAACGGTCAACCTGACCGCTGAGTCGGGTCAGGTCAGATGCGAGACGTGCGGCACGCGCCGAAGATACTAACGGCAGTCAGGAAGGATTTCCATCCCTAACGTGGCAGAGCTTCAAGCTCGTGCGTCACAGCAGCGACGCGCGTCAATCGGTCGTGTGAGGCCGCTCAGACAACGGGAATTTTCGAGTGCGGGGATTGGCGCGTGGAGCCTTGCGGCGGTCTGGCATCGTCCAAGTGGTGGTGCACAAAGGGCAGTTCACAAGAACAAAGCCAAGGTCGACGTCGGTTCGTACAGACGTGGACCCGCACTTCTTGCACCGAAGGAATTCGGGCTCGTTTGCCGCCATGTTGTTCAGGGACTTGGAATCGTGTCACAACGGCGCGGCTGGCGCAACCAGGGGCGAGAAAGGGTAGCGGGTGAGTTTCAAAAAGTGACGGTCGCGTCTGGAGCGACGAGGAATCGTCGGAGTGTTGGGCTAGGATACCTGCAACAGGCTCAGAACATCATGAAGAGAGTCAGACTGACGCGGCTTGCGTGGGTCGGGCCGCTCAGTATCGCGACAGCCGTGCTCGCGGTGCTCGCTATTCAAGCGGTCGCTATCCGCGCTATCTCTCCGCTTCCACGCTTCTCTGAAGCCATCCTGTCGTCCGCGGAACCAGCACTCCTGACGGCGGTCCTTGGCTCAGCTGGTGTCGCGGTATTCGTTCTCTGTGTCCGCTGGGCTGTGGACCCGCTCCGGAAATACCGGCAGATTGCCATCGCTGCGCTACTCGTCTCGTTCCTGCCGAATATAGCGGCAGGATTGTTGATGCGGCCCGCCGTCGATTGGCCATCGATGATGGTGTTGATGGCGATGCATGTTGCCGCCTGGGCCGTCACTGTTTCGATGCTCACGCGTCTGACTACTGTCGAGGGCCGCTAGATCGCGTTTTGGACAGCAGCATGAAACGCTCATGAGAGCGGCTCATGGTACAGTTCGGGCGCATGCACCGGATTGAGGCGAGCAGTCACGGCGAAGCCAGGCTTCGCATGCTGCGCATCACGCGCCGCGGCGATCGGCACGATCCCAAGGAACTCGTCGTGTCGTTCCGTTTCGAGGGTGCGTTCGCGGCTGCCTTTCGCGACGGCAAAGCCGACGGGCTTCCGCCCGGCGAGGCACTCAAAAATCTGGTCCACCGTACGGCGCGTGAATTCGGATCGGGCGAGATTGAAGAGTTCGGCCTGGCCATCTGCGATCGGGTGCTGAAGGAACATACCGCGGTCACACGCGCGCGCGTCGACATCACCGAACACGCCTGGACGCGCCTCGACGCCGGCGGGCGGGCGCAGGGGCAGGCGTTCATGGCCGGATCGCCGGAGGTGAAGACCGCCGCGGTCACGAGCAACGGCCGGCAGGTCGCCGTCGTGTCAGGTCTCGACGGTTTGAACGTGATGCGGACGGCAGGATTCGTTCCCGCCGATCGCGCGGCCTCCGATGATGCGCGGCACGACGGGTTACAGCGCCTGCTGGTCGGACAACTCTCAGGTCGATGGACCTACAGCAGTCCCGATGTGACCTTCCGGCCGTACCGGCAGGGCCTCCGCGCGGCCATCATCGAGACCTTTGCATGGCATCCCGGCCGGTCCGTTCATCACACGTTGTACGCGATCGCGGAAGTCGTTTTGACGACGTATCAGGAAATCGCGGACGTGACCCTCGCCTTTCACGAGCGCCCATACCGTCCCGCCGATCTCTTCAGCGCCGGCATGGAAAACCCCGATGATCTCTTCGTATCACTCGAAGAGCCGCTCGGTGTCGTCGAAGTCACCGTCAAACGAGATAGCGTCTGAACCGCCTCGCTGAACTGGTTTCAAAACCGATAGCGGGTGGCCGCGAACGGGGCGCCCCGCGGCGCGCCGCAGGGCCGTGTCCCGTGACCGTGCTTGTCGGCCCGAGGACGCCGTGGGGCTGTTCGCGGACAGGACCCGCGCCTGACCCGGGTTTGAAACCAGTTCTCAATCAGCGCGAGCCGCTCTCCGGCGGAAGCGAGTCCTTCACCGGGTCGAGCTTCTTGCGCAGGAGAAGCTTGTTGAAGTTTGCCAGGTCGATGCTGAACAGCGAGTCGAGCTGCCCGAATTGTTTGTCGAGTCGATCGGACAGCTCCTTGAATACGGCATACGACTGGTCGGTTGGTTTATAGTCGCCGATCTCGACCAGCCCCTGCAGCGCCGCCAGCTTGTTGTTCAAACGGATCGGATAGTTGAGCGGATCCTGACTGCTTCGGTTTCGATACTGATAGATCTCGCCTTCGACCGACGTCAACTTTTCAACGAGGGGGTCTCCTGCTGCCTTGAGCGCGGCATCGTTGGTTTTTTCGAGCCGTGCCGCGACCTGATCCTTCACGCTCCGAATTCGGAGCACCGCCTCGTTTGCGGCGTTGACGCGATCGTTAATCGCTTTCGCCAGCTTGAACTGTTCGAGCAAATCGGCATCGGTAATCGTCTTGACGGCTTCGTTGCGCGTGACGTTGAACTCCTCCGTCCTGGCGATACCGTTGACGGTCAGCCGCACGGCATATTTTCCGGGCGGCGCGAGTGGGCCCCTGGTGCTGCCGGCCCACATGATCAGTCCGGGAAAGTCACGCGCGCCTGCGTAGCGCATGTCCCAGGTGAACCGGTTCATTCCCTGCTTGCCGGGCGCGCGCGGCGGCGGCTGCGGACCGCCCTCAGCGCTGTCGTCTGTCGGGGGCGCTGATCCCTCTGGCTTTTCGGGAGGCGGACCGGTGACCGTGCGGATGACCGTCCCCTGTCCGTCGAGAATCTCGATCGTGAGCGCGCTCGCGGCAGTCTTCAGGAAGTAGTCGATCGACACCCCGCGCGAGATCGAGCGAATTGCTCCTGCCGGTTTGAACAAGACCAGAGGCTCGGTGCTCGTCGACCGCGTGACCTGCCGAAGGACAGAGATGTCGTCCATGACGTAGAAGGAGCGGCCGTGCGTCGCGATGACGAGATCGTTTCCTTTCACTTCGATTCCGTGCACCGGCGTCACCGGCAACCCGAGCCGGAGCGATTGCCAGATCTCACCGTCGTCGAAAGACACGTAGATTCCGTTCTCGGTTCCAAGGAACAACAATCCTGTGCGCTTCTTGTCTTCACGAATGGCGCGGGCGAAGTCTCCCGGCGGCAAGCCGTGCACGATGCGAGTCCATGTCTTGCCGTAGTCGCGTGTCTTGTAGACGTAGGCGGATCGGTCGGCTCGTTGATATCGAGTGCCAGCGAAGTAGGCGGTGCCCGCATCGTGAGGCGATGCTTCGATGAAACTGATGCGCGTGAATTCGGGTAAGTCCGGCGGCGTGACCTTGCTCCAGTTCTGACCGCCGTCTCTTGTCACATGCACGTACCCGTCGTCTGACCCAGCCCACAGGACACGCCCGTCGACAGGGCTCGGTGCAAGGGCGAAGACAACCGCGTACGTTTCCACACCGGTCTGGTCGAGGGTGATCGGACCGCCTGATGGCCCGAGCGTCGACGGATCGTGGCGGGTCAAATCGGGACTGATCCGCTCCCACGACTGTCCTTCGTTTCGCGATCTCCACACATGCTGCGACGTGGCGTAGAGAGTATGCGGATCGATGGGATCGATCACGATCGGATAGGTCCACTGGAACCGCTCGGTGATGTCACCGGATGAAAACCCCATGGGATTGTCCGGCCAGACATTAATCGCGCGCGCCTCCCCGGTCCGGCGGTTGATGCGTGTGAGCAGGCCTCCGTAGCTGCCTGCATAAAACACATCCGTGTCCTGCGGGTCGGGCGCGATGTACCCGCTCTCGCCGCCGCCGACGTCGTATAAGCTTCCCGATCCCGTGCTCGACACACAGGCAGTGCTGTTGTCCTGTTGCGCGCCGCACACGTGGTAGGGCACGTGCGCCGTCGTAATGACGTTGTAGAACTGTGCGGTCGGGAAATCCTGATCCGTCCAGGTCTCTCCCCCGTTCACCGATACGTTCGCGCCTCCATCGTTGCTGTTGATCATGCGCTTTGGATCGTTCGGCGCGATCCAGAGATCATGGTTGTCTCCATGAGGAACGCGTATGGCGCGGATCGTTTTGCCCGCATCGGTCGAACGGTAGACGCCGGTGTTCAGGATGTAGACGGTGTCCTTCGCCTGCGGGTCGGCGTAGATGCGCGTGTAATAGAACGCCCGCTGGCGCAGCCGTCGGTCGTCGTTGATCCGCTTCCACGTCAAGCCGGCATCGTCGGACAGGAACACGCCCCCTTCGGGCGCCTCGATGATGGCGTACAGCCGGGTCGAGTCTGCCCCGGAAACGGTGACGCCCAGTTTTCCCCAGAGTGGTTTCGGAAGTCCCTCATTGCGGCTAATCTCTGTCCACGTTGTTCCGCCGTCGCTGGTCTTGAAAAGGCCGCTGCCGGGCCCGCCGCTCGACAGTGAATGCGGCGTCCGAAATGCTTCCCACAGGCCCGCATACAGCACCTCCGGATGCGCGCCGTCGATCGCGAGATCGACGGCGCCGGTCTTCTCGTCGCGGAACAGCGATCGTGTCCACGTCTGCCCGCCGTCGATCGATTTGAAAATGCCTCGCTCGGGGTTCGGTCCGTACGGGTCACCGAGTGCTGCGGCGTAGACGACGTCCGGGTTGGTTGGGTGAATGCGAATGCGTGAGATGGCGAGTGTCTTCTCGAGACCGACGTGCGTGAACGTCTTGCCGCCGTCCACGGATTTGTAGACACCATCTCCCTGGATGATGTTGCCGCGCAGCTCCGTCTCCCCCATGCCCACATAGACGATGTCCGGGTTTGATTCGGAAACCGCGACGGCACCGACCGAGGACGACGTGAGGAATTTATCGGAGACCGCGCGCCAGGTGACGCCTCCGTCGATTGTCTTCCACAGGCCTCCGCCCGTTGCACCGAAGTAGTACTCGAGAGGCCGACTGCTGCTGCCGGCGACGGCCTGGGAACGACCACCGCGCGCGGGTCCGATCGATCGCCACGACACGCCGCCGAGCAGGGCGGGATCGATTCCTTCGGTAACCGATGCCGGTGCAGCCGACGTCCCTTGCGCGTGGCCGGACATGTATCCGGCGCCACAGATCAATGAGAGGCTAAGGACCGCGGCAATCAATCTCGATCTCTGCATCTCGAATGATCCTGCCTGCACCTGCTGGTGCGGAGAGCCCGTCCGTTTGGGCATGTCGCGGTCGCATGCTAGCAGAGCAGTGGGTCAATGGTGGAATCGATCGACACACCTCCGGGCCAGAACTCGTTGATTTTGCGAATGGTTCAGTCGGTACGGGGCGGCACGTCTTGTGCTCAATACACGGTCAGGAGGGAACGATGCTTTTCACGATTGCGGTGATCCTGCTGGTGCTTTGGCTCCTCGGGCTGGTCAGCGGATACACACTCGGCAACTTCATCTATGTGCTGCTGGTAATCGCGCTCGTCCTGTTCGTCGTCGGCCTTGTGAGCGGCCGCCGGACAGTCTAACCGGGCTGACACGCGCTCGGACCAGGGGCTCCACCCCTCCGGGCGGCCAAGCGGTTGACCGCCGGTCAATCGATTGGCCGTCCGGATTCGACGACAGAATCGAGATTCGCGGAATTTCCTAGGAAATTTACGCGCTCGCTCTACCTGCGGCGTGGGCATGTCTGTTGCTCCGCAACATGCGAGTCCCCATGTCCCGATCGTTCCCCACATCCACGCCCCGTGCAGTAGATATCTCCGCCCTGAACCTGCAGTCCAATTTCCAGATGGGTGCGCGCGATTTCTGCTGCGCGCAATGTGAATATCCTTTGGAATGCGTCGAACAGAGCCGACGTGCGGGATCGTGGCTGGGCTCGCTGATTTGTCCGAACTGCCGCAGCGAGTATCTCTATGCGTATAGGTGGGGCCGCTTGATGCGCAGGAGCTAATCGCGATCCAGTCGCGACAGGCAGTAGACAGCAGGCGCGGTTTGTGACAATCCGGTCTCCTCCGGACCGGTTCGCCGTTTCAGCTTGCAGCGCTGATTTGGTTCCCAGCCGCCGTCTGCTGTCTACTGGCTGTCGCGATTCCCACTTGCCGGACTGCCCTGTTATTCCTCCTGCTTGTCCTTTAAGAAGTCCTCGAGGTCGTCGTCTCCCCAGGGCCGCGGTTGCGGTCCGGGAATGATTCCGGCAATATCTGGATCCTCATCGCCGCCGGCCTGTTGCGGTTCGTTGGCCTTCCGGGTTTTCACTTCTTCGCGTCGCCGTGTCTTCTCCTGCTGGCGTTCCTGCTTAGCGCGTTCACGCGCGCGCTTCTGTTGAGTGACTTTGGTACGGTTCGCCATGGAGAACTCCCTATGGAAAAGTGCCCGCCGGGTACAAAGAAAGGCCGGTCAGCGACCGGCGCGGGGGGAATCGACGGGACTGCTGGTTCCCGGTTCGGTCATCGGATAGATTCTAGCTGATCCGGAGGTCAGGTTGGCGAAAAACGCGAGACCCTCGTCGGTGCCCGATGCTATTGCCGAGCTCAAAGAACTGCTCGGATTAAGAGCAACAGATGCCGACACCGTACGGGAGCATCACAGCCATGGCGAGTCGTATCACACGCCCGCTCCGCCTGATGTCGTCTGCTTTCCGCAATCGATCGAGGAAGTCGTGGAGATCGTGCGCATCAGCGCGCGCTACAACCTTCCCATCGTGCCGTTTGGTGCAGGTACTTCGCTCGAGGGGCACGTTCAGGCGCTGCGAGGCGGAATCACCATCGACGCGCGCGATCTGAATCGCGTCGTGCGCGTCAGCGTCGAGGATCTCGACGCCACCGTCGAAGCCGGCGTGACCCGCCTGCAACTGAATAAGGCGCTGCGCAACACCGGGCTGATGTTTCCCGTGGATCCTGGCGCCGATGCGACGCTTGGCGGAATGGCGGCGACGCGTGCGTCAGGGACGACGGCGGTGCGGTACGGCACCATGCGCGAAAACGTGCTGGCGCTGACCGCGGTGCTCGCCGACGGTCGCGTCATTCGCACCGGCACGCGCGCCCGTAAGTCCGCCGCCGGCTACGATCTCACGCGGCTCTTTGTCGGATCGGAAGGTACGCTTGGCGTCATCACGGATGTGACCGTCCGCCTGCATCCGGTGCCCGAAGCGGTCGCGGCCGCCGTGTGCTCCTTCGATACGATGAAAGGTGCGGTCGATACCGTAATCGCCACCATTCAACTGGGCGTGCCGGTCGCGCGGATTGAGCTGCTCGACGAGGCGCAAGTGGATGCCGTCAACCGGTACTCGAAAACGAGCTACGCAGTGGCACCGACGCTGCTGTTCGAGTTTCACGGCGATACCGAACGCCACGTCGCCGAACAGGCCGAGGCGGTCGAGGCGCTTGCGTCGGACCGCGGCGGGCACGGCTTCGAATGGGCGACACGGCTCGAAGATCGCGAGCGCCTGTGGCAGGCGCGTCACAACGTGCACTTCGCGTCGCTCGCGCTCCGGCCTGGCTGCCGTTCGTGGGCGACGGACGTCTGCGTTCCCATTTCACGCTTGTCGGAATGTGTGGTCGAAACCAAGGCGGACCATGCCGGCCTGCCGTTCCCCGTGTGTCTTGTGGGACACGCAGGCGACGGCAACTTCCACGTCATCTATCTTCTCGATCCGTCGAGCGAAGCGGAGATGGCAGAAGCCCGACGCCTGAACGATCGCATGGTTGCGCGAGCCCTTTCGATGGGCGGCACGTGCACCGGCGAGCATGGTGTTGGCTACGGCAAGATGAAGTTTCTGGAAGCCGAACACGGCGAAGGTCTGGAGGTGATGCGTGCCATCAAACGCGCGCTGGATCCGGACAATCGGATGAACCCCGGAAAAATCGTCGACCTGTAGCGGCGCGTGTCGAGTTGCGTGCGGCTATGACTCGTCGTTCAGGGCGCGTTTGCCAGCCGCGATCACGCGCAGAATGGCGTCGACATCATAGACGGAACCTCCCCACGGGCCGCCACTGACGTCCTGCAGCGCGGCCCAGAGGCGCGTCTCGTCCGGCAATTGCGGATCAGGAGACAAGTCCGGCCGCGCCCGGCGGCCTTCGAGTACTCGCGTCGCTTCTGGGACTCCGATCGCTCGGCCGCCCTCACCGATGAGATTCAGGGTGCCCTCCAGCGTCCGCGTATCAATCACGATTTCAATCAGGTCACCGTCTCGCACCCGTCCAATCGGTCCGCCGGCGAGCGCTTCAGGAGACACGTGACCGATACACGCGCCGGTGGAGACGCCGCTGAATCGTGCGTCGGTGACGACGGCCACCTGTTTCCCGAAGGGTAAGTACCGCAAGGCACCGGTCAGCTGATAGGTTTCTTCCATCCCGGCGCCGAGCGGTCCCCGGCAGATCAGCACGAGCACATCGCCGGCACTGACCTGGTTGGATTTGATGGCCGCGATGGCGTCACGTTCGGTGAGAAAGACTTTCGCAGGACCAGTGAGACGATACACGCCGTCGCTGCCAACGACCGACGGATCGATCGCGGTGCTCTTGATGACGGATCCTTCCGGCGCAAGATTCCCGTGGGGAAAGCATACCGTCGGCGTCAGGCCGCGACTGCGTGCCGTCTCCGGCGACATGATCACATCATCGGCATCGATGCCGTCGCGCTCGCGCAGGACCCGTCGCAGCGCCGCGCGCCGGGCTGACGATTCCCACGCGTCGAGCTGCTGATCGAGTGTGTGCCCCTGAACCGTGCGCACGGCGGTATCGAGCACACCCATTCGGCGCAGGTGCAGCATGACTTCCGGTACGCCTCCAGCGAGGAAAACCTGGACGGTCGCAAAATGACGAGGACCGTTGGGCAGCGCATCAACGAGTCGAGGGACTTGCCGGCTGACGCGTGCCCAATCGCCGGCGGTCGGCCGGCGAAGCCCCGCGGCGTGGGCGATCGCCGGCAGGTGGAGGATCAGGTTCATCGATCCGCCGAACGCGGCGTGCACGGCCAGCGCGTTCTCAATCGACGAGCCGCTCAGCACGTCGCTCATGGTCATGCCGCGGGCCTCGAGCGCCATCAACGCCATCGCCGAGCGGCGCGCCATATCGATCCAGATTGGATGGCCGGATGGCGCCAATGCAGAGTGTCCGAGCGCCATCCCGAGCGCCTCGCCGATGACTTGCGCCGTCGCCGCTGTTCCGAGGAACTGACAGCCTCCCCCCGGCGATGCGCAGGTGTGGCATCCAACGTCGGCGGCATGTTCCAGCGTGATCTCACCGTGCGCGAATCGTGCACCGATCGTCTGGACCCGCGCCGTGTCTTCTCCTTGCGCCGGCAGCAGCGTCACCCCGCCGGGCACGAGTACACAGGGCAGATCGCCACTGGCCGCGAGGGCCATCATCATCGCGGGAAGCCCCTTGTCGCAGGTCGCGACGCCCATGACGCCGCGCCTGGTGGGCAGCGAACGAATCAGCCGCCTGAAAATTGTGGCCGCGTCGTTTCGGTACGGCAGGCTGTCGAACATCGCCGTCGTGCCCTGCGACCGGCCGTCGCACGGGTCGGTGCACGATGCGGCAAATGGCACCGCACCGTGAGACTTGATCGCGCGCGCCGCCGCTTCCATCAGCAATCCCACTTCCCAGTGACCGGTGTGATACCCGAGGGCGATGGGCGTGCCGTCTGGCGCACGGATGCCGCCGTGCGTGGACAGGATCAGATATTCCTTGCCCCCGATGGCGGCCGGTTCCCAGCCCATGCCGGCGTTTTGAGACCACCCGAACAGATCGCCGGACGGGCGTTCGCGCAGCATCTCCGGGGTGAACGGCAGCACGCCGCTCGGTCCCGGCACGCGCGTCCGGATATCGGTCAGCGCTGGGTCGTCAGAGTCGAAGGGATTGCTCGTCACGGGTCAGACCAGTTACTGCCGCCGCTCGGCACGCCCTTTCAGCGTCGCCGCGAGTGACCTGAGTCGTACGGCGTCGACCGATGCCGCGCTGGCTGCATCTTTTTCCAGATCCCCTGCCAGGCTGGTGAGCGTCTCGGCCGCCGCTGGCGCGCCTTTGTCGGACGGAGACTTCAGCCGGTCGGCTTTCTCGAGCGCTGCCTTCACGGCGTCTGCCTTCGCCGGGCTGATGCCCTTCGTTCGTCCGAGTTGATCGAGATACGCACGTGCGATGACCGAAGTGGCCGGCCAGGTGATTCGCTGCTGATGCTGCGCGTTGAATTCCGACGAGTGCACCTGCGCCGCCGCGTCGATTTCATTTTGTGACAGGAACTCACTCGGTGTGAGCTTGAAGATGTCGAGACCACGGGCGATTTCAGTGCCGTAGATGTATCCGTTGTACCAGTAGGCCGACCAGAACCCGCCGGTGATCAGCGTGGTCGCATCGATCGGTCCTCGATCGAAGAACGCGATCTCGACCGGGTGTGCCGCGTCGGTGAAATCAAATACCGACACGCCGCCTTGGTACCACGCCTGCGCCATGATGTCGCGCCCCGGCACCGGGATGATCGATCCGTTGTGCGCGACGCAGTTCTCCTCCTCGGTCTGCGGCGCCGGCATCTTGAAGTAGCCGCCGAACCGAAGCTTGCGATCGACGATGTCGAAGATGGCGTCGGCACCCCAATTCAGCTGATCGGAGGCGCGGCAGCGCGGACGTGTGCCGCCTCCCCACTCGTCGGTGAAGATGACCTTGGTGCCGTCATTGTTGAAGGTCGCTGAGTGCCAGAACGCGAAGTTCGGATCGGCGACCTCATCGAGCCGTGACGGGTGAACCGGATCGGTAATGTCGAGCAGGATGCCATTGCCTGAGCACGCACCCGCAGCCAGGCCGATCTCGGGAAAAACGGTGATGTCGTGGCACCGGTCGGTCAACGAGGTCTTCTGCGTGCCCGGACCATGATCGCCTCCCGGCCACAAGCCGGAGAGTGCACCTGTCCTGGGGTCAGAAAAAATGCGCGGGCGATTCACGATGCGCGCTTTGTCTGGCGCGGCGACCGGCACCTGGATGACGTCGATGCTGAACAGCGACGTGTTGGGATCTTCCTTGTCGCCCGAGCAGCCGGCCAGCTCGTCTCCGGATCTCACCGTGCTCGTCCCGGATCCATAGATGTAGATGTTGTCCGGATCCTTCGGGTTGACGACCAGCGTATGCGTATGCGATCCGCGGCACGTCTGCACCGCCGCGATCTGTTTTGGTTTCTTCACATCGCTAATATCAAAAATTCGCACGCCGCGGAAGCGCTCGGCGCTGACGGGATCGGTCACCCCCTGCGCGCCGCAGTCGATCCGTCCGCGTGTTTGTTCGACCGACATGAACAGCAGGTGGCCGTAGACCGACACGTCCCCTTGTCCTCCGGGACACACCACGGAGGCAAACAGCTGTGGCTTCTTTGGCGTCTCGATGTCGTAGCTGTTGAATCCGTTGAAGTTGCCGATGAAGACCAGCGTGCCGCTGAACGCGAGATCGGAATTGGCGAAATTCAGCGACAGCGTCGGCCGGGTCGGTGATGAGGGACCGGTGACGGTGGTGTCGCGCGCGCCGGCTGTTGATGCGGGCTCCGGCGTTTCTGGCGGTGTCGGATCTCCCGCCGGCTGCGCCGGATCGAAGAAACCCGCCGGCTTCGGGAGGCTGGCCACCAGTTCCATGTGCCGCGCCGCCTGTCCCGCATTGCGAAGGCCCGGCTTGAGGCCCACGCGCGGATCGTGCGACGGCTGTTGCGCCTCACCGACGACGGTCACGCACAGGACGGCGAGTGAACCTGCGGCGAATCGAACAATCCCCGACTTCATTCCTGATACTCCTTCAACATGCTGCGCATTCGATCGATCTCGGCCCGCTGATCGGCGTCGACGTCCGACGCAAACGCAAAAATATCCGACTCCTGCCCGGCGCCGGGCGCGGCAAACAGCTCTTTGACCATGACGAGCGCGCCTTCATGGTGTTTGATCATCCCCTCCAGAAAGCGGCGATCGAATGCGCGCCCTTTCGCGGCCGAGAGACGATCCATCTCTTCCGGTGTCAACATGCCGGGCATCAGCGTCGCTCCCATCGCATGGTGCGCATGTGCCGAGGGAAGCTCCTCCCCTCGCGCCGACAGCCATCGCTCCATCATCTTGATTTCATCGATCTGCGACACCTGAATGCGCTGCGCCAGCTTCCGCATGGCATCACTGGCCGTGCGGCTGTTGACGAGGCCGGTCATCTCCACGGCTTGCGCATGATGCCCGATCATGCCTTGCATGAATCGCACGTCGGCCGCGGTATGCCCCAATCGTCCGGCGTGGACCGCCTCGGTTGCTCCAACAGTACGGCTCGCTTCGCCCGGCGCGCCAGGCTGAACGATGGGCGGAGTCGACTGTGTGGCTGCCCCGCAACTGGTGCACAAGAACCACGGAAGAAGGGCAGCCAGGTATTTCAAGCGGCTCGACAACCTTCAAAGAATACACATACTTCACGCCTGCAGTCATACTGTCGCCGTGCAGGTCATTCTCATTGCGCTTGGCGGGGCTCTCGGGTCGGTGTGTCGCTACGGATTGACGATCGCCGTCCAGCGACTCTCACCGCCCACGTTCCCCTATGGCACGTTTGTGGTGAACGTCGCAGGGTGCCTGGTGTTTGGCATGCTTGTCGGTGCCGCACGGCACCGAATCGTGCTTGGCCCGGCCGAGCGCGCGTTTTTATTCGTTGGCGTGCTTGGCGGATTCACCACGTTCTCGACCTTTGCCTACGATGTCTTTGCGCTGCTCCAGACCGGTGAATTGATCCGCGCGGCCATGAACGCCGGCGGCCAATTGCTGGGTGGCGTCACCGCAATATGGGCCGGTTACGTCATCGCGAGTGCGCTCTAAGGCGGTTGGCATTGCCTTCGAACGCGCCGCTCCCGTCGATTAGACACGGCTTCCGATGATCGCACTGCTCGGCTTGCTTACCGTGTTGGTCCTGCTCGCGGTCATCATCAGCCGCGTGATGTCTCCGCTGGTCGCGCTTATTACGGTTCCGGTCACCGCCGCGCTCCTCGCGGGGTTTGGACTGGACACCGCGAAGTTCATGGTCGCCGGGCTGCAGCAGACCGCATCGGTCGCGGCGATGTTCGTATTCGCCATCCTCTACTTCGGCGTGATGACGGACTCGGGCCTGCTCGACCCGGTCGTCGACCGGATTCTTCACGCGGTCGGAACGAACCCCACCCGGATCGTCGTCGGCACCGCCCTGCTGGCGCTGCTGGTGCACCTCGATGGATCTGGCGCCGTGACGTTTCTCGTCACCATCCCGGCGATGCTTCCGCTGTATGAACGGCTCGGGATGGATCGTCGTGTTCTTGCGTGCGTCGCTTCCATGGCCGCCGGCGTAAACTTCCTCCCCTGGACCGGTCCGACGCTGCGGGCGTCGGCCGCCCTTCACGTGTCGACGACCGATTTGTTCAGACCGTTGATTCCGGTGCAGGTTGCCGGACTTCTGTTCGTGTTCAGCGTTGCCGTGTTTCTCGGACGACGGGAGCAACGACGGCTGGGCATCATCCATGCCCTTGACGAGGCGCTGCCGGCTCGTGTCACCAACGACGAACGACAGGTTCTGCGGCGCCCCGGACGATTCTGGCTGAACGCACTCCTCACGTTCATCATCCTTGGCGCGATGATCACCGGTGCCGTTGATCCCGCACCGATGTTCATGGTCGGGACCGCGCTGGCCCTGATGCTCAACTACCCCTCCGCCGAGATGCAACGCACGCGGATCGAAGCACACGCCAAAGCGGCGTTGACGATGGGCGCGATTCTGCTCGCGGCCGGATCGTTTACGGGAATCATGAAAGGGTCTGGCATGCT
>Ga0222622_10000344_pt1 | contig 16814 bp, 17 predicted proteins | sample PLM2_5_b1metaG_FD_177335 | JGI IMG/M metagenome (GOLD analysis project Ga0222622, IMG submission 177335) | Groundwater sediment microbial communities from an aquifer in East River, Colorado, USA - PLM2_5_b1 | ecosystem: Environmental > Terrestrial > Soil > Riparian zone | place: USA: East... | reverse complement strand
ACCAATGCCGCCGCCGGCACATTCGGCACGCTCACGGGAACCGTCGGCCGTACCGTCGGCCTCGGCACTCCGCGGCAGGCGCAGTTCGCGTTCAGAGTGAATTTCTAATCAGCTTCCAGTTTCCAGCAACCAGCTTCCAGCTCCCTTCGATTCGGGAGTTGGGAGCTGGTTGCAATCCGGCGAACGAGCCAGGAACAACGAGCTGGAAGCTGGAAGCTGGGAGCTCAAAGCTCACACCGACCGTCTCTGAAACATTCGTGTAACCACACTGCAACTTCGTGCCCCTAAGCTGGCGCCGCCGATTGATACTCGCGACGACAGTTAACGCCGACGAAACACTGGCGTGATGCCCACGAAATTTAGTGGGTCTATCTTCAAGGAGCATGAAGTTGAGCAGATACACCTCAGTCACACGGGTGCTCATGGTGGCAGTCTTCGTAGCGGCTGCCGTCCCGTGTTCGGCCCAGATCACTCCTGCGGCGGGATACATTCCGCCAGACGACACGCCGACCATCAAGGTGGGCGCGACGATTTTCACCGACTACACGTATCAGTCGGCACCCAAGATCAAAGACGCCGACGGCAACGAGGTCTCGTCCAGCGCGTTCAACGTCGGCCGCACTTACATCAACATCACCGGCAACATCAATCACTACATCGCGTTCCGGATCACGCCCGACATCACGCGCGAATCGGAAAGTACAACCGCTGGCACGTCTATCGCCGGCAACTACGTCTTCCGTCTGAAATATGGATTTGTGCAGTTCAATCTGGACGACCAGCTCAATCACGGCCGAACCGGAACGTGGGTTCGCCTCGGAGCGCAGCAAACACCGTGGGTCGATTACATGGAAGGGATCTATCGCTACCGGTTCCAGGGGACGATTTTCTCGGAACGGGAAGGGTTCCTCTCCTCATCCGATCTCGGGGCGTCCTTTCATTACAACTTTGCCCATAACTACGGAGAGATTCATACCGGGTTCTACAACGGCGAGACATATTCGAAGCCCGAGGTCAACGATCAGAAAGCCTTCCAGATTCGAGGCACGCTTCGCCCGTTGCCCAAGAGCGAAGCGCTGCGCGGACTCAGGCTCAACGGCTTCTACGACCATGACGCCTACGTGAAGAACGCCGATCGGACACGTGGCATTTTCGCCGTGACCTACGAGCACAAATACGTCAACGCTGCCTGGGAGTATCTGACCGCCAGCGATCAGAATGCATCCGCCATCAAAGCGAAAGTGGATGCGAATGGCTACTCGTTCTGGATCGTCCCGCGCTCGCCGAAAGGCTGGGAAGGACTGCTGCGCTACGACCACCTCGACGTGAATAACAACGTCACTGGCGCCGGGATTCGCACGCGATGGATCGGTGGCGTCGCATATTGGTTCCCGCATCAGGGCAGCGTGTCGACCTCGCTCCTGCTCGACGTCGACCAGGCGAACTTCGACGAGTACGCAGCCGCTCAGCCGCCGACGAACACCAAATACGCCATCCATGCATTGGTGAACTTCTAGGCCCGAACAACACGAACAATGACTAAGCACAGCCTTGCAATGAGCCGGCGCGAGCGGCGGAGCGAGCGCTGGCAGCGCTGGGGGTGAGGCCCCAGCGAAATGAAGAAAGGCAGACACTTATGAAAATAGCACGCACATTCTTCACCGTCGCGCTATCGGCGGTCGCCCTGGCAGCGACGCTGTCGGCTCAAAAAGTTCAGATCACCGGGGCCGGCGCGACCTTCCCCTATCCGATCTATTCGAAGTGGTTTGCCGAGTACAACAAGCTGCACTCGAATGTCGAAATCAACTACCAGTCGCTGGGCTCGGGCGCCGGGATTCGCCAGGTGACCAGCAAGACGGTGTTTTTCGGCGCAACGGACGGGCCCATGACGCAGGAGCAACTCGATGCTGCGCCCGGCAAGATCCTCCATTTCCCAACGGTGCTCGGCGGTGATGTGCCGGTGTACAACATCGCAGGCGTCACCCAGCAGTTGAAATTCAGCGGACCTGTTCTGGCCGACATCTTCCTCGGCAAGATTACGAAGTGGAACGACCCGGCGATCGCGAAGCTGAACGAAGGCGTCAGCCTGCCGGGCACCGACATCACCGTCGTGCATCGCTCGGACGGTTCAGGCACCACGTACATCTGGGTCGACTATCTCGCCAAGGTTTCTCCGGAGTGGAAACAGAAGGTTGGCGTGAATACTTCGGTGAATTGGCCGGTCGGCCTTGGTGGGAAAGGCAACGAGCAGGTGGCCGGGCTGGTGAAACAGACGCCAGGCGCAATCGGGTATGTCGAATTGATTTACGCGATTCAGAACAAAATCAGCTACGGGGCGGTGCAGAACGCGGCCGGCAAGTTCGTCACCGCGTCCACCGAATCCGTGACGGCGGCCGCTGCCGAAGCGGCGAAGAAGATGCCGCCTGATTTCCGCGTCTCGATCACCAATGCGCCGGGCGACGGTGCGTATCCCATTTCATCCTTTACCTGGCTGCTGCTCTACGAGACCCCGCAGGATAAGGCGCTTGGCAAGGTGATGGTCGACTTTATGAACTGGGCGCTCACCGATGGGCAGAAGTTCGCCCCGGATCTGGGCTATGCGCCACTTCCGGCAGCGGTCGTCGATCTCGAAAAGAAAGCGCTCCTGAAGATCAAGCTGTAGATGCCCGCTTTCCGCCGAACCGCCCGTTCTGACGAACTTCTGTTCCGCGTCGGAACGGGTGCGTTCGCGCTCCTCTTGATCGTCATTGTCGCCTCAATCGCTTTCGAACTGGGACGCCAGTCGTCACTGTCGATCGAAAAGTTCGGCTGGCAGTTCTGGCAGACCGACGTGTGGGACCCGGTCGCGGAGCAGTTCGGCGCCCGCCCGTTCATCTGGGGGACGTTGTATTCGTCGATCCTGGCGTTGCTCATCTCGACGCCGATCGCGCTTGGCATCGCCATCTTCATCTCCGAACTGGCGCCGCAGTGGATGAAGAAGCCGCTGGTGTTTTTGACCGAACTGCTGGCAGCAATTCCATCGATTGTCTACGGCCTCTGGGGGATCTTCATTCTGGTTCCGCTCGTTCGCCAGTTCGAGCTCAATACGCCGTCGTGGTTGAAAGCCACGCCGCTGTTTCACGGCCCGCCGGTTGGCGTCGGGATGCTGTCGACCGCCATCGTGCTGTCGATCATGGTCATCCCGTTTACGTCGTCTGTTGCACGGGAAGTGTTGAAGTCCGTTCCTCAGGCCCAGCGTGAAGGCGCCTACGCACTTGGCGCCACCCGGTGGGAGGCCATTCGAATGGCGCTCTTCTATGCGCGCACCGGCATTATCGGCGCCGTCATGCTGGGATTCGGCCGCGCCCTTGGGGAGACGATGGCGGTGACGATGGTGATCGGGAACAACCCACAGATTTCAGCCTCGCTCTACGCACCGCAGTACACGATGGCGGCCGTCATTGCCAACGAGTTTACGGAAGCGACGGGCGACATCTATCTGAGTGCGCTCGTGGAGATCGGACTCGTTCTCTTCGTCATGACCTTGATCATCAACGCCTTGTCGCGGACGCTGATCTGGTCGATGGCGCGACCGGGGCGCCGCCGTGTGTCGCGTCCGGTGCTGAAGGCGGCGGCATGATGCGAGATCGGTGGCGCCGCGGCCTCTCGCATACGGTGCTCATTCTGTCCGCGGCATCAGTGCTGCTCGCGCTCGTCCCGCTCGCCTTTATTTTTTTCTACGTCATCACCCGCGGCCTCGCCGCCCTGAACCTGGATTTCTTCCGCCGAATGCCCGCCCCGGTTGGAGAGCTCGGTGGCGGCATGGCCAACGCCATCGTTGGTTCGTTGATCGTGACCGGTCTGGGATCGATGTTCGCCATTCCAATCGGCGTGCTGAGCGGCGTCTACGCGGCGGAATACCGAGGCACACGGTTCGCATCCGCGACTCGCTTTGCCGCCGACACCCTGAACGGCGTACCCTCGATCGTCATCGGCATGTTCGCGTTCGGCGTTGCCGTATTGCCCTTCGGCCATTTCTCGGCGGTCGCCGGCGGCATCGCCCTCGGAGTCATGATGATCCCGCTCATCATGCGCACCACTGAAGAACTATTGCTGCTCGTTCCATCGAGCTTGCGCGAAGGCGCACTGGCGCTGGGCGCCACGCGCGGCCGCGCCGTATTCACTGTCGTGCTGCCCGCCGCTCTCCCGGGGATCATCACGGGCATCTTGCTGGCACTGGCCCGGATCGCCGGCGAAACGGCGCCGCTGCTGTTCACCGCGCTGAACAATCGATTCTGGTCGACCGACGTGAGACATCCAATCGCAACCCTGACGGTCCAGGTGTACCTCTACGCCATTTCCGCTTACGAGGATTGGCATCGTCAGGCTTGGGCCGGGGCGCTCGTCCTGGTCACGATGGTGTTCCTGTGCTCGATACTGGCGCGCCTGGCAACCGCGCGGCTGGAACGGTTGCACAGGGGGGCATAATTCAGCTGCCAGCTTCCAGCTTCCAGCTACGAGCTTCCAACAAAAACGCGTGGTTCAGAATGCGAATAGCAATCTTCAGCGACATACACGGCAACCTGCCTGCGCTCGAAGCCGTCCTCTTGGATATCGCGCAACAAAAGCCAGACGCTATCTATTGCCTTGGTGACCTGGTCGGGTATGGCGCATCGCCAAACGAAGTCACCGAGCGCATCAAGTCGCAGGGCATTCCGACCATCATGGGCAACTACGACGATGGAGTCGGGTTCGATCGTGATGAATGTGGCTGTGCGTATCGCGAGCCGCGGGATCAGGAACTGGGCGACCGATCGCTCAAATGGACCAGAGCTCACGTCACGGCGGAAAACAAAGCATTCCTGCGAACGCTGGCAGCCGAGATCCGTTTCACCGCCGAGAACAAGCGGGTGCTGCTCGTGCACGGAAGTCCGCGGAAGATGAATGAGTACCTGTTCGAAGACCGGCCGCTCTCGAGCTTCCAGCGCCTCGCCGCCTCGTCAAACGCCGACATCATCGTCTTTGGCCACACGCATAAACCGTACGTTAAAGCTGTGGACGCAGTGACGTTTCTCAATGTCGGGTCAATCGGAAAACCGAAGGACGGCGACTGGCGCGCCTGTTATGCCGTCCTTGAAACGGGCACCAGCCCAACGATGGTCTTTCAACGCGTCGCCTACGACGTGGCGAAGGCCGCCGCCGCGATCAGAGCTACCGAATTGCCCCACGAGTTTGCCTTCGATATCGAAACCGGCGGCGCCGCAAGGCCGGCGGGGCAAGCCATACGCGCCAACAACCATCCGTAACTCAAACTTAACTCGAGTGTCACAAGGAGGAGATGCCCGCCTGATACGCTCGTGACGAATCGAGCTGTCATTGATTCCACATGAGGCATTTCCAGATCGCGCCGGCTCGGTGGCCACGCGACGTGCAGGCATGACCCGGGCACCGAGAGTTCTGGTGGTCGAGGACGAGCACGATATCGCCGCGCTCGTCAAACACACGCTCGAGCGGAGCGGTGATGCGCAGGTTCAGACGGTTGCCAGTGGCGACGTGGCCCTGCGCGTCGCAATGGAAGAGCCGCCCGACCTGATCATCCTCGACCTGAATCTGCCGGTGTTGAGCGGCAGCGAAGTGTGCCGCATTCTTCGAGCGCGTACCGAGACGGCCCGGATTCCGATCATCATGCTGACAGCCAGGACCTCCGAAGCCGATCGTGTGGCTGGCCTCGACATGGGCGCCGACGACTATGTGACCAAGCCGTTCAGCTTGAAAGAATTGTCTGCGCGGGTGCGTGCAGTGCTACGGCGCCAGGCGCCGGAGGCCGCCGCCGCGGTGTATCAAGGAAAGCATTTGCGCGCGGATTTCGATGCCGTTTCCATCGCGGTCGACGGTGAGCCGGTCCGCTTGACGCGACGTGAGTTCGAGCTGCTTCGCTTTCTCGTCGACAACCGCAATCGTGTGTTATCGCGGGATCGCCTGCTCGAACGGGTCTGGGGATACGAGCGATTCATCGAAACCCGTTCGGTAGATGTGCACGTAGGCCGGCTGCGGGCGAAGCTCGGCGCGGCGGGGCGGCAGATAGAAACGGTTGTCGGGCTCGGATATCGGTTCGTCGAATAGCCGACCCATCAGTCAGTGCTCTCGGCCGCCTCGTGCAGCGTCAGCTGCCGCCACCCGCGCGCTTCCAGCTCCGAAATCAAACGTGCGACGCCGGCAAGCGCACGCTCGACGCGGTGCCAGTCTGTGTAGCGAATACGGCTGACCACAGCCTCATCCTCCTCAATCAGCAGTTCCCATCCTCCGACCGGCAGGTGTCCGATGGCAAACCGGCGGCTGTGACCCGCGTTGCTGAGTTCGATGTTGAACATGATCGTGGTCTCCGACGCGCAGTGAGTCGTTGTCTATCGGATCTTGTACCCCACGGAATAGAGGAACCGGTGTAAACAACGTGTAAACAAATCGCATTCGGCGCAACTGCTGCCTCCGCAATGGGATGGCGCGTTCTCGGCGAAGGATTAAGATGGAGAGATGAACGGTGTGCTCACGCTGATCCTGGGCGGCGGCCGCGGAACGCGCTTGTTTCCGCTGACGCATATGCGATCGAAACCGGCGGTGCCGCTCGGCGGAAAATATCGGTTGATCGACATTCCGATCAGCAACTGTTTGCATGCTGACTTGAAGCGCATCTTCGTCTTGACGCAATTCAACTCCGCGTCCCTCAATCGACACATTGCGCAAACATATCGGCTCGACATGTTTTCCGACGGGTTCGTCGAAGTCCTCGCGGCCGAGCAAACGCCCGAGAGTTCCAACTGGTTTCAGGGAACGGCGGATGCCGTTCGGCGGGCGGCGCGGCACTTCGTCGGCCACGAAGCGGACCACTACCTGATCCTCGCCGGTGATCATCTCTATCGCATGGACTTCTGTGAATTGATCGATTCACACATCGAGAGCCGTGCCGACATCACCATCGCGGCGCAGCCGGTGACGGCAGACGATGCAACCGAGATGGGGATTTTTCTGTTCGACGACCGCGGTCAGATCGGCGGATTCGAGGAGAAGCCAAAAGCTGATCGTCTGGCCGCGATGCAGAGCAGCGCCCCGCGCGGAGCGATGATGACCGGCGGCATCACCGCGGAGAAACCATTCGTCGCCTCGATGGGAATTTATGTGTTCTCCCGTGAGGTGTTACTGGAAATCCTCGACCAGCCGGGAGTGGATTTCGGCAAGGAGATCATTCCGAAAGCGCTCTCGAACCACGTCGTCAACCCGTACATCTATCGCGGCTACTGGGCCGACGTCGGCACCATTGGCGCGTTTTACGACGCCAACATTCAGCTCACGCGACGCGGCGCGCCGTTTAATTTTTTTCACCCGCGATTTCCGATCTATACGCATCCGCGGTTCCTGCCCGGCACACGAACCTACGATTGCCGAATCGATGCGTCGATTGTGGCCGAAGGCTGCTACATGGACCACTGCGAGATTCGCGAATCGGTCGTCGGCATCCGCACCCATATCGAAACAGGCGCACGCGTGACGCGCTCGGTGCTGCTCGGTGCGGATTATTACGAAGAGGAAGTGGCGCCGAGCCTGGTGCCGCTCGGCATCGGCCGTGACGTGGTGCTCGATCGAGTGATCGTCGACAAGAACGCACGCATTGGCGATGGCGTCCGCCTGGTGAACGATGCCGGCGTCGAGCACGCAGATGGCGACGGATACTACATCCGCAACGGCATCATCATCGTCCCGAAAGGCGCCCAGGTTCGGGCCGGCGTCACCGCGTGAGCCTTGAGCCCTGGGCCTTTCCTGTTATCCCTTGAGTTCGGCTTTCACCCGCCGCCCGGTGTCTTGGGCGGCCAGCGTGTCGTACTGATGAACCCCGGTGCTGGGATGTCCGATGCGTTCGTAGAGCGCAATCAAACCCGCCTCGTCGCGCACGTCCGGCGACTCGGCCACTTCGAGCGCATGACGTAATTCGTGGCCGACGAGCGCGACCATGTCGTTCGATCCGGGATGGCCGCTCACCTGGATGCGCAGGTAGCGCGTCCCTTCGGGTCCGGCGGCAAGCAGGAGCCGTCCCACGATTGAGGTCGGCATCGGGCGCCCGCTTTCGATATACACGATCACGTCGCTCTTGTTGAGGGCGAGCACGAGATGCGCAAACGTACCGGAGCGGCGCATCCCCTTGGCCATCGCCTCGGCGATGGCTTTGTCCGCCGGGCGGACGTGACGATCCGGCGCGCTCATCACGTCCCGGACTTCCGCTTCCGTCATGGGCGCGAACTCGCTTGCCGAGTTCGCCGCCCGCGCAAACAGGACGACGAGCGCACACGCGAGAACGCCTGAGAGAACTCGCATCGGGACCTCCGTGTTGACGGTGGCCCCTCATCCAGAGGTGATCGAGCTGCCGGCCTCCACTCCGACATCCCGGCGAGCTTAGACGGCGGATCTCATTCAGAGGTTTAGAGTTGTGCGCTATCGGGACGCCTGGACGCAATCAGGGACAGGCGGCGTGGCGAACGGGTGGGTTCAGGCGATTTCGCGCAGCATTCGGGGGGTCACAAACCAGCGAAGCTGGCCCACACCCTTCGGTGGGAAGACTTCGAAGTCAATCCGGCAGATGCCGCCCTTCTTGAACTCCAGGGGCAGGCGCGCGCCAATCAGGCGCGCTGCCAGCTCGCCGATATTCGGCTCGTGTCCGACCAACGCAATGCGACCCTTGCGCATGTGCTTGGCGAGTTCCTGGATGACGGCGGCCGACGTACCGGCGGGCGCGAGGGCGTCGCTTTGCGACAGCGACGGCTTGGACTTGAGCGACTCGACAAAGACGTCAGCTGTCTGCCGCGTGCGCGTCAGCGGGCTGGTGATGATGTGATCGAATCCGACGCCCAGCTCCTCCAGTGCCTTGGCTTCCTTCCGCAAGCGTGAGATGCCGCCGCTTGTCAGCGGCCGCTTCGAATCGTCGGGATACTCCTCGCCGCGTTCGGCGGCGACGCCATGTCGAATGAGGTACAACTCCAGCGTCGCCACGTTCAGCGGTCTCCTGCAGCGGCGCGCGCAACCGCCGGCCGCGAAAGTGCCATCTTGATCGAACGCCCACGCCGTGAAGGATGCGCGAGCTGCGGCACGACGAGCTTGCGCACCGCCAGCGCCGCGTCACGCAGCACACTGGCAGACGCGATGTAGCGCCCGTGCAGATGGCGGCATTGGTCTTCGATGTGTCGCGCAAGATTCTCGAGCGCCGCCCGTGATTGCGGGCGCCCGGTTCGCGGCTCCGCCTGCACGGCGGCGACATGCACTTGCAGCACCTGCAGGTCGTGGAGTTTTCCGAGCATCTCCTGCGCGCGTTTGATCGTGCGGACGTGCGGCGCTGCCTGCTTGACACCGCTGTTCGCCGCGAGCTCGAGGCCATAGCGGAGTTTCTTGGCCGCGATGCGAACCGCGTGCAGCCGTTCCGGCGCATACATCTGTCCGGCTTCGTTCATTGCGACAGTCAGCCGCCGCGAGCGCCGCATCAGTCGCTCGGCAAGCGCTTTTCTCCATGGCTCGGAAGCCGCCTGGTCGAGCGCTGACCCGACCGACGCCAGGCGCCGATCGAGTTTCTCGGTATTTACGCCATCGAGCCGCTCGATCATCGTCTTGCGCTTTTCGTCCCGCTCTTTTACGACGCGGGCGCGCACGTCTTCAACCGCATCACGGGAGACATTCGGAGATCGCGCCAGCTCGTCCAGAAGCTGTATCGTAACGTCGAGCTCGCGCACACATCCGAGCGCGCGGGTCAGCCGTCGAATCTTCTTCTCTGCCTTCCCTGCCTTGCTCCCCGAAAGCCCGGTGGCAAGCACCGGCACGGCTTCGCGTAGACGACGGGTCGTGACTCTGGCTTGATGGACCGCCGTATCGTCACCCGCTGCCGCGGCAGGCAAGTGGCGGTTCAGGGCTCGCGAGAGCCGCTGAAGCAGCGCCGTGGTTACACGGGGAGCACGAGTGTTCATGGTAGGATGGCGACCGGCCGGACCTTTCTTTTGCTGCCGAGTTAGCAAGTATATATCCAGCGTGTAACAAGCAAGAGCCGGACCCGGTTGAGCTGCCCACCTCTGCATGCGCATAGCGGCTATCGATATTGGAACGAACTCCATCCACATGATTGTGGTGAAGGTTCGGCCAGACCTGTCTTTCGAGGTAATTGACAGGGAAAAAGATATGGTCCGGCTTGGGGCCGGCGGACTGGACGGCAAAAAGCTGACCCAGTCGGCCATGTCAGCCGCACTGCAAACGCTGGCAAAATTCAGACGCCTCGCCGATTCCAACAAAGTGGAAGAAATTGTGGCGTCCGCGACCAGCGCGACGCGGGAAGCGGAAAACGGCGGCGATTTTATTGCCGAGGTCGGCCGGCAAACGGGCATCCGAATCCGCATCATCTCGGGCACTGAAGAAGCCCGTCTGATCCATCTGGCCGCCGGCTACGGCGTCGACGTCGGCGGAAGCACCGCGGTCGTCATCGACATTGGGGGCGGCAGTGTCGAAGTCACGCTCGGCACCGCCACCCACCTGGCTCTCGGAAAGAGCTTCAAGACCGGCGTCATCAGGCTGACCGAACGGTTCGTCAAGACCGACCCGTTGTCGGCACACGACGAACGGCGCCTGGTGAAACATCTCAACAAAGAGATGGGTCCGTACCTCGAGCAGCTGGCGCAGGCTGGCTTCGATCGCGTCATCGGCACGTCGGGAACCATCCTGAGTCTCGGGTCTCTCGCGATTGCTGACGAAAAGGGGGCCGCACCGGAAGACATTCGGAATCAACGGGTGAGCAGCAAAGCGCTGCGCCGATTGCGGAAACGGCTCGTCGACGCGGACATCGAGGAGCGTCTCCACATGCCGGGACTCGATCCACGGCGTGCGGATTTGAACGTTGCCGGCTCGGTGCTTCTCGACACCATTCTTCGCGGTCTTGGCGCCGAGCACTTGACGCTGTGCGATCTCGCGCTCCGCGAAGGCCTGGTGATCGACTACATCCATCGCAACAGCGCGCGGATTCGCAAAGTCGAGCGTTACCCCGACGTCCGTCGCCGCAGCATCATCGAGCTCGGAGAGCGGTGCGGATACTGGTCGGAGCACGCGCAGCAGGTCGCGCGGCTGGCGCTCAGCATCTTCGACCAGACGCGCAGCGTGCATGGGCTGGGCGATCGCGAACGGGAGTGGCTGGAGTATGCCGCCCTGCTACACGACGTCGGAGTACACATCAGCTACGACCGTCATCACCGCCACTCGTACTACTTGATCAAGAATGGAGATCTGCGGGGCTTCGATCCGCAGGAAATCGAGGTCATCGCGCTCGTCGCGCGATACCACCGTCAGGCGACTCCGAAGAAGTCACACGAAGGCTACGGAGATCTGAGCGGCTCGCTTCGCACGACGGTCCGGGTGCTGTCGGCCATCGTCAGACTGGCTGAAGGACTCGATCGCAGCCACGCGCAGGCGCTTGCCGGCATCGATCTGTTTCCTCGCGGCGACGACTACCTCGCGCGGCTGCGCGCCAACGGCGACGCGGAATTGGAGTTGTGGGCCGCTCATCGTCACGTCGCGCCCCTCGAGCAGGAACTGGCGATGCCGATTCGTTTCGAAGTCTCCGGCGCCGAGTACAAGGAACAACGACCTCATGCTGAACAACCTGACGACACCGCACGATTACCCGGGAAAGCTGTTCGTGGTCGAGGGAATCGACGGGTCAGGCAAGACCACGCAGCTCGCCCTGCTCGCAAAATGGCTTAGCGCGGCGGGGCACCCGGTCGTCGTCACCGAGTGGAACTCGTCGGCACTGGTCAAGGCCGCCACCAAGACAGGGAAGAAAAAGAACTCCCTGACGCCGATGACCTTCAGCCTGCTGCATGCGACGGATTTCGCCGATCGTCTCCTGTATAACATCGTGCCGCCGCTCAAGGCCGGCATGATCGTGCTCGCGGATCGATACGCATATACCGCGTTCGCGCGCGACGCCGCGCGGGGCGTCGATCGACGATGGGTGCGCGAGCTTTACAGCTTCGCGGTCAAGCCAGACATCGCCGTCTACTTTCGAGTACCGATTGAAGTCTCGACCGACCGTCTGATGGCGCGGCGGGTGAAGCTGAAGTTCTACGAAGCCGGGCTGGATATGGGATGGAGCAACAATGCCATTGAAAGCTTCCGCATTTTCCAGGGCAAAGTGCTCGACGAATACGACCGACTGGTCGAGGAGTTCGGGTTGAGTGTCGTCAATGCGGTCGGCAGCATCACTGAACAGCAACGGACCTTCCGCAAGCTGATCTCGCAGCACCTGGAGATCGAGGATACCGATGAACAGCTTGACGAACAGCTCGCCTGACGCGCAAAACACAATCCGCCCGGGCAACTACTACGGCAACGGCATTCCGTACCTGCCAATCGACGGCTATCCTGGCAAGATCATCGCCATCGAAGGGACCGACGGCGTCGGCCGGTCCACGCAGATTCGACTCCTGCGCGAATGGCTCGAGATTCAGGGCTACGGTGTGATTGAAACGGGATGGACCCGGTCGGAGCTGATGCAACCGACGATCGAACTGGCGAAAGCCAGCAACACGCTGAACAAGCTGACCTTCGTACTGCTCTACGCGACCGACTTCGCCGACCGGCTGGAAAAGGAAATCATTCCGGCGCTCAAGGCGGGCTTCATCGTGTTGTCAGACCGCTACATCTTTACCGCCATGGCGCGAGCAGGGGTACGCGGCGTGGACCGGACATGGATGCGGAATCTGTACGGCTTTGCGATCGCGCCGCACCTGGTCTTTTACCTGAAGATCGACGAGAAGACACTCATTCGCCGCGTGCTGCAGTCGCGCGGGATGGACTTCTGGGAATCCGGGATGGACATGAAACTTGGTGATGATATTTACGAGAGCTTCCGCGCCTACCAACGATCGCTGCTCCGCGAGTACACGTCCATGGCGGATGAATTCGGGTTTCGCGTGCTCGATGCACGGCGCAAGGTCGAAGTGATCCAGGACGAGCTCCGCCGGCAGATTGGCGCCTTCCTCGCAGAATCCGACGCGGCGACCAGCACGGCATAGCCCGCGATCCGGGATCCGCGATCCGGGATCCGCGATCCGTGATCCGGTGGGATGTGGGGTGCGCTCGGGCTCCCCTCAACGATACACACTCCTTTGCTGCCCTTATTCCGGGCAATCGGATCCGGCACCGCGGCCTTGTCAGGAACCCGTTACACCGAATTTACACCCAGGAAATTCGCGCGAAACGGGCGGCCGATACTCTACAGGCGTCGGCATGTCTCCTGTCCAAATGCCTGCGCCGCAGGTTTCGATCCCCGTCACCACCCCGCGTCCCGCGGCAGCCGAAAGGCCGGCGCAAATCGATGTTCGCGGCCTGAACTTCTATTACGGGACAAAACGCGCCCTCGAGAACATCAGCCTCGAGATTCAGCCCAATGTCGTGACCGCCTTCATTGGACCATCGGGCTGTGGCAAGAGCACGTTCCTGCGGACGCTGAACCGGATGAACGACATTATTGCCGGCTCGCGGGTCGAGGGGAGCGTCCTGATTGACGGCGCGGATATCTATTCTCCTTCCACCGACGTCGTCGCGCTGCGCAGGCGAGTGGGGATGGTGTTTCAAAAGTCCAACCCGTTCCCAAAAACCATTTTTGAGAATGTCGCCTACGGACTGCGCATCAACGGACTCGCCCGCGGACGCCCGGCGCTGCAGGCGCGCGTGGAAGAAAGCCTGAAGTCGGCGGCGCTATGGGACGAGGTAAAAGATCGCCTGCACGATTCGGCGATTGCACTGTCCGGCGGCCAGCAGCAGCGCCTCTGTATCGCGCGCGCCCTTGCGATTCAACCGGAGATCCTGTTGATGGACGAGCCGGCGTCAGCGCTGGACCCAATCGCCACCCAGCGAATCGAAGAGCTCGTCTACGAGCTCAAGGCGAAATATACGATTGTGATCGTCACGCACAACATGCAGCAGGCGGCACGCGTATCTGACCACACCGCCTTTTTCTGGCTGGGCAAGCTCGTGGAGTACGCGCCGACCGAGCGCATCTTCACCAACCCGGCCGAAAAGCTGACGGAAGACTACGTCACAGGACGTTTTGGATAGCACTGGCGGGTTCGTTGTTCGCTCGTTCGCTGTTCGCCAGTTCGGCGATACGACGAATAGCGAGCGGCGAACGGAGGGTCGCGCGGTTTCAAGTAATAGGTAGACGGATCCCGGATCCGCATACCGGATCCCGGCAAGTACTCGCAATTCATATGTCAGAGACGACAACGCGTCATTTTCAAGCCGATCTCGAGCAGCTGAAAACACGCCTGCTTGAAATGGGTGGTCTTGCCGAGGATCGCGTGCGGACTGCTGTCGACGGCCTGGTCAGGCGCGATACGGATGCGATCGCGCGCGTCCTCGACGGGGACCGCCCGATCAACCAGCTTCACATTGAAATCGATAACCGCTGCTTTACACTGCTGGCGCTCCACCAGCCGATGGCCGTTGATCTCCGCTCGATTGTGTCGGCGGTCAAGATCAACACCGACCTCGAACGGGTCGGCGACCTGGCGATCAACATTGCGGAAGCCGTCGCCCGCTACATGCGCCACGCGCCGATCAAGGAACTCATCGACATCCCGCGTATGGCCTCGATTGCGCAAGGGATGCTTCGCGATGCGCTCGACGCCTACGTGCGCCGGGACACTCCCCTGGCACAACGCGTCCTTGATGCCGACGATGGACTCGACGCGTTGAAAACACAGGTGTTTCGGGAACTGCTCGACTTCATGCTCAAGGATCCCGGCACCATCGAGCCGGCACTCGACCTGATCCTCATCTCACGCCATCTGGAGCGGATCGGCGACCATGCGACGAACATCGCCGAGGACGTCATCTTCATGGTCCTCGCCAAGGACGTCCGTCACCACGAACATTGATCCGAGGGGCTTTGCCCCTCGGACTCCCCAACACGCTCTCTCGCGAGCCGCTTCGCCGGCTCGCTCCGTTCGCGTGGCTCGCTTCGCTGCGCTCGCTCGCGCCTTTCTTACGAGCAGCCTCGGCTCGCCCGTTCGCGTAGCTCGCTTCGGTGCATTCGCTCGGCGCCTTCCTTCAGGCCCGACTTGGGGCCCTGAGTGCGTAGTCATCAGATACAATAGGCAGGTTGCACATGGTGCAGCCACAATCGGTGTGCGCGTACTGTCGCCGGCGGCCGGTCGACCCCGCCTGGCGGCCGTTCTGCAGCGAGCGCTGCAAGCTCGCCGACCTCGGACACTGGATTTCCGGTGATTACCGGATTCCTGAATCGCCGCTGCCTGATGACGACGAAGACGCTGAGTAGACATGGCCGACACGCTGACCGTCACTGACAACCGCACTGGCAAGACCTACGAGATCGCGATTCAGGACAATACGATTCGCGCCATGGATCTCCGCCAGATCAAGGTCAATCCCGACGAGTTCGGGATGATGACCTACGATCCGGCGTTCACCAACACCGCCGCCTGCCGCAGCAAGATTACGTTCATCGACGGGGACCGCGGCATCTTGATGTATCGCGGGTATCCCATCGAGCAGCTGGCCGAGCACAGCGACTATCTCGAGACCGCCTACCTGATTCTCTTCGGCGAGCTGCCGACCCAGGCCCAGATCGATCAGTGGACCCAGCAGATCACGCGTCACACGATGCTCCACGAGAACATCAAGAAGTTTCTCGAGGGGTTTCGCTACGACGCGCATCCGATGGGGATGTTCCTGAGCGCGGTCGCGGCGCTGTCCACGTTTTATCCTGACGCCAAGAACATCTTCGATCCCGCGTCGCGCCGGTTGCAGGCCGTTCGCCTGATCGCCAAGGTGCCGAGCATCGCGGCCTATGTGTTCAGGCACACCATTGGCCGGCCCTACGTGCTCCCGGACAACGAGCTGAGTTTCTCCGGAAACTTCCTCAACATGCTGTTCAAGATGACCGAGCCGCGCTACAAGTCGCACCCGGTCCTCGAGCGCGCGCTCGACGTGCTGTTCATTCTCCACGCCGATCACGAGCAGAACTGCAGCACGCACGCCATGCGCGGCATCGGCAGTTCGCACGCCGATCCGTACTCCTCGCTGGCAGGCGCCGCGGCGGCTCTCTACGGTCCGCTGCACGGCGGCGCCAACGAAGCCGTGTTGCGCATGCTCACCGAAATCGGGTCCGTCGATAAGGTGCCGGCCTTCATCAAGCGGGTCAAGGGCGGGGAAGGACGTTTGATGGGGTTCGGGCACCGCGTCTACAAGTCGTACGACCCACGGGCCACGATTATCAAGCGCATTGCTGACCTCGTCTTCGAGGTGACCGGCCGCAATCCGCTGCTCAACATCGCACTCGAACTCGAACGCATTGCGTTGTCAGATGATTATTTCGTCACGCGCAAGCTGTACCCGAACGTCGATTTCTATTCAGGGCTGATCTACCAGGCGATGGGCTTTCCGGTGTCGATCTTCCCCGTGCTGTTTGCCATTCCGCGCACTGCCGGGTGGATCGCGCAGTGGGAAGAGATGCTCACCGATCCGGAGCAGAAGATTGCCCGGCCGCGGCAAATCTACGCCGGGCCATCGAAGCGCGATTATGTCAGCCGAGAGAAGAGACGCTGATCTCGTCACTGACGATCAAGCGTCCCGCTGCACAACTTTTCTTTTCCTTCTCCCTACGCCTGTTTGTTTGTTCCTGGTTACTGAAGGTGTCCCGCTGCATTCATACCAAAAGATCAACAGGAGAAATGGCTCCCGTTTCTCCTGTTTGTATTTTGAGACATCGAAGGTAGCGTGACGGGGAACGTCGGTGA
>Ga0222622_10000341_pt1 | contig 16866 bp, 17 predicted proteins | sample PLM2_5_b1metaG_FD_177335 | JGI IMG/M metagenome (GOLD analysis project Ga0222622, IMG submission 177335) | Groundwater sediment microbial communities from an aquifer in East River, Colorado, USA - PLM2_5_b1 | ecosystem: Environmental > Terrestrial > Soil > Riparian zone | place: USA: East... | reverse complement strand
GCGCTGCAAACTTCCTTCAAGCACATTTCCAACGTTGAGTTTTTCTCCAACCTCCTTTGTGTTCTTTCCTTTCAATGAGAATGACGAAGTTCGGCCGGCCACGCGCAAACCGTCAACCTGCGCCAACGTATCGAGAATCTCCTCGCTTATGCCGTCACACAAATATCCCTGATCTTTCGTCTCGGTAGAATCGGTAAATGGTAGAACAGCGATACTCCTGTCTGGGGGATTAAACTGCGACGCTCGAAAGAGTTCGCCGCGAAATAACCAAACCGCAGCCGCGCCTAAAAGGAGACCGGCTGTCGCTGCTCCAACCAATTTGGGATTACGACGCGACCAGCGCCAGATCCGCGCTGGAGGTGAAACCCGGCGGGCGAGGATTGGACGGCCGCCGAGCCAGCGTTCCAGATCGGCTGCGAGGTCTCCGGCGGACTGGTAGCGCGCTTTTGGATCGCGCTCGAGACACCGCGCACAAATGGTTTCTAAATCCCGATCGAGCGACGGCGCGAACGAACGCAGTTTCGGTGCAGGCGCTTCCGATGCCTGCCGAATCACAGAAAGCGGATTGGAACCCATGAATGGTGGACGTCCGGCAAGCACGTTAAACAGAACTGCGCCGAGACTGTAAACATCTGCAGCCGGGATAAAATCGGCGGCTGAACCATTTGCTTGCTCAGGGGCAATGAAACCTGCGGTTCCGAACGTAGTCAGCGATCTTGTAAGATCGTTGTTCCCGTCCAGCAGCTTCGCCAAACCGAAATCGCTGACCAGTGGCTCGCCTCGATCGTTGAGCAGAATGTTTCCCGGTTTGATGTCGCGATGAAGAATTCCTCGGCTATGGGCATATTCAACCGCGCGGGCGACCTTCGTCATGAGTTCCACACACTTTCGCGGGTGGTTGCGCAGAGAAGCCGCGTTCTCGTGCAAGCTTCCCTTCTCCGCGAGTTTCATACTGAAAAACGGCAGGCCGTCCTCGCTTTCGCTCACTTCATAAATCGGAAGGATGTTCGCGTGATCCAGACTGGCCACCGCCTGTGCTTCTCGTCGGAAACGCTGCAACGCTCCTTGTGAATCAGCGCGATAACTAAGGATGCGCTTTACCGCGACGATGCGCCGGGAATGTCGTTGCTTGGCGCGATAGATCACGCCCATGCCGCCGCAACCGATTTGCTCGAGAATTTCGTAATTTCCCAGCCGCCAGGGCTTGTCGCGCGCGTCCAGCTCGTCGAGTACGGTTTCATAAACCGCCTTCGATACCTCGCCACCCGTTTCCAATCCCTTAGCCAGCAGGCAGCTCACGCAAATTCCGGTGTCGAGTCGCATGGTTGCTCCACACTTCTCGCATTTTGCCGGCTCTTTGGCCGCGCGATGGAGCGAATCAGCGGCCGGCTCCGAAGTCTTCATCAGGCCTATTCGGTTGCTGCTGCGAGAGCCGCACACAAGTAGCGGATCTCGTCGTCCACATCGGCGGGATTTTCGACCGTGCCCGAAACTTCAGCTCGCAACAAACACCGATAGCGTTGCCGCATGTTGTGCAGCTGTTTTTTCACGGCCGCTTCCGTAATTCCGAGTTCCGCAGATAGGTTGGCGTACGACAGTTCATCGCGTTCGTCTGTAATATTGGAGCTTAGTGCTTGGAAAAGCCACAGTTTACCTTTGCTGTCGCATTCTTCCCGCAGCCGTTGAAACGCATGTTCCACAACCGTCGTCGCCCAAGTGAGGTCGAAGATGCGCTCCGGGGCCAAGGAGTCGAGTGCTTGAACCGGGATGGATAATTGCGGCGGCGCTTCCGCGACCCAATCGTCCCAGGAAATAAATTCCACGCCGCCGCCCCGTTTGAGAGCATGAGTTTTCTCCGCGGCGTTAATGAGAAAATTTTGGAGCGACCTCAGCAAGAGCGAACGAAACCGCCCGCGGTTACGATCGGCGTGTTGCAACCAGTTATTCCTCAGAATGGTCACAAAAAAGTCCTGCGTGAGGTCCTGCGCGTCCTCGACAGAATAGCCGCGTGCGCGGACAAACGAGAAGATAGGTCGCCAATAAGTTCGGCAAAGCTCCGCGAGCGCGTCACGTGCCTTCTGCTCTTCCCCGTTTGCGGCGGAAAGGATCAGACTCCAGCGGGTAGTTACAAACTCACGCGGTTCGCCTGCACCCTGCTCGCCGGCGTTCCCGTTCACGAGGGAACATTGTGGTTCTCCCCTCTTCTATACAAGTATAAAATGCTAGATGTACCGTCCGCCGTAGCCGTTTTCTCGCGCGTCGATGCGACATTGGCCCGCTGCAGTCGCTAATTAATTTTCTTTCGGGAGAAGCGGTCTTAGACAGTCTGCCGGCGGAAGGGCTCGAACCCAGACGCGCCTGCGGGAAATGTCATGCCGAGCGAAGTCGAGGCATCTCTCAGTTTTTTTGGGAGCACACAAACGAGCTCACGTTTTCAAACATCCAACGCCCAACATCCAACGTCTAAAGCTCAATGAAAACCCTTGCCGGCGGAGGGGCTCGAACCCACACGGCCTTGCGGCCACTGGATTTTGAGTCCAGCGCGTCTGCCAATTCCGCCACGCCGGCTTTGTAACACAGGCATCTTGCCTGTGAGGCGCGCGGGCTTCCGAGCCTGCGCCGGGGCTAACTTCCGATAAGTTCGAGCGCTCGCAAGCCGCGCGTCGGTCCGAGAATTTCGCGAAGAATTATCGCATCGCGAATCGCCAACGGGGATGCCGATTGACTCCACCGGACGCGCGTTCTGATTGCTAAGCCGCATCACAGGGACGGAGCGTTTCGATGTGCCCGCCGAGGAAAAGCTGAGTTTAGTGAAAGCGTTGCCAAAGGAGAGACAGCTCGTCACGGAGCCATAGCGCTGCGTCTACCTACTGGCTACAGTGCCTGACCCGGGTCATATACCAGACGTTTTCTTGCACACCCCCAACCACCGAATCGTCTTCTATGATAATGACTTCACCACTAAATGGCGGCGCGGGTTTGGCCGGAAAAAGCGGTCGTAAAACTGCGAATGCTTGCGATACAAACGCAAGCGAAATGAGTGCAGACACTACCGCACACTTCATTTTCGTTGCCAGGAATACCTTCATAAAAGTCTCCAACATTGTGGTTCAGTAGGTAATTTGTTTTTCGAGATCAATTTCTTCTGCCAAAAGGTTTGCCTCGAAAATTCCAGTTGCCACGCTTGCACAATATCGCGCAGTCTCCGCGCTTACTTGTTCGCCAACAGCAACGGGCATCTTTGAATCCAAATCATAAACAATAAAGGTTTTCATTTTTTCCAAATTCCTTTCCACTGATGTACTGCGGGAAATCCGGCGCGAGGTTACGAGGAAAAATGCAGAAGCGCGCGTGAAGATCTTTGCGCAGGCAGATCTTGTAAATGCGCAAACTCCCTTTCGTAAGGTTCCAGTTTCATTACCGGCTAATCTCCCCGATGTGAAAAACATGGTCGATACGCCCGGTTGCTGATGCGTTGACGATTGAAAAGGTTGAATGAAAGCAAACGCTTCCCCGACCACTCCGGTGCCGCGTCAACACCGTCCGAGTGTCTTGCGGCTGAAAGGCGAAATCGATCTGCACGTTTCGCCTGCTCTCACAGAGTCACTTAATGCAATGACGAAGAAAAAACCGGAACGTATAGTGATAGATCTTTCCGGCGCGACTTACATCGATAGCTCGGGCTTGGCAGCCCTTATTCTAGCCATGCAAAGAGTTGAAGCCTATGGTGGCAGGTTTTTCCTGACTGGTCTGCACGAAACGATGCGCTCGATTTTCGAAACTTCGCGGCTTGATCAAATATTTCAGATTTTCCCAGATGTAGATGCAGCACTGGCGGCGGGCTGACCCTGACTTAACGTAGCCCGACGGCAGACGCCGCCGATTTAATCCGCATTTACGACGCGGAGGGAAATGTCATCGATTCGGCGTTGCCGGTGTCCATAGGCAAAGGAGGCGCCATCCTAGTGTTTGCGAACAGATCGGAGATCACCGCCCACTTAGACATACCGTCGTGCCAATACAACGTGTCCTTGGGAAGTTGGCCGCGGTTCCACATTTCTTGTAGTTGCGCCTTATCGTAAGGCCCGCCTCGTTGCCCCTGCATGTAGACGTATATGTCCACGGTTTTTCAGTTCATTCCGGGGGAGAAACGGACAAAGGATCAAAGACTTGGGTTCGGATTCAGAAGCTGTTTTGGTCGCCCCCGTTCCATAAAACTTTCCAGAAATTGTTGAAGACGTACGAGACGAATCCATTTCACCGTGGCCAGTCATCGGCAGTTCTACCGTGATCCCAGGCGCGGGAAAGACTTGCTGAAATTGGCAACGAGATAGCAACGACGGCATCTTTACCTCGCGGAATCATGGATTTGATCCAGTGGGTCTGCCAAATTCCGCCACGCCGGCGTGGTGTCGCAATGGAGTGCTGGAGTGAAGGAGTAATGCGACAATCTAACCAGAGTGCAGCGGTTCAGTACTCCATTACTCGACCGTCATCAAATCGGGCGCTCGCAAACCGCGCGGCGGACCGAGAATTTCGCGAACAATCACCGCACCGCGGAGGCCCATTGGTGATCTGAGCAACGTCGCAACATCGATATTACGGGCCGATGCCGCAATCTGCGGTCGTGTTCTATCTTCGGGTACAGTCTCTCTAGTCAGACCAGGAATCGGTTCCGGCGGTGCTCCCGTTTCATGCACTGCGAATATGACCTCGCCCAAAGGCGGACGCGTCTGTTTTGGTTGCGCTGGAGGTGATGCGACGGAAGGAGGAATTTGAATTTCTTGCGGCATGTCCGGCGGTCGCGTTACCAGTGGGGGCAGGGGCGAGCCGAGCGGTGGCACGTGCGGAAGCACTAGTGGCTTGCGATAAGTTGGACGCTGGGCAACCGGCGGTGGCGGCCGGGATGCGGACGGCTGACCAAGCGCTTCCAGAAATTTGCGAATGCGTTCTTCATCCGACTCTATCGGTGCGCGCGGAATTGGCTTCGGCATTCGAGGCGGAGGTTCTGACGTTCGTTTCGTCTCGTCTGTGCTTCCCTTCCGGGCCGCTCTCCCTAGCAACTGGAACAAACCGGCTACGACGACAAGCAAAAGGAAAAGCAGATTTTCGAGATGGACTGCAAGCATGGGTTACGTTTCCGTTGAAGGGTTAAAGCGTTGAAGCGGCAAAGCAGGGAAGGCTATCGTTGTCATGTTGAGCGAAGCGAAACATCTCAGATTGTGGTCTTATGGTTTGGCGGAAGAATTGATCAGAGATTCTTCTCCCGCGGCTGCGGGATCAGAATGACAGTTCCTTTAATAACAATTTACCATTTAACGCTTTAACGAATCACGTTCCGTCTGTCCGCGGCTTGTCTCCGCCGGCGATTGATTCGCGCATGGAGGTATCAGCCTGGACATTTTTCATTCGGACGTAATCCATAATCCCGAGGTTTCCCGAGCGAAATGCATCTGCCATTGCCTGCGGGACGAGCGCTTCAGCCTCGACCACTTTGGCGCGCATTTCCTGCGTCTTGGCGCGCATTTCCTGCTCGACGGCCACCGCGGCCGCGCGGCGCACCTCGGCTTTCGCTTGCGCGACGCGTTTGTCTGCCTCGGCTTGTTCAGTCTGCAATTTAGCGCCGATGTTGTCGCCGACATCCACGTCAGCGATGTCGATTGAAAGAATTTCAAAAGCCGTATTGCTGTCCAAGCCTTTGGCCAGAACGGTCTTGGAAATGCGATCGGGATTCTCCAGCACTTCTTTGTACGAATGGGCAGAGCCAATTGCGCTCACAATTCCTTCGCCGACGCGGGCGATAATCGTTTCCTCAGTCGCGCCACCGACGAATCGATCCAGATGCGAACGCACTGTGACCCGCGCTTTGACTTTCACGCCGATCCCGTCCTGTGCGACGCCGTCAATCGTTGTGCGACCCATGGTAGGGCTCGGCGCGTCAATTACTTTTGGATTGATGCTCGTGCGTACCGCTTCCAACACAGTCTTGCCAGTTCCTTTCGTGGCGAGGTCGATGGCGCAGGCACGGTTGAAATCGAGCGTAATGCCGGCCTTGTCGGCGGCAATTAAGGCGAGAACCACATGGCTCACGTCACCGCCCGCAAGGTAATGCGCTTCCAGTGGATCGCTCCGAACGTCCAGACCGGCTTTCACCGCGGTGATGCGATTATCGACAATCAGACCGACCGGCACTTTGCGCAGCCGCATTCCGACCATTTTGCCAAGGCCCACCGGCGCGTTTGCGATCCGTGCCCGGAGCCAAAGGCCAAAAAAATTGAAAAGAACCACCACTAGCACGAACGCGAAGAGCGCCAGCACCGCGATGCCGATAAGATAAAGGGCGTCCATATTGCAGCGAAGACTATCGGAAGAGAAACAGCACGAAAAGGTCTAATTGCTGACAAAGGTAACAGGCGTTGTCCAGGACGCGTTGGAAAAGCAATGCGAAGACGCATCGCACTCCAAAAGCACTAAGTGCGAAATTAAGGCCGAGTGCTTTCTGTTTCGCGGAGCTTTGGGAGTGCGTGCGCGTCCGCGCGCCGCTTTTCGGAGCTCTGTTCGCGCCTTCGGCTAAGGTGTTAACAAACTGTTAACTTCAGCCCCGGAAAATCGAATTTTTCATTGGTGCTCGGGGCGGGACTTGAACCTGTGTATTCACCTAGCAGTGATGACTGTCGATGCGCGTTCGATGCGCGCTTTTTGAAGCGAAAAACGGGATACCCGAACGGGACGGGTTAATCACCCCTACAGGGATCGAGACGGGACGAACAAAATACGATTAGGGCGTTTTTAGTGGGCTTTTTTATCACTTTAACTCTGCCACCTGACTCTCGGCATAATTGCGTTTTGAGGACCCGACGAGCAAATACAAAAAACCAGCACCGCTGCGGCATTCGCCTGATGGCCAGCGAGAAGAGAAGCAAAGAGTCGATTGGGAAGTGATCGGTCTCAAAATCCATCGTGTGTTAGGAAACAATTTCGCCGTTGCCGTTTCGTTGCCATTTCCAGAATCCTATTCCCGCTCTACAAAGCGCTTCGTAACGCTTAACAGCTTTTCGATGAGCCCGTGCGTACCGAATGACATCCTCGCAGGTGAAGTCTTCGTACAGGTGTTCTCGGCCTGGGTCAACCCATGGCAGACATCCTTCCCAATTCTTTGGGATAGCGGTGACACTTCTGATCTCTTTTGCGCTGCAACGAACCTCTTCAGCAAAGGCTCGGTCGGGCAATTTGCGCGCGATAATCTTCGCATGCTCTTCAGAGGACGCGACGACAAGTGTCCATGATGATGTGTGCTTATTGACGCGGTAAAGTGAGGCTTCGGGTGTCATGCTTCCCTATACTGTTTTGCACGAATCTTTTTCGGGCTAAGCGTTGCGATGTAGCTAAAGGCCTATGAAATAGATATTTATGAGGTACGTCCGCGTAAGACAAACCGCTGCTCTAACCTCATAGCCGATGCACGCCGGCAGACCGCGTAGCAAGAACTAAAGTTTACTTTGGTTCCTTAGCTGCTACGGTTTTAGCCCCTAAATGGAAACAGAAGCATTCGAGGCGGTAGTCGCTCCGCGCATCATCCTATCCGATCACGTCATCAGAGAAGAGGGAACGGGCAAACTTTCCTTGATTGGCTGCTTTGATGCCTTGATCGGCCAAACCTTTCCTTTTCAGTCCGCTCCTTTTTTCGTGACGGTTACGATCACAAACATCACAAGCTTTCCGAAACAATTAAACATTGTCGTGCGTATCGAAACCTCCGCAGGTCATGTGATGGCGAGTTCGCAGGCTCAACTCACCAAAAAACCAGACGCGCCGCAGATACCGCGACACGGAACTATTGACGTAGTTTTCCCTTTTCCTCCCGTACGTTTTGACAGCCCTGGCGTTTTTAACCTAGTCTGTCTTGTAAGCAACGAACCGCTCGCAACACGGCAGTTCGATGTAAAACCAATGACAACGACCGCCCAACAAACCTAAGGATATGTCATATTACAACGTCGCTACGCTTGAAGAGCCAATGGAAGAACGGGCACAATTCTCTACTCACTGGATAGATCAACGACCACTCATTGTGAGCGCTGGAACGACGATTATTACTGCGGATTTGTTTATCGAGTCGCCACCAGTTCTCGACACAGAAACGGTTCCCGCTTCCTTTTGGAATGCGCTTGCAGATTTCGCCGCAGGACGAGTTGTTGACGACCAAATAGCTTTGAACCAACCGCCGCCGGGCGCGTGACCTTCAAGGCGACCGAAACATTCTGGCGGAAATTTTACGATCTCCCCGCTGCTCAAAAACAATCCGTCCGAACAAAATGGAAGGTCTTTCACAATGACCCGTTCCATCGCTCACTAGGAACTCACAAAATCCACCGGCTGTCCGCGCTGGCAGGGCACACGATCTACAGTGTCGTGATCGAAAATGATTTACGGGCGACCTTTCGAATCGACGCCGATGTGGTGACTACTTTGGACATCGGAACGCACGACATTTACCAGTAATCGGGGTCGCCGCGTGTTGCATAATCAGCATGGCGAGGGAGCGGAACATCATCGTTCGACTTCGCTGCGCGGTTGCTTGCATCGAAAGAGCGCTTAGCGGCGGTCTATCCTTGTCGCCGTTCAGGTTCTAAAAACTCCGTTAGGTTCTTATCCTCACGAGGTAGCAGGCAAGAAAACCAGGTTTCGGCCATCGGCTCGAAAACACGCATCGAACGCGCATCGGCCGATGCGCGTTCGATGTACGTTTTGCCGAAATTATGGGCGAAAATGTCCTTTTACGAGGGACAAAAGGGTCGCAGTTTACGAGGGAACGAGGCAATTTGAAAGTGCTCGGGGCGGGACTTGAACCCGCATGCCTTTCGGCATACGCCCCTCAAACGTACGTGTCTGCCATTCCACCACCCGAGCTTTGTGCGGGAGCGTCAAACTTTCCGCAGACGACAACGGCTTGCAAGTGGCGGTTGCGAGCATGAAATCAACTGAACCGTGGTTAAAGTTCATGAACCGAGCATGAGCATGAGCACGAGCACGAGTAAGAACGAAGATTGGATCAAAATCGATCTCCACATTCACACTCTGGACGATCCCAAAGACGCGGTGGATTATTCCGCCCATCAATTGCTGGAACGCGCGCGTTTGCTTGGGTTTCGGGTGCTGGCGATCACGCTGCATGATGCCGTGTTTGACCGGAAGGAAGTGTATGCGGATGCAGCAGCAATGGGCATTCTGCTGATTCCCGCCGCTGAAGTGCGGTTGCAGGGCGCGGATGTCATCGTGCTGAATGTAACTGCCGACGAAGTTGCGGACTTAAAGGATTTCGATGATCTGCGACTGCTGCGGATGCGACGCGGGAACTCTATCTTTACAATTGCCGCGCATCCGTTTTACGTTTTTGGAGGCTCAATTGGATCACGACTATTTGCCGAAATCGATTGTTTCGACGCCATTGAGTTCTGTCATTTTCATGTTGGCCTGTTCAATCCAAATCGCCGCGCAAAACGAGTGGCAGCCCGGTTTGGCAAACCATTAATTGCCACTTCCGACGCGCATCGGCTGCACGCCTTTGGGCGGCATTACACCAGTATCCGAATGCCACCTGCGCTTACCGTCGAAAATGTTTTCGCGGCGTTACGCAGCGGCCCACTGCGCTTAACGAGTCCCCCCTGCAGTTTCACCGATCTTGCGAGCGCGATTTACTTTGTTTTTCTTGCACATCCTTTCCGTGTACGACGGAAGTTCGCCTCCGCGAGATAGTCGTCTAGCAGGAAAACCGGCGTAGCACCTCAGTGCTGAGGTGCTGGCTGCGCCAGGTCGTAGATTGCACCCCAATCGCCGGAGGCAACGAGGAACGAATTAGCTTCCCATGGCCGGCTGCTTGATTGGTAATTAGTCTTTTCGTCTTGACCCCAGAAGATGTAGCGGACGCCTAAAGCCTGGGCCGCCTCTCGCCAGTTTGCGGCTCCGTTCATTAACGTCGTCAGTCGATTGTTTACCTCGCCGAAATCAAATCCTTCCGTCCATAGATGACCTGGGTATCCAGCCACAACTTTGCGGCCTTGTAACAAGACCGGACAGTTGAAGGTCGGGTATGCGGCGAAGCGGGCTTCCACCGGCAAGGGACGCATCGCCACGCCAGCGTTGTCGAGTCTGGCGCGCTCAATGAGTCCAAAACCCGGGTGCCCGGCAGACAATCCGCCGAGCAAAGTGACAAATCCCGAACCAAAGAGCGCAATGCAAATGGCAGCCCGTTCCGGAAATGCCCAGCGCCCGAGTATATCGCTCCACAGGAAGGGCAGGATGATAAAGTAGCCCCAGACCATGAGCTTGAGATTGTCCCACTCCCATGGCGCGGTTTTGAAAAAATAACCTATGCCAAAGATTACAACAGCGGGCAAGACAAAGGCTACGTCAGCTGGCGGTCTATCACCCCGACGCCAGCCGGTTTTCCAAATACGCCAGCCGACCAACCCCACGAGCACCATCGCCAAGGGAACCCACAGGCCGAAGTTTGGCAGCCAAAATTGAAAAAACGGCGCGATGACGCCGTTCCACGTTTTTTGCAAAAGCGAACCAAACGTCGTCGCAGATCCAAAATTCGCAGTTCCACCCATGCGGAAAAACGGAGCAGCAAGATCTGGCGAATCCTGCGCCCAACCAGGATGCCATTGTAGCACCGACGCTGCGCGGAAGTGATCGCTAACCAGCCAAACAAAAAAGCTTGCCGGAATCAACGCCATGGCCAGCATCGCGGCGGCGTGAGTGCGGATCGGCGCGCCACGGAAAATTTCCGGCCACGTTTTCGGGTGCGAAATGAGGCGACCGAGTCCGGAGCTGCCTTCGCTGCGAGCCAAACCTACGATGAACTTGATTTCACTAGGCCCTTCAAGAAACAATCCGAAAATCAGGACGACCGTCAGGGCCATAAACGTATGGAGGTTGAACAGAGGCATTGATGCGTAAACGGACAGCGCGACCCAGAAAGGCAGCGGACCTTTCCGGTAGCCGCTGGCGGTGACCGCGGCAGGGGCACCCGCGTCCTCAGCTGGAGCCGGGGAGCCGGGGTCGACGCCCCCGGCTACAGGATTTTGACGAAAGAATTTTTCTCGCCAATGCCAGAGCAGGACTACGCCTGCCGGTATTGCGTAAAGCCAGCCGCGTTGCGTCACGAACATGGACAGAGGGATGCTTTTCCAGGCAATCGGTTTGTGGGCGATATCCGCCGCCGTGCCCTGATAATCCAAAAACTTCCACGTCTTAAAAAACTGGAAACCGGCTATTCCGCCGTTGAACAAGAAACCTGCAATCGCGAAGGAGCCGCCCCAGCGGTAGAATCCGTAGAAGGTTGCGAGCGACGCAACCAGTCCGACCCAAACCAACCCGGTGATCAGATCGACGTGAACCAGCAAAAGCAGCGCATTGAATAAATCGATACCTGCCGGATAGCGCAGTTTGCTAAACAGGTAGATGGGATTATCCGGCCAAAGCGGGACCCCGTTGGCAAAAGTTTTAATTAAGGTCAGGTGGAGCGAGATATCGCCGAGATTGTTTGGCGATTGGATCTTGTAATCACTCCCATCGAGGTAGAACAACCAGCAAAAGGATCGAACAGCAAACATCGCGAAAAACACCGCCATTGCCCAGAACCACACATGACGGTACCGCCTTATTGCTGCCAGAATGCGTGAATTTGACGCCTCTTCTACTGGCGAACCACTTCGCGGCTTCCGTTCTGATCGGCGATCACTTGCAGCCTTTTCGACAACCCGCGGGTCAGAAGTTCCAAGAAAAGCTGCAACTGCAAAGGCAGCGCCACACACCAATGCGAGCGCCGCGCTCAGCATATTCAAACCTCTTCCGACCATGCCCAGAACAAGGCCGGAGACTACCGACAAATTGACAAATGTAAGAACAGCCGAAAGCCACTTCATCGCGAGAGGAAGCTTTCTACCCCGCGGAGCCCACAATCAAGAGAGGAAACATCATAAGCGATTGTCATTCTGATCCCGCAGTCGCGGGAGAAGAATCTCTGATCATTTCGGGAACGATCGCCATGAGAAAAATAGAGATGTTTCGCTGCGTTCAACATGACAGAGCCTTTATGAGAAATTCTAGCCTGACGGTTTGCCGGCAAAATCCGGTGCCTTGCCCGGGAAAAATTCTTTAAACACTTTGGCGCTGAAAAAGATCTTGGATGGTTCCTGGAAGTTACGAAGCGTCATCATTTGTGTGTAATACGCGCCTTTCAATTTTGACTCGACGTCTTTGATTTTGTCTTCCTGCACGAGGAGAAAATCGCCATCGAGATTGGCGGGCATGTTTCCTCCTTCATAGTACCCGACTCGATCGAAATCGCCCAAGACCCACGGAAGCGGGTAAATACTGGAGCGAATCAGATGTCCCGTGAGATGATAGTAAGCCGGATCTCGTTTTGCCAGCTTCAGCAGCGGCGTCGTTAATTTAAAGATGTCGTTGTATGTCTGGACATACGCGTAAGGCTCATCCGGCGAACTGCAACGGAAGTAATTCAGCCAAATGGACGAGCCGAGCGAAATGCACAAAAGGACGCCTACTGTCCGATAGACCAGACGCAAACGTTTTGGGCGAACCAGCAGCACGGCGGCGCCAAACACATAGAGAAAAGGCCATCCAAAACTCATTATGCACCACGGAGTCTTGTATTTGACATAGCTGTAGGCAATGAAGCTCCCCACGCCGTAAATCGCGAGATAGCGGAGGCTGAGGTTCTTAAGTTTTTGACAAAATACGCAGAGAATCAGGCCGACGAGCATCGGCAGTTCGTAACCAAAAAAATCGGCCCGGCGGAATTCAAATGATGGTCCCATGATTTTGAACCAGTAATCCCACGGCTTTTCATGGCCGTGACCGGCCGCGCCAGTCTCGCTCCACGCTTTGAACGCTTGGTACAACCCATTAACGCCGCTCCAGTTAAGGAAAGCTCCCGAATAGAAAAAGAGGATCGCGGCAGCGCCGACGATGATAACCATTGCAAGATCGATGTAGGTCCACGTTTGCTTCGCCGGCTTGATATCGGGGACCCGGCTTAGCGCGATCGAAACCGCCAGAACCGGAATCGCAATTAGCGCGCACGCCACATGAATGGCGTATGTCTCCTTCGTTAGAATCATGCCGGCCAGTCCCATGCCGGCATACCAGAGATAATTCAGCCTGCCCAATCTCCACAACCCAAGCAATCCCATGATGAACATCATCGAGAACAATTGCAGCCATACTTCGTGAATGGCGTAGCGCCCGTAAAACACGAACCCGGGCGAGATCGCCATCGCCAGCGCCGCTATCCGGCTTACGTTTCGGCCCACCAATGGCTCGAACTTAAAAGCCAGCCAGACACAGCCGATGCTCACAAGCACGACCGGCAGCCGTATCGCCCACAGATTCCGGCCAAACAAACTCTGCGAGAGCAACAGGATATAAAAGTGGAGCGGACCGTGATAGTTCGTGGGATCGTACTTGTAATACCCATTTTTCATCACTTGATCGACAAACCATCCGTTGATGCCTTCATCGAAGTGCGGAGGTTTGATACCCAGCAGGAAAAAGCGCAGGAACACTGCTAGCCCCAGAATCGCCCACGGGACCCAATCGGTTCCTGCCAGCCACGTCTTCCAGTCTCTCAGGCGATGACGCAGCGTTGGAAATTCTGCTGGCGCGGCCTGCTCGGCGCTGCTAGTACGCGCTGCCATGCGCATCCTTGTAACCGGTGGCTGTGGATTCATCGGGAGCAACTTTATTCGGTATATTTTGCAACATTACAAGCCGGCGTTTGTGACCAACGTGGATGTGCTCACTTACGCGGGCAATCCCGCCAATCTCGATGGCGTGGTCGAAGAACATGGCGAGCGTTACGAATTTTTCAAAGCCGACATTGCAAATGCCGACCAAATGGACGCACTTATGACCGAGCATCGGTTTTACGCGGTGATCAATTTCGCAGCAGAATCGCACGTGGATCGCAGCATCAACGATCCTCTGAACTTCATTCACACAAACGTCATCGGGACGAGCGTGCTACTGGATTGTACGCGACGCCACGGCGTCCAGCGTTTCATCCAAATCTCAACTGACGAAGTATATGGCTCGCTTGGCCCGGCCGGCAAATTCACCGAGCAATCCCCACTCGATCCCAGTTCGCCCTATTCAGCAAGCAAAGCCGGTGCAGACCTTCTGGCAATCGCCTCTTTCAAGACTTACGGGCACGAGGTGCTGGTGACACGCTGCTCGAACAATTACGGCCCTTATCAGTTCCCGGAAAAATTAATTCCGCTTATGATAATCAAGGCGCTCCGCGACGAGCCGCTCCCCGTCTACGGCGATGGTATGAACGTGCGGGACTGGATCCATGTAGGCGATCATTGCGCCGCAATTGTCGCCGCGCTTTTCGAGGGAAAACCCGGGCAGATTTACAATTTCGGCGGTGACCGCGAGATGGCGAACATCGATCTCGTCAAAATGATTCTCGATCAAGTGGGTAAACCGCACAGCCTTATTTCGTTTGTGGCCGACAGACTTGGCCACGATCGCCGGTACGCGATCGACTCTTCATTCGCGCAAAGGGAATTGAACTGGAATCCACGCCACAATTTCAAACAGGGCCTCGAGGAGACTATTCAGTGGTACGTCGACAACCGAGCCTGGTGGCAACCGTTGCTCGAGCGCGCCGGTCGATATTAAACTGTAGCGCTAGTCGCCGATTTCCCATTTCATAAATCGGCGATCAGAAACCACCGCTTACAGAACGATGAAGATTATCATCATTGGATCGAGTGGGCGGCTCGGCGCTGCTCTCATGCGCGAATATCGAGGTAAATATGACGTCGACGGCTTTAATCACACGCAACTTGATCTATCGAATTTGAACGGTGTGCGCGAAAGACTACGCGCAACGAATTTCGATGTGCTGATCAATGCCGCCGCATTCACTAATGTCGATCTTTGCGAGACCGAGCGAGATCGCGCCTTTCTAATTAACTCCGAAGCGCCGGGCGTCCTTGCAAAGATTTGCGATGATAAAAGTGCGAAGCTGATTCACTTCAGCACCGACTATGTCTTCGATGGCGAGAAACGCGCACCGTACACCGAAGAAGATGAAGCGAAGCCGATCAGCGTTTACGGCGAATCGAAGCTCGCTGGAGAGAAGAATGTGCTCGCCACCGAGAATCGGCACCTCGTCGTGCGCGTCTCCTGGGTGTTTGGCCCGGACAGACCGAGTTTCATCGACGGAATCCTCAAGAGAGCACAGGAAAATAGGGAGGTCGACGCAATCGCGGACAAATTTTCAGCACCTACTTATACAGTGGATATTGCCGAAATGGTCGGCCGCGTGTTGGATGCCTGGAGCCGGCCCGCCCTCGCGCCGGACGGCCTGAGGGCAGGCCGTCTCCAAGGCATTGTGCATTTCGCGAATGCAGGAGAATGCAGTTGGCGCGAATACGGACAGTGGGCGTTGGATTGTTGTCACGAGGCTGGCCTTCCCCTGGAAGCGATAACAGTTGGCGCACGCAAACTAAAGGATATGGCCGACTGGGTCGCACGCCGGCCTGTCTATTCTGTGCTTTCCACCGCGAAATATACGAAGTTTACCGATATGCCACCTCGGACTTGGCGAGACGCGGTTGCTGATTATATTACGCGCTTCTATTCCAAAACATGAAAACACACATCGTTGCTTTTGCCCTGTCCGTCATCATCAGCCTCAGCGCACGCGCCGAATTGAAATGGGAGCAGACCGAGATCGAGCTCCATCCAACGCCTGCCGACAAACAGGCAATCGGCCATTTCAAATATCAGAACCCCGGCAAGACACCGGTGCACTTTAAGTCTGTTCACGCTTCCTGCGGTTGCACCACTGCACAAACCCAGAAGGACGAAGTCCCCCCGGGCGGGACCGGCGAGATTACCGCCACATTTAACATTGGCGATCGCACTGGCACTCAAGTCAAAACTGTGACCGTGGAGACCGACGAAGCCGCGAACTCGAAGACGGTCCTCACACTCAAGACGATTATCCCGCAGCAATTGGAGATCACCCCGACATTTGTTTTCTGGAAACAAGGCGACAAACCGGACCGGAAGACGATCACCGTGAAGGTAGGCAAAGAGTTTACCGTGAAGCATATCAAGGTCACGTCATCGAGTCCGGATTTTCAGACGAAAGTGGAGGAAAAGGGTAACGGCGAGTTCCAAATCGACGTCCAACCGCAGGAAACGAAGAACCTTGTTGCTTCGACTCTGACGATTCAACCGGAGGATTCACAGAAGGTCTTTTACGCGACTGCGCGCATCACCAATGCTCCGACTGTTCAATAGATAGTGAGATCTTCGCTAGTCCGCCAGATCCTTATTCTGGCAGCGCTCGCGCTCGCCCCGGGAGTAGGCGAAGCAATCTATTTTCGCGACAAGATTTCCTGGCGCTCGGCCATTCTGCCGTCGGAATTGGTCACTGTCGATCAAGCCCGCACGTGGGCGGGAAACGTCATCTGGGTGGACGCGCGCCCGGATGAAGAGTTCGCGCGCGATCATGTTCCAGGCGCGCTGTCCTTAAATGAAGACCGATGGAATGAATTGCTGCCGCAATTCCTGGCGATGTGGTCGCCGGAAAAAAAAGTCGTCGTTTATTGCAGCAGCCTCAGTTGTAATGCCAGCCGAGAGGTTGCCCGACGCCTACGCAAGGAAGCGCAACTTTCTGATGTGTTCGTGCTCGAAGGCGGATGGGAGGCATGGCTCAAGAAGAGATGAGTAAAACGCCCAACGCTGAACTTTCAACATCGAACGTCCAACTTTCTGGAGGCGCAAGCACATCAAACATCAAAAATCGGACATCAAACA
>Ga0222622_10000340_pt1 | contig 16876 bp, 26 predicted proteins | sample PLM2_5_b1metaG_FD_177335 | JGI IMG/M metagenome (GOLD analysis project Ga0222622, IMG submission 177335) | Groundwater sediment microbial communities from an aquifer in East River, Colorado, USA - PLM2_5_b1 | ecosystem: Environmental > Terrestrial > Soil > Riparian zone | place: USA: East... | reverse complement strand
GTGGCGCGTTACCACTGCGTGTGTCCATTGCGGATAAAGATGCATTAGGGCAACATAGACGTGGCATGGCAGCGTGCGGCGCGGCGCGGTTTGGCGCGGCACGACGTGGCGGGGCAGTAACGGGTGGTGACCGGGGAATCCTCGGTCACCACTGCGTATGCCCGTTTGGTCTTCCGGCTCGGCGGGCGCCGATCAGTGCTGCGGCATTATTCACTGAAGGCCGCTGCTCAAACGCCTCGGACGCCTCCCTGACACGTGCGGCAGGCGGCGGTGGTGGCGCGGCGCCCCTTGGCGCGTGCCCAACGCTCGGCTGCGGCGCCTGGGGGCGAATGCGAGTCTGATACTTGTCGTAGAGGTGGGCTTTGAAAAGTGTTTCAAGATATTTGGCGCTGGTCAGGCCGTGCAGTTCCTGGTCGGTGTAGCCCTGCGTGCGGGCCCAACTGATGATGTCCTGCTGGATCTCCCGCCTTTGCTGCGGGTCTGACCAGAACGGGTATTTCTGGGCAAGCTCGTGATTCGCCTGATCGACGGCCTGGGCCACCGCCGCCTCGCGCGCCTGGGCTTGATGCGTCTGAATCGCCAGCACGCGCTGGTGCTCGATCTGGGCGTCCTGCCAGGTCGCCAACTGGTCCCAGTACGCCGCCGGGTCGGTCTGCCGCAGTTGCGGGTCGGGGCGTGGCGCCTCGGCCAGCCGGCGTTGCAGCGCCTCAATCTCGGGCTGGATCAGCGGCAGGGCGGCGGCAAGCGCCTGCTGCTGCGCCTGTAGCTGGCGCGCCTGGGCGGACAACTGCTGGGTCTTCTGCGTGTAGTCCTGCGCCTGACGCACTGCGGCAGCCAACTCGGCCTGTGTGTAACGCCGGCCCTCCAGTTCGATTTCTGCCGGGGTTTGGGCAGGCGTACTGCCGGGTGTTTCACGTGAAACACTGTCGCCCGCGTCAGGTGCGTCACCAGAGTCCAACCCCAACGCCCGCTCCAGCGCCGACATGCCGCCCGGTTGGGCGGATTCTGGCGGGGTTTGGCGGGGTCTGGCGGGTTCTGGCGGTGGCGCTTCTCCTGAGTTGTGCCCGTAACCCCCGGAGTTATCCCCAGGCGGCGGTGCTGGCTGGGCGCGGCGGTGGTTCCGCAGCATCCGCGCGGCATCGCTGACGCTGAGCTCGGGGCGGGTGTCGGGTGCGGGCGCGAAGTCGCTGCTGCTGGTGTCGGCGGCAGGCGCGGCTGGCGAGGCCGGGCCGGTGGTTTCGCTCATTTGGTCCCCCTAAAAGGAATGCAAATGGAACAGCAACGAGTCTCGTTCCATCTCATTCCATCTCATTCCATCTCATTCATGCACGGTCGCCTGCTCCTGGTCCTCGGCGTCCTGCATCGGGCGGCGTGCCGCCTCCTGAAGCCGCGCCTTGAGCTCGGCAATGGTGAGCACCTTCACCCGTGCGGCGTCCCGAACCTCCAATTTATCATCGAAAAGCGCGGTATTTGACGCTGCATGCTGCATTTGGTCGAGGAAATCGACGAAAACCGCGTCATTCAGCACTCTTTGGGCCATGGAAGCCTCCTGACGGGCCTCCATGATGCTTTTTGGCTCGGCATTGAGGTCCAAAGTCCAGTTCATGGTGTTTTCCGCTTCACAGTCGGGTCCATCTCGCGCGTTCTGAGGTCTTTTCGGGTCAAAATGGCCTTGGAAATCACGCTGGAGATGGTTCCGAGGGGTCTTTTGGTCAGTTCCGCGAGCTCTGGATAGGTTTTGCCCTGGATTCGGAGGGTTATGATCAAATCCCGCTCCGTCTCGCTCATCGGGCGCTTGGTGCGGTCACCCATGGCGAGCGATTTCGAGCGATTTGAAGCGATTTGGCGCGATTTCCGACGATATTCCCGGAGCTCTGGCGGAATTTGGCGGAATTTGGCGGAATCTGGCGGATGGCAGATTTCCAAACCTCGGGGGGAGGTGGCCAAACCTAGGGGCGAGGTTTGGTCCTTTCGTTCCGGTCTGCTCGCTCATGCGCCCGGCCTGACCGATGGCCCACCCATGCCAGCGATGTTGCCGGCCACCGCCCGATCGGCGATCTGGCCATACGTCGTCGGTAAGTTACCGGTAGCGAGCGCCTGGCGAACCATATGAGCGGTGTCGGGCGGGGTGGAGCCTACCGGCGGCGCCACCGGCGCCTGCGGACGCTGGGCCCCCAGGCCACCGCCCTGTCCCGGCGCCATCCCCATCATCGGCGAGGCTGGCCCCGGCTTGGGCTGCTGCGGCCCCTGCACACCGGTTGCCGGCTGCTGCGGGGACGTAGGCGGCGGCAGGTCGCCGATGAGGCCAAGGTTGGGCTGGTCTGGCTGCATCGCCGCGCGTAGCTCGTCGAGGCTCGGAACAGGCGTGCCGAACTGCGCGCCGATCTTCCAAAGCTCAACCCATGCGTCCAGCGCCGCCTTGTCGCGCTCGCGATCGTCGTCCGACAGCGCCTTACTGCGATCGGTCTGCGCCTTGGCACGATCCGTCTCCAGATCTGCGGCGGTCTTCTGCTGCTGCACCATGGCCAGCACCTGCTCCGGAGTTGGCCCCTGGTTGGGCGGCGGCGGCTGCCAGCCGTCCGGTAATTCCTTAAAATAGTTGCTGACGTCGGCGATGTTCGCGGTCTCCAACATCCTGGCCAAGGTATTGCGGTATTCCGGCACTCCCACGAGCGGGTTGTGCAGGCCGTAGTTGGTGATGATCTGCTCCTGCTTGCCGGCAATCTGGGCGAGCATGGCGAGGCGCTCCATCGGCATACCCTTGCCGCCGACCTCGACCGCGGCTTCCCACATCGTGCCCAGCGCTCTGGGATCGATCGATATCCACTCGCCCCGGATGCGGATGACGTTGGGCCGGTCCTGCTGCTTGGCGAGCATGCGCAGGAGTCCCGAATAGAGCGGCGCCAAGCCGGTTTCGGCCAAGGTGCGCGCCATCATGTCGAGCCGGTCCTGCGCGGCGGATGTCTGCTGCGACACGGCGATCGGCGCGGTGCTCTGGAGTTCGTCGACGGTGAGGCCCTGGGAGGCGCGGGTGATGCCAGTACGTGATTCACGCACGCCCTCGAGCAACTGCATGATCGGCAGCGCCGCTGCCCCGGCGAACGGCTTCACGAGCTCCTGCACGGCGCCCTGCTGTGCAACGCGGATAATGCTGCCGATCGCGGTCTGGCGCACGTCGGACATGTTCACCTGACCGAGGGTGATCACGGTCCGCGGGTACATCGCCTGCCCGAGGCTATCGAGCGTCGCGCGCATCACCCTGGACTGCAGGCGTTGCAGGTCCATCACCATGTCGGACACAGACGACCCGATGATCCGCCCCGGCTCGCGGTAAGGCGTGAAGCACGACAAGGGGATCTCGTCGGTGCGCTCCCACTGCACCAGACGGCAGTCGTCGCCGAGGCTGTGGGTGTGCAGCAGCTCCGCCTTGTGGTCGTTGTCGGCGTCGCACCTGATCCAGCCTTCGATATAGCGGATCATGCCCATGCTGCGGTCGTTGGGTGGCCCGCCGTGCATGTGGTGCCCTGATGCACTGTCACGGGCGATCGCCTCGCGCCGCCACTGCGTCGTGGGCGCTGAACCACCAGCACGCAGCACCGCGTGCTCATCCAACCCCATCTCGATCAGGTCCGAGGCGGATACGTCCCTGACGTGAAAAACACCGCGCGCTTCCTTCACCGTCGAGGCGTCGGACACCACCCACACGCATTCGGACGGCACCGATTCAACGATGGGCCACGCCTGCTGCACGCTGCGTGTGATGGTGGCGCTCCAGTATTCCGCTGGCCCGCCTTGGCCCAGATACATCTGGCCTTCGGGCGTCTTGGCCATCGCCTCCTGCTCGACCCTGGTCATCGGTCGGCGTACGATGCGTTGCGCCTCGATGCCCGGCTCGGCGAGCAGCATTTGCAGTTGCGGCAGGATGAGGCCCTCGGCCACCTCGGTGCGGATCTGCTGCTTCTTGCCCCACGACCAACGCACCCAGCCGGCTTTGCGGGTGAGCGCATCGAGCAGCGCATCGTGCAGGATCGACCAGCCGGGGTTGGCCACGAACAGCGCCCAGCGGGCGTAGTCGGTAGCTTGGCGGCTTAGCATCGTCGCCAGCTTGTCGTTGCCGGATATCTCGCTGCTGATCGGCTCGAAATGCACCGGGTCCTCGACGCCGGTGAACACGCGCAGCAGGCTTGGGAGTGTCGAACGAATCGTATCCCTAACAACAGTCATCACCAACTGAGAACGACCCTTTAACGCCGGTTCGTCGCCGAAGCCCTTACCGTTGTAATATTCCGACGCCGTAACCCTCTGGTTGCTCAGTTCCTCGTCATAGTTTCGCGCGATACCAAAATAATACCTGTTGATCTCGGCAATCTCGCTGTCCTCTTTGCCGAGTCGAGCGTAAACGACCTCCTGCACCCACGGGGTCGAGGATGGCTGCACGCTAGGACGCAGGCCCAGCGCATAAGGCCGGATTTCCGGCGGCAGGTCGTCGGTCGGGTCGTCCGGGATGTCCTCGTCTTTGCGCCTGGGCAACAACGTCGCAATCACCTGATGGTCCGTGGGTCTCTGGCCCATCGGGCGCACCAGCCCCTCGATCGGTGGCAGCGGGGGGGCGCCGTAGCTCTGCGTGTTGGGCGCCAGCAGGCCCTGCTGCGGCGGGGTCATGCCCTGCTGACCCACCTGCGGCGCCATCGGGTTAACGCCCTGGCGCAGGCCGGGCGGTGGCACGAGTCCGGGAGGTAAAATGCCGCTCATCCGATGCGTCCCATCAGTAAGAGAACCAGCAGCACCAGGATGACCAGCCCGACGATGCCGATGCCCGGCCCGTAGTAGGGGCTGTCGGCGTAGTAGTGACCGCCGCGGTAGCCCCACCAGCCGCCGAACATCACCATCAGCAACACCACGATCAGGATGATGGCGAGCGGGCTCACTTCTTGCGTGCCGGCAGCCGCTTGGTGCCCTTCTGCTGGTCAGCCTTGGCGAAGTCTTTGCCGACCTTCTGCGGCACCCCGGCGTAGCCGCCCTTGGTGTGCGCCGCTGCCTGCATCAGGCGTGCTTGCGACTTGGATTTGCTGGGCATGGGTTACCTCTGGAACTCGGGGAAGTCCGTCTGCTGGCTTATGCCTCCGGTCACCCCGGCAGGTCGGTCGGGGCGAACGGCGTCCGTGGCGGCGCGCATGATGGCGTCGGCGATGCTGGTCGGCATGCCGCTCTCCAGCAGCCTGTGGCGCAGCCTGAGCCGGTCCTCGCCGGCCTGGAGGCGGCGGGTCACGTGCTCGACCAAGTCGGTCTTGCTCGCCTGAGCGCGCACGTTGGCGGCGACCACCTGCTCGGCTGCCTTGGCCCGCGCCGTCAGCAGGAAGCCCAGGCGCTGGTCATCGCTGGTAGCGGTTATCCGCTCGATGTGGATCAGCTGCATCAGATGTGCCCCCACGTCTTGCGTGTGCGGATGTACCAGGCCGCCGCCTGCGAAATGCCGAACCTGTCGGCTATCTCGTACGTCGTCTCGGTGGTGGATCGCCGAATCTCCAGCACTTGGTCGGCGGTCAGTTTGGCCTTGTTATTCTCCTCGCCGCGCCGCCATACGGGCAGGACAAACCTGCCTCGCCTTATCGAGTCGGCGGCATTAGTCCGGTAGTCGCCCCAGTAGAGGTGATCGGGGTTCACGCAGTTGGGCATATCGCAGTGATGGCAAGCAAATGAGCGATCGTGTGGCCTTGGCCTACCATCCATCTCTAACGAGATGTGGGAAGCAAGTCGTCTCGGCCCGTTCATGTTCAGCATGCCGTAGCCCTGCCGGGTTGCGGCACCATCCCACAACCAACACCCGCTGTTTGGCTCGGGCGAAACGTATTTCCAGAAGCGCTGCTCTACGGTGCTCTGCATCATTCCATTCCTGGTATGCTGCCCATTACGGGAGCGCTATCATATAACCAACTCTGGTTCGCCGATGTGACCATGAGTCCCTGTTGCGCCAAGGTTAACATCAGCGCGTCGGCACTGTCGCAGCTGGGCAGGCCTCTGCGCCTCATACTCTCCTTCGATTCAATTTGCAGCTTGCCCGTGGATGAGAACGTATATCTGGCGCTCACCAAGTCGTCCCGCATCTGATCGTCTCTGGGCAGACGCACGGTGCGGGTCGCCAGCCACTCGCGCATCCTGGCCCAAAGTTCATCACGCAAGCGCATATAATTATTTGCGTTAGCTGGTGACTCAGCGACGTTGACGCCCAGCACCGGCAGACCCTGCTCTTGCAGCCGATCCACCACACCCGCGCCAATGCCGATGGAGTCAATCGCGATCAGTGATGGGCGCGAGGCCTGCGCCAAATCGAACTCATGCTTTACCGCCCCGGCCAGCACCATCAAATCGATGTTGCGCCAACGGCGCGGTGGCTCGGTGACGCACGCACCCTGGCGCTTGATCAACACCGATGCGTCGGCGCCGAAGCGCGCGCAGTCTAACCCCCAAAGAATCGGCGCACCGGTATCGAGCACTGTGTCCCGGTTCATTGCAGCATCTACAAGCTCGCCGGGGATGAATGTATCATCGCTACCGGCGGGGAACTGACCCAGCACGCGGACCCTGAACGCGTTGCTCTCGGGGCCGTATCTTTGGCTCATCTCAGCCACGTAGGCCGGATCGACACGTGTGCTCTCGGCAGAGCTCACCGTCATGCAGCGCCAGCGATCGCGCTCCAGCGTGTGAGTGCGCCAGAAGAACCCCGAGTCGCGCGTTGGGTTACCGATCAGCAGCGTGATCGCTCCGGAACTACTCATTGAGCCGCTGGCAGCCTCGTAGACCTTCTCGTCGATGCCCGATGCTTCGTCCGCGACCAAGAGTATGTTGGCACTGTGCAAGCCGGCCATCGCCTCGGGGGTCTCGGGGCGGGATGTCCTCGCCGTAACGAAGCACTCGCGGTCACTCTTGAGGGTAATGTGGTCGGCGGTCACATCCCACAGCGCCTGCCACTGCTCGGGCATACGGCTCATCCACTTGAGGAGCTCGGGCCATAGGACATCGAACAGCTGGGGCGCGGATGGTGCGGTCAGCGCACACTTAAAGGGTGCACGGGTGCAACAAAACCACAAAACAACCCACGCAGCCAAGCAGCTCTTTCCGACACCGTGACCACTTTTGATGCTGTGCCGGGTGAAGCCCCTGGCGAAGCCACGCAGGGCCTCGATCTGCCACGCATCCGGCTCCTGCAGGAGCACTTCCCTCACAAAGGCGATGGGGGCGCGGTTGTAGCGCTGCAGCGCGAAGTCGAAGGCGGAAAAATCGGGCGGTGCGTCGTTGGGAGGAGACGCAGCGCCCGAAGTAGAATCGCTCGTATCTGGCGCCAGTATATCATGTTGCAGGTGCAGCGTCATGGGGCGAGGTGGCCATAGTCGCGTTCACGCACGTAGCGGATCAGCGACCACGGGATGCCCACCTCGGCGGCGATGCTGTGGTCAGACGCGCCCTCGGCGTACTTCCCGTCGTCCCAGTCGAACGAAGCCTCCAGCTGCTCGCGGATCGCCCGCTTCTGCGCGTAGCTGAGCTCGCGGTAACGCACCTCGTGCGTGTGCGGCATCGACATCATCGACATAGCGGGTGGCTCCCCCTGTGGGTAACATGCCACTACCGGCGGATTCCCGCCAACTGGAACGCCAATGCCCAAGCCCTCGGACGATCCGCAGCTGGAACAGCGTGTCGCTGCTCTGGAGGAGCATGCCGGTGCCACTGATGCGGCAATCGCCGATCTGGACGCGCGCGTGCTGGCTCTGGAGAACGCGGTAACGACACCCACGCCAGAGCCGCCGGGCGGCATCATAGACAATACCCTGCCGGAGCCTGAGCCCCCGATCGAACCGGAGCCTGAGCCTGAGCCTGAGCCGGGTGAGGGGCTGGCGGTTGTCATCCGCGCCGCATCCGGCGAGACCGTCTACGAGCAGGCCGGGGCCGAGAACCTGGGGGATTACGTCGACCCGGAAAGCGCGTTTGTGCAGCGCTGCTACCGTGCGCCCAGGCAGGACGACGCCCTGCCGGGTCTCACGGTGTGGTTCCGCCCCGACGCGAATGGCTCGCGGCAGGAAGTGGTCGTCGAGTTGGGTGTGCCGTTGGTCGCCTCGCTGACGCCCGCCAACCTTGGCGCCTACGAAGCCGAGATCTGGGATGGCGACGAACTGGTGGCGACGATCTCGGTCCCGTCTCACCCCTGGTATGCCCGCTGGCGCTGGCAGTCGGCGCCCAGGCCGGTGCGTGTTTCACGTGAAACACTGATCGCCGAGGGTAAGGTCCCGCACTACGACGGCACGGTGCTCGGTCAGTTCATCGCCGATCTGGCGCCGCAGGCCTACACCGTGATGGGGTTCAGCGGCATGGTCACCGGCATGGGGTGGACCGGCGATCGCCCCGACATCGGCATCCTGACCGGCTGGTCCGCACAGTGGTTGTGCAAAGGGAACAACACCGAGACGGTCATTGCTCAGGGCGAGGCGTCGGGCACCATCTCGATGCATCTGCGTGACCCCGTCACGGGTGCGCCGCTCGATCTGGTCAACGACTACCCGAAGATCACCAGCTACCCGAACGGCGGCGATCCGATCGTGCCGATGACCAAGGGCATCGTCACCTACGACAGCGGGCACTCGCCTGCGTGCTCATACTTGCCGTGGCTGCTGACCGGCGACGTGTATTACCTGGAGGCGCTCCAGTTCCAGGCGAACATCGAGATCATCGGCGAGCCGGCGTCCGGTCGCTACACCTGGGCCGGGCGGTATGGCGCATGGCCGCTCAGGAACAAGCTGTATGCGGCTGTTGCCTCGCCGACCGATCCGCCGCGCTGGCTGCTGGCTCAATCGGTGTTCCACGCGCACATGGAGGGCGTGCGCTCCGAGATGCTGAAGGACATGGCCAACGAGGACCCGATCCTGTCGGTATTCCGTGCCAGGCAGTTCGGTGGATCGCAGGGCACCCCGGCGCATCCATCCGGCACGTATGCCGTGTTCTGGCAGTGTGCCATGGAAAGCTTGGTGTATGGGCTGTGCGTCCAGCTGGGCTTCGACGAGTGGAGCGAACCGCTGGTCTGGAAGATCGATTCCGAGGTCCAGAGAACCAACGGCGAAGCCTGGCCACGCGCCACGCCAGTGCCATACAACACCGGCCTTGTATATACATGCAACCTGACGGCTGCGATCACCGCGACCGACACGTTCATACCGGTCGATCACTATGCCGGCGGGCCATGGCCCGTGGAACCGTTCTCGGTCAAGTGCCAGAACGAGGTGATGACGGTCGTGGACAAGGGCGATGGGGCGCTGTGGCAGGTCCAGCGCACCGCTCCGGTGGCGCACGCAGCTGGTCAGGCATTGGTCGGGCCAACGTATCTGTCGTGGCTGGAGTGTGCGATGCGGACGGTCGCGATGCACCCGGACGAAGTGCCGTTTGCCCCGGACGATCCGACCGGCATGGCTGAGCTCTACAACGAAACGTCGGGCAGCGTGGGATACGCGCAGTATGCCCGTGCGGCGCTGGCTGTGGCGGTGCGCTGTGGCGTGGCGGAGGCTGCGTCGAGCTATGCGTGGATCGACGATGAGTTCACCAAGCATAACCGGAGCTCATGGCATCCTGCCTGGGGGTGGTGCATCACCTAGCGGATGGCGCCTGCCAGCCAGAACACGTAGCCGCCAAACCAGAGCGCGCCCAGGTAGAGGGCCAGGAGCAGCAGCAGCCTGGCTGCCATTGCCATCATCGCACCACCAGGACCTGGAACAGGAACAGCAGCGCCAGGATGATGGCGACGCCGACGACCACGACTAGGATGGCCGTCGAGGTTGAGGGCAGGTCAGTGCGGTCGCTCTCATCCATCGTATCCCACTTCCCTCGGGTCGATCGCGTAGATGCGGTAGAGCTCGCGGCACTCGTCGTGGCCGATGCCCCCATCGTCCAGCATACGCTCGATGAGGTCCATCACCGCCGCCTTGGCGAATGAGCCGGTGCCGGCGCGGTTGTTGCCGTCAGGGGCGCCGTCATAAGAGTCTGCATCGATCGCATACCAGCGCTCGCTGGCTGGTGCGTAGCCCGTGGCGTCCTCGTGTGCCTGGATGTCCATGGTCGGTGTCCTTGTGTGTGGGGTTAAGCGGTTTGGGGGCCTAAGCCCCCGCCTCGCAGATCATCGCAATCTTGTATCGGTTGTATGCGTTGTTCCTGGCGATCTGCTGCACCGTCTGCTGGCCAGTGCCGCGGCAGGAGTGGCAAGGGCCGCTCTTGGAGTGCTTGCCGTTAACCAGCGCGCCCCAGCGGTATTCACCTGATCCGCTGCACTTGCTGCACTGGCCGGGGGCTGCGTTCGGGATGCTGAAGTCATACATGGCGTGTGTCCTTGTGTTGCTCGACGCCCGATACATACGATCCTGCCTTACCACTGTCAAGCTATCTTTTCTCTCCATCACCCCACATTTCTCACTTGATCTTGGTAAGGCGACCCACTAAATCTCCTGTCGTCGAGCGAAACACAGGAGACCCCGATGCTCAAGCCCCAACGCGTATTCCGCAACCATTACCTCTGCGACGCCTGCGACACCGAGTTCGCAGATGAGATGCTGGTGGTGTCCAGCAGCTTCTGCCCCTGCTGCGATGCCGAGATCGAGCCCTACAGCAGCGAGGACCTGTTCGATATCGAGGCGTATGACGATGAAGCGGAGGTCGCGTGATGATCAGCATGCGCTTCATCGCCAAGAACGGCGAGGACATCACCGGCACCGAGGCCGTCGCCGGCCTCACCTTCGCAGACTTCTTCAGCAGCGATCTGACTGAACTGGAGGTCGAGGCCAAAGGCGACGCTGAGACGCTGATCCAATGGCTGCGGTCTGCCTACCTCGGCCCCGACATCGATGGCGTTATGGTCGTCTGGGAGGTCGCGTGATGGACGCTTACCGGGTTATCTGGCGCTTCACGAACGGCCAGACGCTGGACGAAACAAAGTTCTACACATCCGACGACAAGGCTATCGCAGCGGCCAAGCGGCGCATGAAATACGCTCTGCCCGGCGAGATCGCGGTTCTGATGCGCGGCGGCGTGCCGGTCGCACGCATCAAGGCCGGCTTCTCACAAGCCCTCACCAAGCAGGAGGTCGCGTGATGAGCGATCTCCAGGCGATCGCCGCCAAGCTGGAGCAGGCAATGGCGCAGTTGCGGCTGATCCGCTTCGGCGAGATCAGCGCGGTGGGCTACGGTCAGGTGCTCGACGCCCGGTGCCTGCTCGCCGAGGCGCTGGGCCGGCTGGACAGCGTGAGGAAGCAGCAGGCGGCGTGAGCGCGGCTGGGGCGGCGGCAGGTTGCCGCCCCTATGCCATGTCATGCCGGCCCTGCCTTGACGAGCCAGGCCGGGCCTGTCCGGGACCGACCCCGCCATGCCACGCCGAGTTTGTTCTACCGACTATTCCAGGGCAGGAACACTATAATCAACCACAGGCTTGGAGGAGTCGCCCGATTCGTTCTCGGTTTTCCCCTCCGCCACGGCTTGCAACGTTTCGGCAACACGCCGCGCCGCAATCAAATGCAACAACGTCAAGCTGGTCCCCTCGGTCTCGTCCACGATCGGGGTCACAGGTCTACCCCAACCACGATCGAGCAACTGCTGGATGGCGTTCAGCGCCTTGCCATGGTCGTCAGAGCGCATGATCTCCACCAGCTTTGCCACGGCCTCTGGCGTGTGCTCGCGGCACATTGCCGGCAGATCGTGCGGCGTGCGAGGTCGGCCCTTTGGGTTGCCGGATTGCCCAGGCTTCCACAGATGCTCGACAGATTTGCTAGCAGTCGGGACTAGATCGCCCATCAGCACGCAACATTATTAGCCCCGCTCCAGCTTGGCTAGTCGCTCGTTCAGCTGGCGCACGATTTGGTGCAGGTCGGCCACCTCGGCCTCGGGGTCTGGCAGGTTGCTTCCTTCGGGGGAGAAAATCCGCCAATGGCGGTCTGGCTCAGGGTCTATTTCGACGAACCTGCTGAGCGGCACAAGCATGACTGACCCCTGTGGGTCGTGCATGTGCATCAAGGCCAGATTCCCGACGCTCTGATCGGCAGTCGGGATGATAGCCGTGATCGTGCATCTGCCGATTATCACCTCGCCCTCTTCGTCGAGCACCTCGACACGCATCCCCACCAAGGGATGCTCAGCATAGCGGGCGGTCGTGGTAGTTGTGCGCTTAGGCATGGCTCGCTCCTCTCAGCGGGTTTGTGCTCAGGGCTGCACGGTGCGTCGGAAGCACTGTGCGGCCCGTTTTGTTTTTACTGGCATGGGTTCCGGGATGGGAAGGCTTTTTCGGGCACGGCATACTTTACGTCATACTCGCTGAGGGACGTGGCTTTCGGCACGCGTCATACTCTCTCCCCCCTACGTAGTAGGGGGAGAGTATGACGAGTATGACGACGTCCCGAAATCCGTCATGCTCGTCATACCTCGTCATACTAGGGTGCCGAGTATGACGAGGGCAGATCGCGCAGGACTGCGTCGGCTCTGGCGCGGTCCAGGACCAACCTTTGGCGGTCGTGCCCGCCGACCCTATGGGTGACCACGTAGACCACGCCGGCCTTGGTCCACTGGCTGAGGATGCTGCCGGCCTGATCGATGCTCTTGCCCGCGTGGCGGACGATGCTGTCCCCGGCCCACTGTCGCTGCCGGCCTCGGCCCGCCGACCAGACCTGCGTCTGATCGTCCAGGTCGGCAAAGATCGCGGCCATGGTAGGATGGTCCATGCCGCCGAACAGTTCAGGCGGGTCCCAGCGTTTGATCGCCTGCACCGAATCGCCAGCCGGATAGGCTGGATCGACTGCGGTATTGCCCAGGGCGACCGGCACCAGTTCGTACCAGTCGGTGGCCTGCGCCTTGGGCGCCATGTTCGACTTGATATCGACCATGCGAGCGAAGGCCGTGCGCCTGTCCTCGTCCATGCCAAAGCCCTTGGCCTCAGCGTCGGTCATCTGCTGCATGCCGCGGGCGATGCGGGAGCCGTCGACCAACGAGGAGGCGCCGCGGAACAGATCGCGCCCATCGGTGTCGAGGTCGCCGCCCTTGCGGAAGTGGCACGGCACCAACATCGAACACTGGGTGTCGCGCCCGATCTCGTTGGACGCCGACATCAGTACGTCCATCGCGTCATTGCTGCTGCCGTCGACGCTGTGCGCCTTCACCAGAGGATCAATGATGGTGAGTAATATGTTGTTATCGCGGATAAAATCCTTGCAATCTTCGACGCTAGGGGTGGGTTGAGCGGCGCGCGTGCGCGGCTCGTAGTCCACCAGCTTGAGCACGCCATCGGTGAGGTAGAGCCTGCCGGTGATGTCACCGGGCAGTACGCCGTGCTGCATCATGGCGGCGGCGATGCGCCTCTGGATCTCGGTGCGGTCGTCTTCCAGGGTGACGAACCAGACGTTGCCCTGGACGAAGCTGTGCAGGCCAAGGATATCCTTCCGTCCGGTGATCACTGCCAGGGCCGCTGCGATCGCCCAGGCGGTCTTCCCGGTGCCTCCGGGCGAGCCGAGCAGGGTAGTCTGCCCGCGCATCAGCACCGTCCCTAGGAGCCACGGGCGGGGCGGCAGGAGGGCAGGATCGATCCAGCGCCATAGGTCGCCGCTCACAGGGGGCGCGGTGGCGCCATTGGTCCTGCTGCCCGTGCCTGGGCCTACCCAGTCGGCGCCTGGGCCGTTTGCGCTCATGTCATTTGGTCCCCCTGTTGGCGGCGCTGGCGATGGTTCTCCTGGCTTCGGGGTCGGCGAGCCCCGTGCTGACGGCAATAGGCACCAGCAAGGCCTCGACCTCGCGGGCTTTCAGGCCTCTGCTGAACAATCGGCAGGCGGCCCAGAACAGCATGTCATTGCGCCCACCCTCTGCGGCCCCCGCCAGCTTGTCCAGAAGCCCGCGCAGGCCGGCGTCAGGGTCGCCGCTCCATGCATCCCGCTCAGCCGCTGGAGGCGCCACAGGAGGCTCCACGCGGCGGCGCAGCCATGCTGGCCACGGTGCCGGTGGCGAATGGTCGAGACACTCCAGCCCGGCGGCGAACCAGTGGATGACGTAGCCGCCCTCGCCGCGCACATCGATGCCACGCACCGGGCGGCTGGTGCTGTTGGTCAGGCCGGCGGCGTCGCGGTAGTAGCAATGCACCCCGCCCGATCGCGTCCTGTACGCCAGGGTCGGCAGCAGCAGGCGATTGTGCGCCATCCACCAGTCAACCGCCTCTGGGTGCTTCACGTCGATGTCGAGCACCCAGATGCCAGACACGCTGCCGGTGGCGACGCCGATCAGCGGGGCCGGGTGACGGCGCCACAAGGCCTTGATCTCGTCCGGGTCTTTGGTGGCATGCTTGTAGCCGCCCGGTCCGGGGATGGCGGGCGCCTTGGTTACGGAGCACGGGAACACCGCCCACCCACAGTTGCGGGCGAGGTTGGTGGCCATGGTCAACGCATCGTCAGCCGATGGGACGAAGCTTGCTTCTGTGGATGTTTCGGGGGTATCGGACATTGGTTGACCTTTCGATTGGGGTTGGTCCTTCGGTCGTGGTCACGGTTGAACCTTCGTTTGGTAGGCGACGGGTCACACACTCCAGGGACGGCTTGGCAGGCGCCTGGAAATGGCAAACGGGCCGGTGGGATTGCCAGCCACCGGCCCTTCGCTCATATAACACCAGTCTCTTGTGTGTATGCTTCGCGGCCCCGGTGCGCTCGACACGTCCGGGGCCGCACCTATGTCCAGCGTGTGTGGGCTACACGGTCACCAGCAGGCGCTTGGCCCAGGCACGATGTTCCGTCGACATCAGTAGAGCCAGCTTGCGCGGGATGTCGCTGCTCTGGCCTGTCGCCACGTCCAGGGCGCCGCTGCCGACCTCATAGGCGCTGCGTAGATATCCGGTGATCTCGGGGTCCGCGTCCTTCGGCAGGTCGTAGCTTACGTCTCTCAGCGCATAGAGAGTGCCACGCAGGGCGGAAACCGTCAGGTCCAGCCGCAACCGCAATGCCGCATTCAGCATCAGCAGTTCGTCGCGGGTCGGCTCGTAGGTATCGGGATCGTCGATAGTCATCTCTTGTCTCCTTGTGTGCGCCCCTCCTTGTGCCCCGTTGCCTTGACGGTGTCAAGCTAAATGTGGACGTTGACACCGTTCAGTGAGAAATATTATGGTGCGGAGCGCGACAGCAGCTTGCGACCGCTGCCGCGTCCCTGACCACAGTGTCTGATTGGAGCAAACACCATGGCTGCATTGAAGCGTATCGCACCTGTCCGCAAACAGGCTAGCACCCAGGACGCCCCGGCGAACGACGCCGCACCCGCAGTGCCGGCGCTGAAGATCACGCCACCAAACCTCGGCGTGGCGCGGTTCAACATCCGGGGCATCAGCCCTTATGTCCAACATGCATTCAGTGCCAAACAGCAACGCATCATGGAGGCCACCCAGCGCGCCGGGCAGCAGTCCCGCGGTCGCAAGGTGCGCCAGCCAAAGGATTTCGAGCAGCTGTATCGCGATGCAATGCACATCTCCACCGAGGGCTGGTGCGGCATCCCGGCACCCAGCTTTCGCAACGCCATCATCGACGCCTGCCGACTGGTCGGCTTTCGAATGACTCACGCAAAACTGTCGGTGTTCGTCATCGCCGACGGCACCGACGCCGAGGACGGCAGCCAACTGGTGAAGATCATCGGCACGCCGCAGCCCTACAAAGCACCAGTTCGAAATGACAGCGGCGTTGCCGACATCCGCTGGCGCCCGATGTGGCGCGAGTGGTCGGCCCAGGTGTCGATCGAATGGGACGTCGATCAGTTCTCGGCAATCGATTTGCTCAATTTGATGGCCCGCGCCGGCAAGCAGGTCGGCATCGGCGAGGGCCGGCCCAACTCCCCCAACTCCAACGGCCTGGGTTTTGGTCGTTTCGAGGTGGTGACCGACGAACTAATGGAGATCCAGGGCACATGAACCGGGAGAATGTTGCCAGCGAACTGCTGCGGCTGGAGCGCGGCGGTCTGATCCAGCCGAAGGCTGCGGTGGAGTGGGCGCGCGCGCATCCCAGTTCGGCGTTGCATGCCGAGTTGGAGTGGGACGATGCAATTGCCGGCGAGCAATACCGCATCCAGCAGGTGCGGCAGTTGATCCAGGTGTTTGTCGAGCCGGTCCACCATACGCGGCAATACGTGTCGCTCAGCATCGACCGAGTTGGTGGTGGTGGATATCGGCACATCAACAGTGTGATGAACACGCCTGATTTGCGCACGGTGCTGCTGCAAGATGCGCTGCGTGAGTTGGAAAGGATGCAAGAGCGCTATCAGGCTTTGACGGAGCTTGATCGGGTTTGGGCGGCGGCGGATGCCGCCAGAAAGGGACCACCCAAGGGTGGGAAGACACCGCGCAAGCGGTGACATGGCAGGCTCGGCACGGCCGGGCTCGGCACGGCCTGCCAGGGACTGGCACGGCAAGGCTGGGCAGGCTTGGCCAGGCAAGGCAAGGCATGGAAGGTCCTGGCTTGGCAGGCTCGTCCCGGCTCGGCGCGGCGCGGACGGGCTAGGCAGGGCAGGGCAGGCTTGGCTCGTCATGGCTGGACGCGGCGGGGCGTGGCTTGGCAGGGCAGGCCCGGTCAGGCCCGGTCGGGCTTGGCAGGGCAGGGCGCGGAGTGGCGCGGCGCGGCGGGGCAGGCGAGGCGGGGACAGGCGAGGCGGGTCTCGGCGGGGCACGGCAAGACGTGGCATGGCAGGCTTGGCCCGGCGTGGCTTGGCAGGCTGGGCAGGGCTTGGAAGGACCCGGCAAGTCCCGTCGCGGCACGGCTCGGCATGGCAGGCACGGCATGGCTGGACGCGGCGGGTCGGGGCAGGGCCCGGTAAGGCGGGGCAGGCACGGCGTGGCGCGGACGGGCCAG
>Ga0222622_10000339_pt1 | contig 16889 bp, 15 predicted proteins | sample PLM2_5_b1metaG_FD_177335 | JGI IMG/M metagenome (GOLD analysis project Ga0222622, IMG submission 177335) | Groundwater sediment microbial communities from an aquifer in East River, Colorado, USA - PLM2_5_b1 | ecosystem: Environmental > Terrestrial > Soil > Riparian zone | place: USA: East... | reverse complement strand
TTTCCTGGTGCCGCTGGCGATTCCTCTGTTCGCCGGCCCATCGACGCTCGCGTCTCTGCTGCTCCTTCAGCGGTCGTCTCCAGGCGACAGCACGTTGCTGCTGATTGCGGTTACGATTGCGTGGGCGATCGGCGGCGCGATCCTGTTGAGCTCGACGTTTTTCTACCGCGTGCTGCGCGAGCGTGGTCTCATCGCCGTAGAACGGCTGATGGGTATGCTGTTGGTGATGGTGTCGGTCCAGATGCTGATGAACGGATTGAAGACGTTGTTGCGCGGCCCGGCCTGACTACTTAATGGCCACAGTTCTGGAACGACCCCGCTACGACCGCTCTATCGTCGAAGGCCCGCTGCAGCCGGCAGTCTGGAAGATCGCGTGGCCGACGATGCTCACCAATGTCGTGGGCGGTCTCCAGGGGATCGTCGATCACGTGATGGTCGGACACCTCGTCGGGTTTACCGGCAACGCCGCCATCGGCGTCAGCTGGCAGATCATCCTCGTCGTCATCGTCTTCATCTCGTCGCTGTTCTCGGGCATGAGCGTGCTCGTCTCGCGCTTCGCCGGCGCAGGCGACCATGAGAAGGTCGATCGCACTGTGTATCAGGCGTTTCTGACGGCGACGTTCCTGTCGTTCGGCGTGATGGCCCCGCTCGGCTACCTTGCCTCGCCCTGGCTGCTCGACTTCGTCAACGCCGCGCCGGCCGTCAGGGCCGAAGCGCTGCCGTTCCTCCGCATCATGTTCGTGTTCATCGGCGGCATGATGATGTTTTTCATGCTGGGGGCGGCGCTGCGATCGGCCGGCGATGCGCGGACGCCGATGATACTGGGCATCGCGATGACAGTGCTGAATCTCGCCTTCAACGTCATCCTGATACGCGGCCTCGGCCCGATCCCGCAGTTCGGCACAAAAGGCTCGGCGATGGGGACGGCGATGGCGTCGGGGCTGGTCGCGGTGTATTCGCTGTGGAAGCTGTGGGGCGGCGGGTGGGTCGTCAGGTTCCCGCGCGGGCAAGGCTTCGGGCCCGACTGGCGCATCATTCGATCGCTGTTTCGCTTCGGGCTCCCGACCGGCATCCAGGGGATCGCCATGAACGTCGGCGGCGTGTTCATGCTCGCGTTCATCGGGTCGCTGCCGCAGAGCGCCGCGGCACAGGCGGCGTTCGCGATTTCCTACACGCAGCTGTTTTCGTTAATCACCTGGACGTCGGTGGGCTTGATGGGCGCGGCAGCGGCGGTCGCCGGTCAGAATCTCGGCGCCGGCCGTCCGGATCGCGCCGATGCCGCCGTGCATGCGGCCGCGCGTTTCGGATTTATCGGAGCAGCGGTAATTGGGTTCTTTTTCCTGATCTTTCCCCGGCAGCTACTCGCGATTTTCGGCATGACCGATCCGGCAGTGGTCGAGATCGGCGTGCAGCTGCTCCGCGTGCTGAGCTTCTCGGGATTGCTCATCGCCGTGGCGCTGACTTATACCGGCGGGCTCCAGGGCACGGGCGACACCAAGAGCCCGCTGTATATCTCGATCGTCTCGCAGATCGTCGTGCCTCTGGGCATCTGCTTCGTCATCCAGCGAATCGCGACGCTCGATCCGATCGACATCTGGATTGCCATCCTGATCGGCCATGCGACGCGCTGCGTGCTCAGCGTCCTGCGGTTCAACCAGGGCCAGTGGCGCCATATCGCCGTCGATCTCGATCAGGAGAAGTAGACGGCCGTCACGGCGTACCGGTAAAGTATGCCGAAATGAAGACGAAACAACTCGCGATCGCCGTTCTCTTCTTCGCGTCCGCGGCTCTCGGCCACGCGCAGCAAACGAAGCCTCTCGTATCGCCAGATGTTCTGCCTGACGGCCGCGTGACGTTTCGCCTGAACGCGCCGAAGGCGGACGAGGTGGTTCTCACCGGCGAGTTTCTCGACGGACCCAAAACCTTCGCCAGAGATGCGGACGGCGTCTGGAGCGTCACGGTTGGCCCGATTGCGCCCGAGATTTACCACTACAACTTCACGATCGACGGCGTGAGGACGATCGATCCTTCGAATCCACAGCTGAAGACCGGATCGACGCCCAGCACGATTGCGAGCGTGCTCGAGATCAAGCATCCGTCGCCGGCTTTCTACGATGCGCAGCCGGTGCCTCACGGCGAGATCCGCACGCACTGGTATCCCTCTAAATCGCTCGGCACCGTGCGGCGGCTCACGGTCTACACGCCGCCGGGTTACGACAAGAACCAATCGGCGCGATACCCCGTGCTGTATTTGTTCCACGGCGCCAATGCCGACGAGAACGCGTGGTATCGACTGGGCCGGGCGAACCTGATTCTCGACAACCTGCTCGCCGCCGGCGCCATCAAGCCGTTCATCGTCGTGATGCCGTTCGGCTACGGAGTGACTCCGGGCGGGGCGCAAGCCGACAACACCGCGAAGTTCAGCAAGGATCTTCTCGACGATGTCATCCCGTACATCGACGGTTCCTATCGCACGATCTCCGATCGTACTAATCGCGCGATCGTGGGCCTCTCGATGGGCGGCGGCCAGGCGCTGAACATCGGCCTCAACAACGTCGATCGGTTCAGCTACGTCGGCGGTTTCAGCGCCGCCATCGGAAATGCGGCGAGTTTTCCCAAGACCTACGCAAAAATCACAGGCAACGAGGGACAGGTGAACAGCAAGCTGAAGCTGCTTTGGATCGGCTGTGGAACGGAGGATTCTCTGTTCGGCGCCTCGAAGAGCTTCTCCGAGTGGCTGACCGCGGCCAACATCAAGCACACATTCCGCGAGACCGGTGGGGCGCACACGTGGATGGTCTGGCGCCGATATCTGCACGAAGTCGCGCCATTGCTATTCAAATGACGACGCCTCGCGGGCGCATCTCGCCTCGACAAGGCAGAGCCTCGTGAGCAACAAACCCCGCTCGCTCGAAATCGACGAAGACGTTGCCTTCCAGCGGAAGGAATGGATATTCCAGCGCATCGGCCTCACGGCGCTGTTTCTCTTCGTACTGGCTGCGCTTCTGGGACTGACGGGCATGGGCGGCCCGCTGAGCCGCGGAGAGGCGGGCGATTCGAATGGCCCCTTGCACGTCGAGTACCAGCGCTTCGTGCGGAGGGGAAGCTCATCCAAGGTGACGCTGCATCTACGCGGCGCGACAGGAGCGATTCGCTTCTGGGTGTCTGCTCCGTACCTCGAGCACGTGCAGATCGATTCGGTCGTTCCGACGCCAAATCTCGAGTCGGTCGAGACGCATCGCCACATCTACGTGATCCAAGCCGGGTCGCCTGATGTGACCTTGACGCTGAACGTGAAGCACGAAGAGATGGGCAGCCTGGAAGCCGAAGTCGGCCTGGTGGAAGGACCCTCAGTGCGATTTACCCAGTTCTCGATTTTCTGAAGCGAGGTGCGACATGGATACCGTTTTGCGGACCGCGGCCGTGTACATTTTCCTGCTGGTCATCTTTCGTATCAGCGGCAAGCGCTCGCTGAGCCAGATCACGACGTTTGATTTCATCCTCCTGCTCATCATCAGCGAAGCGACGCAGCAGGCGCTCGTCGGCAACGACTTCTCGATCGTCAACACCGTCGTTGTCGTCGCGAGTCTGGTGGTGCTCGACCTCACGTTCTCATGGATGGAGAATCGCTGGACCACGTTCGGGCGGGTCGTCGGCAGCCTGCCGGTGGTCGTCGTCGAGTACGGCCGTCTGCTGGAAGATCGCGCAAAGCGCGAAGGCGTGACGCTGCCAGAAATCCTCACCGCCGGCCGCGAAACTCATGGCCTCGAGCGGCTGGAGCAATTCAAGTATGCGATTCTCGAACGCCACGGAGGCATCAGTGTGGTGCCCGCGGAAGACAGCCGCTGATTGCGGAATCTCAGCCATGACGCGAACATGTGGGAGTCTTGATTAGTTGCCTCGCCACAGCGCTCGCTGCGCCCGTATGGTGTGGTGTCGGTCACGGTCGACAGCCCGGAAAAACAACGCGTCGGCACCATCGCTCAATGCCATGGCGCGGTCGACCAGGCTTGGTCGCCCGCGGAGGTCGCCGCCGTCGTTGTTTTTGAACTGACGCTCTCGGGCTGTGACCTATCGACCGACCCCACACCATACGAGCGCAGCGATGGCCGCGCGCGGTACCTCAAGCAGCCACACGTCGTCCTGCACCGATTCGATGTGAGGACAAATCGATCTTCAAGACTCTGCGGCTTTGCGTCTCTGCGTCGCGATGTAGTGGAGAACGCTCCTGTTCTATCTTTCAGTTCCTGAGCTTCCATTCTTTTTCGGTGATCAGCCTCGCCCCTCGTTTCGAGAACATGTAGTTCCACGCCCAGTTGAAGAGCACCGCGAGGCGGTTGCGGAATCCGATCAGCTGGTACACGTGGATTAGCAGCCACGCGAGCCAGGCGATGCGGCCTGTCAGCTTCACGCGCCCGATCTGGCCCACCGCGCGGCTCTTGCCGATCGTCGCCAGCGTGCCCTTGTCGATGTAGACGAACGGCCGCCGCTCGGCTCCGATGAGGTCGCCGAGAATCATGCGGGCGGCGTGCTCGCCTCCCTGGATTGCCGCCGGCGCCACTCCGGGGACGAGCTGTCCCGGCGCCATCTCCAACGACGCCATGTCGCCGACCGCGAACACGTTCGGATAGTTGGGAACCGAATAGTCGCTGTTGACCTTGATGCGCGAGGCACGGTCGGCATCAAGCGGCGGGGAGATCTTCAATCGCTCAGCCTGGACACCGGCGGCCCAGAAAACCGTCCGCGCCGCGAGACGCTCGGCACCGATGGTGACGCCCTGAGCGTCGATCGCCTCGACCTTTGCGTTGGTCCGCACTTCGACGCCGATCTCTGCGAGATCGCGCCGGGCGCGTTCCGAAAGCTCGTCTGAAAACGCGGTCAGGACGCGCGGCGCTGCCTCGACCAGGACGATGTGCGCTTTCGCCGGGTCGATCCGGCGAAAGTCTCCGCGCATGGCCGTCCGGCTGATGTCGGCGATGGCGCCTGCCAGCTCGACGCCGGTTGGCCCGGCGCCGACGACGACGAAGGTGAGGTAGGCCCGCTGCACGTCGGGATCGAGCTCGTTTTCGGCAAGCTCGAACGCGACGAGCATGCGGCGGCGCATCTCGGTCGCCTGCTCGAGGGTTTTCAGTCCGGGCGCGAATTGCTCCCACTCGGGATGGCCGAAGTAGCTATGGCGCGCGCCGCAGGCGAGGATGAGAGAGTCGAACCCGATCTCATGGCCCTCGCCGAATATGACCTGTTTCTCCAGGTCCACTCCATCGACATGGCCGAGATGGATCGCGACGTTCGGCGCGTCCCTGAACTGCACGCGGATGGGCACGGCGATGTCGGAAGGATTGAGGCCGGCGGTCGCGACCTGATACAGCAGCGGCTGGAAGAGATGATGGTTGCGATGATCGACGAGGATGACGCGAAGGCCCTCGTGGTTGGCGAGGGTTTTCGCGGCCTTCAAACCGGCGAAGCCCGCGCCAACGACGACCGCGATGTGGGGCTCAGACACAGAAGGTCAGAAGATCAGAAGGCAAGAAAATCGGTCTCCTGAACTTCTGATCTCCTGTGAACATTCTCACGAAACGCGCTCGATTCGCACCGACTTGATCACGACCGGTTCCAGCGGCATGCCTGCCTTGCCGTTCGTGGGCACTTTCCCGATGGCCCTCAGCGTGTCCATCCCTTCCACGAGCTCGCCGAAGACGCTGTGGCGATCGTCGAGGTGAGGCGTCGGGACCAGCGTGATGAAAAACTGACCCCCGTTGGTGTCGGGTCCGCGGTTCGCCATCGAGAGGATGCCGGCTTTGTTGTGCCGGAGCTTTGGATTGAACTCGTCGGCAAAGGTGAACCCCGGGCCGCCCATGCCGGTGCCTTCCGGATCGCCGCCTTGAATCATGAAGCCGGGAATGATGCGATGAAATGTCAGGTTGTTGTAGTACGGCCGGCGCACCATCGTGTTCGTGCGCGGGTTGCGCCACTGTTTTTTGCCCTCGGCGAGCATCACGAAATTCTCGACGGTCTTCGGCGCCTCTTTGTCGAACAGCTTCGCGATCATCGTTCCGTGATTCGTCGTGATGTGGGCGTAGACGCCGGGCCCGTACTTGGCTGCCGACGGTTTTGCCGCATCCGCAGGCGCGGCCGCTTCAGGCGCGGTGGCCGCCGGCTTCCCGGTTGAAGGCGCCGGTGTTTCGGCTGGCGGTGCGGGCTTTTCCGTTGGAGCCGGGGAGACCGGTTCGGGTGCTGGAGTTGGCGCGGGCGTCGGCGCCGCGGCCGGCGGTTCCGACTGGCGCGCAGGTTCCTGGGGTCCGCCGCAACCTGCGGCCGCCAATGCGACCGCGCACACAAACCCGACAATCCATCTCTTCATACGTGGACTCCTCTCGACGCGAACCGTAAACGGTAACGTTAGAATGGAACATCCTAGCATGGGCATTTCCCGCTACCGGTATCTGCACTACGACGTGTTCACCGATCGCCGGTTCGGCGGCAACCAGCTCGCGGTCTTTCCGGACGCCGCCGGCCTGCGCGCCCAGACGATGCAGCAGATCGCCGGCGAGATTGGTTTTGCCGAGACCACGTTCGTGACCGCAACGGAACGTCCCGGCACCGACGTGCGCATGCGAATTTTCACGCCCGGCAAAGAGCTGCCGATGGCGGGCCATCCGGTCGTCGGCAGCACGTTCGCGCTCGCGCGCACGGGACGAATCGCCGAGGGGCGGACCGATTGGGTCTTCGGGCTGAACATCGGCCCCATCCCCGTTTCGCTGGAATGGAGCGGGCCGCGGCTCGATTTCGCCTGGATGACGCAGGGCACGCCGGAATTTGGCCGGACGCTGGATGATCTCGGGAAGGTTGCGGCGGCGTTGGGTCTTGGCGAGGACGACATCCGGGTGACCGGGCTGCCGGTTCAACAGGTCTCGTGCGGTGTGCCGTTCGTGTTCGTGCCGCTGGCCACGCGCGAGGCGGTCGATCGAGCCGTCCCGGACACGCGTCTGCTCGACTTCGAGGCTTACGTGTTCACGACCGATCGGGGCGGCGCGGCGGATGGGGCCACCACATATTCGAGAATGTTCGCGCCGATGTTCGGCATTGCCGAAGATCCGGCGACCGGCGGGGCCAGCGGACCGCTCGGCTCGTATCTGGTGCGCTATTCCTTGGTGCGGCCCGAGGACGCGCGCTCGATTTTGAACCTGCAAGGTGTCAAGCTTGGCCGGCCGAGCTGGATTCACATCTCGATCGAGTCGTTCGGCGGCGCGATCTCGCGCGTACGCGTGGGGGGGACCTCGGTTTTCGTCGCCGAGGGGATGATGGACGTGGAGGATTAGGGCGTGCTCACCGAATACGATCTGCACCTCTTCAACGAAGGCACGCTGCATCGCGCCTACGAAAAGCTCGGCGCGCATCGCCAGGAGGTCGACAGCGCAAAGGGCGTCCATTTCGCGGTCTGGGCACCGAACGCGAAACAGGTGAGCGTCATTGGCGACTTCAACGGCTGGAACGGCACAAAACATCCGATGCGCAGCCTGGGCGTCAGCGGCATCTGGGAGACCTTCGTGCCGAACGTCGGCGATGGCGACCGGTACAAGTTCGAGATCGTGGCGCGCGGCAGCAGCACTCGTCTGCAAAAAACCGATCCGTACGGCGTGTTCTTCGAGTCCGATGCGAGCGGGGCGGCCATCGTGTGGGACCTCGGTCGCCATACCTGGCGCGATGCGCAATGGATGGAGGAGCGGCCGCGCAAGAATGGATGGCTGGATCGGCCGCTGTCGGTCTACGAGCTGCACCTCGGTTCGTGGAAGCGTGTGCCCGAGCGAGGCGGCGGGCCGCTGACCTACCGCGAGATGGCGGAGCAGATTGTTCCGTACGTGAAAGAGCTCGGCTACACGCACATCGAGCTGCTCCCGGTGCTGGAGCATCCGTTCGCCGGCTCGTGGGGCTATCAGGTGACCGGCTTCTTCGCGCCGACGAGCCGCTTCGGGCCACCGGAAGACTTCAAAGCCTTCGTCGACGCGTGCCACGTGAACGGCATCGGCGTGATTCTCGATTGGGTGCCGGGGCACTTTCCGAAGGACGCGCACGGCCTCGCCCGCTTCGACGGCACGGCGTTGTACGAGCACGAGGATCCGCGTCAGGGAGAGCACCGCGAGTGGGGCACGCTCGTCTTCAACTACGGCCGGCACGAGGTGCGCGCGTTTCTTTTGAGCAGCGCGCTGTTCTGGCTGGACGAATATCACATCGACGGATTGCGGGTCGACGCCGTGGCCTCGATGTTGTACCTCGACTACTCACGGAAGGAAGGGGAGTGGCTGCCCAACGAGTTCGGCGGACGTGAGAACCTGGCGGCGATGGAGTTTCTGCGCCAGCTCAACGTGCAGACGCACTCGCAGTCCCCGGGATCGATCACGATCGCCGAAGAGTCGACGGCGTGGCCTGGTGTGACGAGGCCGGTGCATCTCGGCGGCCTGGGATTCACCTACAAATGGAACATGGGATGGATGCACGACATGCTCGAGTATGTCGCCAAAGATCCCGTTTACCGCCGCTGGGCGCACAACGATCTCACCTTCTCGCTGCTCTACGCCTTTACGGAAAATTTCATCCTGCCGTTTTCGCACGATGAAGTGGTGCACGGCAAGCGGGCGATGCTCGACAAGATGCCGGGCGACATCTGGCAGAAGCGCGCCAACCTGCGCGCGCTCTACGGCTACATGTGGGGGCATCCCGGCAAGAAACTGATGTTCATGGGGTGCGAGTTTGGGCAGTGGCGCGAGTGGAACCACGACGAGAGCCTCGACTGGCATCTGCTGCAGTACCCCGAGCATCGCGGCGTGCAGAACTGGGTGCGCGATCTGAACCGCCTGCTGGCGAGCCAGCCGGCGCTGCACCAGGTTGATTTCGATCACACGGGCTTCGAATGGATCGACTGCAGCGATTTCGAGGGAAGCGTGGTGTCGTTCATTCGCCGCGCCCACGACCCGGCCGACTTCGTGGTGGTCGCCATCAACTTCACGCCCGTGCCGAGAGAGGGCTATGTCATCGGCGTCCCCGACCAGGGGGCATACGTGGAGCTCCTCAACAGTGATGCGGAGATGTACGGCGGCAGCAATCTCGGCAACGCGGGCGTCATCCAGTCAGAGCCCAATCCGGCCCACGGCCGCCCGCACCGGCTATCGCTTGTTCTCCCTCCGCTGGCGTGCTTGATCCTGAAGAGATCCCGGCCCTGACCGATTCACGCGCTTGCACATTTCTGCCTCTGAACCTTTCGCTTTTGCCCGTTCCGGCCGATAGGCCGTCTATCACGACAATGGGCGCCAACGGTCGATCGGACGCGGCGGCGAACCTCACCTACACGAAATTCCTCTTTGTTCTGCCGGCGGCGGATGATGCCGCCACGCTGACGAAAATCCGCGGCGCCGGCGCCAACATCAGCCGCGTCTTCTTCAACGACTACGACGCCGACGGCACGCGCGATCCGCAGCCGCAGGAGACGATTCAGTTTCTGTCCGCCGATCCGGTCGCGGCTAGTGCACAGGGAATCGGTGCGGCCCGGTTTGTCGCGCACGTGACGGCGAACTATCGGCCGCGCCTGGACGAGGTCGCAAACGATCTGACGCGAAAGGTGAATGGCGCGGCCGAGGTCATCGTGCTCGACGGCGCCGAACGGATGCCGCGTTATACGAGCGCCGAGATGCAGAAGTTTGCCTACAAGCCCGCGCTGGCGCGGCAGTCCGGCCGCATGGCGCGGAACTGCGTGATTGTGCCGATGAACAAGACTGCGGCGTGGTGGGAGAAATCGGCGCTCGAGCGGCACTCGTACTTCTACCCGCACCACTCGGACGGCAGCGGCTGCCCCGTCAAAGGGCACGCGAAGGCCGCCGAGGCAGGTATCAGCAAAGTGTTCCGCCGGCTGTACCACAACCCGGACGGCTACCAGCGGCCGAACGAGTTCGACTTCATCACCTACTTCGAATGCACCGACGAGAACCTGCTCGTGTTCGACGAGATCTGCCGCTCATTGCGAGATCACCAGCAAAATCCTGAGTGGGGTTACGTCGTCGAAGGACCGGAATGGAGAGGGAAGCGGGTGCTTCGCTGGTAAAGAAGGCGACCGAAAGGTGAGGGCTGAAGGGTGTGACGTCTGACAGCTGACAGCTAAAAACTTTACGTCCTCGACATCCGCTCGATTTCTTTCCATTCCGCGTCGCTCACCGGCATGACGGACAGCCGCGGGAGACGGGTGAGTGGGAACTCCGTAAATGCCTTCGACGCTTTGATTTCTGCCAGCGTGACCGGTCGTTTGAGCGCCTGAACAGGCTCGACGTCGACCACGAACAGCTTGCCGGCCTTGTCCTTAGGATCGGGGTACGAGTCGGTCGTGGCCCTTGCGATTCCCACCACCGATTTCTCGCTGCCAGTGTGGTAAAAAAATACACGGTCCCCCTTCTTCACGCTCCGCAGGTGCTTCTGAGCGAGCGGGTTTCGCACCCCCGCCCAGGAGGTGCCGCCGTCCTTGGTGAACTGCTGGAAGCTATAGCTCGATGGTTCTTCTTTGAAGAGCCAATTCATGTGCACTAGACTAAACCATCACCCCCCGGTGAACATCGCCATTTTGAGGAGGCCGTCATGAAGCGTGTGCTCTCAGTTGCAAGTCTGGTCTTCAGCGTTGCACTACTTACGGTATCTCTGTCTGCCCAGGGAGCCGCACCGACAGCAGGCATGAAGATCGCATCGGATGCCGACTACGCGACCCACATGAAAGAGATCGGTCAGCTCAACGGCGTGCTCAACAAATCCATCAAGGGTGGAGAAGGCGCTGAAGCCGGCAAGGCCGCGGCGCGTATGGAAGTGCTCTTCAAGAACGTGCACGCCTACTGGAACGACAAGAAGGTGATGGACGCGACCACCGCCGCAATGGGCGTGGTCAGCTCGCTGCAGGCTGTGCAAAAGGCCGTTGCCGCCAACGATATGACCGCTGCCGAAACCGCCCGCGCGGCGATCGGCGCCAACTGCATGTCGTGCCACACCGCGCACCGCGAGAAGCTGCCGGAAGGCGGCTTCAAAATCAAGTAAGTCGGCAGTCGGCGTCAGTGCTTAATCAAGGGCGGGTCTCATTGAGATCCGCTCTTTTGTTTTTTGGCTGGGTTGAGATCGAAGAGGGCGATCACCGCGCCGTCGATGCGGGTGTCCGGTGTTTTATACGGGCGAATGCGCAGCAGATAGGTTTCGCCCTTGTTGTCCTGAACCGTCCGTTCGACGGGAGATACCGTTTCGATGGTTTCCGTGATCAGCGCCGGCAGCTCTGGGCACTGCAGCGTCGTGCTGATCTGCGAGAACGGACGGCCGATGTCGCTGGCGATGAGGTTGAATTTTTTCTCCGCCATCGGCGTGAACCGCCTGATGCGCAGGTCGCGCGCGACGATGACGATGGCGATTTGCACGCTGGCGAGCAGGTTGATCAGGTCGGCGTTGACGCGGGTCAGCTCCTCGTTGCGTGCCTGCAGCTCGTCGTTGACCGTGTTCAGTTCTTCGTTGGTCGACTGCAGCTCTTCTTTGGCGGTGTCGAGCTCCTCGTTCGTGCTCTGCAGCTCTTCGTTGCTCGAGAGAATCTCCTCGTTCGCCGACTGCAACTCTTCGTTGGCCGCTTCGATTTCCTGAATCGTCGACTGGAGATACTCGCGCGTCGCCGCGAGCTCTTCTTCGAGCTTGCCGATGCGTCCTCTGGCCGGCAGTTTCTTGTCGGGCTTGGCGGGTGTCTTGCGTTTGGGCGCAGACGATTCGTCTGGTGATTGGAACAGCACGAGGTAGTAGAGATGCCCGTTTCGTACTACCGGAATCACTTCGATATCGACGGTCTGCCATTCTGCGCCCTGGCGTACGCGCAGCCCGGGCTGATGGACCGGCTTACGTGATTTGCGCGCCGTCTGCAGCGCCTTGCGAACGCCGTGCGCCAACCCTTCGCGCGCAAGCTTCAAAATGTCGAAGCTCGGCTCCCCTGGCGGGGGCTCGAGATAGGGACCGGTCTGCCCATTGAACTGCACGACGCTGAAATGCTGATCGAGCAGCACGCTTGGCGGAGCGTACCGCTGCATGATGATGCGGTTCGCGTCGCCCAGCACGAGGCGGGTCTCGTGCGGGGGGGCAGCCTGCGGCGCGGCCGCCTCGACCTTGACGGGCGAGCGAAACACGTCCATCTGCGGCGCCTTGGTGAGGCTCGCGGATTTCCGATAGACCTTGTTTTTCTTGTTCATCAGCGCGAACAGGTCTGAATGATAGCCGATGCTCTCCGCATGGCCGAGCACCAGGAAACCGTCGTCGTGCAGCGCGTAATGAAACATCGACAGCAGCCGCCGCTGCAGCGGCGTGTCCATGTAGATCAGCACATTGCGGCAGCATATCAGGTCGAGGTGCGAGAACGGCGGGTCGCGCGTCAGGTCCTGACGCGCGAAGACGCACATGTCCCGTATGGCCTTGCTCACCTGATAGCCGCCGTCGGTTTGGACGAAAAAGCGGCACAGCCGGTCGGCCGAGACGTCTTCGGCGATCGAGGCGGCAAATACGCCGTGCCGCGCGAAGGTGACGGCGCTCTCGCTGACGTCGGTGCCGAAAATCTGCACGTGCGTGCGGCCGACCAGGTCGCCCAGCACCTCGTGCACCACGATCGCCAGCGAATAGACCTCTTCGCCGGTGGCGCACCCGGCCACCCACATGCGCAGCGGCTTGCCGGCCGTGAGGTCGATGGACGGCAGCACGTCGCGCGCGATGAAGTCGAATGATTCGGGCTCGCGGAAGAATCTCGTGACATGGATCAGCATGTCATTGTGGAGGTTGACGACCTCCGTCGGTGTCGCCTCCAGGTACGCGATGTAGGTCTCGACATCCAGCATCCGCAGCAGCGCCATGCGCCGGAACAGGCGGCGGACGATCGTCGGCGTCTTGTATTGTGAAAAATTGACGCCGCACGCCGGCAGCAGCAGCTTGAAGATCCGGCGAAGCTGCTCGTCCGCGATCGCCGGCCCGGGCCCGGGTTGGGGTCTGAGCGCCAGATAGGGATGCGTCGAGACCTGAAGGACTTTGGTCGCGATCTCGGCCGGGGACGCGACGACGTCGACCATCTGCGTCGCGATCGCGGCGCGCGGCATCCCGTCGTATTTCGCGGTTGCGGGATCCTGCGCGAACGTGATGCCTTCCATGGTCTTGATTTCGCAGATGCCCAGGGCGCCGTCGGATGCCGTGCCCGACAACACAACGCCGATCGCGTGCGGCCCGAGCGTGCGCGCGAGCGATCGAAAGAAAAAATCGATCGGATTGTATTGGCTGCGATCCGCTGGGCGCCGGCCGAGATGAAGATGCCCGTCGATCAGCTCCATCTGCGTGTTCGGCGGCACGACGTAGACGCGATTCGGCGCGACGCGCACGCCCTCGGTCGCCTCCAGTACCGGAAGCGGCGTATAGCCGGCAAGGAGCGAGGCCAGCGAGCTCGCGTGATTGGGTGCGAGATGCTGGACGAAGATGATCGCGAGGTTGGGATCGCGCGGCAGCCCCTCGAGCAGCTGCGCGAACGCCTCGAATCCTCCAGCCGACGCCCCGACGCCGACGATGCCGAAGTCCGGTGCGGGGCGCGGGGCAGTGGCGAGCGGCCGCGCCGACGCGGTGGATGGTGCGCGTTGCCGCCGCGCCGGCCGCTTAACCATGTGCTTTGCGCGGTCGCTCGGCGGAAGCGAGGCCTCGCGGGTGGTGATGAAGATGGACGTGGCGTTCCCCGACGCTGGGGTGATAATTAAGTGGCGCGATCGCGGCCGGAATATTCTCCCGCAGTCCGTGCAAAATCGTACCGTCAGCGCGTGCTTCTCCCGCGAACGCTCTGATGACGTTTTCGCGCAAAAAGGGCACAGTGGGTGCAGTAACGTTAGCACCCAAGTTCGGGGCCATCCCTAGAAACTTTATTCTCGTGTCGGATCGAAGGAGACGCGATGCAGCTATCCACTCCAATTCAGCCAGGTACCGCCGGCGGCCCGCAGTGGTCGATGAACAAATTGTTGGCGTCGCTCCCGGCGGATGAATATCAGCGAGTGTCTGCTGAGCTGACATGGCGTCCATTAAAAGTACGCCAGGTGCTTCACAAACACGGCGACCCGCTCGCCGAGGTCTATTTCCCTGGACGAAGCGTGTGCTCCATCACCAACGTGATGGAGGACGGCGGCGTCGTCGAGGTCGCCACCGTCGGACGAGAGGGCCTCGTTGGGGTCGCGGCGGTGTTCGGCGCGCCGGTCGCGACCGGAGAGGCATTCGTGCAGATCGCTGGCGAGCCAGCGGCGGTCATGGGCATCGACGCGTTTCGCCGCGAGATGGACCGGCGCGGCGCGTTTCACGACCGCGTCACGAAATACTCGCAGGCGTTCGTGAATATGCTGATGCAGTCGGTTGCCTGTAACGGTCTCCACTCGGCCGAGCAGCGGTGCTGCCGGTGGCTGCTGACGACGCACGATCGGATCGGACAGGATGAGTTTCCACTGACCCACGAGTTCCTCGCCAGCATGCTCGGCGTGAGGCGGCCCACGGTCACACTCGTCATGGCAGAGCTGGCGCGCGCGGGCGTGGTCTCGCATGTCCGCGGACATGTGCGCATCGCCGACCGCAGCGGCCTGGAAGAAGCGTCGTGCGAATGTTACCGGAACGTACGCGGCGCGTTCGACCGTCTGCTGGGTACCCGCGAGCGCCGCGATGTCGCAGTCGGACAATAAGCTGCTGGCGTCGCTGTCGCCCGCCGATTACCGGCGGCTGCAGCCATTGCTGCGGACTCTGCACCTGGACGCGGAGGCAGCTCTGCCTCACTGCGGGCAAACCCGTATCTATTTCCCGGGCACGGGCCTGTGCTCGATCATCAACAGAATGGCTGACGGTACCGCTATCGAGGTGGCCTGCATCGGTAGCGAAGGCGTTGTCGGTGTCTATGGACTAACGAGTACGGACCCTCCGGAGCGAAACGGGTTCGTGCAGGTCGCCGACGGTACGGTCCAGTACTTGCCGGCAGTACTGTTCGAGCGCGAATTGGCGCGCAGCGCGCCTTTCCGCGAAATCATCGACACCTACTCGCATTCATTTCTCGAGACGATGATTCAGGCGGTCGCCTGCAATCGCCTTCACAGCATCGAGGAGCGGTGCTGCCGATGGCTGCTCGGCGTGCACGATCGACTCGGCCGGGTCAGGTTCGAATTGAAGGCCCGGTTCCTCGCGAGGGCGATGGGAGTCAAGAACTCTGAAGTCGCGACAGTACTCACCACGCTGGAACAGCAAGGCCTGACGAGGCACGACGGTTTGTCGATCACTATTCTCGACAGCATTGGGCTCCGCCGCCGCGCGTGTCGCTGCTACGACGCGATGAAGCGCGGCTATACACTCGAGCGGCTCGCGGCTCAACCGAAAGACCGCTCGGCGAAGCACGCCGCGCGCGTGCTGACCATGCGTCCGGGCGTAGGCACGTGCACCCTCTGCGGCTCTTCGACCCGCGTTCCGCACAGGAACGGACACGAGTGTATTCTCGCGCTCGACGATGAAATCGCGGTCCTGGTTCAGAGAACCCACCTGCTGCGAAAGTATCGCGGCCAGCTCATGGCGAATCGCGCGCAGCTCTATCGCGACATCCTCAAGCGATCGGACGTTCGCATCTAAACTGGCTCACCTCTTGCTGTTTCTTTCAAGGCGTGGCGGCGATACGTCCGTCCACGAGACCATCGCGCGCGTGTGGCGCGCTCTTCGAAAGGATCAACAAATGGCAGCAGAGAATCTTCAGGAATTGTTCGTCGAGGAACTTCGCGACGTCTACGACGCGGAGAAGCAGATTACCAAGGCCCTTCCCAAGATGGCGAAGGCCGTTGAAAGCGATGAGCTCCGCGCGGCGTTCGAAGAACACCTCGAAATCACCCGCATGCAGATTGACCGTCTGGAAGAAGTGTTCAAGTCGCTCGGTCTTGCGCCGCGCGGAAAGACCTGCGACGGGATGAAAGGGCTGCTCGAGGAAGGGCAGTCCCATATGGATGAGCTCGAGGGTTCGACGCTCGAGGCGGCGCTGATCGGCGCGGCGCAAAGGGTCGAACACTACGAGATCGCCGCCTACGGTACGCTGGCAACCTGGGCCGACTTGCTGGGACACCAGGACGCAAAGGATCTCCTCGGGCAGACGCTCGAAGAAGAGAAGGAAGCGGATGAGAAGCTGACCGGCATTGCCGGTCAGATCAATCCGGAGGCGGAGAACGAGGAAGAAGGCGGCGAGAACGAGCAGAACAGCGGGATGGCGATGGCGAACGCGCGTGCGACCCGCAGCGGGTCGGCGAGCGGTGGTCGTGGTCGTTCCAGCGGGTCGAAGGGCAAGAAGCGCTAGATCACGCTTTACCGAAGCAAGACTGCAGTACGGCCGCGGGTGCGATGGGTACGCAACGTACCCATCGCGCGCGCCGGCGCTCATTCCGGTCCATACCGGCTCCGCGGTCGGGAACATGACGCCGGCATAGTACCGACCTTCAGGTCGGCTATCTCGCGCACCACCCGTGTGGCCGCCCGGAAGCGCCGGTTCCGCAAACAAAGAATAGCCACCCCAACGCGGCTGCCGCGTTGGCGGCCCCGGCGCTCGGCGCGGCAAAACACGTCGCCGACGTCTGTTGTTTAGTGCCATGGCGCTCGGACCAGGCTTGGTCCTCGCGGAGGAGGTCGGCTCCGCGTTTTGTCCACTTTCGCCCTCGCGCCGACTTCGATTGTTTGCTTCACCGGTGCTCCCGGTCGCCCACGCAGCACTTAGCGCTCAGACACGGACCCACCGCACGGCGACGCAGGGTTGCTGAAGCGAACCATCGCGAGCGACGCGACGTACTCCGTCCCGGAAACGCATCGGAAGGCGTGGG
>Ga0222622_10000337_pt1 | contig 16926 bp, 9 predicted proteins | sample PLM2_5_b1metaG_FD_177335 | JGI IMG/M metagenome (GOLD analysis project Ga0222622, IMG submission 177335) | Groundwater sediment microbial communities from an aquifer in East River, Colorado, USA - PLM2_5_b1 | ecosystem: Environmental > Terrestrial > Soil > Riparian zone | place: USA: East River... | reverse complement strand
GCTAACCGGCGTCAGGAGCGCACCTGTCGTAAGATCGTCAAGCCCGCCTTCAACGGGGTTAGCGGTTGCTTCGGCGCGGCAGGCAGGGGGCCCCGCCGATGCACGGACGCGAACGGAGCGGAGCGAGCGGCGAAGAGCGAGCGTAGCGCAGTGAGCTAGTCGGGGTGCAGGGGTCCCCGCCGAACAAGTAGGGCGGCCGGAACGGAGCGCAAGCGAGTGAAGGCCGCTAGGCGGGGTGCAGGGGGCCCCGCCGATATAGACTGGAGAGGTGGCCGAGTGGTCGATGGCGGTGGTCTTGAAAACCACTGTACCCGGAAGGGTACCGGGGGTTCGAATCCCTCCCTCTCCGCCAACCTTCGCCAACGCTCACTACGCTCGCGGCTTCGGTTGGCAAGCCGCGGCAGTGAATGACACGCGAAGGTTGTCCCGCCGAAGCGCGAAACCGGTAACCAGGCTGCTCCTCTCGTACAGCCGTGAGATGATCGCGGCACCATGTACCACCATACGCTCCGCCGCTTCGCACTGACGCTGATCGCCCTCGCACCGGTCCTCCTCTCCGCTCGGCAGCTCCCTACCGCTCCTCCGGCCACCGCGCCGGACATGATCGATCGGATCTTCGCGAGCCGCGAGTTCGCGCCGCGGGCGTTGCCGGCGCCCGAGTGGTTCGATGGTGGCGCCTCGTACCTGCTGATCGAACCCGAGACCCCTGCGAGCGATCGAATGAACGTCGTGCGGTACGACAGCGCCACCGGCGCCCGGCGCGACGTGTTAATCACCGCGGCACAGCTCACTGCAGCCGGCGCGACGATGCCGATAGACATCGAAGACCTGTCATGGTCACGCGACGCACAGCGTGTGCTCATCTTCACGAACACTCGCCGAGTGTGGCGGACCAACTCGCGTGGCGACTACTGGCTGTTCGATCGCACGAGCGGACGATTGAAGAAGATCGGCGGGGGCGCCCCGGAGGCGTCGTTGATGTACGCGAAGTTCAGCCCCGACGCGACCCGGGTGGCGTATGTGCGCGCGAACGACATCTACGTCGAAGATATTGCGTCCGGTGCGACAACGCGACTGACTCGTGACGGCACGGACCTGATCATCAACGGCGGCTCCGACTGGGTCAACGAAGAGGAGCTCGACCTGCACGACTGTTATGCGTGGAGTCCCGACGGCACGCGCATCGCGTTCTGGCAGTTCGATATGCACGGCGTCGGCAATTTCCCGCTGACGTATTACCTCGGAAAGGAACGGCAGGTTGTGACGGGGATTCCGTACCCCCAGACCGGGCCGTACCCGTTGATCATGAACGTTCCCTATCCACTTGCTGGCACGCCGAACTCGTTGGTGCGGGCTGGCGTCGTGCCGGCGACTGGCGGCCCGGTGACCTGGATGCAGCTGCCTGGCGATCCGCGCGAGCACTACATCGCCCGCCTGCAGTGGGCCGATGCCCGTACGGTGCTCGTCCAACAGTTGAATCGACTGCAGAACACCGAGCGATACCTGCTGGCAGATACCGGCAACGGATCGATCCGGCAAATGTGGACGAATCGTGATGAGGCATTCATCACGATCGGGTTCGGCGGTCTGCCCGAGGCGCGTCCGCTGCGTGGCGGCAGCGAATTTCTTGTCACCTCCGAGAAGGACGGCTGGATGCACTCGTATCGGGTCACTCGCGATGGACACGAAACACTGGTGACCCGCGGCGCGATGGACGCGCTGGCCGACGCCGGCGTCGATGAAAGACGCGGGCTCGTTTATTTCATCGCCTCACCCGCGAATGCAACCCAGCGATATCTCTACAGCGCACCACTCGATGGCAGCAGCGATCCTTCCCGTGTGACACCAGCATCGTTCGCCGGGTCAAACACCTACACCGTCTCTCCGGACGGGCGGTTTGCCTTCCACCGCTTTTCGAGCTTCGACAATCCTGGCCTGCGCGAGCTGGTGAGCCTGCCCGAGCACAAAGTCATTGCCGTGGTTGACGACAATGCGGATTTGAAGAAGAAACTCACGCCGATCCTGCAGCCGCCTGTCGAGTTCTTCAAAGCCGACGCCGGTGATGGCGTGACGGTCGATGGATATCTCCTCAAGCCTCGAAACTTCGATGCATCGAAACGCTATCCCGTGCTGGTCTACATCTACGGCGAACCCGCATCACAGACGGTCGAGGATCGCTGGGGTGGTCCGACCGCGCTCTTTCACCGTCACCTCGCGGATCTCGGGTATCTCGTCGTCAGCTTCGATAATGCCGGGACGCCGGCGCCGCGCGGCCGGGCCTGGCGGAAGGCCGTCTACGGCGCTGTTGGCGTGCTGTCGTCAAAACAGCAAGCGGCCGCACTGCGATCGCTCGGCGCGAATCGCCGATATGTCGATCTGGATCGCGTCGCCGTGTGGGGATGGAGCGGAGGCGGCACGAACACGCTGAACCTGATGTTCCGGTCGCCGGACCTGTACAAAGTCGGCATGGCGGTCGCGCCCGTTCCCGATCAGCGCCTCTACGACACGATTTACCAGGAACGGTACATGGGCGTTCCCGCGACCAACGCAGACGGGTATAAGCAAGGGTCCGCGATCAGCTTCGCCGAGGGATTACAGGGGCACCTGCTGATCGTGCACGGATCAGGGGACGACAACGTGCACTACCAGGGGTCCGAGCTGCTGGTCAATCGACTGATTGAGCTTGGCAAACAGTTCGACTTCATGACGTATCCCGATCGCACGCACGGGATTTCGGAGGGCGCGGGCACAACCCCGCACCTCTATCACCTGCTGGAACGGTATCTGACAACTCACCTTCGTCCGGGACCGCGCGACGCAACCTCGAGCGTCGCCCAACGTTAGGCCGGTGCATCGTCACGCATTCCGCGTTCGGGTCAATGAGGGTCCTTTGACGAGTCTCTAGTCCGAGCGTATGCTCGAAGGAGCCGAATTCGCGCCTCTTCGCGCGAAGCGGGGGAACCAGTGGGTGGGCCAACGGCTCACCAGGGGCAAATCCGGTTCGCGCCGGAGGAGGACCTTCCACCTCCAGCCCGTCAGCTAACCTCGCAGGCGCTTTGGAGGCTCGTGCACCCAATCCCGTCGGTTTCGCGGATCGCCGTCGGCTCAGCGCATGAAGAGGCGAATCATGCGTCCAGCCTGGCCCTCCTGACCCTCAGCGCGATCGGCGTCGTATACGGCGACATCGGCACGAGCCCGTTGTACGCGCTGCGCGAATGCTTTCACGGAATCCACGGCGTCGCCGCAACGCACGAGAACGTGCTTGGCGTCCTGTCTCTGATCTTCTGGTCGCTCACCCTGATCATCTCGATCAAATACATCCTGTTCGTGATGCGCGCCGACAACAACGGCGAAGGGGGCATTCTCGCGCTCCTGGCCCTCGTGGCCCAGTCGCCGGGTGCCCAGCGAAGGAGCCGCGCCAGCCTCGTGGCGCTCGGTCTGTTTGGTGCCGCGCTGCTCTATGGTGACGGCATGATCACCCCCGCGATCTCGGTGCTTGGCGCGGTGGAAGGTCTCGATGTGGCGACGCATATTTTCGAGCCGTACATCGTGCCGATCACGCTGGTGATTCTCGTCGGCCTCTTCATGATCCAGTCACGCGGTACTGCACGCGTCGGGCTCCTGTTCGGGCCGGTGATGGTTGTCTGGTTCATTACCATCGCGGTTCTTGGCGTGTCATGGGTGGCGCAGGAACCGCGCGTCCTCGCCGCGTTCAATCCTTTGCACGGTCTCAGTTTTTTTCAGCGCAACGGCTGGCATGGCTTCGTCGTGCTCGGTTCAGTGTTCCTGGTGGTCACGGGAGGCGAAGCGCTCTACGCCGACATGGGCCACTTCGGCCGGAAGCCGATCCGCCTCGCGTGGTTCACGATCGTCTTGCCGGCGCTGTTTCTGAATTACCTCGGGCAAGGGGCGATGATTCTGACGCACCCGGACCGGGCCTCGTCGCCGTTTTATCTGATGGCCCCCCGCTGGGCGCTTTATCCCCTCGTCGCGCTGGCGATGATGGCGGCGATCATCGCCTCGCAGGCATTGATCTCCGGCGCCTTCTCGCTGACTCGCCAGGCCATTCAGCTTGGCTACTCTCCACGCCTCGACATCCAATACACGTCGTCGCAGCATCAAGGACAGATCTATATCCCGCAGGTGAACTGGGGTCTCATGCTCGCCACGATTGGCCTGGTGCTTGGGTTCGGCAGTTCGAGCGCGCTTGCCGCCGCGTATGGCATGGCGGTCACGTTGACAATGTTGATCACGACGATGCTGGCGTATCTGGTGGCGCGGAGCGCGTGGGGCGTACGGCGCATGGTGGCCGGATCGCTTGCGGCATTTTTCTTCCTCATCGAGTTCGGCTTCTTCGGGGCGAACCTGACCAAGATTGCGCACGGCGGGTGGTTTCCGCTTGTCATCGGGGCGATCGTCTACACCATTTTGTCGACCTGGAAACGCGGCCGTGCGCTGCTGGCGGCGAGAATGCGCGAACGGCTCTACCCATTCGATCGATTCTTGAGCGACATCGAAGCCTATCCGCCACAGCGCGTCAGCGGCACCGCGATTTTCATGACCAGCAACCTGCAGGGCACGCCCCCCACGCTGCTGCACAACCTGCAGCACAACAAGGTCCTGCACGAGCGCGTCATCCTGTTGACGGTTGTTACGAGCGATATTCCGCATGTAACGGCGAAGGATCGTTCCGAGGTCGAAGCCCTCGGGCACGGGTTCTATCGTCTGACGTTGCGCTACGGGTTCATGGAAGAACCGGACGTGCCGGCGGCGCTATCGGAAGCCTCGCGGCGTGGATTCATGATCGACCTGAACGAGACCACGTTCTTCCTCGGCGTTGAAACGCTGCTGGCGACGCGTCGCCCTGGGCTGCCGCTCTGGCGCGAGCGGTTGTTCGTTCTCATTGCGCGCAACGCCGTCCGCGCCAACGCATTCTTCAAGATTCCACCGGAACGAGTCGTCGAGTTGGGGATGCAGGTCGAGCTGTGAACCTAATCCCGAACCCCGAATCCCGAATCCCTTAATCACTGATCACTAATCGCTCAATCGGAATCGGCCGATCCTTGTATCGGGGTGGTGATTCAGGATTAGAGTGATTCAGGATGAGTGATTCGCGATTAGTGATGAGTGATTCGTGATTAGTGATTCAAGCGAGCGATTCAGCGGCTGGTTGGCCGCGCTGGAGCAGCGTCATCTCGCCAACCTGCGACCGTCCGAGGTCTCTCGCGCGCTGCGGTCGCTGTCGTCGTATTACGTCGAACGCCGGACCAGGCTCGCCCAGGGCGCGGCGCTGAATACGGCCGGAAAGCGCGCCGCGTTTGCCCTCTTCTACGGGCCTCTGCACTTTCTCGTGACGCGAGAGATCATCACGGCAATCGAACGCGCGCGTTACGTCGCGCAGATCCTGGATCTCGGCTGTGGCAGCGGCGCAGCCGGAGCGGCGTGGGCGCTGACGAGCGGGCGCTGCACGATCAACGGCATCGACAAACACCCGTGGACGATTGACGAGGCGAATTGGACCTACCGTCAACTCGGCATCACCGGATACGCCGGGCAGGGGGACATCGCGCGTGCCCCGATTCGAGGTCGCAAGGGTCACGGCATTCTCGCCGCCTATTCAATCAACGAGCTGGACGACGAGATCCGGTCGAGTCTTCTGGAGCGGCTGGCGGGTGCAAAGGAAAACGGCTCGCACATCCTCGTCATCGAACCCATCGCCAAGCGCGCGCTGACCTGGTGGCCAGAGTGGACCGACCGGTTTGTTGCCGCGGGAGGGAGAGCGGACGAGTGGCGATTCCGCCTGGAGCTGCCGGAACGCCAGCGAGCTCTGGGGCGTGCGGCGGGTCTCGATCCGCGTGAACTGACCGCACGATCTCTGTGGATGTAGCGCATGGACCACCAACCCATCTCGCAAATGGCCTTGGCTACCGATGGCGCGAGTGAGCATCGCGAGCGAGCCAGCGGCGCGGAGCGAGCGGCGAAGCGGCGAGCGAGCGACGCTGTAGGGGAGTTCGAGGGGCGAAGCCCTTCGAATAAGACTAGAATCGCGAGGAATGGTACCGGTCGACACGATCCCGCCGAGGCGCGGCTTCACCCTCACCCAGCAAATATTCACCGGCCTCGTCCTCGGGATCGCGATCGGCTTCATCGTGAGCCGCACGAATCCAGGCGTCGCGGTGTATTTCAAGCCGTTCAGCGATCTGTTCCTGCGGCTGATCAAGATGATCATCGCGCCGCTGATTTTTGCGACGCTCGTGGCCGGCATTGCCGGTGCCGGGCATGCGAAGACGGTGGGGCGCCTCGGTCTCCGATCGCTGATCTACTTTGAAATCGTGACCACGTTAGCGCTCGTCGTCGGGCTGCTGACGGTCAACATTCTGCGACCGGGCGTCGGCTTGGCATTGCCGGCAGCGGCGAACGCCCCTATTACGACCCAGCCGCAGAGCTGGGATCAGATATTTCTCCACACCGTCCCGACCTCGATGATCCAGGCCATGGCGGAAGGCGACGTGCTGCAGGTGGTCGTGTGGAGCATCATTTTCGCTATCGCGCTGGGAATGGTCGGAGAGCGGGCGCGTCCGATAGTCGTGTTGTGCGAGGCGATGGCGGAAACGATGTTCAAGTTCACGAACATCGTCATGCGATACGCGCCCGTTGGGGTCGCCGCAGCGATGGCCTACACCGTCGGCGCCGGCGGCATTAAGGTGCTGTACGGGCTGGCCTGGCTGGTGGGAAGTCTCTACATTGCACTGATGCTGTTCGCGGTGGCGGTCCTCCTGCCGGTGATGTTCCTGTTCCGGGTGCCGGTTCGAAAATTTCTTCAAGCGGTGCGGGAGCCTGCCGTCATCGCGTTCTCGACCGCCTCCAGTGAGTCCGCGCTGCCGCGGGCAATGGAGGCGATGGAGCGCCTGGGTGTGCCGCGGCCGATCGTGTCCTTCGTGATTCCTCTTGGCTACACTTTCAATCTCGACGGTAGCACCCTGTATCTGGCGTTGGCGGCCATCTTCGTTTCACAAGTCGCGGGGGTGCCTCTGACTATCGGTCAGCAGATTACGATGATGCTGACGTTGATGCTGACCAGCAAGGGTGTCGCTGGCGTCCCGCGCGCGTCGCTCGTGATTCTGGCCGGAACGCTCGCCCGATATAACCTGCCGCTCGAAGGAATCGCGATGATCCTCGGGGTCGACACCCTCATGGACATGGGACGAACGATGATGAACGTGGTCGGCAATTGTCTCGCGTCGGTGGTCGTCGCCAAGTGGGAAGGCGAGTTCGTCGAGGCGACCGATCAGCAGCTGGAACTCGCGGCCGCGCGCGGCGAAATCTGAGTCTCCCATGTCGTACGGCATGACGCGGCGGCAGCGCCGTCGTTTCAAACGGTGGTTTCTCGAGGGCGCCCGCCTACGCCCCGGCCCTCACGCCAACGAACAGGCGCATCAGTCAGCGTGGTGGAAAGTCATGTGCCTGACCGGCGTCGACTATTTCTCGACGCTGGGATACCAGCCAGGTATCGCGTTTTTGGCCGCCGGTCTGATCTCACCGCTGGCGACGCTGGTCCTCGTTCTCCTCACGTTGTTTGGCGCTTTGCCCATGTACTTGCGCGTTGCCGAACTGAGCCCGCATGGGCAGGGCAGCATCGCGATCCTCGAGAAACTGCTGCCGCGATGGCGCGGCAAGGCACTGGTCCTCTGTCTCCTTGGATTCGCGGCAACGGGCTTCATCATCACGATCACAATGTCAGCGGCCGACGCCACGGAGCACATCGTCAAGAACCCGCTGGCGCCGCAATGGTTGAACCATCCGATTCTGCTGACGCTTCTTCTTCTTGGCGCCCTCGGTGCGATCTTTCTGAAAGGCTTTCGCGAAGCCATCTGGCTTGCGGTCCCGATCGTCGCGATCTACCTGGCGTTGAATGTCGGGGTCGTTGCCTGGGGCATTCATTATCTGCTCGGCCGGCCAGAGCTCCTCTCCAACTGGAAAGCCGCTGCGCTCGCCACACACGGCGGCAGCATGACCGATGTCATCGTGGTTGCATTGCTTTTGTTTCCCAAGCTCGCACTTGGGCTGTCGGGATTTGAAACCGGCGTCGCCGTGATGCCACTCGTTGCGGGAGATGCTGACGACGCGGAAGAGCACCCCAGGGGCCGAATTCGTAATACCCATAAGCTCCTGACCACCGCTGCCGCGACGATGAGCGTCCTGCTGGTCACAAGCAGCGTGGTCACCACCTTGCTCGTTCCGGCTGCCGAATTCCAGCCTGGCGGATCTGCGTACGGACGTGCCCTGGCCTATATCGCGCACGAGCATCTCGGTGCGGTGTTCGGCACGCTCTACGACTTCAGCACGGTCAGCATTCTGTGGTTCGCCGGCGCGTCGGCGATGGTCGGGTTGCTCAACCTGGTGCCGCGGTATCTACCCCGCTACGGTATGGCCCCGGAATGGGCGAAAGCGAACCGTCCGCTGGTGCTCATCTTCACATTGATTACTGCGGTCGTGACGATGCTCTTCCACGCCGACGTGAACTCGCAGGGTGGTGCGTATGCAACCGGCGTTCTGGTGCTGATGGGATCGGCGGCTCTCGCGGTGACGCTCGCGCGCCTGCGTGCCGGCCAGATGTTCTACGGTTACCTGTTGCTGACGGTGATCTTCGGCTACACGACCGTGGTCAACATCGTCGAGCGTCCGGAAGGGATAAAGATCGCCTCGATCTTCATCGTCGCCATCATTGTGATGTCGATGACGTCGCGCGTGCTGCGGTCAACCGAGCTGCGGGTCCATGGCGTCGACCCGGACCCGGCGGCGCGGCAGTTCATTCACGCTGCCGCTGATACACCGGTACGAATCATTGCCAATCGACCGGATGCCGGCGACGTGGAAGAGTACGCGCACAAACTGCGGGAAGCACGAGAGTCGCACCATCTGCCACCGGACGAGCGCGTGCTGTTCGTCGAGGTTCGGCCGGGAGACGCGTCGCAATTTTCCGACACGCTGAAGGTCACCGGCGTCGACGTCGGCGGCCATCGAGTGCTTCGATGCGTCAGTCCCGCGATTCCGAACGCCATTGCCGCCCTGCTGCTGTATTGCCGCGACGAAACGGGTAAGATCCCGCACGCGTACTTTGGGTGGACGGAGGGAAATCCGATTGCCTACCTGCTGAAGTTCCTCGCCTTCGGCGAGGGAGATACGGCGCCAGTCACCCGCGAAGTTCTTCGCCAGGCCGAACCGAATCCGATGCGACGGCCGAGAATCCACGTCGGCTAGGCGACGCTACGACACCATCAACGAGACGGCGCATTCATCGACCCCATGGCCTTTGACCGCCGTCACCTCGAGCTGCAGACGATCGTAGCGGACGGTGTCGCCGACGTCGGGCGGGCGGCCGAGCAGCGTCAGCACAAGTCCGCTCACGCTGTCGACATCTTCGTGTTCCAGATCGATATCAAATTGCTGGCCGAGCTCGTCAAGACGCATCGTCCCCGGAACGCGTAGGCGTCCAAGCGCGTCACGATAGACCTGCGGCGCGCCGCTCGGACCTTCCTCAATTTCGCCCACGACCTCTTCGAATAAATCCTGCAGCGTCACGACTCCGGATGTCCCGCCATGTTCATCGAGCACGATCACCATCTGCGATCGCTCCTGCCGCATTGTGGCCAGCACGGCATCCAGAGCCGCCGTTTCAGGCACCAGCGGCAACGGCCGCGCGTCGGCTCGTCCGATCGGTTCATTGCGAAGCAGCACTCGAAGCAGATCTTTGATGTGAACCATCCCGATGATGTGGTCGAGGTCCCGCTCGTAGATCGGATAGCGGGTGTGTGGCGTGCTACCGAGGATCTCTCGAACCAGTTCCGGCCTGGTCCCCAGCGGAATGCCGACGACGCGCACGCGCGGGACCATGGCTTCTCCCGCAGTGAGGTCTCCAAACTCGAACAACTCCTGCAGCATCTTGCCCGAATCCGCCCGAATGGCACCCAGATCCTCACTCTCCTGGACGATTAACTGCAGTTCCTCGGCGGTGTAGTACTGGTCAGCATTTTGAGCCTGCCGATTCACCCCAATGATCTTCAGCACCTGATTTCCAAGTACGTTCAGCACGATCACGAATGGAAACAGCGCATTACGAATCCACAACATCGGCGGCGTAATCCACAGCGCCAGCTGCTCGGCGTATTGCAGCGCCACCGACTTCGGGACCATCTCGCCAATGACGATATGGAAGTAGGTGAGAATTCCGACCGCGACGCCGCTCGCGACGCCATGCGACGCGAGCCACTGCGGCAGACCGTGTCCGCCGAGCCGTCCATACACCCAGTCGGCGAGTACGTGCTCCCCATACATGCCCAGTCCGAGACTGGCGACCGTGATGCCCAGTTGCGCCGTGGCAATGTAGCGATCCTGCTGTTTTGGATCGTCCAGCACTCGTTGAACGAGTCGCGCCAGGCGATGACCATCCTGTGCCTTTCGATCGATCGCTGCCCGCGGGGCGCCGACAATCGCGAATTCAGCGGCGACGAACACGCCATTGAGTATCACCAGGACTGCGATGATGAGGACGGCGGTGATCATGAATCGGCGCTCGTGTCCTGGGTCGGACGATTGCCGATGATGACCGTTGCCACCGCGCCGTTTTCGACTGCCTCGATCTCAATGTGGAGGGCATCGAGATCGATCTCGTCGCCGGGTTCCGGAACATGATCGAAGGCCGCCATCACTCGATCGGCGACCGTCCCGTCGAGCGTGCGCCATTGCGGTCCAACCAGTGCCGCGGCCTGGTCCAGCCGCATCGACCCGGGCAGGCGAAGGCGGCCGTCGGACAGCCGGATGGGCCGCGCCGGCATCGACTTGAACTCGTCGGCGACGCCTCCGAGTAGTTCGGCGACGACATCCTCGAGTGTGATCAATCCGACGATGGAGCCATTGGCGTCGATCACCAGGGCCTGGTGGCTCCGGCGCTCGCGAAGGAACGTCAGCAGCCGATCGGCAGGCATCGTCTCCGGCACACGCACGATCGGTCTCATTAACGACGCGACCGAAAGCCTGCCGGCCTGCACATATCGCATGACGACATCCTTGGTGTGCAGGATGCCGATGATGTTGTCGTCGGATCCGCGGTAGACCGGCAGCCGGCTGTACGGACTCGCGGCCACGACACGTAGAACTTCTTCAAAGGGAAGCGCCGCATCGATCGCGGCAAGCCGCGCACGTGGAACCATTAGTTGCCGCGCGGTCCGTAAGCCCAGGCGCAGTGCGCGATGCAGGCGTACTTGCTCTTGCGGCTCGAGCAATCCTCCATCGCGACTCTCGGCGATCAGCAGCGCGATTTCCTCCGGTGAGTGCACGTGCCGGTGACCTGTCGATGGAATGCGAAGCGCCCGCAGCATCAGCACCCCGCTTCCATTGAGCAGGGCGATGGACCACGAGAACACGCGTATCGACCATTGCATCGGAAGCACCGTGAAGCGCGCCGTCCGGGTCGGGTTCTGCAACGCGAGAGACTTCGGGACCAGTTCCCCAAGGATGACCGCGAGTGTGGTCAGAAAAATGAGGACGATTGCCGCCGACGCGGACTCTACAGTCGAAGGTTGAAGGTTTTCGAAGCGTGACAGCAGCGGCATCAGCCGCGGCGCCAGCGTCGCCTGACCGTACGCGCCGAGCAAAAGGCTGGAGAGCGTGATCCCGACCTGCGATGCGGCTATGTATCGATCGAGCGCGCGCGGGTTTTCAAGGACCGGCAGCAATCGAAGCGCGAGACCGTCGCCGTCCTCTGCCAACCGGCGAAGACGGCTGCGGCGCGCGCTGACGGCTGCGAACTCTGCCGCTACGTACAAGCCGGTCAGGAGAATGAGCAGGCCAATGACCGCCCACGCGAGCAGCATGCATGCGAATCGTACTGCAAAAGCCCCCCGACCCCAGCGTGGCAGTCACTTTGGCGCTTTTGCCGCTACTCCGCGCGCAGCGCAATCAGCGGATCGACGCGAGTGGCACGGCGTCCCGGCAGGTAGGCGGCAATTGATGCCACGCACACCAGAGCGGCCGCGACGGCCACGAAGGTGGCCGAATCGTATGGGGTCACGTTGAACAGCAGTTTCGTCATCAGACGCGTCAGCGCAAGTGCCCCCGCCGTACCGGATGCGATGCCGATTGCCGTCGGGATCATGGCGTTTCCGACAATCATTCGCAGGACCTCACGGCGTTGCGCGCCAAGCGCCATGCGAATGCCGATTTCCTGCGTCCTTTGTGTCACCGAGTAGTTGATCACACCGTAAATCCCCACCGCCGCCAGTACGAGTGCCACAACTGAAAACACGATGAGCAGTACCATCGTGAACCGACGCTGGGCGGTTGAGACCGAGATCACCTCCGACATCGCCCGGATTTCTGAAACCGGCACGTTCGTATCGATTTCATGCACCGCTGCCACCACCGAGGGAACGACCCGGACTCCCGTTCGCGCCGTTCTGACCGCAATGCTCATGAATGGGTAGGCGAAGCGTGCCGGCGGCAGATAACTCGCGGCGAGCGACTCGGTTTCGAGAGCCACCGATCGCACGTCGCCGACGACGCCGACGATTTCATCGGGACCCTTGTTGTTCCAATTCAGCACGATGCGCCTGCCGATCGGATCCTTCGTGCCAAAATACTTCTCGACCAGCGACTGGCTGACGATCACGCGTCGTGTATTCGACGCGGTATCCCGGCCGTCGAAGAATCGTCCACGCACGAGCGGAATGCCCATCGCCTTGAAGTAGTCGTGAGTGACCACTTTCACTTCGCTGACCGGCTCTTCGCCGAGTCGCGGCGGCTCCTCTCCTTCGATCGTGAAACTGGTGGCGGCTCCCAATCCGTTCAGTGGAAGAAAGCTGATGCCGCCAGTCGCCCGAACGCCGGGCAGTGAGTCGATGCGCCGGAACAATCGATCGAAGAACTCAATCGTCTGGCCTTCGCCCGCATAGGTCGCGGAGGGAAGCGTCACTTTCATCGTGACCGTCTGCGAGGGATCGAACCCTGGATCGACGTTCATCAGCCTGACAAAACTGCGCACCAGCAATCCGGCTCCGACCAGCAGCACGAGCGCCAGGGCGACTTCGATGACCACCAGAGCCTGCCGAGCGCCTCGCCCTCGAGCCTGCGTCCCGGTGCGCCCCCCGTCGCGCAATGCCTCCGTCAGCGTCGTTCCCGCTGCCATGAACGCGGGGATCACGCCGAACAAGAGAGCGCTTACCAGTGCTGCGCCAGCCGCGTAGAGGAACACCGACCCATCAATGCCGACCAGCTCGAGCCGTGGGACTGCCACATTGGCCGCCACCACGTCGCGCGCGAAACTCAGTCCCCACCAGGCGAGTGCAACACCTACGGCACCGCCGATTGCCGACAAGAGGAGGCTTTCCGACAGCATTTGCCACACCAGGCGGCGGCGATCGGCACCAAGCGCCGCTCGAATGGCCAGTTCACGATGGCGTGTTGTCGCGCGCGCCAGGAGCAGATTAGCCACGTTGGCACATGCGATGAGCAGCACGAACGCGACCGCACCGAGAAGGACAAGCAGCGCGGGCCGCACGTCCCCAGTGAGCTGCTCCTTCAACGGGACGACCCGAGCTGTCCATCCCGTATCGGCATTCGGAAACATCGCAGTCAGTTGCCCGGCGACACGCGTCATATCGTCCTGCGCCTGAGCGAAGCTCACGCCATCCTTCACGCGTGCGATGACCATCGTCCAGCGGCCGCCCGGTGTTCTGGCCTGCGCGGAAAACCCCGCAGGAACCCAGACGTCCACGTTCTTGTCGAGAATCGAAAAACCTGGCGGCAACACGCCAACGACGGTGAACAGCGTGCCGTCGAGATGGATACTGCGGTTGACGACGTTGGGGTCGGCAGCGAACCGGCGTCGCCAAAACCTGTCGCTGAGGAGCACGACCCGATTCGCCTGAGGGCGATCCTCGTCAGCGGTAAACACGCGGCCGACGGCCGCGTTCACGCCGAGCATGGGAAACAGCGTGGCGTTGACGATCTGCTGCATCACCTCTTCGGGCTCTCCGTCGCCGGTGTATGCCGCGCGAAAGGTCAGGCTGACCGACGCCATCTCGGCGAACACCGAATTCATGTCACGCCAGTGCAGGTAGTTCCCCGGGGACACGACATTGTTCGGCCGGTCCCGCGGCACGTTGTGCTCCCAGACAATGGCCAGCCGCTCCGGACTGTTGTAGGGCAGTCGTTGGATCAGGATCGTGTTCACCACGGCAAAGATGGCGGTGTTTGCGCCGATGCCAATCGCCAGCGCGCTGATAGCGGCAATGGCAAAGACCGGAGATGCTAGAAGAACACGCCAGCCGTATCGGAAATCCTGAATCGCCGTCGACAACATGTCTCACTCACTCCGCAACGTGAGGATGGGATCGACTGAGGCGGCGCGGTGGGCGGGCGCCGCTGTGGCGGCCAGCGCGACAATCGCGAGGACACTTGCGACGACACCGAACGTAGCAGGGTCGGTCGGCGTGATTCCAAACAGCTGCGTGCTGAGCAGCCGCGTAAAGGCGATCGCGGTGATCAAGCCCGCGGTCACGCCCACGATGGCAAGGGCGAGGCCCTGTCGTACGACAAGCGCGACGAGATCGAGCCGCTGCGCCCCGAGTGCCATGCGAATGCCGATTTCGCGCCGCCGTTGCGTGACGCCATAACTGAGGACGCCGTGGACGCCGATGGCCGCCAGCAGGAGGGCGACAGCGGCAAACAGCGCAAGCAGCAGCATCGTAAACCGGCGCTGCCCGATCGAGCGCGACATGGTGACGTCGAGCGGTTCGATCGCGAATACCGCGAGCCCGGAATCGATCTCGTGGATCGCGCCGGTCACGGCTATTGCGAGCGCGGCGGGATCGCCCGACGTCCGCACCAAAAGCACGCCGGCCCCGTTCGCCGACGGCGTTTGCGCAAGCGGCGTATATGCCGCAATCGGCGACGCCTCGGCTATGCCATGAAATTTTTCATCGCCGACCACGCCCACGATCGTCCGAGCGGTGCCCCAGAAGCGAATTTGTGCGCCGACCGGATCGCGTCCGTCAAAAAACCGTGCGGCAGCAGCGGTGTTGATCAGTGCAACGGGCGCACTGGTCGTCGTGTCGCTGTCCCGAAGCAGCCGGCCGCTCACCAAATGCAAGTGGACGGTATCGAAGTATCCAGGGGTAACTCGGCGAATCGATAATTCTGGCCAGGTCTTCGATTCAGCCTCACGCCCAACGACGGAGAACGAGTTGGTGAACCCTGGATCGAGCGGGTGATTGCCGGCGACTGCAACCGAACGGACGCCCGGAAGAACAGCTGCACGCGCGAGAAGCGCGCGCGTGAATTCATGCTGTGCCGTGAAATCGGGCCACTGTCTGAAATCAGCCGGGTATCGCGATGGGGGAAGCTGATACTCGGCTTTCAACACGCCCTCGGTTTCAAAACCGGGACTGACCCGCTGCAGGGTCCAAAAGCTTCGAATCAACAGCGCGGCACTGCAAACGAGGAGCACCGCGAGCGCGAGCTCTGCGACAACGAGCACACTCCGAATTCGACCGTGCGCTGCGCCGCGCGATCCGCGTCCGGCGTCCTGCGCCAGCGAGGCCCGCACATCGACCCCGCGAGCCTGCAACGTCGGAACAAGGGCAAACAACAGCCCGACCGCCAGCGATATGGCGAGCGTCACGAGAAGCACGCGCACGTTCACTCCCGCCAGGGCGAGGCGTGGAACATCCGCAGGTGCGATCGCCACCAGGACGCGAACGCCGGCAAACGCGAACGCAATGCCGACGGCAGCGCCAGCGATCGCGAGCAGCAGCGTTTCCGCAAGCGCCTGCCGTAGAAGGCGTCCCCGCGACGCGCCGAGCGCGCGTCGGACAGCGGCGTCCCGCGCGTGTGCAGTCCCTCGTGCGAGCAGCAGGTTTGCCACATTGACGCAGGCGACGGCGAGCACGAGCGCAACCGCGGTCAGCAGGATGAAGAGAGCTGGACGGACCGGACCGAAGATGACGCCATCGAGACGCTCGACATGCGCCCCGCGCGCGGCATTCTCCGGGTATGCGTGTTCCAGATCGGAGGCGATGCCGGCCATCTCGCTCTGTGCGGCGGCTGGCGAGGCACCAGGCGCCAGCCGCCCGAGGACAAACAAGGGGTGAGTTGAACGCGGCAATTCCTTCGGGTCCCCTTGCATCGGCATCCAGACCTCGATGTTCGTTCTGACGCCGCGATCGGCAAAGCCGCGAGCATACGCCGCCGCGGAGAGGATCTGCAGCACACCGAAGTCGGCACCGTCGGCCATGACACCAACGATCGCGTAAGAGCGATCGTCGAGCCGAAGCGACGATCCGACCGCTGCATCGCGCCGCTGGAATGCACGTTCCCAGAGACTTTCACTGATGAGGACGACGGAAGGACCTCCGGGTCTGTCTTCGTCGGGTGTGAAGGTGCGGCCAATGATTGGGTGAAGGCCGAGCATCGGCAGCGCATCCGCGGTCACATCGAGCACGGGCAAACGCAGGGGATCGCCGCGGTCGGGTGTCACGTTGACCTCTCCCGTCGTCAACGCAGCCACCATGTCGAACGTGCGCGTGCGCGCCTTGAAATCGAGATAATCCGGCAGCGAGGCAGGTTCTCGGATCGTGCCTGTGTTCCGGTCCGTCTCCCACACGACGGCGAGCCGATCGAGATTTGTGAATGGTGTCGGGCGGAGCAGAACGGCATCGACCACGCTGAAGATCGCGGTGTTTGCGCCAATCCCGAGCGCGAGCGTGACGATCAGAATCGCGGTGAGCGCCGGTGTCTGCCGAAAGGAGCGGACGGCATACCGAAAGTCGGTCCACATGTGCGGTGCCTCACTTGCCAATTGCTCCGATGGCCCACGCCGCCTGCTTTCTGACTCCCGCGTCGCTGTCCTTCAGCGATGGCAACAGTCCA
>Ga0222622_10000334_pt1 | contig 16971 bp, 10 predicted proteins | sample PLM2_5_b1metaG_FD_177335 | JGI IMG/M metagenome (GOLD analysis project Ga0222622, IMG submission 177335) | Groundwater sediment microbial communities from an aquifer in East River, Colorado, USA - PLM2_5_b1 | ecosystem: Environmental > Terrestrial > Soil > Riparian zone | place: USA: East... | reverse complement strand
TACAGCAAGCGATGAGAAGGTGCAGCTTTGGGACGCTTCCGGTCATGATGCGGGTACTTTCGCAGGTCGTTACTTCGCTGTCTTCAGCCGTGATGGAAAGTCCCTCGCCAGTCCCGGTGAGAACGGGACAGCCACGGTCTGGGAGATTAGCTCGGGTAAACAGTTAACCCTGCCGGGGCAAAATAAGATCAATCTGGACGGGGTCGCTTTTAGCCCCGACGGAACGCGCCTTGCAACTGCTGGCTCGGATAACAGATTACGAGTTTGGGACACTAGTTCGGCGCGAACCTTACTCAACATTGTTTCCGGCCAAGATGGCACAATCGGCGTGCTTGTGTACAGCGCGGATGGGAAAAGGTTTGCTACCGGCAGCGCACACGGAGTGGCAAGGGTATTTGATGCAACGTCTGGTTCCGCGATACGCCAGCTGCCCGGAAATGCCGGAATTGACTCCGCCGCACTTAGCCCTGACGGAACTCGCTTGATCATCGGCTACAGGTCAAAGGATCCTGAAACGGCAAAGGTGTGGGAACTGTCCTCCGATCAGTCACCGCGCGCGCTTGTCCGTGACGACCCGGTGTCTGGTCTCGCATTCAGCCCCGATGGAAAACGCGCGGTTACCTCGGGCTTCGTCGCCCCCGGCCACGCGGCCGTGCCCGGCAAAGTGTGGGATGTTACTTCGAGCATTGGGCCATTTAAAGAGTTGTTCTCTCTTTCCCAGAGCACCTATCATGGGTTGATCGCCTACAGTCCCGACGGAAAGCAAATCGCCACCTGCAGGCGGATATGGGATGCTGCTACAGGGACTCCGTTGTTTGCCATTCCCGAAGCCGAGGGCCGCTCTTGGCGATTCGCATTCAGCCGAGACGCCAAGCGCTTCGCAATTGTTATGGATCAGGCCGTCGGAGTCTGGGATCTCGCCTCCCAAAAAGTTCCGTTTACGCTCGACAAGCCGCTAACGATTGACAATGGCACCGCCATCAGGAGCCTCACCTTCACTTCGGATGGAAAATTTCTAGCTACGATCAGCGATGATTGGACTATGCGTCTCCATCCGCTGGGAATTGAAGATTTGATGACTCTCGCGCGGCAGCGTGTTCCACGAGAGCTTTCGGCGGATGAACGTCGGAATTACCTGCATACCAAGTAGGCGCGCAATGTTGGCCTCGTTTTGCCGAGAGTGAAGCGGCAGCAATCAACCCTGGGTAGGTCGCGGCCTTGCGATTCAGCTTTACCAGAACTGCCCGTGTGCTCGAATCGCTTGCTCGAATCAGGTGTGTTGATGGGCTTGGAGTTCGCCGGGGAACTTGGCGCCGGAGCGATTCCATTTTTCCAGCCAATCGGGCGTGAGGAGCTCGTGCCGGCAGGAGGAAGATGCGCGACAGGCCTCAGGCGTGAGGTGATGGCGGTCTTCAGCTTTTCTCCCGCGTTACGTCCCCGAGCAACGTAGAAGCCGGCGAATGGAGCGTCGCGGACCGCGGAAGCCGGACGATTTCTTCGTTCTCGCAGGTCACAGTTTCCTAATGGCTCGAGAACAGGATCAAGGAGGGAATAGTCGAAAGACTGCGAGCCGCGATGCATGTCGATCCCGCGAATGCTCGCGTAACCGCGCATCTTGGCCGACGCCTTGCCGATCAAGCGCTGAAACAAGACAGCGACTCCGACGAAGCCCGACGCGATCGAGGAGAAGCTGACTTTCTAACAAGCCGCGCGCTAAAGCTCGCTCCCGATAACGACGAAATTAAGAAGTTGCGCGACGAAGTAGTCAAATTACTGGAACTGAAGACGAATTGACCAGAAACTGATCGTCTTCCTTTGCATAGTGAGTCGGCGCTCAAAGCGGAACTGGATCTTACACGTCAAGATGGGAAACAGACATAGAAGGAATTAGTTCGTCACTGTAATCAAAACCCGTGAATTACCGCGCCCTCTGTTCGAGCGCTCGCGCGGCGATGTCGAGGCTGGCAGAAAATCTGTGCGAATCGGTTATCAATTGCGTTTTCTTTTTTGCACGGTGATTTCTCGGTGGTGGGCTACTTTGAAAGTAACCCATCACCGATTTCTCGCTTGACCTGACATTATACTATGTTCAAAATCAAAATGACTCCCGAGATCGAGGGAAGGTGCTTGGCCATTGTTCAAGGAGGCAACGATGGGTAGCAAAGTTTTAGAGAATTCTGTCAATAATCTCTGGCACACGCGGCAGGTCTAACTCGCCGCCCGCCACTGACCACGTCGGGAGCCTTAGAAAGTAAAAACTGACAACACCATGAAAATGCACCCACACCCTGGCGATCACAAAAAAGAAGCCCCGCGTCATAACATGCTGGTTGTTGGAGAAAAGAGTATTTTTCTCTCGCATCTTCCGATGTTTATGCCTCCACACAATTTCCAGGTTATTCTGGAGGCAACGTTCACGAAAAAAGGAAGCCCTGTGGACGAAATCTATTTCAAGGACCGGCATAGCCATCAGGGGACGAAGATGTACACCTTGGAGCCAGAGGTTTTCAAACTGGCGAGCTTGTTTACATCCGGCGCTCATCAATCGCCCCGGCGCTCATTTAAAGGCACGGTTTTTCGCGGTCATTTGGAACGCGGCGGCCAAGCGATTGCAGCTCTCACCAACATTGATATTAACGTAAAGAAGGTCGTTTATGCCGCAAAGCTTGGTCCCGGTTTAGAGAAGCCCGAGAAGCTCACCTATCATCTACTTGGAAATGACAAGGAATTCTTCCTGGCGCATGTGATTGGCGCTCCTCCAGATTTCGATCAAATCCTTTCAGTCGCGATCGAGGACCCGCCCGCTGCTGAAGATCTTGATCGGGGCGTGCGTGTTGTCTTTCTAGATCGAGTGAATTCTGCACTCGACAGGATCAAGGAGAAGGAGAGCGTCCAAGGACAAGGTCACGCTGCTGGAGCGCATCAATTCTTGGCTTTACAGATCAAAGCGGGCGTCGAGTTTTATTTTGAAGAAGGGGAGCTTTCGTCACCCCCGACGTTTGACCCCACGGCGGAAGAAAAGAAAGCCGGATTCGGAGACTAACAATTCAATCGCTCTCATATTCCCTTCCACAAATTGCAATTTCTATCCATCAGTTGGGAAGCAATTGGCAGTCTTTACACGCTGGCGCTGCGAAGGCGGAGAAACCGAAGGGACGTCCGAAAAACGGCGAGAATTGGGGACGAGTCAGGCATCACTTCGATCTTCCATCACCCGTTGGAGAGTAACTCACTGGGTAAATGGTTTTCCCGTGAGCGGATCTTCCGGTACGTGCTGGCATAAGATGACACATTAAGTATGCCAGCAGCGTCCCGCGACCAACAGGTCCCGCGATCAGAGGAAGTCTTCATCTCGTATTCACGCAAGGACAAGGAGTTCGTGCGCCGGCTAGACGAGGAACTGAAGCGTCGTGATCGGGAAGCCTGGGTGGATTGGGAAGGGATTCCGCCCGGAGACACATGGGAGAAAACGATCTACGGGGCGATCGAGGCTACCCATACGTTCATCTTCGTACTCACACCCGATTCGATCGCATCTGAGGTCTGCGGCAGGGAAATCGCGCACGCAGCGGCGAATAACAAACGCCTCGTGCCGATCGTCCATCGGGATGTGGCGGCCGACAGGGTGCCGAAATCCCTCGGAGAGTTGAACTGGATATTCTGCCGGGACAGCGACGATTTTGAGGAGGCGACTGACACGCTGATCAGTGCGCTCGATACCGATCTCACCTGGGTGCGCGCGCACACGCGCCTACTCACACGTGCAATCGAGTGGGAAAACAAAGGAAGGAACAACAGCTTCGTCCTGCGCGGCGACGATCTGCACGCCGCCGAGCAATGGCTCACCGAAGCTGGCGCGGATAGAGAGCGCCAGCCCACCGCCCTCCAGACCGAATACATCATTGCCAGCCGCAAAGCCGCAGCGCGACGCCAGCGGATCACCCTCGGCGCGGTGAGCTTTGGCGCCGTGGTCGCCATCGTGCTGGCACTTCTCGCCTGGCAGCAGTGGACAAAGGCAGTCAAAACTCTGAGTCGTTCCTACTTCCAGGAAGCCTGCGGCTTGATCGATGAGGATCGAGCACCAGAGGCTCTGGCTTACTTGGCGCGTGCGCTGGAAGTTGACGCCTCGAACCGGCCGGCGGCGATCCGGCTGCTGACGCTGTTGGTCCAGCGAAATTGGATATTGCCGGTCACTGAACCACTGCCACACGATCAAGCGGTCGTTGCGGTCTCGTTCAATTCCGACGAATCGAAGCTATTGACCGAATCAGGCCGCATTGGCACCTACGGTTATGCTCAGGTCTGGGAGGTCGCGACTGGACGCACCCTCACGGCGCCATTGCACTCTGAGGTCCGGTTTACCCGAGGCAATCTCTCTTCATCCGGGCAGTCGTTGGTTACGTGGAACACCAACCGCTTTACGGCAGAGTCAACTGTATCAGTATGGCGAACAAAAGACGGAGCCAGGATCGGCGAAGTGGCTGGCGGCCAGAGCGCCCGTTTCGTCGCTGATGATGCTCACGTTGCGATAAGCAACAGCGAGGCTTTTGGCGCCTCGGATATCTCGGAGCTAGACGGTCTCCGCATCGTTCGGGGCTACGGGCCCGTTCGGGAACCGGCTGGCACTACAGGCTCAACCCCATTGATAGGCCTGAGCCTTTACAAAATATTACCCGACTTAAAAACTTTGACGCCGGAGAATCCTTCCGGGTTCGCATCGGTTATTTGCTTCAGCCCCTCAGGGCGACACCTTGTAGCCAAATGGGAAACGAGCGGGCTCCAGGTCCGAGACACGCTCGGCACCCCGTCGCCCGTAGAACTGCAAGATAGTCAGCACAGTGCCTCAGCCCAATTCCTTGGAGAAGACAGGGTGGTATCGATCAGCGAGATGGACACCGAAAGGCAATCATCGGAGAACGCCGGAGAGGGAAAAAACATCCTCCGGATCTGGTCAGCGGAGTCCGGGGAACTAATCAGGCCGGCACTTACCCGGGGCGGTGCCATCACGTCGCTGGATTTGAGTGCCGAGAACCATCGCGTTCTCATTGCCAGCAAGCTGGGAAGCGATCCCGATGCGGCGACCGAGATGAGCGTATTTCAACCCGGCGTTTCTGATCCACTGTGGACAAAGAAAGTGTTTGAAGGCTTCCAAGCCGCTTTCCTGGACTCCGCAGGACGCGACGTCATTTCCTTCCACCAGGAAACCACGCAGGTCATATGCTCCCGCGATCGCCTGCAAACTTCCGAGGCGAAAAACTTCAAGGTGAATACTCCCGTTCTCTGCGCGGTTTTTGAGCCGAATTCAAACACCTTGATTATGAGTGTGCGTACCGGCGGGCTGAGGCTTTGGGATATGGCAAACGCTCGTCCGCTTGGAGAAGCTCTGAGGGCGGATGGCGACTTGGTCAACGCTGCCATGGCGCCCTCCCGGCACCTTCTCGCGACCGGTTCACGCAATCACACCGCCAGGCTATGGGATTCCCGCCCTTCCGCGTCCTTGGAATCGCCTCTTTTCAGAAGCGGACTCAGCCCTGTCTCTCCGCCGAAGGTCGAAACCGCGAGCCTTCGATTTGTTGACGGCGAAAACCTGAATCCCAATGAAATTACTGAAAAGGACGGCAAGGTCCTCTGGTCGTTCGAGCGCGAACCAGAATTCAAAAACCGGTTCATAAGCTTCAGCGCGGATGCATCGCTTCTCGTGGCGGTGTCGAATGCGGCGCAGGATCCGTTGTTCACCAACTCCGTAACCGTCTACGAAGCTCGCACGGGCAAGGTCGTGGCAGGCCCCCTCCTTATACGCGAGCAAATGGCTGAATCTGAGTGGGCGGGTTTGAGTCCAGGCAACAAACTTCTGGCCTTGGTTTCGGGCGACATCGTTTACCTGTGGGATCTTACCAGAAAAGGGAGCACCAATTTTTTCCGAGAGTTTCACGTCGGTGCGAAGGCTGTCGAAGTCAGCTTTTCGCCCGATGGCGGCGAATTGTTTGTCCGGACGGAGCCCGGGGAAGTTGCCCAGTGGGATATCGAGAGCGGACAGCGCCTCACCGATTTTCAGCCCGTGTCTGGCAATACGGGTGACTCCTACGACTTGGCATGGAGCAGACTTGAGGCACTTAAAAGCACTCCCCACTGGGTCGTCGATCTGGCGTGTGCTGTATGTGGTTTCGAACTTCGCGAAAATCACCTTATGCCGATTGCGAATCGCGTTCCGACCCTGCGGCGCTTGTCTCAGGAACTGGACAAGGCGCAGGGCGACGATCTTTACACAGTTTTTGGCAAATGGTTCTTCGCAGACCGCGGCAAGCGCCCGATTGCACCAAATCACACGGTACCTACGTCGGACTTCATCGAAAAGAAGCTCGCGGAGAATGACGAAGTTGCGGTGCGCCAAGCCGAAATTGCTGCATCGTTTGACTCCGCCGTATTGGCTAAGGCGAGAGGCAGACGCGGGGAAATTGAAAACGCTTCCCCGACTCAGGCTCCCAAGCGCAGGTGATGAATCCCCCTTGCCGGAGGATCTCTTAAGTATCTTCAGGCGGATGCGCCGCCAGGTGCAGCGAGGAATATCGAGGCCGATCGCCAGACCCTGTTCGCAACCATCCTCGACCCTACCAGTGTGAACCGGAAGTGCTCCGGAGGGATGCAGAGCGCACGGGCGGGATAATCCACAGCACGATGTTTGCGCGACTGCCGCTGGCGGAATTTGTCGCGGCCGATCTCAGCTCGCCAATTCGAAAGAATTGGAGTGAATTATCTTGAGCAAGCCCTCAAACAAGGCAGTGATCCCGACGAAGCGCGACGCGATCGAGGAGAACCAGATTTTCTAACAAGCCGCGCGCTAAAACTCGCTCCCGACAACGACGAAGTTAAGAAGTTGCGCGAGGAAGTGGTCAAATTACTCGGACTGAAGACGAACTGATCTCGCAAGCGCGCCGAATTGCGTAGAAAAGGCCCGCCTTCAGTAACAAGGCGAGTCAGCAAATCCAGGTTGCGAGTCGCAACAAGTTACTGCGACGTGTGCACAACGAGTTGAACCTGGGTCAGGTGTTGGTTCTTCTCGAGAAGGCCTTTTTCGATCTTGGCTGCCAACTTCGGTGTAACCGGGATTTCGAAGTCCTGGCTCGTCGCTTCGATGCCCTGTGCGAACGCATTGGCGACCGTCTTAGGGTAGCCGCGCAACGGCTTTCCGTCCGCCGTCAGGATTTTGACCTCAAGTGTCCCAGCGCCCTTCCCGCCCAGGTTGATTACGAAGCTATACGGTAGGTGCGCGACCTTGCCTTCGATGACCTGCTCTTTGTTCGAGGGAGCATGGGACGGCGGCAATTGCTCAGTTTCATAAGCCGGAGCGGAATACTGTTTCCCGCCCGGCTTTACCCCTTCCAGGCGCTCCCGGAAATGATAGCGGATCACGCCCGCAAGCGAGGGCGTTACGTCGCTCTCTGCTATTGCCGGAAGAGTTGCAAATCCGCATACAGCGACGCAGAAGATCGCCCCCGTCGAGGGCCGAGCGACAAGCGCCCGCAGTAAGCTCAAAATGTTCACAGCCTAACTATGCTGCAGTGGATAGGTCACACCGTTCACTACGGCTGGGACACCGGGAAAAAGCTGATAGCGAATGATGTGCGAGCTGGCGTCAATACCGCCGCTATTGGCAGGATACTTCGCACCCTCACCCGCGGGAACTCCGATCGCCTGGGCGCAAGCCAGGCTGATCTCGCCGAGCTTATTGGACGGACCGCCATCGGCAACCACCGCTTCGACGCTCTTGTTGTTTTTCGTGTTCGTTACGACGGCGCGGCATCCCATCACCACGCCCGCGACTCCCTTGATGATCTTCGGCGGCACCACCACGAAAGGCACAGTGGCGGAATCAACGTATTTGAACGGGGACGAACTCGGCAGCGGCTTTCCGTCTTTACCTGGCAGATGGAGCGAGGTCGCCGAAACGTAAGCCCCCGGACACGGATCATTCGGTCCTTGGACAATGGGCCTCCCGTCGTCCTCCCCAGTATCCGTCACGACGCCATACCAGTTGCCCGGACCGCCAGCATTTGCCAGGACATCAAGTGTCTTGCCCTTGTAGCTTGCAGGTGCATAACAGGGAGGTTCGCCGAATTGACCGTTTGCGCCGTCTCCGTCAAGCTGTGCGCCTGCGGTAAAGGTCACGCTCTTGTCATCCTGTTCAATAATGTCACTGCCTTTGATTGTGCCAATAATTCTGCTCATGTGCTTGTTATAGTCTCTCGTTCGTTTTTTTCAATCGTATTTTGTCATGAGAGTATTTGGTCGTCTGCTGCCTACGCCATCATTTGCTAGCCGGCTTTAAACGGGCGCGCGGCGTCGCTAATTGACTTTCGCTGATCGCTGCCACTTGGTGCCGTTGTGCCGTGGAACTTGCGTTTGACAACACCAGCCCACGTCTGGAGCGGCCAAGGCAGTTTCTTATACGGCGGGTCGGCGGAATGCTACGGAAATGTTTCGCGTCATTTACTCCAGTAATCCATGGCAATCGCGAACAAACCCAGCGCTACCAGTAACAGCACACAGATGCCCAACAAGATGCCCAACCATAACATCAATTTCGATACCCGTGGCGGCGGTTTCCATTCTAACCCGTATTCTTCAAAGGAATGTTAGGCGTTATCGCTCCGACGGGTCGAAGACTTTTTTGCGCAAGGCTTTTCTTATGTAGGTGTAACGACGCCCTCGGAACAGGGTTCAATGCATAGTGAAAGAGAGTGGCACAATCTAGAACAGTGGCTAATATTTCGAACGAGACGAAGAATACCAATAACCATCTTCGGAACTTCCCGTGACAGCCAGTAATCCTGAAGTCCCATTACCGGTGAAACCGTCTGTGCGGCCTGGGATGGGCACGATTCTCTATCCTGGTGGAGTAACATTTCGAGTGTGGGCGCCCTTTGCTTCGAGTGTGCTTGCTGCCGGAACCTTTAACAAGTGGAGCGACACGGGCAATCCGTTTGCCAGTGAGGGCAATGGCTATTGGTCGGTGGACGTACCGGGAGCGAAGATTGGCGATGAATATCAGTTTGTGATTCGCAATGGCAATCAGCCGCCGCTCTGGCATAAGAACCCATATGCGAGCGAGGTGGTGAATTCGTCCGGCAACGCCATTATTCACGATCCCGCTTTCGACTGGACAGGTGAAGATTTCGTGATGCCGCCACGCAATGAATTGGTGATTTACGAGATGCACGTCGGCAGCTTCAACGACTCAGCCGGCGAAGGCCCCGGTACGTTTAACAAAATTGTGCCGAAGCTGCCCTACCTGCATGATCTAGGTATTAATGCGATCGAGATTATGCCGGTGCTGGAATTTCCGATGAGCTTCTCGTGGGGTTACAATCCTTCGGACCCATTCGCAGTGGAATCTGCCCTCGGTGGCCCACAGGGTCTTCAGCGGTTTGTGAAAGCGGCGCATGCCCTGGGTATCGCCGTAATCATGGACGTAGTTTACAACCACTTCGGTCCCGGGGATCTGGATCTCTGGCGCTTCGACGGCTGGAGCGACGAGAATCACAACGGTGGCATCTATTTCTATGACAACGACCGCTCGCACACCGATTGGGGGGATACCCGTCCGGATTACGGTCGGCCGGAAGTGCGGCAGTACCTTCGCGACAATGCTCTCTTTTGGCTGAACAAATACCATCTAGACGGTTTGCGTTTCGACTCAGTGAGCAACATTCGCAGCGTCAATGGCCGCGACCTGCCAGATGGATGGAGCCTCCTGCAATGGATCCACGATGAAATCCGGTCCACGCAGCCGTGGAAGATCACGATCGCCGAGGATTTGCAGAATAACGAGTGGATTACCAAGGGGACTGGGGCTGGCGGAGCGGGTTTCAGTTCCCAGTGGGACGCCGCTTTTGTGCATCCGATCCGGGATGCAGTCATCGCACAAAGCGATTCGGATCGGAATCTCTATGCCGTCCGCGACGCGCTCTATCATCGCTACAATGGCGACGCAGAGCAGCGGGTGATTTACACGGAATCGCATGACGAAGTGGCAAACGGTCACGCCCGGGTGCCGGAAGAAATTTGGCCCGGCAATGCCGGAAGTTGGTTTTCACGGAAGCGTTCTACACTCGGTGCCGCGCTCGTCTTTACCGCCCCCGGCATCCCAATGATCTTCCAAGGCCAGGAATTTCTTGAGGACGAATACTTCCGCGATTCGGCCCCCTTGGATTGGGCGAAGCTTGACACATACCCGGGTATCAATGCTCTCTATCGCGACCTGATTCGCCTGCGCCGCAACTGGTTCAATCAAACGCGCGGTCTTCGCGGCCAACAAATCAACGTCCACCACGTCAACAACACTGATAAGGTGATTGCATTTCATCGTTGGGAAAACGGCGGACCCGGAGACGATGTGCTAATCGTTGCAAACTTTGGTAACCGCAGCTACGACAGCTACGCGTTAGGCTTTCCACGAGCGGGCGTTTGGCGGGTCCGTTTCAATAGTGACTGGCAGGGTTACAGCTCTGATTTTGGAAACCAGCTTGGCTACGATACCTTCGCCGGCGACGGATCGCGTGACGGAATGCCATTTGAGGCTAACGTAGGCCTCGGGCCTTACTCCGTTCTCATCTTGTCGCAGGATAGTCCGTGAAGTATTTTCACGGCCTCGATCCTCTGGGAAACAGTCAGTTGCACCGTTAGCTCAATTGGCAGAGCAAGTGACTCTTAATCACTGGGTTGCAGGTTCGATTCCTGCACGGTGCAGAATTTCCTGGTTAATCGACGTATTTTTGCGCGATCGGCATCTTGCGGCCAATGCCGAAAGCGCGGCTGGTGACTTTCAATCCGGGCGCCGCTTGTTCGCGCTTGTATTCGTTGAGGTCGACGCGGCGCTGCACCCAGCGCACAGTTTTTTCGTCAAATCCCCGGGCGATGATGTCGCGCGCGCTCAAGTTTTCTTCGACGTAAAGCTGCAGGATCTGATCGAGAATTTCGTACGGCGGCAAGGTGTCCTGGTCTTTCTGGTTCGGCTTCAACTCCGCGCTGGGCGCCTTTTCAATTGTCGATTTTGGAATGACTTCCACCGCAGGCGGTTCGGGTGAACCGCCCCTACCTGTGGAATCAGAAGGATAGGGGCGATTGACCTCAATCGCCCGTCGTGCATAGTCGGAATTGATCCAGCGAGCCAGCTCATAAACCATCGTTTTCGGAACATCGCTGATCACGGCCAGCCCGCCCGCCATGTCGCCATAAATTGTGCAATAGCCCACCGCTAGTTCGCTCTTGTTTCCAGTGCTTAGAACGAGGTGACCGAACTTGTTCGAAAGCGCCATCAACGTCATCGCGCGCAGGCGCGGCTGCATGTTTTCCTCTGTCTCGTTTTCCGGCAGGCCTTTAAAGATTTCTTTGAACTGCGATTTGAAATCCCTGAACGCATCGGTGATCGGAATCTCGAGGAATTTAATTCCGAGATTGCGTGCAAGCGCTCGCGCGTCGTCGATGCTCCCGCGCGATGAGTACGGGCTTGGCATGGAAACGCCGACCACGTTTTCTGCTCCCAGCGCATCTACCGCGATCACTGCTGTGACCGCCGAATCGACTCCGCCGCTGAGACCGACTACGGCAGAATGAAAATTACACTTTCGAAAATAATCGCGAACACCCAGCGAAAGCGCGGCGAAGAGTTCCGCGTCCGGTTTGCCTTCTCGAAATTCAATCGTCGCGGTCGAATCGGTATCGACGATTTTCTCGTCTTCGCGAAAGGCGGCGAGTCGCGCAATCAATTTGCCCGCAGAATTCACGGCGAACGAATTGCCATCGAACACCAGCTGATCGTTACCGCCGACCAAATTGCAGTAACAAATTGACCGTTGATGAGCTCGTGCGAGTCCCGCCACCATCTCATAGCGGATCGCCGGTTTATGCAGGCTAAACGGCGAGGAGCTTAGATTGACGATGATCTCCGAGCGTTGATTCACGAGACTCTGCACCGGTTCGACATCGTAGAACGGTCGCGGCAGGTAATGTTCCGTCCAAATGTCCTCACAAATAGTTACGCCTATTTTTTTGCCGTGGACTTCAAAAGGCTCGACGCAGCGTGCCGGCTCGAAATAGCGATCTTCATCGAAAACATCGTAGGTCGGCAGAAGGGACTTGTACGCCTTACGGATCAGTTTCCCCCGCTCGAGCAACGCCGCCGCGTTCCGAAACGGTTTGCCGCGCCCCTCGTTGCGATCAACGAACCCGACCAGCAACGCCGCTTCTCCGACTCGAGCGTGCAGTTTCTCCAAGATCGCGAGATTCTCAGAAACGAAGCGCGACTTAAAAACCAAATCCTGTGGCGGATATCCCGTGATCGCTAGCTCCGGCGTCAGCACCAATTCCGCACCCGCCGCGGCGAGCCGTTCATACGCGCCGATGATGAGTTCACAATTACCGCCCAAATCACCTACGGTCGCGTTAATTTGAGCAAAACCAATCTTCATGCAGCGCTAAGGCAGGTTAAGTGCAAGATCGTCGGCAGCAAGCCTCGGCCTATCTGGCATGGCTTACGCGCCAGATAGTGCCGTTGCCGTCTTCGCTGATCAGGAGGCTGCCATCTTTGGCTACGGTCATTCCGACAGGCCGGCCCCAGACTTTCCCCTCAGGCGTGACGAAACCGGTCACGAAATCTTCGTATTCGCCCTGAGGTTTGCCGGTGGAATGGTCGAACGGCACCCGCACGACTTTGTAGCCGGTGCGTTTCATGCGGTTCCATGAACCGTGGAACGCAGCGAAGATGTCGCCCTTGTATTCGGACGGGAATTGATCGCCAGTGTAAAAGCACAAGTTTAACGAGGCGGAGTGCGCCTGCACCAGCACATCGGGAACGATGACTTTATCGGCGAGCTCAGGATGTTTTCCTTTGTGGCGCGGATCAGGATGATTGCCGATGTAAAACCACGGCCAGCCATAAAACCCACCGGGACGCACACTGCTGATGTAGTCGGGAGGCAAATCCTCGCCGATTTCGTCCCGCTCGTTCGTGCTCATCCAAAGCTCGTTGCTGCCGGGGCGAAACGCGATCCCGACCGCGTTGCGAACTCCCCATGCGAAGACTTCTCGATTTGTGCCGTCGGGATTGAACTCGAAGATGCGCGCGCGATCGGCTTCAGCAGCGTTGTCGGAAACATTCGAGCGCGAACCGATGGAGACGTACATTTTGTTCGCATCGGGCGAAAAGACAATGTCACGTGTCCAATGTCCGCCGCTGCGTAGTCGTGCGGCGCCGCCAGAAAGGCGCGCTCCCAACTGTTCGGCTGGCCCGCGCGCTTTGAGATCGCCATTGCGATACGGAAACCGGATTACGCCGTCGGTATTCGCAACGTACAAAAATTGCGGATCGTCACCTGGCGGATAAAACGCGATCCCGAACGGTTTGTTTAGATCGCGTTCAGCAAAAGTCTCGGTTAAGTCCGGCTTACCGTCGCCGTTCGTATCGCGCAAGACTTTGATTTGATTTGGGCGACTCTCCACGACGAAGAGATCGCCATTCGGCGCAGTGAGGAGAAATCGCGGATCGCGAAAGCCTTCGGCGTACAGTTCGATTTTAAAACCGGGGGGCACACGAAGCGGCACACCGGCTGGACGATTAACGACTCGAGCCCGGTTAATTGCCAGAATGTTTGAGCTTGGCGGAGGCAAATCCGAGACGGTGATTTTGCGTCGCACGCCTGGCGCATCGCTTTTCCAATCACCAAGTGCGGCTTTGCCGCTGAGGAGCATGCCGCTCTCGGCAGCCATCGCCGTTGGGGCGGCGATATGAAAACCGGCTGCGATGAACATCGCGAAAGAAAAAAACCAGACGGTTGTTCGATTTCTCATTCACGTTTCCAATCGCTTCGAATTGTAAGATCGCGCGTGGACCGGCTAGCGCACGCGCTCATGCTTCCGGGGAGCACCCCGAAAGCTTTCGGGGTAGTTGGCGGGGCAACATCTTTGACGTGCAATCCGACCGAAAATCATTTCCCAGTCTCGGCAGGCTGCCGAGACTAACAGGCTGGCAGCCTGTGCTCCCCAGAATTACCGAATACGCGCGCGAGAGACACGCGCGGTGCCAGCCGGCGCAGCCGGCGTCGTCTAGTGTGGGAGTATCGTTCCCAGTTGTTCGACCAGGGTCGCGCCTTTCTTCCGATCGTTAATCACGAAAGTATTGTTTTCCCCTAAAGTGGACCACGGTCCGCGCGGCACTTCACTGAAATCTACAAACCTCCAATCGGTCACATCCGTTGATTGTAGCCCAAGAAAATCCCGAACAGCGGGCGACACATCGAGACCGGCGCCTTTGTTCAGGTTGGGTTTTGGCCGTTCGTTACCAAAAACGTACTGCCAGTGATCCGTGCGGAAGGGACCAGCGTCTTCCCACTGGGCATACGCTACCCGATTACCCTTGCGAATCGCGATCCAGCGGTCTTTGCACGTCGAAACAGCGGGACCTTGATAGGCTTCATTGAACCAGGGAACAACTTGAGGCGCTTCGGGCCGATGGCCCTCCTTCGCTTTGTCGTTATATGGAAGCGCGCAGTAAAACGGATTCAGTCGCGGCGTGAAGTTTACGGGAGTGTAATTACTGCGATGAGCGGCATCTGGATCGTCAACCCCGCCATAATTTTTGGTCCACTGCGGGTCCCAGGAGCTTACCCGATTAGGAACTGGATTTTTTGGGGCCGGTTTCTCGCCGATCCAAAAGATCGTTGTTACAATATCTTTCTTCCACGGGAAACGCTGTCCCGGCCCGGGCGAATCTCCAGCCAACAGTCCAGGCGTGAAGGCGATTGCACTAACATCAAAGGTACGATCCTCGCCGGATTTCTCAGATTTCTTGCTGAACTTGCTTTTTGCCGGTTCCGCCTTCGAAGCTGTCCCGTGTGCGAACAGAGATGTGATCGACGAAAGGATCACTGCAATCGTGTGAGTAAATTTTCCAGGTTTCATTTAATCTTAAGGCAGCGCGAAATGAAAAGACGTACGGTCTTTCTTATTGGTTCGTTTGCGAGGACGCGGATGCGCGTCAGTCACGGCCAATTCAGATGCGCCTGATAGTAGGCGCCCAATCTCAACGCTGATTCGGCGTAGTCAACTGGAAGTCTGAAAAATTTCAGAGCTGTAGCCGCCGTCCCGCCTGTCTCGCCGGACCTTAGCGAAGGCGGCTGGCCGATTCATTTTTACGGATTAAACAAATTTTCCCGGATTCAAGATGCCATCTGGATCGAGAATTTGTTTCAGCTTGTGATGCAGGTCGCGAACAACTGGACTGGTGGCCTCCGGCCACCAACGTTTTTTGGCCAGGCCAATTCCGTGCTCGCCGGTAATTACGCCGCCCCAGGCCAACACTTGCGCGAAAAGATCGTCGAGTGCGCGCTGGACTTTGTCGCGAACGGCCGGGTCGCGGTTGTACCGGTCCGCCATGATGTTGACGTGAATGTTGCCGTCACCGGCATGACCAAAGCACGCGATCGGGAATCCGTGTTTTGACTGTAGCGACTCTGCAAATTCCATGAGGTCCACCAAGCGGCTGCGTGGCACGACCACATCCTCATTCAATTTTGTCAAACCTGTAGCACGCAGTGAGTTGCTGAACTGACGGCGCAATGCCCAAAGTTTTTCGCAATTTTCTTCGCCCGTGGCAATCTCAAGCGCCTTTGGTTTCCGTTTTTCAAGCAACTTACGAATGGCTGCGGACTCGCTGCGGACGCTTTCCTCTTGTCCATCCAGATCGACGAGGAGGTGTGCATTACCCTCGGGGACGATCACTTTGCCGAGGTCGCGTCGCGCTGCTTCGAGCGTGAAATGATCGGCAATTTCCAATGATGACGGAAGAAATCCCGCTGCGAAAATCGCCTGCACTGCTTCAGCTGCTTGTGCCGCTGTGGCAAAGGCGGCCGACAAAGTAACCCGGGCAGGCGGAAGCGGGAGCAAACGTAGCGTGACCTCGGTGACCACGCCGAGGAGTCCTTCCGAGCCAACAAAGAGACCGATCAAGTCGAATCCGGTCTTGTTTTTGTGGACGCGTCCACCAGTCCGCATTACGTCGCCGTTTGCCAGCACTACTTCGAGACCGATGACATAAGTGCGCGTTACGCCGTATTTCAAACAACGCGGGCCGCCCGCGTTTGTCGCCACGTTTCCACCGATGGTGCAATCTTTCATGCTCGCCGGATCAGGCGGATAAAATAATTTTTGTGCGCGCACCGCCGCTTTCAGGTCGGCGGTAAGCACACCCGGTTCAACTATTGCAACCGCATCGCCAAAACTGATTTCCTTGATCCGATTCATCCGGATAAGCGACAAGGCAATCCCGCCACGAGCGGGAACGCATCCGCCTACATAACCAAATCCGGCGCCGCGTGCTGTGACCGGAATTTTTTCGCGCGAGGCAAATTGTAGCAGCTTGCTGACGTCATCTGTGGATCTTGTGAAGACGACAACTTCTGGCTCGTGTGCTGCGAACCACTTGTCAACGCTGTGTGAAGCAAGCGTTTCCGCATCATCGGCAACAATTTCGTTGCCGAGGAGTTCGCGAAGCTTCGAAGCAAGTTGCATACAAGCAAACCTCGCGCAGGCCAGTTGCAGGGCAAGCGCCTCCGCTCACCCGTGCGGATCGGCTTCTCGAGAAGACGACGGGTATCTCCGAACGCGCAGGATTTGTTTGGCCCTCATAGTTCTCTGCCTAGACCAACGCGAATGAAAGCGATGCGAAGACGCATCGCACTACAAAGCACTTCGTGCTAAATGCATGAGAGGCGCTCCAGCGATTTTGCGGAAGCTTTTGGAGTGCGCACGCGTCCTCGCGTCGCTTTTCGGATGGCGCGACAAGGCGTTTAACCTACTCGCACTACTACAAGTGTTGGAGCGGGCCTTAGGTCACGATTTGATAATGCCGTGAGCGTTCGTCCATCTGCGTGAGCAACGCTTCTGCTTTTGGATAAATCACCGGCTTAACTTCGTCCG
>Ga0222622_10000333_pt1 | contig 16988 bp, 16 predicted proteins | sample PLM2_5_b1metaG_FD_177335 | JGI IMG/M metagenome (GOLD analysis project Ga0222622, IMG submission 177335) | Groundwater sediment microbial communities from an aquifer in East River, Colorado, USA - PLM2_5_b1 | ecosystem: Environmental > Terrestrial > Soil > Riparian zone | place: USA: East... | reverse complement strand
TCCGCCTGGCGTTCGGCGGCAGCGCGGAGAAATTCGATCGATTCGTCGAGGTCGTGCGGCAGGCGATTCCACCAGGCACGGGGGTCGTCCTGCGCGGAAGCGCGGTTACCGGCGAGCGCTGGAAAGATGGCGCGCCATTCGACAGTGACGGGCCAGGCACGAGCGATCTCGATTTGACGCTGGTGGGCGGCGATGAGGTCATCGGCCTCTACAAAATTACCGGCTTCTGGGTACCAGGTATTCACTCGCGTCCACTCAGTGATGAGGATCCGGACATCGCGCCGGATCTCGTGCCGTTGCGACAGCGCCTGATGGCGATGGTCAATCGGCCCGTCAACATTCAGGCGTCGCGGGACGTGGTGATCTATTTCCGCGGAGAGCTGATCGGCCAGCCATATCTCGTGCTCATCGATAAACCGCAGGCCGACTGACGTGCCGCTGCGGATCCTGACGTACAACATCTGCCGCGGCGGGGCCGGGAAAGAGGATCAAATCGCCGCGGTGGTCGCCGCCGTGCGTCCGGACATCACGGTCTTTCAGGAAGCGACGGTTCCCGCCGTGGTTGAAAAGATCGCGGCCCGGACCGGGATGGCCCAGTGGGGAGCGACCCGCGGCGAGTCGCTCGGTTTCATGAGCGCAAAGACGGTCCGCCGCTTCGAATGGCACCACCCGCGCCTGTCGCGGCACGCGTTTCTCGAGATTGAACCCGCGAACGGGTCGCTGCGGATCTTCGGCGTGCATTTGAGCGCGCTCTATTCAGCGTGGACGGAGCGGCATCGCGTCATCGAATTGCGCGCGCTCCTCGCCAGCATCGCGCGCCATCAGCAGGGCTTTCACCTCCTCGCCGGAGATTTCAACACGCTGGCCCCAGGGGATCTGCTCGATTTCCGCAAGCTGCCCAATCGATTGCGGGCGCTGGTCTGGCTCAGTGGCGGAAACATCCGGTGGCGAACAATCCAACTGGTGCTCGACGCCGGTTACATCGACGGCTACCGATTGCTCCATGGTCCCGATGTCGGCTACACCTTCCCGAGTTGGGCGCCGCATGTCCGCCTCGATTATTTCTTCACGCCCTCAGCGTTCTCGCGCCGCGTGCTGAACTGCGAGATCGTGAAGCACTCCGCGGCCGCCGCCGCCTCGGATCATCTGCCGCTCGTGGCTGATGTGGAGTTGGATTAGATTTCCTTACTTAATTGCGTAGTCGCTCAGCCCGGGCTGCGCCATCAGCCGCTCGATCGCGTCCATGTCGACCGGCACGAACGCGGAGAGATTCTCATAGCCGGAGCTGGTCATGAGAATCATGTCTTCCAGGCGAATGCCAAGGTGCTCGTCTTCCAGCTGCATCGCGGGTTCGATGGTGAAGATGAAGCCCGGCTCCAAGGTGTCCGCCGTCATGGCCACGTCGTGCACTTCCATGCCGACCGAGTGTCCCAGGCTGTTGCCTCTGTTGGTTCGATACCTGGTGACGAACGCGGCAGCGGCCTCCTTGATCTTCGGATCGGTGAAGGGAAAAGTGGTCATGATGACGTCCATCTTGACCACCGCATCGCGAATGATCTCGCGCGGGGCGGCGTGCACCCGGATCGACGTCATGAGCGCCTGATAGAGCTTCAGGTAGATAGAGTAGAACTCGCGCTGACGCGCGGTGAATTTGCCGTTGGCCGGGAACACGCGCGTGACGTCCGACTGGTAGTACTTGTAGTCAGGGGCATAGTCGAACTGAACCAAATCTCCGTCGGCGAGCCGCGCCGTGTCCTTGTGGTAGTGCGAGTAGTAGGTGTTCGGGCCGGTGGCAATCAGAGCGAAGTACGACGGTCCATAGGCGCCGTGCTTTTTGAACACGAATTCGGCATCGGCCTGGAGTTCGTACTCGAACATGTCGGGTTTGGCATCACGCATTGCTTCCATGATCGCCTGACCCGTCATCTGCGTCGCTTCGCGAATGACGGCGATCTCGCGCGCGCTCTTGATGTCGCGAAGCCGATCCAGGATTGGGTCGAGATCTTTGATCTCCGACTGCGCCGCTTTCGCTTTCAGCTGCTGTATGAACTGGTCTTCGCGTGAAATCCGCCCATCCCACGGGTCATTCTTCGTGGAGTTGGCCAGCGCACGCGGGTCGCTCGAGGATGCTTCCCCAAGCACTTCCGGCCTGAACGGCGTGTAGATGACACGACCGCCTGCGATCAGGTCCGGCAGGAGCGTTCCGAAGTCGTCCCGGGGGAGCACCGCGTCAACGCCAAGCCGTCTCGCCGCTTCTTCGCCGGGATGCAGGCCAGGCCCGTACATCCGCTGCTCGCGCCGCTCGCTGAACGGTTGCAGAAATATCGTAGTCTTCTTGTTCCGGCCGTCGATCACCGCCAGCGCGCGCGGCTCGACGACACCGGTGAGATAGAAAAACTGGTTGTTCTGACGCAACGGCTGCTCGCCCGGCCGTTCGGTCGTCCCCTGCAGGATCGCGACGCCGTCGCCGATCGCGGCGAGTACGCGGGCGCGCCGGCCGGCGAATTCTTCGGGCGGGAAGATCTCGGTGCCGGTGAACACCGGCTGGGTGAGGCCGATCACGTCCCAGCCCGCGATCAACAGGAACAGCGCAGCCGGCAGCAGGCGGCGGAGCATCCGGCCCTCACGTTTCAACATTGACTCTTGAGCATTGAACATTGCGCGAGGCTATCCTAAGGCAGCGCATTTGCCGTCCATGGGAGGACTGATGAAGCCAGCGACCGTTTTCCTCGGCGAGATGACCAACCCTGAAGTCGAGGCTTTTCTGAAGACGCATCATACGGTGATCATTCCGACAGGCGCAACGGAACAGCACGGGCCGCACGGGCCGCTGCTGACCGACGTGATCATTCCGACCGAGATCGCCCGCCGAATCGCGCCCAGGATTGGCGCGGTGGTGGCGCCGGCCATCAACTATACGCTCTCGTACCCGCACGTCGGCTTCACCGGGCTCGTGCACATCCGCATTCCGACATTCATGGCGCTGATCGAAGACCTCTGTGTCGCGTTCGGCAACTCGGGCTTCAAGCGGATCATTTTTCTCAACGGTCACTACGACAACACCTACGCCATCGCCTATGCCTGTGCCAACGCCGCCGACAAGATCGGCAAAGACGTAAAGGCGTTCCCGGTGAATTACTGGGATGCGCTGACGCCACAGGAGGTGGACGAGTTCTCGGGCCTCAAGAACGGCTTGCATGCAAACCTTGCGGAGACCTCGGCGGTGATGGCGATCAATCCGAACCTGGTGGACCTGGAAAAGGCCAATGCCGAATTCCCGCCGTTCCCGAAATACACGATCCCGACCGGGCCGGTGCACACCGCGTTTTTCTTTACGGCCCCCGGTTCGGTGTACTGGGCGACCAAGAGCGGCACGTGGGGTGATGCGCGCAAGTCGACGCCAGAAGCGGGGGAGCGCTATCTCGAGGCCGGCGTTCGTTCGACACTCGCCATTCTCGAAAACATCGAGAACACGTTCAAGGCGATGCCGCCTCGGTGATAGTGGCCAGTTGCCAGTTGCCAGTTAGCCGTTACCACTTGCGAGGTGCCAGTTCCCAGCTTCCAGCCAAGATGATGATGACTAGAACCTATCTCATAAATCTCGGCGTCCGACGACACGGTCGCGAGCGAGCGCGCGAGCGAGCCACGCGACCGGAGCGAGCCGTCGAAGCGGCGAGCGAGGGCGCGTGTAGGGGAGTCCGAGGGGCGAAGCCCCTCGGGTAAGGCAATGCCCGATCTCACCGCTGTTCCGCAGACCAATCCCGTCGATGTGTATCGCGTGCGTGATGCGATCTATGCGCCGGATATGTTGATTGCCGCGCTGGTCCATCTCGATTTGTTCTCGTGGCTGGCCGAGCGGCCGTCGACCAAAGACGAAATCTGCCAGGGACTCGGCATCACCGACCGGCCGACCGATGTGATGTTGACGCTGTGTGCTGCCATGGGACTGGTGGAAGAACGGCAGCGGGTCTTTCATCTGACAACCGTTGCGCGCGAGCACCTGGTGAACGGCTCGCCGTGGTTCCTCGAGCCCTATTTCGCCTCGCTGAAGGACCGGCCGGTCGCGCTGGATCTCGTGAAGGTCCTGCGCACGGGCAAACCCGCGAACTGGGGCAGCCAGCAGACCGACAAGGACTGGCACAAGTCGATGGAGACCGAAGAGTTCGCCACGCAGTTCACCGCCGCGATGGACTGTCGCGGCGTGTATCTTGCGCAGGCGGTTGCCAAGTCTGTCGATCTATCAGATCGGCGCCATCTGCTGGATATTGCCGGAGGGTCCGGCATCTACGCCTGCTCGCTGGTGACGCATTATCCGCAGCTCGCAGCGACAGTGTTCGAAAAGCCGCCTGTAGACCGTATCGCGTCTGGCGCCATCGCGAAGCGAGGCTGTTCCGACAAGGTGCAGGTCATAGCTGGTGACATGCTGAGCACGTCTCTTCCCGACGATGCCGACGTGCATCTGTTTTCGAACGTGCTTCACGACTGGGATATTCCGGTCGTGACGCAGCTGCTGAAGAAGTCATTCGACGCGCTCGCGCCCGGCGGAATCGTGATGGTACACGATGCGTTTCTCAATGCCGACAAGAATGGACCGCTCCACGTCGCCGAATACTCGGTGCTGCTGATGCATTCGTCCGAGGGGCGATGCTATTCCGTCAGGGAGATGGAGGCGTATTTAACAGAGGCAGGATTTCGAGACGTGCGATACGTTGCCGGTGCAGCGGCGCGCGGCATCATGACGGCCAGCAAGGCGTAGTAAGCTGGCCCCACATTTGCTGGACATCTTGCCATGATGATTGACCTGTACAACGCGGCAACCAATCAGCTCCTCGGCAGCATCACCGAGGCGGACCTCCAAGTACTCATCGACGCGCTCGAGGAAGAGTCCGAGGACGACCAGGACTACTACATCGACAAGGCGACGATTGAGTTTTTGGCCGACGGGCGACCATCGGACCACCTGCTCGGGATCTTGCGTGAGGCACTCGGATCGAACGACGGAATGGAGATCCGATGGGAAAAGCGGTAGCGTGACCCGGCCCCCCCTCGAACGCACACTGCCGGCCGCGTGATTTCAGGAATGAACGCGCAGACGGTCGCGACGGAGTTGCTCGATGCGCTCGCCTCGCGCGCCCTCGTCGAGCCGCTCAGCACCCGAGACCCGCAGTTCGACAGCGCGGCCGCCTACGACGTCAGCGCGGAGATCTTCGGTCGCCGATGCGCCCGAGGTGAACAACCGATAGGACGAAAGATCGGGTTTACGAACCGCACCATCTGGGACGAGTACGGCGTGTACAGCCCGATGTGGGCCCACGTTTACGACAGCACGGTCACGTTTCTGACCGAACCGACCGGGCGCCTGGACCTCTCGCATTTGTCGCAGCCGCGTATCGAGCCCGAGATCGTGCTCCACTTCCGCGAGTCGCCGCGACAGGCACGCGACGACCACGAGCTCCTCTCCACGATCGATTGGATCGCGCACGGGTTTGAAATCGTCCAGACGCATTTTCTCGATTGGAAATTCCGTCTCCCTGATACGATTGCGGACTTTGGGCTGCACGGGGCACTCGTGGTCGGGCCGCCGCTGGACATCGACGGCCTCGACGATCTCGTCCGCACTCTTCGAACATTCACGGTGACGCTCGCCCGGGATGGCTCCGTGGAGGCGAGCGGGACAGGGGCGAACGTGCTCGATGGCCCATTGCCGGCGGCCCTCCATCTTATGCGCGTGCTGAGCGATCAAGACAGATTCGAATCCGTTCGAGCCGGTGAGATTGTGACGACTGGCACGCTCACGCCGGCGTTGCCTGTTCGCGGCGGCGAGACGTGGTCGACGCGTTTGGCAGGGATCGAGTTGCCGGGCCTCGCGCTGCGGTTCGACTAACGCATGCTCTCCGGTCTCGAAGCTCTCGCGCAGCTGAAGGCAGGCAACCGCCGCTTCGTCGTCAATCAGACGTCACCCGAATCGATCGACCATGCGCGACGAGCTGCACTCAGCGCGGGACAGGAGCCGTTCGCCATCATCCTGGGGTGTTCCGATTCGCGTGTGCCGGCGGAACTGGTGTTCGATCAGGGATTCGGTGACCTGTTCGTGATCCGCGTGGCCGGCAACATCGTTGCGCCCTCGCAGGTTGGCAGCGTCGAGTTTGCCGCGTCGCGCTTCGGCACACGGCTCGTCGTCGTGCTGGGACATTCGGGTTGTGGTGCGATCACGGCGACGCTCGAAGAGATCACCGGGCGCGCGACGAGTCAATCCCGAAATCTACGCTCCATCGTCGATCGCGTGCGTCCCTCGGTCGAGACGCTGCTGGCCAGCGGTCTCAATCTCAGCGAGGACGTGCTGATTCGCGAAGCCGTTCGCGCCAACGTCCGTGCATCGGTGAACCACCTCCGTCACGGCTCGGAGCTCCTGGAACGATTGCGGCTCGACGACGGATTGATGGTGGTGGGGGCCGAGTACTCTTTGGAAACCGGCGTCGTGACCTTCTTTGATGATGTGATGGGAAGAACCGCATGATCGCCGTGGCGCCGGTCACCCTGGAGGGATCGGGCATTCGGCTCGAGCCGCTGTCAGCCAACCACCGCCAGGGCATGGAAGGTGCCGTCGCCGACGGCCGCCTCTGGGAGTTGTGGTACACGAGGGTTCCCAACCCGAAGGATGTCCAGGAATATATCTCCTCCGCACTGGCAGGTCAGCAGGCCGGACATATGCTGCCGTGGGCCATTCGCGAGCTTGGCACCGGCACGATCATCGGCAGCACGCGGTATCACGACATCGTGCCTGACATCGATCGCGTGGAGATCGGATACACGTTTTACGCGAAACGCTGGCAGCGCACGCACGTGAACACGACCTGCAAACTGTTGCTGTTGCGACATGCGTTCGACGCGCTCGGCTGTCAGGTGGTCGGGTTGCGGACCGACAACTTCAACTTCACGTCGCAACGGGCGATCGAGCGATTGGGCGCAAAGAAAGATGGTGTCATCCGCCATCACGGCTTGCGGCGGGATGGCAGCGTCCGCGACACCGTGATGTACAGCGTGCTGGCTCGGGAGTGGCCTGATGTGAAAAAGCATCTCGAGCTCAAGCTGCTGCGATCGCCCCATTTCGATGTGCCCGAGCGATGATTCACGTTCGGCCTCCGACACCGGCCGACAAGCCGGCGTGGCTTCGCATGCGACGGGCGTTATGGCCCGAAGACAATGATTCACACTCGACGGAGATTGACCAGTTCTTCGCCGGCACGATTCGAATGCTCGACCAGGTGCTGCTGGCCGTTGCCGACAGTGGAGAAGTGATCGGTTTCGCCGAACTGTCGATCCGGCCGTACGCGGAGGAGTGCGTCACCGATCGTGTGGCGTACCTCGAAGGCTGGTACGTCGAGCTGGGCAGCCGCCGGCAGGGCGTCGGCCGCGCGCTCGTCGCCGCCGCCGAACAATGGGCGATCGATCAGGGATGCAGCGAGTTCGGATCGGATGCGCTACTCGACAACCTGACCAGTGCCGCTGCGCACCGTGCCCTGGGCTTCGAGGAAACCGTGCAGCTGCGGTGCTTCCGTAAGAGCATCACTGCTCAGAGGAAAACTAAGTAGACACGACACACACTGTCCCGCTGCCTTCGCTACCAAGATCAAACAGGAGAATGGAGAAGAGAGGAGCACAAAGAAATGATCCTCCTTTCTCCCTTCCTCCTGTTTGGGTTTGACAAGTCGCTGCCGTTGGCGCTTGCAGGGTGGCTGTCGTTGAATTAGAGGTTCGTGCCGTTACGTCGACTCATGAAAACACACCGGATTGCTCTCTACCCCGGGGACGGCATCGGCCCGGAAGTCACCGATGCAGCGGTCGCCGTGTTGTCGGCGGCAAAGGACAGGAGCCGCGCATTCGATCTGGCGTTCGAGCGGTTCGACTGGGGCATGCCGCATTACGAACGCCACGGGCGTGTTGCGCCGGAGGACTTCCTGTCCACCCTGCGTGGCTTCGATGCGGTGTTTCTCGGCGCGGTCGGGTGGCCGGCGCGGCTCCCGGATCACATTACTCTTGCGCCGCTCATTCGGCTCCGCCAGTCGTTCGACCTGTATGCCTGCGTGCGGCCGGCGCGAACCTTCGCAGGCGTTCGCGGGCCGCTCCGTAGCGAGCAGCCAATCGATCTGGTTGTGGTCAGGGAAAACTCGGAGGGAGAGTACGTCGACAACGGAGGGGCACTCGCGCTCAACACGCCGAACGAGGTGGCACTCCAGACGGCGGTCCATACCCGGCGCGGCGTTGAGCGGATCCTTCGTTTCTCATTCGATCTGGCGCGCACTCGCCGCCGGCGGCTTGCCATGATCACCAAGTCGAACGCACAGCGGTACGCGTACGTCTTGTGGGATCGTCTCCTGGCGGAGCTTGCGCCGCAATTTGCGGACGTCGTGGTTGAAAAACTCCACATCGACGCGGCCACCCTGGAACTGGTCCGCCGGCCACATACCTTCGACGTCATCGTCGGTTCCAATCTCTTCGGTGACATTCTGAGCGACCTGACGGGCGGCATCACCGGCAGTCTGGGATTGAACCCGTCGGCGAACCTGAATCCGGAACGGCGATTTCCCTCGCTGTTCGAGCCGGTCCATGGGTCGGCCCCAGACATTGCCGGGAAAGGGATCGCGAATCCGACAGCTGCCGTGCTGAGCGCGGCGATGATGCTGGAGTGGCTTGGTGAGAAGGACGCCGCAACCTCGATGCGCGGCGCCATCGATGGCGCGCTCGCCGCGGGAAACCTGACGCCAGACGTCGGCGGCACCTTGAACACCGCCGCGATGACGCAGGCGATCGTGAATCAGCTGGAATGATCGGAGACCTGTCGGCGCGGCCACCGCTCACGGCGCGCGGCCAGAATGGCCCGCGCCGTTGGCGAATCGTCATTCCGATCGCGGTCGGTCTCGCGCTCGCGCTGCTGCCGTCGCCGGCTGGTCTCGCGCCCTTCGCCTGGCGGTATCTCGCCTTATTTGTCGCCACCATTCTTGCGCTGATCACTGAGCCATTCCCTCCCGCTTCGATCGGCCTGATTGCCGTCACGATCGGCGGCGCCTTCGGACTCGTGTTCTCTCCCTTGCAGCGCGCGGCTCCATCGTTCAATTTTCCCGCCGAGGGATTGAAGTGGGCGCTCTCTGGATTCATCAACAGCACGATCTGGCTCATCTTTGGGGCATTTGTCTTCGCGATGGGTTACGAGAGAACAGGACTCGGCCGTCGCATCGCGCTGGTGCTCGTCAAGCGGCTCGGCGGCCGAACCCTCGGACTCGGCTACGCGATCGCCATCGCCGATTTGGTCTTGGCGCCGTTCACTCCCTCGAACACCGCACGAAGCGGAGGCACGATCTTTCCGATTATCAACAGGATTCCCGACCTGTACGGCTCGGCGCCCGGTGAATCCTCCAGACGCATCGGTTCGTACCTGATGTGGGTGGCGTTCGCGACGACGTGCGTGACCAGTTCAATGTTCGTGACCGCGCTCGCGCCAAATCTGTTTGCCATCGAGTTGGCTCGCAAGGCGGCCGGTATCGATCTGACCTGGATGGGTTGGCTGCGCGGATTTCTCCCCATTGGAGCCCCGTTGTTCGCGGCGCTGCCGTGGCTCGTCTACAGGATTTATCCGCCGGAGATTCGGACGAGCGCCGAAGTGCCGCGCTGGGCGGCGCAGGAATTGACCGACCTTGGGCCGATCACGATCAAAGAAGTGATGATGGCGTCGCTCGTCGTCGCTGCACTGGCACTGTGGATCGGCGGCGGAAGTTTCGTGGATCCCGCCATGGTGGCGCTCGCCGCCATCTCGCTGATGGTGTTGTTTTCCCTCATCTCGTGGGATGACATCGTTGGCAATCGTACCGGCTGGAACGTATTGGTGACGTTCGCGACGCTGCTCACCATGGCCGAAGGTTTGAGCCGGACCGGCGTCATCGACTGGGTCGGTCGCGCGGTATCCGCGGTTCTCGCAGGCCACGGCCCGCTGGCCGTTCTCGCGATGCTGGTCGCGTTGTTCTTCCTGCTGCACTACATGTTTGCGAGTTTGACCGCGCACGCGACGGCCTTGCTGCCCGCGATGCTCGCCGCCGGCATGGCCGTACCCGGCATGCCGGTGCGCCCCTTCGTGATGCTGATGGTGTTTTCCCTCGGCCTGATGGGCGTGCTGACGCCGTATGCGACCGGTCCCGCGCCGGTCTACTTCGGCAGCGGCTTCATTCCGCGCCGCGATTTCTGGCGCCTGGGGTTGATCTTCGGTGTCATCTTTCTCGTCGCGCTGCTCGGACTGGGCCTCCCGAGCCTGCTACTCTTGAATCACTAATCCCGAATCACTGATCACTCATCGCGAATCACTGATCATCGAATCCGAGGATCCGCGGATCCGAGGATGAGTGATTCAGAATAAGTGATTCGAGACAAGCAACAGGCGCCCTGAAAGAGTTTGGAAACGAATCTGGCACCTGCGGTGCCGTCCGCAGCGTCCTACTTGACAGCATGTCCTTGCCCCTTCCTGTCGCTGACGATCGATTGCTCGATGACTATTCGCGCGCGGTCACGCGTGTTGTCGAGACGGTTGCTCCCTCGGTCGTGAGTATCGAGGTTTCCAGAAAGGATGGCGCCCGGCGAGGTCGAACCGACCAGCCGACGGCTGCCGGTTCTGGTTTCGTGTTTGCGTCTGACGGACTCATCCTCACCAACAGCCATGTCGTCGAGGGAAGCACGAAAGTGCAGGTCGCGCTGCCTGACGGCCGCGACTGCGTCGCCGACGTGGTCGGCCTCGATCCCGATACCGACATTGCGGTGCTCCGAATCACGGCACCTGATCTCGTGCCGGTCACCTTCGGGGACTCGCGCACTCTGCGGGCGGGTCAGTTGGTGGTTGCGATCGGGAATCCCTACGGCTTTCACCACACGGTCACCGCAGGTGTGGTGAGTGCCCTCGGCCGCTCCCTGCGATCGCGTTCAGGACGCTTGATCGATCAAGTAATTCAAACGGACGCCGCGTTGAACCCGGGGAACTCAGGCGGACCGCTGGTGACGAGCGACGGCGCAGTCGTCGGGGTGAACACGGCCATTATCGCCGGAGGGCAGGGGCTCAGCTTCGCCGTGCCGATCAGCGCCGTCGTGGCGGTTCTTCCGGCGCTGCTTCGCGACGGACGGGTGCGCCGAGGATATCTCGGGATTGCCGGCCAGGACGTGCCGCTCCTGCGACGGGTTACGCGCTTCCATCGGCTCGGCCAGACCTCGGCGGTGCTCGTCATTTCGCTCGAGGCGGACGGTCCCGCCCTCTCCGCCGGCCTTCAGGACGGCGACCTCATCGTCTCCTTCGATGGGGAGCGTGTCGAGAACCTCGACGATCTGCATCGATTGTTGACGGAAGCGCGGATTGGAAAGACCGTCCGGATCGGTGTGCTGCGCGGTGTCGAACAGCGCGAAGTGGTGGTGCCGGTCAGGGAGCGGAGCGCAAAAAGTTGAAATAGACAGGCAACCGCTTCGCGGTTGGGACCGTCCAAGCGTCCATGACATCCTGGTCCGATTTCCGTCTCGCCATCCGCAGTCTCCGCCGCAGTCCCCTCTTTGCCACTGTCGCCATCCTCTCGCTCGCACTCGGGATCGGCGCCAATACGGCAATTTTTACGCTGATCGACCAGATTGTTCTGCGGAAGCTGCCCGTCAAGTCTCCGGATCAGCTCGTCATGCTGTATCAGCGCGGCAGCCATAACGGCAGCAACATGGGCGGACGGATGCATTCGTATCCGATCTATCAGGACTACCAGCAGAAAGCCGAGCCCCTCGCCGAGGTTCTCTGCCGCCGGCTGGTCGCCGCATCACTCAGCATCGAGAATCAGACCGAGCGCGTCACGGCTGAAATGGTCTCGGGCAATTACTTTTCGATGCTGGGTGTCCAGCCGGCGCTTGGGCGCGTGTTCAGTTCGAAGGAAGACGATCAGGTGTTCATGGGCCATCCGGTCGTGGTGCTGGCCTACGACTACTGGAACTCGCGGTTCGCCCGCGATCCGCGTGTGATCGGGAAGAAGATCCTCGTCAACAATTACCCGATGGAAATCGTCGGGGTGTCCGCTCGGGGGTTCTCCGGCCTCGATCCGGCCGAGTCGCCGCAGATCCGCGTGCCCATTCTGATGAAAGACGCGATGGTCCCTGATTGGACCTGGGTGCACCTCGATGATCGGCGGACCCGATGGGTGCAGGTGTTCGCCCGGTTGAAACCGGGTTATACCGTTGAATCCGCGAAGGCGCCGCTGCAGGGTCTTTTCACCCAGATTCGCCAGTACGAGATGACACTGCCGGCCGCGAAAGACTGGTCCAAGTACTCACGCGAGCAGTTCATGAAGGGCCAGCTTCTCGTCGACACCGCGGCGATGGGCTACTCCAACCTGCGCAACGATTTTTCGACGCCGCTGATCGTGCTGATGTGCATGGTGGGTTTGGTGTTGCTGATCGCGTGCGCCAATGTCGCGAACCTGCTGATCGCGCGCGCGTTCATGCGCCAGCGAGAGATCGCCGTACGGCTGTCGCTCGGCGCGTCGCGCGGGCGGCTCGTCCGACAGCTGCTCGTCGAGAGCCTGACGCTTTCGTTTGGCGGGGGAGTCGTCGGTCTCGGCCTCGCGTTCGTCCTGACCCGGACGTTGCTGTCGCTGGTTCCCTCAGGTGGCCAGCCGCTGCTCGTATCGGCACGACCCGACGGCCGTATTCTGGCGTTCACGATGGGGATCACTTTCCTTACGGGAATCGTGTTTGGACTCTTGCCGGCATTACGCGCGAGCCGACCGGATCCCTGGACGACGTTGAAAGACACGATGGGCTCCATCGCTGGCACCGGCGGGTCGCTCTTTCTGCGCAAGGGGCTGGTCACGGCGCAGGTCGCACTCAGCTTTCTGCTGCTTTTCGGTGCTGGCCTGTTCGTCAAGAGCCTCCAGAATCTAAAGACGACGGACACTGGCGTTGCGCTCGATAACCTGGTCACATTCCAGCTCGCTCCCGCGCTCAGCGGCTACACCGAGCAGCGCGCCACGCAGTTCAATCGCGATCTGCTGGAACGGTTGCGCTCCGCACCCGGCGTCAAGTCAGCGGCCATGGCCACGGTGCCAATCCTATCCGGTGACGAGTGGGACAGCTCGACGGCGGTCGAGGGCCATCGCTTTGCGGATGGAGAGGACCAGCAGGCCTTCATGAACGCGTTCTCGCCCGGCTACTTCGAGACGATGCGAATTCCGATTCTGGAGGGAAGGGATTTCCGGCAGAGCGACGCCGTCGAACAGCCGATCGTTGCCATCGTCAATCGCAAATTCGCCGAGCATTTCTTCCCTGGAAAAAGCGCGGTCGGCAAACGAATTGGCCGCGGCGGCGGCCCCAACGCGAAGCTGACCATTGAAATCATCGGCGTGGTTGCCGACTCGCTGTATGAAGGTCCGCGTGAGGGCATTCATCGACAGGTGTTCGTTCCCTCGTGGGGCCGCAACGGCGTCGTGTACTACATTCGCACGAACGTCGGATCGGCAGGCGCCTTCAACGTGGCCCGCAACGAGGTCAAGCAGCTCGACGCGACGATGCCGGTCTACGAGATGAAGACCGTCGAGGGGCAGCTGGACGAGACATTGCTGACCGACCGCCTGATCGCCCTGCTGTCGGCTGGCTTTGGCCTGCTGGCGACCATCCTCGCCTCGATTGGCCTCTACGGGGTCATGGCCTTTGTCGTCGCGCGGCGGCGGAAGGAACTCGGCATTCGCCTGGCGCTTGGCGCGCAACCGGGTCTACTCATCTGGATGGTGATGCGAGAGGTGCTGGTGCTGCTCGCGATTGGACTTGCCGTCGGCATTCCTTCGGCGATGATTCTCGGGCGCTACGTGTCGACGGTGTTATACGGGATCAAACCGAGCGATCCGTGGATGGCGACCTCGACGGTGCTGCTGCTGACGATAGTGTCAGCCGCCGCGGGCCTCATCCCCGCGCGCCGTGCCTCACGAATCGATCCGATCCTGGCGCTGAGATACGAATAGGGCTCAGGGCTCAAGGCTCAAGGCTAGATTCTGCCGAACTGCTTGACCGCTTCCTTGATCGACCGGAACTTCTCGATGAACGGAAGCATCCGATGTTCCGTGTCGTCGAGTTCCTGCGACTTCTTCAGCACTTCGGGCGCTCGTGCGATGGGGACCACGGCGACGCCGTCTTCGTCGGCGGTGATGATGTCGCCGGGGTTGACGCGCACGCCGGCGCAGGTGACCGGCACATTCACACCGGTGACGCGATAGTGATTGATCGTCGTTGACGGTGCGACGCCGCGACTGAAGACCGGGAACTGCAGCTTGCGGATCTGAGGCGTGTCTCGTACCGAGGCGTCGATCACCGCGCCCGCAAAGCCGCGGTATTTCATGGCCGTCGCCATCAGCCCGCCAATGCCGGCGTAGTCGGCGCCGTCTTCCAGCACCATGACGTAGACCGAACCCGCCGGCGAGGCGTCGATCGCATCGAGCATGCCCTGCGATGCGGCAGAGCCTTCCTTGTGTTCCTCTTTCTTCAATTGGACGGTGACCGCCGGACCGGCGAATTTCGTTGCCGTCAAGGGCCGCATGTCGTGCGCCATGTAGGCACGCTGGCCGTACAGCTGCTCCATCGCATCCGACACCGACGCGACTTCAACGGTTCGAAAACCGTCGACGAGCGACGGTTCAGCCGGTTCCTGTGCCATCAGCCATGTGGCGCCGGCCACCGCGCCGACACCAATGAAAAACGATACGCGTTTCATCCTGCAGATCCTTGTCTTGGTGTGTCTATTTATAGGTCTTGCGGATTTCTTCGAGGCGCTTCTTCAAATAGTCGTCGTACTCTTTCTTGAGCGCAGGATCCTTCGGCGAGCCATAGATCTCGCTCGACTTGTACTTGCCCTCGTCGAATTTCTTGCGCGTCCACTCATCATGAATATGGATGGTGTCGGCATTGTCGACGACTTGCTGCACCAGCGCAGGCGGAATGAAATACACGCCCTCCGAATCGCCAAACACCAGGTCGCCCGGCATGACCGTGGTATTCCCGATACGAACCGGAATGTTGATGCCGCTGATCATCACATTGCCAATGGCGCTCGGATGGGTGTGTCGAAAATACGCCGGCATCTCCATCTCGGCGATGCCATCGAGATCACGGATCGCGCCGTCAACGACCAGGCCTCCAGACTTCGTCGCCTTCATGATGTAGTAGAAGAGATTGTCGCCGACAATCGTGCCGTTCTCTCCCTGTCCAAACAGATCCACGACCAGGACATCGCCCGGTTGCAGCATGTCGATCGCCGTCTGGTTGGTCATGCGCTCGAAGCCGGCGGCCTTCGCGCGGGCATTGACGACGCCGTCCAGATCCGGCCGAAGCGGCATGAACTGCACGGTGAAGGCGCGGCCAACGAGCCTCCTGCCGGGATGGAGAATCTGAAACCCATCGGCGAACTGATTCCGGAAATTCTTTCCCGGAAGGACGGCGAACACTTCCTCCGCCGACAACCCGCGCGTGCGTTCGATCAACCCGTCAGGGACTTTGGGGCGTCCGTCAGGAAACCGATCGAACGGGTTCTGCGCTGTCAGCTCGATCATCTGCTCCCGGGTCAGCGTGAACAGCTGCGCGTGAGAGACAGCCGGTATTCCGAGCGCGATCACCGCGATCGCGGTCGCTATTCTGGTTCCATATGTCATGTGCGACCCCTTGATGCCCTGAGCCGTGAGCCCTAAGCCCTGAGCGCGGCCTGCATCATGGCGCGCGTGTAACCGACGTTGAATGCATAGCCCGCATAGCCACCACCGCCAGGGTATTGAGGGCGGAAGTTCGGGTGCTCGCGGTCGTAGTCGATGCCGCGCGGATGTTCGGGATAGATCAAGCGTGTGTATCTTTGCCGGATCAACTCCTTCATCACGGCGAACATATCGTTCTCGCCTTCGTCGATGAACACCTCGGTGTAGCGTTCGTACGGCTTCTGCACTGTGACGTTCCGAAAATGGACGTGATTGATCCGATCGCGCGATCCGAACCAGCGGCAGACTTCGACCGGATCGCCGCCCATCTCGCGCGTGACGCCGCAATCGAAGGTAATCCCGTTCGACGGGCTGTTGACGATGCCGACGAGCTTCTTCCATCCGTCGATGGTGGCCATGATCTGTTGCGACCCTCGGCTGAGGGGAGCTGGCGGATCGTTGGGGTGCAGGGCGAGACGCACGCCTGCCTTTTCCGCTGCCGGAACGACGGCTTTCAGGAAATACGTGATGTTCGCCCACATCTCATCGAGTGTATGCGAGCCTTCTTCGTCGAGCGGCGGCAGACTCTTCATGCGTTCGTAGTCGAACCCGGTCCATCCGGCGCCAGCGCGGCCGGTCTCTTCGAAATACCCTTCCATCGCGCGATGGGCGTACCAGTTGTATTCGATCACCGGTAGTCCGACGCGGCCGGCCGCCGTGACCGACTGAATGACCTTTTCGATGTCGGCGTCGCGATCCGGACGGTTGTAGATCGCGTTGGCGAAGCCGGAGATCATCAGATTGGCGAGCGTGAGGCCGTTCGCGTTCAGGCGGTCCATCAGCTCTTTCAGTCTGGCTTCTTCCCAGGGAATGCGCGGTCCGCCGGAGATCACATGATCGACGCCGAGCTGCCGGATCCGCCGTCCCGCTGCGGCGGCCGCTTCTTCCTGCGAGGCGCCCGCTGGCGCTCCCAGCCCAGCCTCGAGGCAGATTTTCGGTGTGTCCTTCGCTTCGTTGTAGGGGCGTGCCTGCAGCGCTGATTCAACGGCAGACGCTCGAGTCGCGGTGCGCAGTCCCAATGCCGCAGCACCAGCAGTCTTGAGCAACGTTCGGCGAGAGGGTGTCGTGATCATGGGCGCCCTTAATACAGCCGCTGGCGCGAAGCGTGTCAAGCGGAAACGCTGACTGACACCCGTGCTACATTGCCGCGTCATGACTTCGTCCGCCCCATTACCCCGCCGTTTCGGTCTGCTG
>Ga0222622_10000332_pt1 | contig 16990 bp, 12 predicted proteins | sample PLM2_5_b1metaG_FD_177335 | JGI IMG/M metagenome (GOLD analysis project Ga0222622, IMG submission 177335) | Groundwater sediment microbial communities from an aquifer in East River, Colorado, USA - PLM2_5_b1 | ecosystem: Environmental > Terrestrial > Soil > Riparian zone | place: USA: East... | reverse complement strand
GGCCCGTCGGGGGTCGGAGCATCGGACCAACCATTCAAGCGCGACAGAAGTGTCGCGGCTATGCTGAGTGTCACCGCGAGTCCGACCGCCAACAAGGCAACCAGCTGGTTTCCCCGCGCGGACGTGCCATGAAACATGGCACGAGATATCGCCTTGTCGAGCGCTTCTCGACCGATGACCCAGCTATGGAATTCACGCGTGATGAAAGGCACGGCCCCGAGCACGATCGCGACTAAGGCCAAGTTGACACCCCGATGTTCGCGCTTCGAGAGTACGAACAACGGAAGAAGCACGAACAACAGCGCGTAGGGATGGTTGATCAACGCCTTGCGGCCAAGACTCGCGAGCCCGCCATTATCCCCAAGCCCGACACGCTCCGACGTGGTGATCATCGGGTCGTCGGTGGTCGTCTTCAACACAAGCGCCAACGGATCGTCAATGCTCACGAAGTTTGCCCCGAGCCACTGTCGCAAATCGGCTGGAGTCCATCGCCTGACGCTCCGCCCTTTGTGAATGACCTCGACGCCATACAGTTTCACGATGGCTCCGGCGGCATCGGTGGGATCCAGGCGCAGGTAAAGAAGATCCTCGCGGGTGAACGTAAACGAATACGTTCGTCGCAGTCCCAGCTCCGGCGTCGCAACAGCAGGAGGGCGGGTAAGATCGTTGAAGAAGACGGCGATGGTCCGACCTGCCGTCACTTCCATGTCCATGAGGACTTGGACTTCTCCGGCCGGTTTCGAAAAGGGGGCGGCGGCTGCGATGAAGGCCACTACCGCGGCGAGCACGGCGGCGCTGACCACCCCCATCCGCGATGTGCTTGTCAAGATTGGATACCTGCTCACGAGTCCCCAGCACCTTTGTGCCCGTCAAGGGGAACGACAGGCTCAGCGACTGTGCGCTCCCACGGTGCGGAGGATGCGCGACGTGTGAAAGGACTACGAAGGCTTGGGATAAGCTTCACTATTCAGATGGCGTCGCTGCTACATCGCATCGCACGGTCTCTCCGCCGACGGCTTGTTTCGTTCCGCAATTCTAGCCCGCCTTCAGCGCCATTCGGGGCCACAATCGATGAAACCCGACGCGCGGTCGCTGCGGCGTTCCTCCATGGCGACGGCATCGAGGTCGGCGCTCTTCATCAACCACTCATCGTGCCCAGAACCGCTCGGGTTAAATATGTCGATCGGATGAAGGTCGCCGAGCTTCGCCAGCAGTATCCAGAGCTGCTCAACGCCACGCTCGTCGAACCCGAAATCGTCGACGATGGCGAAACACTCGCCACGATAGGTGACGCGACGCAGGATTTTGTAATCGCCAATCATTTCATCGAGCACTGTGAGAACCCGGTGTTGACGTTTCAGAATCTGCTTCGCGTACTGAAGCCCGGCGGCATCGTGTTCATAGCAGTGCCCGACAAGCGGTTCACGTTCGATGTGGACCGGCCGTGCACGACGGTCGATCACGTGCTGCGTGATTTTTTAGAAGGTCCGGAGTGGTCGAAGCGACAGCACTACGAAGAATGGACGCGTCTTGTCAACAAACAGACTGATCCGTCCCTGGTGAACGCGGAGACCCAACATCTCATCGACATGAAATACAGCATTCACTTCCACGTCTGGAGCGCACCGGAACTGCTCGAGCTCCTGCAGGCCGTTCGGCGGATGGTGCAGTTCGAATTGGAGCTGTTCCTGAGAAACGGGATCGAGTCGATCGTCGTGCTGCGAAAGATGTCGTAATCTGCTCACTGGCGGGCGATCGAGCCATCCGCGTCCGCTCATGGTTTGTGCGACGCACTCGCGGTCAGATCGAGTCCGTAGTCTGGCGTATTCCGACTGAAGTTGGGATTGTAATAAGGGTCTTGCCCGAGGCGACCGCTCCATCGCATTCGCAATTGATTCGCATCGACTGCGGCGTCGCTGCTCGAGCTCGCCGGCCGGTCGTGGACGAGAGCTGCGTGAGGCGTGAAGACCACGCGGTAGCCCGCGTCGATCACGCGCAGGCAATAATCGATATCAGCGAATTCGCCCATCTCGTCATCGAACCCACCGACGCTGTCGTGGACGGCACGACGCGTCATGAGACACTCTCCGCTGACGGCAGAATAGTTGCGGACCGCAATCGCCGTGCTCCAGTACCCGGACGCCCACCCCGGATGTCGATGAAATGCTGGCGCGGCTACTCCATTCACCCCTAAGACGATGCCGATATGCTTGAGTGACCCGTCCTGATAGTGCAGCTTCGCACCAACGGCGCCAATTGCCGCTTGTTGCGAAAACTCGAGAAGCGCGATGAGCCAGTCGCCATCGCTCGACTCAAGTGCCCAATCGAGGAAAAGGAGATGCTCGCCGCGTGCATATGGTGCGGCTTGTTTTTGCTGGCGTAGCCGGCTGCCTGTCGGAGTCGGGCCGATAGGGACCTCGCGAACCGCTAGACCGCGTGGAACATGCAGCGCCAGATCGCCCCTACGACCTTTCTCCGAGGGGAGGACGACTTCAAGGCGCCCATAATTGGTGTGCGTTGCGAGCATGCTCAGGGTTCGCTCGCACGCGGCGCGACTATCGCTGCTGACGACGTCAGGAACCACGGGCAGCACGATCGAGATCAAGGGCTCCCCCTTGAGGCGATAGCGAACGCGATAAAGATGTCTGAGCGGACCTGGCAGGATCTCGGCGTCCAAGTTGTTCCGGCGGGCATAATCTTGTAGTGCCAGTCTGCCCGCGTCCTGCGCCTGCGGCTTCGCGCCTTCGTACCCGGCAGCAGACTCGGGGATCCGGCGCCAGTGATACAGCACCTTCGGCACATGGTGAATTCGCGAGGTCCACTCGATCACCCGCAGGACCAAATCGTAATCCTGCGCTCCTTCGTAGCCGCGGCGGAAGCCGCCGATTTGTTCGACCAACGTGCGCCGCATCACCATCAGGTGGGAGGTGTACATGTTGGTCAAGAAATGTTGGGGGGACCAATCAGGCTTGAAGTACGCCTCGGTCCGCGTGCCGTCGAGTTCTAGCTTGTCCTCGTCGGAATAGATGACGTCCGCGTCCCGGTGGTCGTTCAGAAATGCAACGACCTCGAACAGAGCGTCCGGGGTGAGCTCGTCGTCGTGGTCGAGAAAGGCGACGAATTCCCCCAGCGCAAGCGTCAGCGCTTCGTTCGAGGCGGCCGCGATACCGCCGTTGGTTGGCAGCATCTTGATCTTGATGCGCGGATCGCTTTCGTACTCACCGAGTAGCGCGCGAGTTTCAGCCCTCGTTGACCCATCGTCCACCAGGCACAGCTCCCAGTTAGGGTACGCCTGGCTCTTCACCGATTCGATGCACGCGCGCAGCCATCGTGCGTCGGTGTTGTAGACGGGGGTGACCACGCTCACGAGCGGCCGGTACGGAAATGAGCTGGATTGTTCTCGCAGCTCCGTAATCATCGCCGGCGTGAGCGAGTGCTCCCGCACCCAGGCTTGATACAGAGATCGACAGGACCCTTCAGACAGATGCACGCGCAGCATACGTGCTGCGGCTATGAACCTGCCGCGACGCGCGAGATGGCCGGCGCGGCGAAGCGCGCCGCGCACCTCGGCTGTCGGACGCGGCCATTCGAGAAACGGCTCGCCCCAAAACGCCGTCGGCGCGACAACCCTGCCATTCGATTCCATATGAATGGCCAGCGTGACCACGATCTGTTGTTCTTCGCGATTCTGAAGGTCCAGCACCAGTTTGCGCCAACAGCGATCCGACTGGTCGGGACTCATGCGCAGTGTTGCGCTGAGGTGCGGTGATCCGCGCTCGCCATGCACCGTGGCGACGAACTCGATCGCGCTCGCCTTTGCGGATTCAGCGGTTGCGACCCCGCACCACGCAACGAATCGAGAACCCGGAGGGGCGGCAAAGCGGTACGTGACGTGCTCTCCGGGCGGAATGAAGAGCGCGTGACGGCTGCGGCCTCCAAGTGGGGTGTTTCCGAGCCAGCGCGCCGTCTGGCCGTCGTTTGCGCCTCTGTGGTCGGCACACCGAGCGACGGTGATCGGCAAGCAGAGACAGGGCTGCGACTGATAGCGCAACAGGCGCCAGACGCTGACTGCCATTCGCGCGCGCCGCACGAACGTCTGATTCATTCGCTATTCGGGCCTGCGGTGCTCGCCCGGCAGCACACTGGCGCACCCGAACGGAAGGCTCGCAGCCGCAGGCGACACCGCGGTGTGCAAGTTTGTAATTGAACTCTGCAAACTGGACACGCTCCAATCTATCAAACCCCGCCGTCTACCCATTCTCAGGCCGAACCCGCGCCAGTCGTCCGGCACATATGGCATTTGCTTTGCTGCACTTAGATCGCACCGGACCATCTATGACTTACTTGAAGCGTTTCAGCGCCCTGGCGCTCGGTATTGGCCTCGTCTGCGCGATCGCCCCCATCTCGTCCACTTCGCAGGCACAGGGAGCAATCTCGATCGTGTTTCCGACGCGACTCGCCGCGGCACCCGATTACGCCACTCAGGTGCTCGGGGATCGATGGGACATGTGCAACCCGGAGGACATGAGTCTACGTCCCGACGAGCGCATTGGGTTTTCGAGCTTTAGCTTCATGACGGGTCCCTGCCGAGCCGGCGGGACAACGATGTCCGTCAATGGCGGCAATGATTCGAGCGTAATGGTGCTGTCGCCCGGCCTCTATGACGTGGCCCTGAACCCTGGACGGAACGGGCGGAATTTCCCAATCGATTCGAGCAAGTATCAAGTCCTGTCGTTCAAACTGTACTCGAGCGCGACCGAGGATCCGCAAATCTGGTGGTTTCATAATCCTGCCAATCACCCGTCGGGCCCGGGCCTTGGTGGCCGCGTTGCGCCGAGAACATCGCCTGGCACGCAGATCGTGGTCGCGGACCTTACGCAATCGCTGCTCACTGGTTATTCGCCGTGGACCAGTGGGTCAGTCCGTGGGCTTCGAATCGATCCGAACGCGCTCAACGCCGTCGAAGATGTCTTGTTCTATTGGGTCCGGCTGACACCGGCGGCCAGTTCGCCTCTTGCCGCAAAGCAGACGATCACCTGGAATGGATCGGGACCCGCGACGATCACGGCGCGAGACAACAGCGATGGTACCGTCTTCCCGGTGATCTCTAATCTCTCTGCGAACTCATACCTGTGGAACTACGGGGTGCTGGCGCCAGGCAGCTACACGTTGACCGTGACCAACTCGAGCGGATCGGGTTCGGCGACTTTCACGATTAATAACCCGCCGAGCATCGACGTGACCAACCCGTCGGCCACGAGCGGCGACGACTACGCGACGACGGTACTGGGCAACGCGTGGGATATGAGCAGCAATGCGGACATTCAACTGACCGGACTCGACAATCTTACCGGCTTGTCGTTCAGCGGCGGGGCCCTGCACGCAACCAACACGACCGCCGATCCGATCGTGACGCTGCTCTACAACACCAACAACTCCGTACCGATTGACACATCCAGGTTTCGATATCTCACCTATCGTCTTCAGGTCGATGGCGCATACGACCTCTTACTTGGCTCGGTCGCTCGAGTGATCTGGAGTTCTCAAGTATCCAGCCCGGCGGCCATCTCCCAGGACATCATCGTCGTCCCCGGGATGAACAGCTACACGATAGATCTGGCCGCGCTGTCAACGGCCCCCGACGGCGGCCTTGAACCGGGTGGCAGCGCCGAGACCTGGACTGCTGCGCCCAAGCGGTATCTGCGGCTCGATCCGCACGAATTCCCGACCGCCCGAACGTTCCACATCGACGATGTGAAACTGACAGCGAAGCCGGTCGCCACCACCAGCTTCAACATCCGGTTCGTGGGAACGGACGCCGATGCCGACGCGACGACCGTATCGCTGTACTACGACGTCGACACCAATCCGGGCAACGGCAAGACGCTCATTGCGCCAAGCATTCCCGCGAGCGCGGGGCAGTTCACCTGGAGCACGAACGGTGTGCCGAGAGGTGAGTACTACATTTACGCGGAAGCATCCGATGGTATCCAAGTCATCGGCAGATACTCGAATGTGCCGGTGGTATTGAATGTTGCCCCGCTGACGCCCACCGGGTTGAGGTTCGTTCCCAGATAATCCTGACCGACGTCGTGTCGGCATTCAGTCGAAGCCGACGATCTTCCCGATCTCATGACGCATGTTCGCGTGTGAGAATTCCTTTGCGACGCGCTCGACTGAGGCCTGGCTCAGCCGAGTCCACAACCGCTCGTCGTTTGAGAGATCCTTGATTAGCCTCGCAAAATCTGCGGCAGCGTCGGCGCATAGAACAGGGTCATGCGGAGACCACCCGAGCTGATCGACCAGCAACGTTGTCGCGACAACAGGAATTCCATTGGCGAGCGCTTCGACTACTTTCAGCGGTATTCCAGCCGAGAACCGAGTCGGTGCTACGAAGGTTTTGCAGCGCTCGTACCACACCCGCAGGTCGTCGACCTCTCCGACGATTTCAATGCCGAGACGCGTGTCTGGGCGCAATCCCTTCGCCCGGTTATAGCCGACCACATAAAAAACATCGTCAACACCTTGAGCCCTGAGCAATGGCAGAATCGTTCCGCAGAACCACTGAACGGCGTCGTAGTTCGGGCCTCCATCGCCATGAATCGAGCCCACGAAGAGGATGCCGGATCGCTCTCGAAATGGTGTGACAGGGCGATTGATGGCCACGGCATGACCGACTATCGAAACTTCATGGAAGCCATGTTTCTGAAAGATCGCGGCTTCGTCCGCTGACACCGCCATGATGCGCCGTACTCCGCGCGCCAGGGACAGCTCCCGTGCGACTCGCATTTCATATTGCACATCGGTCATCGGCTTGCCTGCGACCGCCGCCTCGAGCCGTTCACGATTTGAGAAGAGGGCCTCTGCGTCATAGATGACGTTGTTCAGCGGGATGAGCGACGGCTCCTTTTCGAGCAGGGTTCGAATCGAGCGCATCGTATCGGGACGACTGATGAAATAGAGATCGTAATATCCCTTTCGATCTCGGAGGAAGCGTTGCAGTCCGCCCGGACCATACCCCGCGAGCGCAGCGACTTCTACGGTGCGGGGGAGCGCGCGGTAGATCTTCGCCCATGACTCTCCTTGCTCCTCGAACACAGCAGGGTAGAGCGTCACCGCACACTCCGATTCGTCGAGACATCTCACGATTTCTCGAGCACGCGGGTATCCCGCGCCGTAGTGCGAGTGGGGGATCCGTTCGTCGAGCCAGAGTATGCGGCGCGGCTCTACCTGCTTCGGGCTTCGGTTGAGAAGCACATGTTCGGGCGCCGGTAAGAGTTTCTGGGAAATCACCGCCGAGTGTTTTCTTACGATTAGATGCCGTCGCTCGCGCTGCAGTTGCAGAGCGTCTTCAGTCCGCATGGAAGACGCAAACTCGAAGTGCCAGACCACGGCGCGTGGCTCGTAGATGATCCGGTAGCCGCGCTCCCACAGCCGCAGGCAGTAATCAACTTCTTCGTAGTAGGCCGGTCGAAAGTCACGATCGAAGCCGCCCGCACTCTCAAAAAGGGCGCGTGGTGTCAGGAGAAACGCCGCGGAGCAGTAATCGACCGGCCGGCGAAATTGGTATGGCGCACGATCTGGATGGTCACCGCGGCCATATCCCAAGCAGGTTCCATCGCCCCAAACCATCGAACCCGCTTCTTGCAGACTTCCGTCGGGAAGAATGAGTTTCGCGCCCACGGCGCCGATGGTGGGACTGGACGTCAGGGTTTCCACCGCCGAGGAGATAGCTCCGGGAAGCACCCGGGTATCGCTATTGAGGAATAAGAGAGAGGTGCCGGTTGCGAGCGCCGCTCCCTGATTGGAAGCGTCGAGGAAATGAACGTTCTCTCGATTACGCACATACCGAATTTCTGTTATGCGTTCGACCAGATCCGCGGTTTCGTCGGTCGATGCATTGTCGATGATGACGATCTCGAGTCCGACCGACGCCTCGGACGAGAGCGCCTCGAGACATTGAAGGGTCAGGGATGCACGGTTGAAAACCGGAATAATGACACTGACGGCGGGCCGCTGCGAGGATGGGAAGGCCCAAGTCTGATTAGTGTCGAGAAAGAAGCGTAGATTCCTGTCGGCTGTCTCGGCGGTAAACGCCCGGACCTGCTCGAGTGACCAACCAGGACTCGTGCTGCCCGAGACGGCGCCCGCTCGACGGAGATCCTGTAAGTTTTGATACGCAGTAACGGCGCCCGGAATTTTTCGGGCGAACCGCTTTAACTTCTGTCCGATACCCACGGCAATTACGCTCGAGCGTGTCGATCCGTCACGATGGTTTGCTGGAGCGTGTCCGACACTACCCGGTCGTCATGGGTACGCCAGGAAACTCGCTCGTTTGTTGCCGGCGCGTTCGTCGACGATGCCAGTCAGCTGGTAGCGGGAAAATCCGGCAGTACGAATCATCGCTTCAAGGCACGGCAGGTTCGGCCCCCACCAGTTCGTAGGATCGTTGTTGAGCTCGGATCCTTCGTAGTAGACCGCATAGGGCAGCTCCCGTCCGTAGGTTTCGTTGATGTGTCCTTCGATCAAGGCGACCTCGCGGGTGATACGCCGCACGCGCTTGAAGGCCTCCACCGGGTTCTGCAAGTGGTAGAAGACGCCGGCGAAGTGAACGAAGTCGAATGGTTCCAGATCGGCAAATTCGGGCGACATCACGTCGAGCTTTCGATACTCGATGGGGTAGACCTTGTTCTCGAGCAGGAACTGGAGGCCCATCGTCTGCTGGTCGTCGATCGACAGCACGCGCGCGGCGCCGCGAGCACGTCCGACAATGCTGTAGAACCCGTCCGCGCAGCCGATGTCGATCATCGTCTTGCCGGTGAGATCGGCGGGGAACTGCCAGCACTGTAGCTCGTGCTGCTGCTGGGCCATGGATTTGTTGCCCGCGGTGATGCGGCCATCCGGAAACGGGATCGAGTGAAACCAGAAGCCCAGCATCTGTGCGCGCTCGAACACGTCGCCCGTCAGGGCCTGGTTCGCTATCGCGATCAAGCTTGGCGAGAGCGGGCGTGGCGAGATCAAGCCCGGCGAAATCGAGTTCAGCCGTGCGCCAAATCTGGACGCAATCGCCCGTCGTGCCGACGCCGGGAGAACCTTGTGAAGGCCCATTCGACGTGCCTTGTGGAGTCCGCTGCCGATAGTCTTGAAAGCCACAGGTTCTCTAGTTAACGATGCCGCTGCGAGGTCATGTTTGTCCATATGATATTCACGACTGGCCTTCATGGCGCTCGCCATTTAGAGCGCAAACGATACTCACATCGCGAACCCAGCACGGCTTTTCACACGTTTCGCAGTGGCTGCATGTGAACGTTCGCGCCCAGTCGGACCAATCACATACTCAAGTCGATCCACCCACTGCATCAACCTCAGTCTCTTTTGCAGGTGTCGATGGGCTGTGCCAGGAACGCGAGGCGTGAGTTCTCTTGCGACTGACAACCATCCTGAGATTTGCGTTCGCCGGGTGCGAGACTCGAGTTGCAGGGTTCTCTTCGCCTGTTCCCGCTCCGCCAACGGCGTGGCGCTCACGATCGAGTCAAAGATGTTCGTCCAGGCGGCCTGGGTATTCGGAACCAGAGTGAGATCCGGATGGGGCTGATCGCGCGCGAAATCGCGATACGGAGCAACGTCGCTGGCAAACACCTTCATTCCCGCATCGAGGAACTCGATCGCTTTGATAGCGGATTTACAGCGCGAGTATTCATCGTCCGAGACGGGTATCAGTCCAAAGCGATACCCGCCGCGGCAGATGTTCGAGAGGTATTCCTGATAGGGCACGCGCGGCGCTGCCCGCAAGACCAGATCCGTCTCGCTGCTAAAGAGTGAGGCGTTCTCTCCGAGCACATGAATCGGCACCCCCGCCTCGGACATGGTGCGCAAGCCCTCGGAAAACCAATTGAGATCAGGGCCGCTCAGTTTGAAATTGTCTGTGTTCGCGATACAGCACGCGCCGGCTGGATTCTCGAGCCCGGGTGGGAGAGCGCTCGGAATTATCCGAACACCGGTGGTTTTGAAGGCCGCGTCGATCTCCCTTGCGAGATGCTGGGTCGTGGTAGTCACCAATGCGGCAGCTTCGATGAATGGCTTCAGCTCCGCGCGGTATGCGGCGATCGAGCGGGCCTCGTCGGCAGAATGAGCCGGGAGGTTCCAGAACAGGTCATCGATATCGAATACATAAGGAATATCCCGGGCGCGGCACAGGGTGAGGAGGCTGCGAAACGTACGAGTCCGCGAAAATCGATTAAAAACCGGCACCGTACTCGGGCTGATGCGAGAGGTCTCGAAGAAGGCGTCAGCTTCGATGCCGAGTGTGGAGGCAACGGGATGCCGAAGAGCGCCGGCGCGGACCCAGAAAAAAGGCGAGTCGAGCATCACAAAAAACAGTCGCATAGCTAGCGCCTCGGCGAGATGACCAGCAGCGATTCGCCTCTCGGATGGTCCGTGCTCGGCATCCGTTCGACCACAGCGCCGACGGCCTCGCAGACGTTGGCGATTAGCGAGAACGGGTAGTGGTAGGGCTCGGAATCAGAAAACGATGTGATGCCGTTCGGGTGAACGAGTGGCTCGAAGTTCGCCGGGTCGGGATTCTCGAACCAGGTGGCGTAGAAGCGGCCATTCGGCTGGAGCCTGCGAACCACGCTGGCAATGCACCGCGCGACCGAGTTGAATGGGCGGAACGGAAACACCGAAGCCGCGATCGCCACATCGAAGAGTTCTGTGTCGGTGACGAGGTCCGAGACCGACGCGTCGTTGACCAGATGAACGTAATGGTTTTCCTCGAGAGACGACTGCCAGCGTTCGACCCCTGAAAGGCTGGCGCTGCCAATGTGCAGGACGCGGTCCGAAGGCCGAAGCCCTTCTTGCGCAACGAGCTCGAACATCCAGGTTGCCGCGTCTTCGCCGCTCGCGCCGAGCTCGGGTGCCAATTGTGGAACCGCCATCGGTGTCACCGACGTTGTCTCCGGCGTCGAAGGAACCGCGTGATTGGTTCCGTCGAGCAGGCGGCTGTAAAAGTGCAGCGCCTTTTCGACGTCACCATCAAAAGCCAACTCTCCCTGATCCAGGACACACGCCCGGCGGCAGATCGTCCGCACGGATTCGGGCGAGTGCGATACGAATACAATCGTCCGGCCCTCCTCCAGGAATCCTTTGATGGTTTCCACGCAGCGCTGCTGAAAATCGGCATCTCCGACGGCGAAGATCTCGTCGAGAAGCAGGATGTCGGGGGCGAGTTTCGCCGCGATGGCAAAGCCCAATCGCATGTACATGCCGGAGGAAAAGTTCTTGATGGGCACGTCGATGAAGTGTTCGAGTCCCGAATAACTCACGATATCGCGATAGATCGCTTCCGTTTCTTGACCGGTCAGCCCGTGGATGGCGGCATTCAGGAACACGTTCTCGCGCCCGGTCAACTCCGGATGGAAGCCGACACCCAACTCAATCATGGACGAGATCCGCGCGTCCCTGGCGACCAGAAGACGTCCGCTGGTTGGTCGATGGATCGCGGCAATGAGCTTCAAGAAGGTGCTTTTGCCCGTTCCGTTGCGGCCGATCAACCCGACCGCTTCGCCGCGCGCGATCCGGAGGGACACGTTCTTCAACGCCCAGAACTCTTCGACCGACTGACGGTGCCTCGGGCTGAGTAGGCCCAGGAATCGCACCTTCAGCTCCACCGATGCGTTGTGTCTCAGCAGGAACTTTTTGGAGACGTCTTGCGCCTCGATCACGGTCGTCACTAGAGTTCCTCGGTGACACGATCTTCGAAGGCCAGCGCGAGCGCTACGCCGCCTACGAATGCGCCGACGGCATAGGTGACGGCGATCAGCCAGACGGTCGTGTCCGGCCATTCCCGGAAGTAGAACAGTTTCTGATAGGCGACCACGAACGGCGACATCGGGCTCAGCATGATCAGCAGCCGCAGACGCTCGGGTACCCGGGCGATCTCGTAAACGATGGGCGTCGTCCAGAACAGGACCGCGAGAGCGACTTCCACGAGATGCCGAACGTCACGGAAAAACACCGTGACCGTCGCGAGAATCAGTGCGATACCGATCGTGAACGCGACATGCAGCAAGAGGATGACGGGAAACAGGATCATCGGCGCAACGAGCGGAATCCTGTACCAGGCAAGCATCAATGGAAGAAAAACTGCGACGGTCAGGAGGTACTGCGCGAAATTGAAGAGCACCGTAGCGATCGGCAGAATCGCGCGCGGAAACCGGACGGTCCTCAGCAGACCGGTGTTATCGACAATTGAGGCTGTCGACATCATCGTGGAACTGGCGAAGAAGGTCCAGGCAAGCTGCCCCAGCATCAGGTAGAAAACGAACATCTCGTTTCGGACTCCCAGGATGAACGTAAAGGCGACCGTATAGACCACGATCATCAGGAGGGGGTTGGCGAGCGACCACACAAAGCCGAAGACTGAACCCCGATACTTCAGTTTGAGATCCTTGAGGACCAGCGCCTTCAGCAAGCTCCGATAGCGGTAGAGGCTCACGAGGACGACGCCAAGCGTCATTTCGTCGGCGCGGTCCACAAGCTCGGCGCCCGACGCGCGCGCGCGGGCGCGTGCGCGCACGCGCGCCCGCAGCACCCAGACGCCGCGCCAGCCGATAGCAGCTATCGAGAACAGCAGCACGTCGGCGGCAAACGCCATCCGCGAGATCCCCTGAAACCCGGTGGCGAGCCGTAGCAGCAGCGCCGACACCGCCGTGCCCAGCACGATACCGGCGACGACACGCGAGAGCCAGCTCGCCTTGGGCTTGGGCGCGTAGGCCTGCAGCGCACCGAGCGCGAGAATCTGGGCGCCGACAACGAGCGGGACCGTCGACCAGGCAAGGGGCAGGAACGCCGCCAGGTGTTCGCTGTCGAAGCGCAGCCAGTACGACGCGATGTACGCGCTCACGCCCAACAGCGCATCCAGGAATACCGCCATGAACCATGAGGGGCGTACCGGAACGACGGCCGCTGCCACCGATGGTGATACGGCCTTATGTGCAACAACAGACACTCCGAGTGATCCTATCGCGTTCGCGAGGCGCATGATCCGGGCGCGAACCTGTGGAATCGGCTCGCCCGCGTCGTGAGCGTCAGGCCGCCTCGATACATTCGATCACACGACGGATGTCGGCGGGTTTCAGGTCTCGGAACATCGGAATCCCAAGTGTGGATCGTGAGAGCTCCTCGGTGATCGGCAGGGCGGCCCGCGGACAGCTGGACATCGAACGATGCGCCTGCGCGCCGCCACCCCACCACCGTCGCGTTTCGATCTCCCCGTTGGTCATACGACCTTCGAGACGATCCGCGTCCGTGCCTGTGAGACCCACAACGCAAACGGACGACACCCACGTCTGTCCGAAACCCTCCGGAAGATGTGCGACCGATGAGAGCTGCAGTGCCTCACGATAACGATTTGCCACCAGCAACCATTCGTCCCGTGCGCGGTGCCATTCGTCGAGCGCTGCGTGGCCGACGGCGGCGTGATATTCGCTCAACTTGGCGTTGAACGCGGGGACCATCGCTTCGCGCGATCCCTGAAAGCCGAAATTCATGCGCCTTCGGATGTCCAGGACCAGATCGCGGTTGTCAGCGAGGATGAACCCGCCTTCACCGGTTCCTAACACCTTCGTGGCGTGCAGACTGACGACGGTCGGTGTTCCGGTTGCGACGACAGTATCGAATGCTGCCGCCGCATCGATCACGACTGCTACCCCGCTTCGCGAGCGGAATCGATCCCATGCGTGCAGATCGATCGGCCGGCCGAACGGCGCGACCGGCATGACGGCACCGACCTCTCCGGGAGCGCCGGCGATGATGTCATCGATCGCATCGGGCTCGAGCGCCCACGTCCGCGGATTGACATCCGCAAAGTAGGGGATTAACCCCGCGAGGATGGCCGCTTGGGGAGATGCCACGAAGGTCCACGCGGGGGTCACGCACAGGGTTCCTGGCGTCACGTGCTGCGCCGCGAGCGCCAGCGCCAGGCCCAGGGTCGCGTTGGCGACCGTCGTGACCGCGTGATCGCCCACCTTGAAATGTGCGCAGAGCCGATGCTCCAGCCGACTGGCGAGGGGGCCGAAATTGCTGTAAACGCGGCTGCCATCGATTTCCGACAGGTACGGCAAGAGCGAAGACGCGGCTGGCAGTTTCGGCCGCATGACCGGCAGCGTGCCCGGCATTACTGCGCCGCACTTCGCCGCGCGGGCTTCAAGACTCGAACGACCTGCTGGAGCCAACCTGACCACCGACGCACGCCGGTCGCCCGGCGCGCCTTTCTCGCCGCCAGCCATGCGGCAATGGTCGTGTCGACCACGCACGTGCCATCTGCAACCAACTCGGTCGCGCGCGCTGCCGAGACGAACTGGCGTTCGTAGTCCTCGCGCAGGCGTCCGGCCTTCTCCAATTGAATCCATCTCCGCCAGTGCCAGCCCCATCCGAGCGAAAGATGCGGGTTGTCCTCGAGCCATTTCTCGGTGTTCCGCACCTTCTGCCGCAATTCCTCATATCCACGAATGGCATAGTGCAGGATGTACAGATCGCTCGTCGCGCTCGTGCCCCAGGTCACAGTCGCAGAATGCATTCCGCCGGCGAACGACCCGATCGCCGCCGAGCGGAGTGCGATATGTCCACCAACTTCGAGAAATGCAAAGGGCACCGGCAAATCCCACGAGATTTGTTGTTCAGGGGTCGGCACGACGGTCCGATCGATCCGCAGCGTCAACACCTCGGTGGCGCGCCGGTGCGGCGGGATCAGCGGGCCGGTCATTGTCCGGCGCGGAAGGTTGAGCAGCGTGATCCCCTCACGGTCGGACTCGGCCAGCACCGTCCGAAGACCTTTTCCGCGCGTGCACACGAACTCGTCGACATCGCAGTAGATAATCCAGTCCGCTTCATAACGATCGCGCGCCATCGCGGCGAGCTGATCGGCGATTGAGTACTTGGTCATGTCGCGCTCAGGCAGCGCGAACCAGACTACCCGCTTCGTCCGCGCGTACCGCTCGAGCACGTCTCTGGTGCCGTCGGTGGATCCACCATCGAGCGCGAGGATCAGGTCGATGCCGAGATCGAGATGCCAGTCGAGGAAATCCTCCACGATGTCGACCTGGTCATAGGGCATCGTGATGAGGACGATTTTGCCGGAGCTCATATCCGCGGAGGGCTGCCACGATACCACAGCACCTGATCCCCCTGACTCCTGAACCGCGCGTGTGATGGCGGCGTTGTACAATTGTCGCCGTTCCTGATGAATATGGATGACGGCTGGTCTGCGCTGGTCGCCCACTACGAGCGGTGTCTTGAACGTCACGGTTCCACGCCTCGAGGAGTGGACTGGCCCAACGTGCCAGATCTGGCGGTTCGATTCCATACTCTGCTGGGGGTTTTGGATGACACCGCCTCAGAGCCCAGGCCGGTGCTGCTCGATCTCGGCTGCGGTCCGGGGTTACTGCTGGACTACTTGAGGGCAACCGGACGATTGAACACGATCGAGTATCGCGGCATCGACCTCTCTCCGGCGATGGTCGCGGCGGCGCGCGCGCGGTGGCCGGATCGTGAGTTTTCCTGCCGGGATGTGGTGAAAGATCCGCTGCCCGAGCGGGGGGTTGACTACGTGATCATGAACGGCGTGCTGACGGAAAAGCAGACGCTTTCTCATGAGGTCATGGCCGGCATTGCCAAGGAGTTGATCACCGCCGCGTTCACTGCCGCGCGCGTCGGCATCGCCTTCAACACCATGAGCCGTCACGTCGACTGGCAGCGCTCCGATCTCTTTCATTGGGGCTTCGATGAATTGAGCGCCTTCCTTTGCGAGCGCGTCAGCCGGCATTATGCGTTCCGATCGGACTATGGTCTCTACGAGCAGACCACGTTCGTCTGGCGGGCGCCGCGGCGTCCTCCGCCGCTCCATGATGGCTGGTGCGCGACATGAAGCGCAGACTCGTGGTGTTCGGTGCGAAGCAGATCGCCGAAGTGTGCGCGTTCTACTTCGACCACGATAGCGACTACGAAGTGGTCGCGTTCTCCGTTGACGGCGAGTTTCTTGACGCCACGACGTTCGCGGGACGACCCGTTGTGCCGTTTGAGGAGCTCGCCAGCATCTATCCCCCCGGCTCGCATGACCTCTTCGTCGCGGTCAGCCACCAGAAGATGAACCGGGTGCGGGCCGACAAATGCGTGGCGGCCCGCGCCATGGGCTACACACTCGCTCGCTACGTGAGCTCGAAGGCGATCACGTGGTCGACTCTGTCGATCGGCGAAAACACGTTCGTCATGGAAGCGAACGTCGTGCAGCCGTTTGCCACCATCGGATCCAACTCGATTTTGTGGTCGGGCAATCACATCGGCCACCATTCGCGCATCGGCGATCACTGTTTCCTGGCCTCGCACATCGTGGTGTCTGGAGGCGTCGCAATCGGCGATCACTGCTTCATCGGCGTGAACGCGACGTTGCGCGACGGCATTTCTGTGGCCGAGCGCTGCCTGATTGGTGCTGGCGTGACGCTGTTGAAAGACACGAAGCCGGGCGAAGTGTACGCGGTTGCCGCGACCGAGCCGAGCCGGGTCCCGAGCTCGCGCATCCGAGGGTGAAGCGACGGTGCCGGGAATGCGCTGGGAGAAAAAGGGACGGATCTTCACCGCCGCCAATCAGCATGAGTGGATGGCGCACCATGCCTCGGTTCCGATCGCAGATTTGGTCGACGACCGGGTCTTGCGAATCTATTTCGGGCCGCGCGATGGGCAGGGGCGCACCCGTCCGGCTTTCATAGATGTCGAGGCCGACAACCCCGCGAATGTGCTCTATGTCCACGACCGTCCCGTCCTGGACTTAGGACAACCGGGCACCTTCGACGACAGCGGTGTGATGCCGTCCTGCATCGTCAACGACGGCCGCCGCAAGTACTTGTATTACACCGGCTGGAACCTGGGTGTGACCGTGCCGTACACCCTCTCGATCGGCCTGGCCGTGAGCTCGGATGGCGGCGTCACGTTCAAC
>Ga0222622_10000329_pt1 | contig 17058 bp, 20 predicted proteins | sample PLM2_5_b1metaG_FD_177335 | JGI IMG/M metagenome (GOLD analysis project Ga0222622, IMG submission 177335) | Groundwater sediment microbial communities from an aquifer in East River, Colorado, USA - PLM2_5_b1 | ecosystem: Environmental > Terrestrial > Soil > Riparian zone | place: USA: East... | reverse complement strand
TGCCGGAACCTCCGCGACCAGCTCGCGCGGGTCGGGCCCCGCGAGCGTCACTCCGCGCTCCCGAAGCGTCCACCTCACGTCTGCCGTGTTGCAGTGAGTCGACCACTCCATCTCCCGGTGACCGCGATCGACGTACAGCCACTTCTTGTCGAGCGTTGCGAGGGTCGCGAGGTCCGCCCGCGGGGCGTACGAGCCCTCCAGATCGTGCGGCCAGTGCCCCGGACGCGTGGGGATCTCGTCGTGCAACTCGCGCAGCGCCCGCTCCTGCGCTGCCGTGATCTCGTCCGCGGTGACGATCAGAAAGTCGCAGTCGCTGTGGAGATCGCCCGCTCCGAGCGCGAACGAGCCGGTCAGGTAGGCGCCGATGACGTTGACTCCGAGAATCGACTCGACGCGGGCGACCAGCTCTGCCAGCAGCTCGTCCAGCTCCGAGAAGCCCGTCGTGTACGTCAGTGAGCCACGACCACCTTCAGCCCGACAATCGCGAGCCCAAGAGCGAGATTGATCGCGACCGATACAAGCGTGCCGACCCAGCCGAGCCGCTCGAGCAACGCGTACCGGAAGCCCTGAACCGCGAGGGTCAGGACGCAGATGCCGACCGCGAGCCAGACGGCTGTGCTGTCGCGAATGATCCCGAGGGCGCCGAGCGCGAGCATCGCCGTCGGGACGACCGCGGCCAGCGGGATCGCTAGCTCTCGCCCCGCGACCTCGCCGAGCTCTCTGGCGTCAAGGCGCCGCCCCACCTGAAGGCTCTCCCCCAGCCCGTGCGAATAGACGTGGGCGATCCAGAGGACGAGCACGGTGACGACGACGATCGCCGCTAGGTGCCAAAGCTGGTGCTTGAAGGCCACCCCACCGGCCGCCAGCGAGGCGAGGACGACGATCGTGCCGTAGACCGTTCCCGCGATCGTCCTGCGGGACCCGAAGACCAGTTGCGATAACCCCTCAGCTCGGCTCATGGGTGCATCATGCGGGAGAGCCTGGGAGAATCGCAATCGGTGACGACGGCGGAATCCGCCCCATCGAGGCCCGCCGGCGGCGCGAAGCTCGTCCTCCTCACGCTGGCTGCCGGCCAGTTCCTGATGACGCTCGACAGCTCGGTGATGAACGTCTCGATCGCCACGGTCGCCAAGGACGTCGGCACGACCGTGACCGGGATCCAGGGGGCGATCACCGCCTACACGCTCGTGATGGCGGCGCTGATGATCACCGGCGCCAAGATCGGGGCGATGATCGGGCGCAAGCGGGCGTTCACGATCGGGTGCGTCATCTACGGCTGCGGCTCGTTCACGACCTCAATCGCGCCCAACTTGCCGGTGTTGCTGCTCGGCTGGTCGTTCCTCGAAGGAGTCGGCGCGGCGCTGATCCTGCCGGCGATCGTGGCGCTCGTCGCCGGGAACTTCCCGACCGAGCGCCGGCCGGCGGCCTACGGGCTGGTCGCAGCCGCGGGGGCGATCGCCGTCGCAGTGGGGCCGCTGATCGGAGGCTTCTGCACGACGTACTTCTCCTGGAGGTGGGTGTTCGCCGGGGAGGTCGTGGTGGTCGCCCTGATCCTCCTGCTCGCCCGGAAGATCGCCGACGCGCCCGTGGAGACACGGCCGAAGCTGGACATCGTCGGTGCAGTGCTCTCGGCGGCTGGGCTCGGGCTCCTCGTCTTCGGCGTGCTTCGCTCGGGCGAGTGGGGCTGGATCCGGCCCAACGTGGACGGGCCCTCGTGGGCAGGACTGTCCCCGACGGTGTGGCTCGCCCTGGCCGGCCTGTTCGTGCTCTGGATCTTCTTCCGCTGGGAGGCCCGCCTCGACGCGCGAGGCAAGGAGCCGCTCGTGCGCCCCGTGATGCTGCAGAACAGGCAGTTGACCGGCGGCCTAATCATGTTCTTCTTCCAGTACCTCGTGCAGGCGGGCTTCTTCTTCGTCGTGCCGCTCTTCCTCTCGGTCTGCCTGGGACTCTCGGCGCTCGCGACCGGCGTCCGGCTGCTGCCGCTCTCGATCACGCTGCTCGCCGCCGCGATCGGTATCCCGCGCCTGCTGCCGAACGTCTCGCCCCGGCTCGTCGTCCGCAGTGGCCTGCTCGCGCTGTTCGCTGGGACGGTCATCCTGCTCGCACTGCTCGACAAGGACGCGAGGGCGGAGATCGTGTTCGTGCCGATGCTCCTGATCGGGCTCGGGATCGGCGCGCTGGCCTCCCAGCTCGGCGCCGTCACCGTCTCCGCGGTTCCGGACGAGGAGAGCCCCGAGGTCGGCGGCGTCCAGAACACGATGACCAACCTCGGCGCTTCGCTGGGCACCGCGGTCGCGGGCTCGATCCTGATCGCCACGCTCAGCTCGGCCTTCCTGACGAACATCGAGCAGAGCACGGCGATCCCGTCGCAGGTCAAGTCACAGGCCAAGGTCGAGCTCGCGGGCGGCGTCCCGTTCATCTCCGACGCCGACCTCGAGACCGCCCTCGACAAGGCGAACGTCAGCTCGGACGCATCGAAGGCGGCGGTCGACGCTTACAGCGAGGCGCGAATCGACGGGCTCAAATCGGCGCTTGCGATCCTCGCCCTGCTCTCGATCGTCGCCCTGTTTCTGGCCCAGCGCATCCCGACCAGACAGCCGGGGGCACCGTCGACTCAGTCTGGATAGGCCTCTGTCTCGCGCTTGTCTCGGCGCTGGCCGTGAACTGGGCCTACACGAAGGAGCACGACGCGGTGGCCGCGCTACCGCCGCTCACCGCGCGGCGGCCGCGTCGCTCGGTCGGGCTGCTGCTGCACAGCCGCGGCTGGCTGATCGGCTTCGGCACCGAGACGGCCGGCTGGCTCGTCTACGTGGCCGCGCTTGCGCTTGCACCGCTCAGCCTCGTGCAGGCGGTGAGCGCCTCGGGGATCGCCGTGCTCGCCTTCCTCGGCGTGCGCGGCCATCCGAGCAGGCTCTCGATCCGCGAGCGGCTCGCAGTCGGGATCGCCTTGGTTGGACTGGTGCTGCTCGCGCTGTCGCTGGTCGGGGCGAAGCCCGTCTCCCACGTGCCGCACGGCATCGGCACGGCGGTCTGGCTTGCGGCCGCGGCCGGTCTCGCGATCGTTCTGACCGCTATGCGCAGCCGACTTTCGCGGGCGGCGGCGCTCGGACTGGCGGCCGGGCTCTTCTTCTCCGACGGCGACATCTCCGCGAAGCTCGTCTCCTTTGGCGGGATGTGGCTGCTCGCGCTCATCCCGCTGATCGCCTGCTACGCCGCCGGCACAAGCGTGCTCCAGGCCGCGTTCCAGCACGGCAGTGCCCTGACCGCCGCCGGGATCGCGACTCTGGTCACGAACGCGGTCCCGATCGCCGCCGGCTTCGTGCTCTTCTCCGAGGCGTTGCCGCACGGCGCGAAGGGCGGGCTACAGATCGCCGCCTTCGCCTGCATCGTCGCCAGCGCCGGCTTGCTCGGCAGCCCCGCCGCGCCGCGACCTGACGATTAGAAGACCGCCGCCCAGTCGTTCTTGATGCTGACCACGGTCCAGCCGTCTTTGCCGGCATGCTCCAGCGCCTGCTCGGCGCCGGAGGTGTACTCGAACTCCCGCTCGCCGTCGTCGTGGAGGATGAGCAGGCGCAGGGACGGCTTGTCGTCGTGCTTGGTGAACTGGAGCATCGGCACATCGCCGTTCGAGTTACCAGCGGCGACCAGCGGGCGGCGCCCGGTTCGGCTCCAGATGCGGATCGGCTTCTGCGGCCCGTCGTCCAGATAGTCGGCCTCCGCCTTGTGCGTGATCGTGCCGCCGCGCTCGTCGGCCGCGTAGTCGAGCGTGGAGGCGCTGCCGATCACCCGCTCGCGCGGAATGCCGTACAGCTCCTCGCTGATCGGGCGCATGAAGTCGCGGCCGCCGCCCGAGGCGATGTAGTTGCTGAAGGCGTTGGCTTCCAGATAGGCGAGGAGCTCGATCATCGGCTTGTAGCCACACTCGAGGTAGGCACGACCGAGGGTCGGGTGCTGCGCGGTGTGGAGGAACTCGTCCGCGCTCGCCTCGAAGTCCTCGACGCTGATCCCCTCGTACGCCGCGAGGATGCCGCCGGCCAGGACCTTGACGTTGCTGTCGTCGCCCGCGTAGTGCTGGGTAATCAGCATGCCGAGCCAGGCGTAGTCGCGCTCGTGGGCGGCCTTCCACGGCTGTTGCTCGCGCAGCTCCGGGGTCGTCTCGGCCATCTCTGTCAGCCGGCGGAGGATGAAGTCGAGCTGGATCGGCATCGGCTTCTCGCACCACAGCGTGCCGTCGTTGTCGAACACCGCCACGCGCTCCGCGGCGGGGACCTCGCCCGCGACCTGGACGAACTCGACGATCGCCTGCTTCGCAGCGCCTTCGTTCCAGCTCGGGAGGGAATCGTGCTCCACTTCCGCCACGGCCGCGCTCAGCTGTTCTCGTTGTTTCGCCATCGAGTCCTCCAGGCTGCCGGTGAGGTGAGGATTCTCGTCCTCCGAGTGCGTTCACACCTCGCCCCGACGGGATGAAGCGATTCGAACGGCATAGAGGACAATGGAAGGCGTGAACTCTTTCAGCGAGGCCTAGCTTGCCCCGAGCACGCCCGAACCTGATCGAGCGGCGCATGTCGCGCTTCCTGCGCGAGCCCCCTTCCGTTCGGTCCGCCGCGGGCGTCATCGTCGCGGCGACGGCGACGGTTGTCGTCGGCGGCGGCATCTTGATGCGGCTGCTCGACCACGAGGAGTACTCGAACGTGTGGGTTGGGATGTGGTGGGCGCTCCAGACCGTGACGACCGTGGGCTACGGAGACGTAACGCCCAATCGCACCGCAGGCAGGATCGTTGCCGCTTTCGTGATGCTCGAGGGCATCGCCTTCCTCACGATCATCATCGCGGCCATCACGTCGACCTTCGTCGCCCGGGCAGAAGCGGAGCACGACGCCGCGGGAGCCGCGAAAGACGAACAGGCCGAGGAGCGAGTCGAGGCCGCATTCGCTGATCTGAGGGCCCGTCTGGATCGCGTCGAGGCGATGCTCTCGCGCCTGACCGGACCGTGACGTCGTGAGCCTCCTCTTGGCCGGCCTCATCGTCGTGGTCGTCGCGGCACTCGCGATCACGGCGATGCTGCTCGTCCGGCGGCGAGCTCCGGCGGGAAGCTACTTCGAGGACGGAGACCGCGCCGCCGGGGTCTTCGGAGTCCTTGCGACCGGGTTCGCCGTGCTGCTCGGGTTCGTCGTCTTCCTTGCGTTCGAGAGCTTCGACACCTCGCGCAGCGGCGCCGAGACCGAGGCCCAGATCGTAACGCAGCAGTTCGAGACGGCCCAGTTCTTCCCGGTCGCCGCTCGTGCTCCCCTCTCGGGCGCGCTCGTCTGCTACGCGCGGACGGTGATTCACCAGGAGTGGCCCCAGATGCAGAACGGCACCTTGGGCGACAAGGCCAATCCGTGGGGCGTCGCCACGTTTCGCACCCTCAAGACGGTCCAGCCACGATCCGCTACCGAACAGGCTGCGTTTGCGAAGTGGCTCGACCAGCGCTCCGACCGCGAGCAAGCGCGGGCCGACCGAATCCACGGCGGCGAGGGAGTGATCCCGGTGCCGCTCTGGATCGTGCTGCTGCTCAGTGCGGCGATCATCTTCGTGTTCATGCTGTTCTTCGCCGACAGCGCCGAGCGCTCGGTCGTACAAGCGACGATGATGGGCGGCGTGGCGGTGGTGATCTCGTCGACGCTGCTGCTCTTGTGGTTCCTCGACAATCCGTATCACGCCGGCGTCGGCGGACTCCGGCCCGTGGCGATGGAGCGCGGAATCCGGATCCTCGACCAGGAGGCGTCAATCGTCGGCGGGAAGGTCACGATCCCGTGCGACGCGCAAGGGGTTCCGAAGGAGCTGCGCTGAGCTAGGGCGACGGCCCGGTCGCGGCCGGCGGGGGAACCATCGAGGCGCGCACTGACACCAGGGGCGCGTCCGGGACCGTGATCAGGCCGCGGGTCGGCCGGTCGAGGTCGAAGGTCACGAGCAGCAGCAAGGTCATGAGCGCGGCGGCGGCCATCATCGCGATGAGGCCGCGCCCCAGAATCGAAATGTGCAGGGCCAGCAGCGCGAGCGCGACGGCCGCGCCGATCATCTCCAGCGCCAGGACCGGGCCGGGGACGCGGTTGTTCAGGGACGCGAGGCGCGCGGACTGGTCGTCGATCGTCGGGTTGAGGCTCTCGACGTAGAGACGCGGCGCGCTGGCAAGAGGCGCTGGCGCGACTGCCTGTCCGGCAAGCCGCCACAAGCGCCGTTGCAACACTCCTTGTGCGGCCGTGGTGCGCCGCATCGCAGGACTGTTCGGAGTTTCGTGCGAGATCCGGATCGCGAGGGTCGTGTAGCGACGTAGCAGGTCGAGCGATTTGCTCCGCGCAGGCTCTGCGATCAGTTGCGCGCGGAGATAGGTCGTCCCGATCGCGTTCGCCTCCGTGACGGTGGCCGCGCGACGATCTTCGTAGCGTCCGACCGCAAGCGCGAGACCGAAGGCAAGGATCAGGCCCACCACCCCGAGTAGCGCCGCCTGGAGTACCCCGAACGGTTCACGGAGCTTCTCGGAATGCTCGCGGAGATATCTGCCAAGCACGAACCCCGCGAAGGTCGCGGTCCCGATCACGGCAAGGATGATCAGCGCGAGCTCCCAGCTGCTCAGCCTGAAGAACACACGCAGATCCTGACGAGCGCACCGGTTGACCCCCGGGATCCGCGTTTACTCACCCACGGAACAGGAAAAGTCTTACCTCGCTCGCGCCCGACGATGAGCAGAGGGGTCCATTAGGCACGAGCGCGAACTGGCCTTTGCGCTCGCCGCACGCCCTTCTTTGGGAGCGAGCTGGGAGGCGGCTTACGGGGGACGGAGCCGCCTCCCTCTCTTTGGTTGGGTGGAGGCGGCGGGAATCGAACCCGCGCAAGATTTCAAACGGCTGACTCAGTAGTCGACGAGGATGCTCCCCTCGAGCGGGAGCCGTAGGCCCCGTTTGTCACGAGATCCTCGCCGTGCCGACGTTCGACCTGGCCGCCTGAGGCGGGCATCCACCCCAGGGGCCGGCACGCCGGGCTCCCTGCTTCCGTTCCCGCCGGACGAGGAGTATGGTCGGACCGCGAAGCGTTGCCGCATCGACCTCAAGGGGGTTGAGCGCTTCATGGAACGCATCACCAAGTTCTTCACGAGCCTGGGAGGAGTGCTGACGAGCCTTGCCGCGATCGTGGGCGGCGTGGTCGCGCTCTACGTGGCGTTCGGCGGCGGCGACAAGAGCTCGAGCCCTCCGCCTCCTCCGGCGGTCACCACGACGTCGAATGCGGCGCTCGAGGACTGGCGGAGCGACGCGGAGTCGATTTGCCGCGACGCGGACAGCCAGGTCATCGCGCTCGGCCCAAGTCCCGCCGTGACCGACGACTCCGACGCGCGGATTACGTGGCTTCAGAACGTGATCCCGATCGTGGCCACCTACACGAACCAACTGCGCGCGCTCGACAAGCCAGCCGAAGCGCAAGCCGACATCGACCGCCTGCTCGACACGATGGACAAGGTGACCGATTCGGCCCAGACGATGGTCAACGCGTACCAGGCGCTCGACATTGAAACGACCAACACTGCGCGCCTCGAACTCCAGGGTGCGATCGACGACATGCAGCGCCAGATGGCGGAGCTGGGCCTCAAGCGCTGCCTCACTATCTGATAGTCCGGACGCAAACGCTCCTTCGGCTCCTATTCTCTTGGGCGCGCTGTTTGGCCCGATCAGGCTCTAGCGAGCCAAGCTAGACAGCGAACTCACGTGGAGATCCAGCTCTGCGATCGCACCTTTGTTCCGTGCTAGTGAGGCGGGGGAATCGAACCGGCGCAAGATTTCAACCGGCGTCGCCTGTGGAACCGGTCGACTCACCTACAGGTATGTCGGGCTCGAACATTATTCTTGCCTGACTAGATCGACCGAGATCTCCACCGCCGGAATCGTTCCTCTGTTCTCAAGCCAGTGTGTGGTGTTCCTATCCTCGGGCCAGCCCACTCCCGGCCCATAGTCCGCCGCGACTCCATTTCGATGGTCAGTGATCGTTCCTTGCAGTATGTAGACGATGCCTGGTCTGTCCTTATGGTCGTGAATCGGGCCGAAGACGCCTCCAGGCTCGATGGTCACCATCCGCATTCGAAGTTGGCGCCCTGCCATGCCCTCGATCTCAGGGCCAAGGTCAACCGTTGCAAGTAACTCCGCCGTAACACCTTTCGTCTCAGGTGCCGCCTGTTCGTTGCTCATCGTGCTCTCCTCTCTGTACTTCCACGGCCTAACGTTCGACCTTCAACCCAGGACGAGCTGATCTCCGACACCCGCGTGTTGACTCCGTGCTTCTTCGTCCACCGCCGCCCATGTCGGCTTGCCGGCGTCGGCTCGCTACGGCTCTCGGAGAAGACGATCCGATCGAAGTCGTCATGGCTCCGCGCAAGCGGAGCCGGACTTCGATCGGGAGTGGAGGCGGCGGGAATCGAACCCGCGAACGATTCCGATCGACTGGTCGGGATCGAGCGGCCGCTGGGTTGCTGAGCGTACAACCTGTACGCAGCCGCGCGTCGGGACCTTCGGCAGGAACGCACGGCGCGAGCGCTGGGGCCCGGTCTGCCAGATCCAATGGGGGACGGTGAACGGCGTCGTGGACGTGCGGGACATACGAGAACCCCGAGCGTGTGTTCAGGGTTCAGAGCACAGGGCTCCAAACAGGGGAGAGCGTGCTGTGGGAGGCTAGGTTCGCCACACGGGTTGCATGGCTGTGCCGAGGCAGACGCCCCGGCACAGCCTCAAAGCTTCCCGCAATCGGAACAGGAGACGGCGATGGCACTAGGAGACGAAATCGACGAGGTCTTCCGGCGTGAGGTGAAGTCCCTGCCGGCTTACGCGAAGGCGCAGGCTGCGGGTGGTTCCGGGGTCGCTCCGCCGGTGGAGGAGATGAATCATCTGCTGATGGGGCTGAGCGTTGCGGTGCAGCGTTCGCTTCACCTGCTCGCCGACCGCATTGAGGACATGGAGAAGGCGTAACACTCGGCCAAACGACAGCCCGTTTGGAGGAGGTCTCGGCATGAATATAGGGCGGCGATGCGCCGCCCACAGTAGTTCAGGGTCGACAGCGGCTCGCAAATCCGACAGCGCAACAGGATCGCGGCTACGGTGTAACCAAGCGCGTTGGCTCTAGCTGTTGAAGCCGCCGAGGCTCTGCAAGTCCCTCTTCGACTGTGATACCTGGCCTGACCGCCGCAGTGCGCTCATTCGAGTGCTCTGCCCTGTAAGACCCACAGAAGGAGCACCATATGCATGCCACCATTCGTCGTTACGAAGGCGTCGACACGAGCCGCATCAACGACGTCGTCAGCAGGGTCGACGAGACGTTCGTTCCGCAGATCCGCGAGCTGCCCGGATTCGCCGGCTACTTCCTCATGGAGGCCGACAACGGCGTCCTGAGCTCAATCAGCCTCTTCGAGACGTCCGAGCAGGCTGACGAGTCCAACAAGCTCGTCAAGAATTGGATCAGCGAGGAGAACTTCAGCAAGGCGATTCCGAATGCGCCGAAGATCACGAGCGGCAAGGTCCTTGCTCAGAGCAAGCTCGTCCCCGCACTCGTCTAGCTCGACTCGTACTACCGCGTCACGGAGAGGGCCCGGCACCGCCGGGCCCTCTCATGCGTGTGCGCCCAGTTTGAATGTCAGCCGCGCCGCGATCCTCTTCGGGCGGCCGCTTGACCGGGAGGCGACTCCGACCCGCGGCAACGCGACGTGCAGTTGATCCACAGGGTCGACGAGCTCACGAACCGCGTAGCTAAATCGCTTGACGAGTTCGTGAACAAGACGAAGGTAGCCGAGGCGCGCGAGAGGCTCGAGGACACCGAGGACGCCCGGCTCGTCGGCCTGGCCGAAGCGGCCTTCGCGGCCAACTGGGCTCTGCTTGACGGCGTCTCGACCTAGCTCACGCGCTCAACCTGAACGGTGGGTACTCGTCGGTTACGAGGATGAACGCGTACGCGACAACGCGGTTCCCCCAGCGGAGCACCCCGAGCACGAAGTCGAAGAGCCCGCGCGGGTAGCGGCCGGTAAAGAGGATCGCGAACCACGCGATGATCACCGCCACGACGGCCGCGAGCCAGAGGAAGACCAGCAAGATGAAGTGCGGGATCGCGAGCAGCCACTTCACCAGTGGTAGCCAACGGTTGAGATCGCGCTCCGCATCCGGATAGAGCAGCTCGAGCTGTACCGACTGCCGCTCGTCGGTCGAGGGATAGCGGTCGTCCATCAGCGCCAGGTAGACGCACACCCGGTTCTCGAACCGGAGCAGCTCCAGGTTCCAGTCGAACCACCAGCGTGGGTACTTCTGGCGAAACAGGATCATCAACAGCGGCGCGAGGAAGAGCAGGCCGCCGGCACCGCCGCCGAACGCCCAGGACTGCTGGTTGCCGTAGTGCGCGCCCTCGCCACCGAGAGCAGCGACAACGATCAGGATCGGGATCGCCACGATGAGCCTGAACCCGGTCGTCAGCCGGTTCAGCTCACGCTCCGGGTAGTCGACCGAGAATGTCACGGGATAGGCCGTGCTGCCTGCCTCCATCGCGGGCCTCCTGTTCGACGGGTTCCGGGCATGACGCGCCCGGCCACGTCCAGCTTAGAGCCGGCCGCCTCGCGTCACTCCGTCGAGTGCCGACACTCGCAGACGAAGTCGCAGAGGCAGTAGCGAAGGAACTGCCGCCGCTGAACCTGACTGACGCGCTCGAGCTCACGATGTTGATCGCGCGCAAGAATCCACGCCGGCATCCACGCGTCGCCGCGCGCTGGTTGCTGCGCTATCTCGAGGACTGCCCCGAGACGACGATCGACGAGGCGGCGATGGTCGCGGCCTGCCTCGCCGCTCTCTCGGGAGACCGCCACCGTGACGCGGAGCTGACGCTTCGGGCCATGGCCGAAAGAGCGACTAGCCGGCGACGAGCTCGAGGCGTAGCCTGAGTCCCGGGCCGGGTCGTGGGAAGCGTCCTAGGCGCTATTGTCGGCCCGGGACGATTGGCGACAGGCCAAGGGGGGCTGTGACAAAGGGCGCGAACGAGCACAGGGGTGCGCCGGCGCGTGTCGTCTTCGCCGACGATGACGCCATCCTGCGCGAGTTGCTGCGGGGGCTCCTCGGCTTCCTTCCTCACGTTACGGTTGTCGGAGAGGCAGTGGACGGCATCGAGGCTGTGCAGCTCGTTGCGCAGCACTACCCCGACACTGTGCTGCTGGACATCGGAATGCCGCGCCTCGACGGCTTCGGAGCAGCCGAGGTGATCCGAAGCTTTCGTCCGCAGACCCGGCTGATGCTTCACACGGCCGAACCGGACGATGAGAAGCGGCGACGCGCCAAAGCACTCGGACTGCCGCTACTGGACAAGCTGCAACTGAACGCCACGACTGACCTCGTCGAGCAGTACGCGGTCTCCGATGAGCACCCGCTCGCGACCGACATCGAGCCGCTCGTGCTGGTCGCCCTAGCGAATCGGGCCGACGCGGGCGTGCTCGTCGTCAAGGCAGACGAATCCATCCCGTTCTATAACCCCGCCGTTGCCGCGGTGCTCGACCTACCCTTCCCGCCCGAGCGAGTTACCGTTGCCGACCTCCGCGCCCGCGGCGTACTCGGGCTCCGCGCCGATGGGTCGCCGTACCCGCTCGAGGAGCAGCCACTCGCGCAGGCCCTCACCGGCCGCACCCCTGTCACGGACGTGGTCTATCTCCACGCCGAGGATGGCTCGCTACGGCCGTTTACGATGACCTCGCTGCCCTTCTTCAATCCCGGCGGCGAACTGATCGGGGTCGCGAATTACGTCACCGACCCGCACCACCCTTCGCTGCGAATTACCTCGTGAACCCTGGCGGGACGGGGCTTCGCAGGTGCTGTCACTCGGTTCCCTCCCTGCCGGCGCTAGAGACGGTCGAAATATCTGGCCGACTTTGTCCGGCGTTGGTTTGCGACGGCGAGGTTTCCCTACATGCGGGGACTAGATTCAGATCGGACACCCCACCCCACCCCCGAAAAGGGGGAAGGGCGAAGGTGTATGCGAGGACTGAGTTCGAGTCGGCATACCCCACGTTCGCAGAGGATTGGTGACGTGCCCATGACGGCAGCTCGGCTATCTCACGTAGGCCATTTTCCGCCTTCTCGCTGAAGGCTGGCCGTTTCCTCCACGCTCGCTCGGCCGAGGCCGAAGCTGCGGTGGATATCGCTAGGGAGCAAGTGCGTCCGATCTGGCTTGAACGCACTGAGGGAGTGGCAGACCCCCGCTGATCGTGGCAGGCGTGGGCGAGCAGCCGCTACGGCGGCGCCTCTTGACGTTCTCGCTGAGCGCTGTAGGCTCGCCGCTTGCCCTCGGTTGGCCCTCCGCGCGGCGTCCTCTTGCGCACACTTCCGCCCGTTATCGTGCATCCGTCAGGAACCGCGCCCAGCAGCGGGTTTGGGCGGTGCCGATCCGTGGCAGATAGCTTGCAGGCGGGATGACAGCCGTAGAAATCGACAACTTCCTGGCGACCCCCGAGCTGCACGAGCTGATCGAGCAAGCGGAGCAGAATGGGTCGCTGCGGTACGCGGAGCTCCTCGAGGTGCTCGAGCCGCTGCATCTCGACCCGCTCGAGACCGACGCCGTCTTCCGGGAGCTCGAGCAGCGCGGGATCGAGGTGCTCGAGCCGGAGGCCGAGGCGCAGCGCGAAGCGCAGCCGCCGCCCCCGCCGCCGCAGCCCGTCGTCCAGGAGACGACCACCGACGCGCTCCAGCTCTTCCTGCGCGACGCCGGCCGGCATCCGCTGCTGACGGCCGCGCAAGAGGTCGAGCTCGCCAAGCGCATCGAGCGCGGCGACATGCCGGCCAAGACGCGGATGATCCAGTCCAACCTGCGTCTGGTCGTCTCGATCGCCAAGAACTACCGCAACCAGGGCCTCCCGTTCCTCGACCTGATCCAGGAAGGCACGCTGGGCCTGATTCGCGCCGTCGAGAAGTTCGACTGGCGCCGCGGCTACAAGTTCTCGACCTACGCGACCTGGTGGATCCGCCAGGCCGTCGCCCGCGCCCTCGCGGACAAGGCCCGGACGATCCGGATGCCCGTCCACATCGTCGAGCGGATGCAGAAGCTGAACCGTGCCGAGCGGACGCTCTGGACGCAGCTCGGCCGCGAGCCCACGCTCGAGGAGGTCGCCGAGGAGGCGAACCTCCCGATCGCCCAGGCGCACGAGGTGAAGGCGGCCGCACGCGCGTCGACGAGTCTCGACCAGCCGGTCGGCGAGACCGAGGACGCCGTCTTCGGCGATTTCGTGGCCGGCGACGGGCCGCTCCCCGACGAGGAGGTCGAGGTCTCGCTCCGCTGCCAGGCTCTAGGCGAGGCGCTCGCCGCCCTTGGAGACCGTGAGCGGCACGTCGTGATCCTCCGCTACGGCCTGGACGACGCCGAGCCGAAGACGCTCGAGGAGATCGGCCGGCGGCTCGGTCTCACACGCGAGCGCGTGCGTCAGATCGAGACCGAGGCTCTCAAGCGCCTCGCGCGGCTGCGCGAGATGGAAGCGGTCGCCCGGAGCTGACTCCGAGCGCCGAGCCGTCGAACAGCGGCAACGCGGCGTCCTCCCCCACTCTCGCCTTCGCCAGCTCGTAGGCCTCGTCGATGCGCGCCGGCCGGGACAGCCTGTGCCCATCCGACGCCACCGCGGCGATGTCGCCGGCCTCGACGAGTGACCACGCGATCTCCTGCGCCTCGATTCCGTGCCGCCCGAGCAGGCTGCTGGCGTTGACCTGCAGCGGCCAGCGGCGCGCGAGCTCGGACGCGAGAGCCGGACGCTCCCGGATCGACTCGGTGCGCTCGGGGTGCGCGACAAGCGGGATGAGCCCGGCGTCCTCGATGTGCTGGGCAAGCTCGATCAGATCGGAGGCCGGGCCGCTGAAAGGCACCTCGACGAGCACGAGGTCGGTGCCCTCCAGGACGTAGCGCGCCGGGTCGTCCCGCAGCAGCGCCGGCGCCGGGGTGAGCTCGAAACCGAGCCGGAGCTCCAGCCGAGCGCGTGCACGCAGGCGCTCGAACGCGCGCCGCACCTCCGCCTCCCGCTCCTCGGTCAGCGGCAGCACCGGCCACACGTGCGGTGTCGCAAAGAGGATCGCCGTCCCGGAATCCTCGGCCAGCTCGCACAGCTCGAGCCCGTCTTCGATCGTGGCGGCACCGTCGTCACCCGAAGGCACGACATGCGAGTGAAAGTCGACGAAACGAGGATCGATGCTTCTGAGGCTACCCGCGGCGTGCTTACTCGCCGCGCAGGTAGAGCTGCAGCGCCGGTGCGACGGTGCGGAGCTCGCGCAGGGCCCGCGACTCGAGCTGGCGGACGCGCTCGCGCGTGATGCCGAGGTCGGAGCCGACCTCCTCGAGCGTCTGCGGGGGCTGGCCGTCGAGGCCGAAACGGCGTGACAGCACATGGCGCATGCGCGGGGTGAGCCGCAGGAGCGCCTCGGCGAGCTCGGCGGAGCGAAGGTGCTCGGCCGTCGCCGTGTCGGGGCGGTCGGACTTCGTGTCCTCGATCAGGTCGCCGTAGAGGCTCTCGCCGTCGCCGACGGGGGTCTCGAGGCTGACGGGATCCTCCACCAGCTCGAGCAGCGTCCGGACGCGCTCCGGCGGGAAGCCGCTCTCCTTCGCGATCTCGAGCAGCACGGGCTCGCGGTTCAGCTTCTGCGCGAGGATCCGGCGGGAGCGCATCACGCGCCGAACCTGCTCCGCGACGTGGACGGGCAGTCGGATCGTCCGTCCCTGGTCGGCCAGGGCCCGCGTGATCGCCTGACGAATCCACCAGGTGGCGTACGTCGAAAGCTTGAAGCCGAGCTTGTAGTCGAACTTCTCGACCGCGCGAATCAGGCCCAGGTTGCCCTCCTGGATGAGGTCCAGGAGCGGAACGCCGGCCTTGGTGTAGTTGCGCGTGATCGACATCACGAGCCGGAGGTTCGACTCGATCAGCTTGCGCTTGGCCGCCTCGTCGCCCTCGTCCTTCAGCCGGGCGAGCTCGCGCTCCTGCTGGGGTGTCAGCAGGGGCCCGTCGCCGATCTGGCGGACGTAGAGCTTGAGTGGGTCTGCTGTCTGGGGCTCCGTAGGCTCCGTCTCGACGGTGTCGACCTCGTCGACTTCCGCCGGGGCCGGCACTACCTCGAGCCTGGGCTCGGGTGCGTCGGTCTCCGGTAGCGCTGCTGGGAGCGGCCGCTGCTCCATCACGCTGGGTCTATCGGCCTGCCCTCTCCCTCACTTGAGGGACGGGTCTACCCGCACGAGGGATCAGGGCTGCAGGTGTCGAACCGAGAGGACAGGGAATGCCTAACTCTCAGCCGATGCCGTCGTCACTATCACAGGCGACCGGAATGGTCGCCATTTCGAGGCAAGGGGTTTACTGAGATGTGCGGAATTGCCGGATACAGTCTGAGCGCGCCCAGCGAGGTCGAACGGACGCTCGCGGCGCAGGCGCTGCTCGCTGGGATCGCCGAGCGCGGCGCGGACGCCGTCGGCTATGCATACCGCCGGGCCACGAGCCCGGTAACGATCCACAAGCAGCGCTCCGGCGCCAGCGCTCTCCTCGAGGAGGTCGTCCTCCCCGCGAGCACGACCGAGGCCCTGATCCACGTGCGCGACTACACCAAGGGCCACCCGCGGATCGAGGCCAACAACCACCCGATCCGCCACGGCGCCGTCGTCGGCGTCCACAACGGGATCATCCTCAACGACGACGAGTTGATGGAGCAGCACGGCTTCGAGCGCGCCGAGCCCGAGATGACCGTCGATTCCGAGGCGATCTTCGCGCTGGCCGAGGCCCATCAGGGTGGCGCCGGCGCTTTCGAGCAGCTGCGGGGCTCGATGGCGACCGCCTGGCTGGACGAGCGCCGGGAGGGCACGCTCTTCCTCGCCCGCGGCGTCGGCCGACCGCTCTGGATCGGCACGGGCCGCGACGAGCTGCTGTTCGCCTCGACGAAGGCCGCGCTCGAGGTCGCCGAGCGCTTCCTCGGTCTCAGCTCCGCAAGCGTGAGCTGTCCGAGGGGACGGTTGCAGTCGTGAGCGAAGGCGAGGTCGTCGAGAAGGCGCGCTTCAGGCCGGACCGGGACTTCGAGGAGAGCTCGCTGCCCGCAGTGCGGGCCCCGCAGGAGGGCGCATTCTGCCTCCAGCGGCTCGCCGCGCTCGCCTCGCTCGGCTAGGCGTCGATCCGCCCGTCCGCGCCGACGTCGGTGCCGGCGGCGACCAGTCGCTCCCTGATCAGGAACTGGAAGGTCGACCAGGCGCCCTTGCGCCCCTCGAACATGCGGTAGATCTGCCACTCGGTCAGCATCGACTCGTCCTCGCGCCGCGCCTCGGACCAGTCCGCGAACTTGGGCAGGCGGCCGAGCCTCCGCCCCAGCTCCATCCCCTGCTCCAGCGCGCGCTCGAGCTTCTCCTCCCCCACCGGCACGTCGAAGCCGGCCTCGCGCAGCGCGTTGGCCAGCGAGCCGAAGGTGTGCCAGTAGAGCGACTTCGAAGGCATGCGGCCGCGGTGCTCCTCGATGTCGCGCGCGGTGGGGATCCGGCCGAGCTCCTCCCCCAGTCCCTTCAGCAGCTCCAACAGCTCCTCACGGGTGGCGAAGCGCCGCGGGACGAGGCCGGCCTTCCGCTTCGCCTCGTTCCAGCTGCCGAAGTGCTCGATCACCGTCTGCGGGTGGACGCTCGTCTCCGAGTCGCCGGCGAACTCCCGCATCGTCGGCGAGCGCCCGAGCCGTTTCGCGCATGCGGTTAGCTCGGCGAGGATCTGCTCGTCCGAGTAGCGCTTGCGGATGCCGGCCTGGAACGCCTCAAGGGCCTTCCGGTCGATGCCCGCGAGCGCACGGTACTGGGGCCGGCGAGCCATCGTTCTCCAAATAGAATAGAGCAACTGCGCCGCGGTGCAACTTCGGGACTAGCGAGATCAGAGAATTGCTAGCCGGGTCAAGCGGGCGCAGCTAGGACGCTACGAGCACGCGCGGCCGCCGGTCCTCGTCGTCGAGGCCCTCGATCGGCAGGATCCGCTCGAGCGCGGCCACACAGCGCGGGCAGAACTGGGTCCCGGCGGCGCGGCGGAGCTCG
>Ga0222622_10000325_pt1 | contig 17188 bp, 27 predicted proteins | sample PLM2_5_b1metaG_FD_177335 | JGI IMG/M metagenome (GOLD analysis project Ga0222622, IMG submission 177335) | Groundwater sediment microbial communities from an aquifer in East River, Colorado, USA - PLM2_5_b1 | ecosystem: Environmental > Terrestrial > Soil > Riparian zone | place: USA: East... | reverse complement strand
GCCTAACCCCCTGGCAGAGCTGAGCATCGACCACCTACGTGCCTATCGTCAAATGGCGGTCCCGCGTTTTGGACTCGGTTGGCTCACCAGGCCTTCGTCATCAGATCTCCGGTGATGCTGCGCCAACCACGCATCCAACATCAGCCCTATCGCAGCCCTTTGTACCGAGCTACGAGAAAGCCCAGATGAGAAGGGCGATGATCAAGATGAACGCGACAAGGGCCTCGCCACTGCTGAGCTGCAGTGCGACGAGCATCAGCTCCACTCCAATGGCCCCCGTCCGACTCAACGATGGCCAAATCGTATCGGCGGCAAAGGCTGCGGCCGTTGTCATAATCCGCGTGTCGGTTCGTTCGTTTAGGTGTCCTACCAGGCCTTTGTCATCAGATCCCCGGTGATGCTCTCGCCATCGGTGATTTCCTGACCATTGACGAAGGCAATCGATCTACGAGGACCGCCGCCTACGGCAACAGTCTGTAGGTGAACCGGCCTTTGTTGGAAGGAAGGAACTCCAGAGTGATCGTTCCCTGTGCGAGTTCATATATGCCGGTGCCGCCAATGATCGAAAAGACGGCACTGGCATCGTCGGACCGGTACGAGCCTTGACCGGAAATCATGCCAGCCGCCAGGTTGTGGTCGGCGTTTCCCGCGTATAAGAGAACCGGCTCCGCGTTGGGCGGCGTCGGCGGAAATATCCGCATAACGGTAAGGCGGGCGATCAAGGTGCCAGCCTGAGGACCGAGCAGCTGGCCAGCTTGGGCGGGGGGCTGGAATAGTGTCCGATGTATGAGCAGCAAGTCGCCGGGGGAATTTTGGTCACCGAGGGCACGGATTCTTTGCTCGTATTCTTGCGTGTAGTCCTCAAGTAGCTGGAATGTTGTTGCCACGCCTGCCTCCACTGTGACGATTCTGAATCTGTCCAGTGTGAAGACGTTCGAGCGGTCCTGAGAAGATCAGCGACACTCTCTGGGACGGCATCACCACGCCTTGGTCATCAAATCGCCCGTGATGCTTTCGCCGGCGTGGCTCTCGACATTGATCGGCGCGGCGTTTGCTCTGCCAGAAAAGATCATGGCTGCGGTGTCAGCCCTGTCCGGAGACGGCAAGCCCCGTTTGCGCATGTCATCCTTCGATTCGATCTTGATGCGTCCACGGGAATCGATACCCCACTTGATCGAACCGAGCTGGGCGGCGAGCTTGTCGTCATCCGGATCAATATCAACTTCGGCCTGCTCGAACCGCTCCCGCAATGTCCAGTAGTCCTCCGCTCGAGCGTTGACGAACCGTTCCTTGTCGATCGGCGCCTCGCCGCCGTTGTAGGGGATGACCGTAAGGTCCAGCTCGGCAAGACGGTCCACCACTCCCCCGCCAACACCCGGGAACGTCGATGATCGCCCTCACCCAGTCGTTCTTCCCAGCCTCGTCGTCGATGTCCCGCATGGCCTTGGCAATGTGACCCGCCGTTGTCATGGTGTCGTCCTTGTGGTGGGCGCGGTAAGTACGTATACATCCGCCTTCTCTCCGCATGATCACGGTCTCGTCCTCACCAAAGCGGGCGATGTCGGCTGCGATGATCGGCCGGCGAGTGCGTTCGAGGGTTCGCTTCTGCGCCGCCTCGATCCACCTGGGCAAGATCAGAGAGTCGTCGGAGATATCGGGGAACTCACCGAGCACCTTCGATTGATAGATCGGGCTGGTGACGCCCCAGCGGAGCTTGCGTTCCTCCAGCCATTCCGGTGAGACGAGCAGCGGCAGCAGCTCCTCCGGGACCTTCTCCCCGTGTACGCCGGCGTGTCGAAAGCGCTAATCGTTTCGACGTGCCAACCGGAGCCAGGCTTGCAGATCGTGGCGAAGTGAGAGGCCGGATCATCGGGGTTGCCGACAGCGACCACGCGAGCGTCGATGTTGGTGGCCAGGGCGTCTACGGCATCGAAGATCGACTTCGGTACGCCGCCGGCTTCGTCGATGATCACCAGTACGTAGCGCGCATGGATGCCTTGGAATGCAGCCGGGGCGTAGTCGGCAGGCTTGCGGCCGTAGGCAACGAGCTCGTTGCCGATGTACCACTTGGCATCAAGAGTGATGCGGCCCGGCAGCCCTGCCTTCCTATGGGCGTTGCCCATGTACCGCCAAAGGATCGCCTCGACCTGCGGAGTCGTCGGCGCCGTGGTGACCACGAATGCCTCGCCTGGCGGATGCACATCAATCCACCAAAGCGCCAGCCTCGACATCGTGTGCGACTTCGAAACGTCGTGCGACGCCTTGAATGCGCTGTAGCGATTCTCGACCACCGATTGCGCCATGCGGTGCTGCCCGGACCACCAGAACTCGCCCAACGTCGAGGTGACCCATCCGACCGGATCACGGACGTACGGGTTCTCAGGTGGGTCGAGCAGGTCAGCGAATGTCTGCCAGACGGCGGTGGGACTCAAACCTTTGCAGCTTGGCCCGAGCTGGCCTTCATTGTCCATACCATTGACGGGCTCACGCCATCACGCTCAGGAGGGACCTCGGTGCAGAACGGCGGACCCGGTAGACCCCTGGGCGGTTCTCCAGCGTCGCAAGGGTTCCTCGGCCAGCTTGCAAGGATCCGGTGGCGTTGGCTTGAGATCATCGGTGTTCCAATCGCGATCGTTGCGGCGATCGGCGCCTACTGGCAAGCAAACGCAACTGAAGATTCCCTCCAAGATGATCGACGCGCAGAGCGTTTCGCAACGGCGCACCAGGTGCTGATCCTTGGACCAACCGCGCCGAAGGACATTCAAGAAACTCCGGGCAGCGGCAAGACGGATGGGATCATCGGGACCGTCAATCCCCAAGTCAGGTAGATTTCGGGCATGACTGCGAGCCGACGGCGGCCTTGGCGGTTCCTGCTTGTGGTCGGGGTGGCGCTGATGTTCGCAGCCTGCTCGGTGTCACCCGCGGAGCAACACGACCCGAGTCCGACGACGCAGGCTTCAGTCGCTCCGGTGAACTATCGCCAGCTGGGCGAGTCGATCGAGGAGGCGATCGTATCGGGATCGGTCGCCTTGGACACGATCGGAGCGGTATTGATCAGTGCGGACGGTCAGACCGTGCTCACGCACCATCGCAACGGCCGAAAACCGGAGAAGACGTTGCACGTCTACTCGGTGACCAAAAGCGTCCTATCGGCGCTGATCGGGATCGCCGTCGACGAGAAGCTCATCAAGGACCTCGACTCACCCCTCGGCGAGCTACTGCCGCGCCATCGAGCGCAGATGACCGACGAATTGGCTCGGGTGACGCTGCGGCAGCTGATGACGATGTCGGCCGGCTTCCCGGAGGACGACTCCAATCCCTCCCTCATTGACGACGCGATCCGGCAGGATGGCGACGCCGTCGCCTTCATCCTGAAACACGGGCTAGTGAGCACTCCAGGTGAGACGTTCGCTTACTCCAACAGCTCCGCCCACCTGGTGAGCGCGGTTCTCGCCGAGGCTCTCAGGCGATCGGACGGGTCAAGCCCGGGGACGGTGCTCGACTACGCGACGGAAAAGCTGTTCAAGCCCCTCGGCATAGACACGCGCAACGCCTACACGGCCCGATTCCGGCCCGACGATCCCACACCGTTCGAGAAGGCCGGGTTCGGGTGGGCCACCGACGCCCGAGGGATCAACATCGGCGCCGGCCTGCTGCGGCTCCGACCCGCCGACATGCTCAAGTTTGGACAGCTCTACCTTGACCACGGCAAGTGGCATGGCGAACAGCTAGTGCCCGAGAAATGGGTAGCGGCTTCGGTCGCGCCAAGCCCCGCCAGCAGCCAGTACGGGTTGATGTGGTGGTTAGAAACGACCCCCAGCGGCGATTCGGCGTACGCGGCGAGGGGATTCGGCGGCCAGCTCATCTACGTCATCCCCGAGCTGGACCTGGTCGTGGTCATCACAAGCGACCCCGACCAAGAGCGCAACGACGCCGGCAACCTAGTCTGGGCCACGATCGTCCCAGCCGTCACAGGCTAGCTCCCTCCAACGCTGGTCAGCCCGACGCTCGAAACCCAATTGCTGCACGCCGGCGGCTTTCATGTCAGGTCAGCCGGAAGACGAAGATCACGGGATGACCGTGTGAACACTTGGCCACGCTGGTCGACGGGAGGCCCGCTCCCACGGCTGCACGTGGTCCGCAGGGCTCTCACAAACCGCACCACAACAGCCGGGAGCGGGCGCTGCGCGGAGAGCGAAGCGGCGGCAATCGTGACGAAAGTCACCGTCGGCAATATGTCAAATTGCAGGTTTGGACGATGCTGTGCCATTCGCACGCTCGCGGGTCGCGCAAGTGGGGGTGCGGGGCGCTGTGCACGTGCTCACCGTGGCTCATGGATCAGCGCAAGGAGCGGCTGCGCTGCATCAACGCGCTCACAGGCCCTCATGATCAACAAGACGAGTGATCACATGACCGATGGCTTGAAACGCTCAGTCCGTCGGAAGCCGTGCGCCCCCGGCGAGCCTCAAGAGGCGGCGACCCTGGCCCGCTCGTCTGCATAGGCGCGGGCGTCCAGCGCGTCGAGCACAGCCAGCTGCGCGTCCTGGACCACCAAGGCGGCGTAATCGATCGCATCGACTGCATCCTGCTCGGCCCAGTCGGCATCCGCGGCCGCGCCCTTGGCGTCCAGCTGATTGGCCCTCTCATCGATCTTTGCCTTGATGTCTTCTCTCCTGGCGGCAGCATCGGCCTTCATCTTCGCCCACTTGCTCTCGGCTCGATCGGCAGCCTCACCAGCTCGCTGCTTGGCGTCCTCGACGGCCTGATTCGCGTCGTCTTGTGCCTTGTCGACACGCTGCTTGAGTTGGTCGCGGTCTTCCGCGGCTGCCGCCTGCGCGGTCGTCACGATCTCGTCGACCTTTGTCTTAAGATTTTCGAGCTTTGCGGAAAAGTCCATCGATTCACCTCGACGGGGCCGATGCCGGCCGGATGCCGGACGCTTAAGAAGATCGAATCAACACATCTTCCAGCGGTGTAGGGCCCAATGTTCCAGCGGGAAGGGACTAATGGCCTGAGTTGTGCCCTTCCGAGTTATCCACTTCCGGATCTACTCATGGCTCATTTGCTCTCGTGGGATCTTTCGCCCCTCACAACTTCTTCGCCGCGGTGATGCAGTAGCCCTTCCATGATCAAAAACACTGCTGATCAGCGCGAGCTGCCGCCCGACCTTGTCAGGTTTCACCTTCACTTGCGCCACCTTGTTCCAGGAGGGGTTCCAGGAGGGGAGGGGGCTCAGTGCGCGGGCCGACTCGTTTGCTCTCCGAACGCTCAACAGCAGGGACTACGGGCCCCTGTTCACCGCGCGGAACGGGCGGACGGTTTGGGTCCCCAATCCGCGACCTGTAGCCCAGGATTCCGAGATGCCCCTCGATTCGCCCTAGTCGCCAGAGTATTTCCAGGAGCAGCTCCCTGTCGGTCGGAGACTCTGACACTGGCTCCTCACGCTCCTCGCTGGCGGCCAGAAGTTGGAATGAACGGCGTTGCCTTCCATTCTCAACGCAACCGAGAAGAGTAAAAAGCCGAACGGTTAGAACCGACGAATTCGGGTATCCGGAAAGCACACAGCGCTGTAGTGCCCCTTCGAGGGCACCCGTCTGGGCGCCCTTTCCCCGACTTTGCGCCCAGACGGTGCCACGGCCTCGTTTCAGGGCATACCAGTCCGGTTCAGACTTTCACCGCCTCCGACGTGGAGCCCACAGCCTGTAACTTCAGTAGCGCGCGAAGAGTGTTGTATGTCAAGGGGGTTAGCTCTCAGACTTGTTGTCGATCACGAGCTCGGCACCAGGATTTAGCTTCTTAGCCGTCGTGATCGCGTAGTAACCCTTATGGCGGTAGGCCTCTGCTGAGTCGGCAACTACCTCGCCATTCTCGGCAACGAGCCGCCAGCCGTCCGCGCGAAGCCGATACCACCTCACCTAACCCGACCTAACTGATGGCCTCGCGCGCCCGCGTGCGTATTGGGGTTCATCGCTGCGGATGCATTTAGCTACAGTTCGACAGTTCGCACCGTCCCCATAGGGTTCTGCTCGGAGTACATACAGGTCAGAGAGCTTCCCATAGCAGGGCCGCGAACTGGCGAACTGTTAGCTCTGCCCGTGTGCAACGACCCATTTCGGTGCCCCTGGCGATATTTGAGCCACCAGCTGCATGCCCGGACTTCGCGATTGTCATCCCCCTAGCCCGGGCTAGATCACATCTGATCACCTGGAGGCACGTACGTGCCTGAGTAATAGCTACCCAGGCGCTCCCAATAGTCGGCGGGCGCTTGGTCGTACCTGGGCGCGTCCTTGATCTGGTCCCTTGTACGGTCGACGTACACCTTCTTCTCGGTTGAGTCGATCCGCTCGACGAGACCTGCCGGCACCATTACCTCGCGGCCGCCGAAGAAGGACCCGACGTCCACCTCGAGGTACGCCGGCCTGCTGTCATAGCTTGCCTCGACGTGACCGATATCGCCGTCCACTGCGACAACCGTGTAGCCAGACAGATCAGTTCCCTCAGCGAACCCCGCGTCAGGCCGGTACTCCCATGGCTGGAAGGCCATCTTCACCGTCCTCATTGGTTGGCATGAGTTCGTACGTGATTACCGTACTCGCCGCTCCTGGTGGAGCCGTGTGACCCGGGATGGCCTGACTGGTCCACTACACGCGGGCTCCGGCATAAAGTCCAAGATCGGAACGGGCGGGATCTCCGCTCAGACCCTGGGGACGATCTTGACCCTGGCCTCGTCCACCGTCTTGAGCCGTTCCGCCTCTTGCTGGGGATCTTGGTATGGGATGGCGCGGATGAGGTAGTGCCGCCTGCCGTCCTTAGTCGATCTTGCTCGGGTGCCGAGCGATGATGACCTTGTCCACCAGCATCTCGGTCAGCGCGCGCCGATCAACAGCAGATAGGTCCTCTACGCAGTGTGTTGCCGCCTGATGACGTGTTTCATTCCCTCCTTCATGCTTCTCGGGATTGTGCCGGCGTTGATCGTCGCTCTCGGATGGCTCGCCCTTTTGTTCCTTCGCGTTTGCTTCGGCCTTGCCGTGCTCGGCCTCAAGGCAGCGGCAGCCACGGGCATCGGAGCTGGAATGGCGGGCTCGTTACTGGCCCGTCGGGCAAGGACAACCAGCCTCCGGGACTACAACGAGCGATTGCCGTGGTCGCCGACCGGTAACCCCTGATCAGCTGACCCGCCGCCTACAGTTGGCGCGCGATGGGCATCACGCCTCACCCTGCGCCGTACCCCGACATCGTCATGTACGAGCACGCGCTTCCGATCACGTGGCGGGTGTTCCTGCGCAGCAACGGCGTGCCAATCGACATCACCGGCGACGAGGTGCTCGCGCCGGTCCTCGATGACCGAGTCGAGGTCGCGGAGCTCGGCATCGACCGGCTCGATGACGTTGCCGGAACGCTGCAGCTGACCATCGACCAGACGGTGTTCGACGCGGTCAAGCGCTATTCAACGTGGCGTCTGTTCGACCCTGACCAGTTCGACTACCCCGTTCTGCAAGGTCGGCTGGTGAAGGCATGAGCGACCTTCCCGTTCTCACCGGCACCGTGGCGCCGGACGTCATCGTCGACATTCGCGGCGAGACGATCGAGGCGCTCGTCTACGCGCCGCAAGGTGAGCAAGGCGAGCCCGGTCCTGCTGGTGCGCAGGGCATCCAGGGCGTCAAAGGAGACCCAGGCGACCCAGGCATCCAAGGACCGCCGGGAGAGGCGTCGATTGCGGACCTCAACCCGGTCGGCGACTGGGACGCCGAGACGAATTTCTTCACTAACGACCTGGTCAACTACGCCGGATTCGGTTGGGTAGCGAAGCAGGACTCGATTGGCCAGGTGCCGGCGGAGCCCTCGGATTACTGGCAGCAGTTCCTCGTCCAAGGTTCACCGGGTCCTGAAGGTCCTCAGGGTCCGCCGGGTGATCCGACAACCGTTCCTGACGGCACGATTCCTCGGGCGAAGCTCGACGAGTCAGCAGCTAACGCCTTCGCGCTCGCCGAGACGGCGCAGCAGAACCCTTCCGACATCGAGCCCCGTCTTCGCCGGCTGGTGAATTCGCTGGCGTTGCGTTTCGTCAGCATCCGCGACTCACGTCTCTGGGACGACCGCCAGCCGAAGAGGCGCTCGGTCGGCTTCAATGAGCTTGCCCGCGGCGTGGAGGGCCACATCCGTTTCAAGCCAGTCGACGTGACGGGAGCGCTGCAACGCCAGGAGGACCAGGCTTGGCTTCGTCCTACGTGGACCGGGTTCGGATCAACGTGCTCGAGCGCGAAGGATGGGCGCCGCGGGACCGGATCGAGACGATCTCGATCTATGACGCTCATACCGATCTGACGTTGGTCAACGGCGACCTGATGGTGTGGGAAGTCGACCCGCTCGAAGAGATCGCCCTGTCACGATTCTGTGTGGCCGTCGGCGGAACTGCCTCAGTGGGTGGCAGCCGCATCCGCGCCGGGCTCTATTCGGTCGTCTCGAACGTTTATACCTTGGTCGCAGCATCAGAAGACACGGCCACGGCTCGGCTCGCTTCCCCCGACGACGTCGAGTCGTGGCCCTTCCGTGTCAGCGGATCGCTTCCGCGCAGCTACACCCCTGACCCGTACCGCCGCTGGGCGCTTTCGATCATCGGCGTGGGGCAGTCCACGCCCGGGACGCTGCGAGGTGTCAACCTCGGGGCAAGCCAAACGTTCACGAAGGCGGCTCAGGTCTTGCCCGGTCAGACGGATCTTGTTTCCACGTTCAATGTCTCCTCGCTTCAGCGAAGCGGGAAGCTCGCCTGGATCGCTGGAGCAGGGCAGTAATGGCGGATCGGTACATCACCCTCGGCGGATACGGCGACGGTTCGTCGCTCTCTCAGGCCGGGCCCATCAGCAGCCTGAACACGCAGATCGCCGCCGCCATCAGCGGAGGCGGAACGCCCCGCATCCTCGTTGTGGCCAATCGTGGGCCGTTCTGGCTGCCGATGAAGAAGGCGGGCAATCTCGCCAGCAACGGCACCGATCCGGACAGCCTCAACGAGCAGTTCGTCCTGACGATCGACGCCGACACGTCCGCAGCAACGAGCGAGGTCGTGATCGAGGGAATGGCCGACGACTTGACCCCGTCGGAGGCCATGTTCCTGTCGGATCGCCTCCGCCCGTACACGAGTCAGAACAGGGCGCACCGCCGCTACCCGGGCCAGGCCGGCGTCGAGGTGAAGTCGGACAACCTGATCTTCCGCAACCTGAGGTTCCGGGACTTTGGTTACGGCTGCATCGTGGTCACCGACACGGTCGACAACCTCACCCTGGAGAGCTTCGCGCTGGACAACGTGCGCCGAGGGTTCTGGGCCAAGAGCACGGCTGTTCTGACGAACTCGAAGATCGTCGGCATCGGCGGCAAGGGAACCTCGAAGACGTTCATCAAGCTCGAAGGCTCGGGCAGCGGCATCGAGATCGGCGACTTCGAACTCGACGGCGACGGCCAGAGCGGTGACAACTTCGCGATCGGAATCCATCTCGACGGCACGTACGACGACGTGTGGCTTCACGACGGCAAGGTGGGCAACTTCCGCATCGGTGTCAACGACCCGGATTACACCGACTACTGGAACTGCGACAGGATCGCGGCTGAAAGCACTGTCACCGGCCTGCGCATTGATCGTGTCGAGTCCTGGGGCAACACCGATGGCGGGTTCGACATCAAGGCACCGGACGCGGTGCTCACGAACTGCATCAGCCGTGAGAACAAGCGCAACTACCGCCTGTGGCACTCCGGCATCACCCTCGTCGAGTGCGAGGGCTATCGGCCAGTTCATCCGGGCGGCACTGGCGGCGCAGCACAGATTTGGGCAGGCACCAGCGGCGCGAATGGCGGCCAGCGCATCATCGACGGCGTCTTCGACAACGAGGACGCGACGTACCCCATCGTCGAGAACTCAGCGGTCAACCCCGTTCGCTTCGAGGGCACGGAGATCCGGGTCCCGAACGCGGCGGTGACGCTGGCCACCGGCGGCGGTGCGACCTACGACGACCGGACCAGGGTCGTCTACACCAAGGTCCGCCCCGTCCTGAAGACCGCTGACTTCCTCGCGGCAACCCCCGTCTTCATCGGCGGCCTGCGGTTGCTCGACGGCAACTACGCCGGCCCGCTCATTCAGGTGCGCCGGGTCGACACCGGCGCCCCGCTCGACATCTACCCGACCTCAACCGGTGCGCTCAATACGGCCGCGATCGCCACCCACTGCGGGTCTGCTGTCGGGACCATTGCGATCATCTACGACCAGTCGGGTGCCGGGCGTAACGCCACCACTGCGGTGACCATCCGGGAGTACCGGATCTGGTCCGGCTCGGCGATCACCACGGTTGGCTCCAGCGGCAAGCCGTTTGCCTTCATCGACGCCGAGGACCGGGGCTACACCTTCAGCATCCCGACGCTGAGCGGTACGTCGCTCTCAGCGGTGCTCGTCGGCTCCTTGGGCAACGGCGTGGTGAATAGCACGGCGGGTGGTCGGTTCATGAGCCTGCTCGACTCGTCGAGCACGAACACCGACGGCGCTGCCACCACACGAGCCATCCTCATCGGCCGCGCCGGTGGCACTACGCCGTCCTCAAGCTGGCAGGTGTATCGGAACAACGCCCAGCTCGTCGCTGCGGCCAGCTCCTACGACACCGTCGAGCAGATCAGCACGATCTTCGACGGGACCAACGTCTCCCTGCGCCGCAACAACGGGTCACCGGTTCAGGCAGCCTCGTCGGCGGCATTCAACGGCACACGCATCGGCCTCGGTTTCGCCGGCAACAGCAGCTTCCGCTCGCCGCCGAACTCGTATGTCGCCGAATGGTGGTTCTTCTCGACCGCTCTCAGCGCTGCGGATCGCGACGAGCTGTACGCCGACGAGAGGCGTTCTTCGGGCTGCCGTAACGGTCATCGCCTCGTGATCTGACCGTCCCGCGCCCACTGTCCGCCTCTTCGAGCACCTGAGGCTGGGTGAATCAGGCGGCTAGCTGCATCTGGCGGCGGCGGCGTAGCTCGGCGACGATCAGGTATTCGCGCTCCGCCAACGCCAGCAGTTCCCGACTGACGCGTACTCGGGTCCGGCCGACCTCGTCGGTCCGGCGGTCGAAGGTGGCCGTGCGGCCAATGGCCCGCTCGACGATGTCCAGCTCCGCTAAAAGCTCGTGCTGGCTCATTGAATCCCAGGCGTTGTCCATGGCAGTGGCCCCTCAAGGTGATGATTTTCATTGAGCGGAGAATCTGCCGGTTCTGGACAGACGAGGAAATCTGACAGGAAGCGGCGCCGGAGGCGCCGTCACTGGCTGTCGATCAAGTACCCAGAACCCTGACGACGAAACGACCGCCGGCGGTGCCTTGTCGGAGACGGAACGACTGCTCGACCACGACACCTCCCCACCGACAGCGACGATGGTCAACCGTACGCCACACGATTGATCACTCCTTCGCCCGCTGAAGCACGGCAGGTGCCACGTCATGCCTCCCGGGTTGGGTCAAGATGTGGGCGTTTCTTGGTTGAGAGGAGCCGCCCCGAATGGCGACGCACACAGCAGTCCGTCGGAGTAAGCACGCGACGCTGGTCGCCAGCACTGTGGACACGGTGCCGTTCAGCAGCAAGCCGAAGACCATCGAGGTGCGCAACCTCGACAGCACAGCCGTCATTTTCTTTCGGACAGACGGCACCACCCCGACCGTCAACGGCGACGACACGGACCGACTGGGTCCTGGTGAGAGCCTGGAGGTTGGACGCCGCCAACGTCGATCCTCCACAGGTGCAGCTCATCTCGTCAGCCACGCCCGCGTACTCGGTTCGCGCGGTGAGCTGATGACCTTCAAGCGCAGCACGCCAACCGATCTCCCAGATCCCTCGTCGTCTTCAAAGGGAGCGGTGACGCTCGATGCTTTGGATGCGCGGTACCGGGCGATCAAACGGCAGTCGGTAATTCTCTTCGGCACGTCGCTGGAGGCTCAGAACGGCACCGGCAGTAATACGCTTGATCAGCCGGCAAGCAATACTCCGGGGGCTGTATGCGGCCGTGGCTGGTTCAACTGGGCGGAGCATTTTTCAGGCCTTCGGTTCAACCTGATCCGAAACGCAGGCGTGAGTGGAAACACAAGCGCGCAGATGCTCGCTCGGCTTCAGACGGACGTCCTCGCCTATGACTCTGACTGGGTGTGGATCGGTGGGCCGGTCAACGACATATCAGGAGACGTTGCTTCGTCCACGACCATCGCCAATTTGACGAGCATCCTGACGGCGATTCTGGCGGCTGGCCGGCGTGTGGTGTTGCTGACGTGCGCGCCGAGTACGAGTTACAGCACAAGCGGCCGCAAGCAAGCGCTGTCAGACGTCAACCGTTGGATCCGCTCGCTTCCTGGCACAACGCGAGGCGTCGTAGTTGTCGACGCTCAGCGCGTGCTCGTCGACCCGGCAACGGGTTACCCGGCCACGGGCATGGCGGCCGATGGCATCGTTCATTACTCGGACGCGGGCGCGACACGAGTCGGGAAGGCCGTGGCCGATGCTCTTTCGACGATCGTCCCGCCTGTGTCGATCCCCTCAGTCACGATCGCTGATCCCCGCTGCATCATCTCGAATCCGCACTTCGGAACCAACGGATCAGGGTGGTCGATCCTCGACAGTGGAGTCACCGCGGCTTATGCCGCGGCGGACAATACCTGGGCCAACAAGGTGACACTCACGCTCAGCGGCATAACAACCGTGATCAGCCCCGGCGTTCAGTACGTCGAAAACATTTCCGGCGGCCGCTTCGCATCTGGCGACGTCGTTCAGGGAGTGGCGCGATTCAAGTGGTCGAACCTCGTCCCGCTTTCTATAGCGGCAGGGTGCAGGCCCAGTGTTCGCATCATGCCGCGCAAGGTCGATAACAGTTTCGGCGAAACCGCCTTTAATCTCGCTACGGCAAGCTCCGACGTCGTCGTTCCGGTCGGGTTCCCATCGAGCGGCGAATGTGTTGCCATCACGACCAAGGTGACACTCCCGGCTAACACCGATCGCGTGTACGCGGCAGTTATGTGGACGGGTGCAGCGTCGGGAACCGTGGAAGTCAGCGACGTGTCCTTCTACAAGGTTTCGTAGCCCCTCCCATCCCCACTACACGATCGTCACCGCGATCATTTCGGTAGCGAAAACGAAGGGTCCATGGTCGGCCTAGCACCGCCTGATGATCTGACCCTCGCTCGCCCACTGCACAACCAACGGCAAACAAGGACCATCGACGGCAGGGTGAACTATGCCCGCTTTTGATCTTGCTCGGCAAAATAGTGCGCCGCCTGCTCTCCAAGTTCTACGAGTGGCTTCAACGCGGCCGCCGCCGCGATGTGCAAGTCGTACGCATTCGACAGCTCGCCTGTAGGAAGCTCATACTCCTCCCACACTGGCTTGCCGGGGATGTAGCTGACCTTCCATCCCTCACCGTCGGGCTCGAAGGCCACGCCGAGCCCATACTGGGAGGCGCACCGCGCCCCCCGGTGCGCAGAATTTTTCCGCACCGCGCCCCCCGGTGCGCCCCTATCCCGTGATCAACAATGAGGACGGGGCTGGCGCACACGACCGCCACAGCTCGCTTGTGTTGCTGACCAGGTCATCAAGAAAATTCTGGGCACCGGGGGACAGCGCGCGGATAATCAATCAGTCGAATGGTTACCAGACATTGGTTCACTAGATCCTGGGGGATTCACTCATTAGGCGCACTGCAGGATGGGTACTTGGCCCGATGCGTGCGGCTGCATCTGCTCCGTAGCATCGTCGACATGTTTAAAGCCGTGGCTCTCTATCCGATGCCGAGCGATCCTCAGGCTTTCCGGGATCACTACGAGAGCATCCACCTGCCCCTGGTCGCTAAGCTCCCAGGAGTGCGCTCTCTGCGCTACAGCTTTGATTTGATTGCACCATTAGGCGAAGCGCCCTTCTTCGCAGTTTTCGAGGTGGAATGGGATGACGCCGAGGCCATGCGTGCATCGCTCACCTCCCCGGAAGGTCAGGCAGTTGCCGAAGACATGGCGCCGTACGTGACCGAGGGGACCGTTCTCTTGAACTACTCCCTTCAGGACTTCCTTTTATCTGCCGCGGCCATCCAGGGCGACTCGTAAGTCTGGACGCGCGAGTGCTCAAGCAGTCTGGTTACGGCGCCGCCGAAGCAGCATAAATGAACCAATGGATTCCGAAGGGCTCCGGTCGTGTTAGCGCACTTCCGAGGCCTGCTTACTTGCCATCATGCGCCTGGCCCTGGCCTTTCGCGCGTAGCTCGCGGCGGAGTGTCTGCCGGTTCCATGTTCATGGCGATCAACTGGCCCTCCCAATGCTGTTGCTTGGGGGGCAGCGTGACGCCCACGTGCCAGCCCCGGCGATACCTCGCCAGCGTGGCCGGAGTCATGATCTTGGTTCCGGCTTCAGTGAGCTTGATCGTTGCCTCACCTTCATCACTGATTCGGGCGATGTATCCGATGTGGGTTCGTTGCTGATCTCGATCATCAATGAACCACGCTGAGCCCAGCAGCTCGCCATCGTCACCGATCATGAAGGTCTCGGTCGTCGGGTCAGCGATCATCGTCATTGTCCTTCCTGTACTGCCGGCTATGCGCCGGCGTTGGTGCTCGCGGTCAATGACGATGCTCGCAAGACTAGGCTGCAAAGTAATCGATGGCCACTTCACGTAGGAACGTATCTAGCATCCGCAATCGGCCAGGAAGTACTCGACGGGCACTCCACATACGAACTCGCCGTCTGGCAAGCGGAGGTCATAATGCGTGACTCCACCAAGAAGACCCTTATGGGACTTGACAACGAGGCCACTCGTCCCTTGCGGGTATTTTTTCGTGGAAAGTAGGCGGTGCTTGACATAATCTTTCGTGAACACGACGGGTTCGGGGGGAAGAGTGCCACCCTTCCCCTTGACGAGAATCGCCACAATTAATCCCTATCTACGTCGACTGCCGCGAGTATGGATACAAAGCTAGAACAAGATCGACGGGGAAGCACGCATTTCGTGCGGCGACGACAAACGTTCTCGGAGCGGGTTGCCGCTGGAGTAGGACCCTTTTTTTCTGCGGTCATTCGGACCGGGACGCCCTCCAGAATTTTCTTGACCTCATACTCCTATTCGGACCGGGACGCCCTCCAGAATTTTCTTGACCTCATACGCACGCGGCGCGCACGCGCACGCACGCACGAGCGCCCAAGCCTTCTTTGGGCTTGGTGGGACTAGCACGCCAGGAAGGAATCGAACCCTCAGATTCAGGGCCAATGGCCCATGGTGTGTGCGACCACCTAAGCGGAGGCTGGTACGAGATCCGATCCACTGACCCAGTGTCTGCGAAGGAGCAGAGCTCGTGTTCGGACTGAACGCGACGCCGGACAAGACGAGGCACTCGGTGACGGTCAGGCGAGGCCAGGATTCCGGTCCGGACGTGATCCACATTCAGACGAACGGCGTGTATCACGGCGTCGTCGACGAGGTAGTCGAAACGCGGGGCCGCCTCACCATCTGAGCGTCGACGCGCGCAGAAGTCGCGCTCCAGCTCGGCGAAACCATGCCGCCTCGTGCGTTCACGTGCGCGTGCGCGCCGCGTGCGTATTGGGCGAAATTTGGCTACCAGGCCTATGCCTCGTGGACCACGCTCGAGCCATCCAAGCAGAGAATCCGCGTTTCTCCCGTGCGGACCCTACGTCCGCTGATAGTGTACCGCCACAATCTGCTGCCCAGACCCCCGGCGGGACGGGCTAGACCACTCACTTTGGAGATCAGCCATGCGTATCCGCGCCCTGCTTTTTGCTGGCTTGCTCATTGCACTTAGCCTTGTCGCCGCACCTGCGAACGCGGCGAACCAGATCTCAGGGACAGCGAACTTCGGATCATCCTGCGCCGCACCTCCAGCCGACTTTGCCGACTTCACCAGCTATCCCCCTATTGATATGGACGGGAGCCTGGATGGCTGCTGGTACACGAAAATCCTCAACTTCGAGCAGAAACCAAGCGGGGTGTATCTGGAGAGCGGTGAAGAAGTCTTCGTCGGCAGTCTCAATGGCGGCCCCCAGGGCATCTTCACCACAACCTATAAATTCGAGGCCAAGTTGGACACCGTTACTGGCGCAGAGATCAAAGGCCGATGCCAGCACAAGATTGTTGCCGGGAGCGGAACCGGTGGCTTCGACGGTGCTTCCGGACGCGTCGATTTCAAAGACATCATCGACAGGACGACCCTCACCCTTATTGAGTACCACTACCGAGGTCACATTAGGCTCGCATGACCCACGAGCGAGATTCTATCAAGGAACTTAATAAATCGTTGGCCCACAAGGGCGTGCTCTTCCTCGATGACTCCACAGAAGCTCAATCCATCCGATAGGGACGCGATGGTCATCGACAACCGACCTCGGACTGGGGACCGATCCGGTGCCCGCCGCCGTAGGTCGACTCAATCGCCATTTCCAATGAGAGGTTCCCGCGTGTACACGCATCACTCGCCGATGTCGACCCAGCGCCGTTCGGCGCTGGACTGCCGAGCAGCCGCAATGACGTGCTCGGTACGCAAACCGTCGGTCAACGTCGGCAGATCGGGCCGGTTATGCAGGGTCTGATCATTGTCACGAACAGCTCCCACGAAGTCAGCGATCAATGCATTCCAAGTGCATTGCAGCAGATCCTCCGAGTCACCCTCCTCATCGCAGGGGGGAAAATTCACGACCAGCGGCTCTGCATCGTCGTACCGCTGCCGGAGTAGCGTGGTTCCCTCATCCGGAACGGTCAACGATCCCTCATCCCCCACGACCGTCAGGCGCCACTGGTCCAGCCCTGCGGTCACCGACAAGCCAAGCTGCGCCAGAACTCCACCCGTCAGCTCGACCAGATGCACCGAGCGCCCGCCGTCGACAAGGTAGGTGTCTTGCTTGATCGTGATCGGTGTGATGACGCTGGCGATCTTTAGGAACTCAAGACCGGTGAGGAAACGGACTTTATCCAGGTCGTGAGCCAGCCCTTCGCCCAACGATCCGTTCGAGACCTCCATGTTCGCCGCCCATGGCCGGGCGCGAAAGAAGTCGCTGCTCAATCGAGCGAACCATTCGGTGCGCACATCGCGAATCTCCCCGAGCGCGCCGTCGAGAATCGTCCGCTTGGCGGCCTGAAGGGCCGGTGCGTAGCGCCAGTTGAAGCAACAGGCGGTCACGGTGGATGATCTTTCT
>Ga0222622_10000322_pt1 | contig 17297 bp, 9 predicted proteins | sample PLM2_5_b1metaG_FD_177335 | JGI IMG/M metagenome (GOLD analysis project Ga0222622, IMG submission 177335) | Groundwater sediment microbial communities from an aquifer in East River, Colorado, USA - PLM2_5_b1 | ecosystem: Environmental > Terrestrial > Soil > Riparian zone | place: USA: East River... | reverse complement strand
TGCATGGCGTTAGAGCCGCTCAAACGTGTAACCGAACCGTTCGATCTCCGCGGCAAACCGCATCCGTACTAATTCGCGAAGTTCATCATCATAGTACTTCGAATAATGTTCGCGGGTGGAGCGGTTATATCGCGGTAACGTTGCCGGCGGCGAAATGCCCAGCGTTCCGCAGACGATCCGAAAATCATCCGCCAGATTCTCGAAGCGAATGATGTAATTGACGTTGGCGAAGGGGTCTTCTTCGTTCCGATCCAGTCGCAGATAATCTGCGACCGATACAGCTTTGGAAATTATGCTTCGGAATTTCTTGCGGTCCCAAATTTCCGGACTTTGCGTAGGTGTGAAATAATACGAGACCATCCGGTCCCATGGATTTCGGACGCAGGTGAACTTGTAAAGACTACAAAACTGCTCGTTTCCGAGCGCATCGCGATACTCGCAGAGCGTGGAGTGTTTCTTGATCTTGTAATTTGGATTGCGCAGTCCGAAACGCTCGATCCCATCTTGCTCTTTACGTAAGGCGACGAGCTGATCCTCCGAATAATCGCGGAGCGTGCTTTGAATCGAGTTACCTGCGGTTTTCGGTATGTGAACGAATAGAAACCGCTTTTGAAATGAGATCATTCGTGAGGATCTCAGTCTACGATGCGTTGTTCGCTCATGCGAGTGCTGGCGAGCATTTATGGGGCGTGCGACAGGTTATAGCGGGAAAATGATCCTTTCTCACAAATACAAATTCATCTTCATCAAGACCGCGAAGACTGCCGGCACAAGCATAGAGGTCTTTCTGTCAAAGCACTGTGGCCCTAAAGACATCGTGACGCCGATTGCGCCGACCGTCGAGGGACATCAACCGCGCAATCACGAGGGATTCATTAATCCGGTTCCAGAAATCCTACAGCGCCCCGGCAAACTCTTCTCGGCACTACGACATTCACTCACGAGTCGCGCGAAATTTTATAATCACATGCCGGCACGCGAGGTTAGGAACCGCGTACCTGCCGACGTCTGGAACAGCTGCTTCAAATTTTGCGTGGAAAGAAATCCGTGGGACAAAGTTTTGTCTCACTACCACATGCACACCGCACGCGAAGGCGGCTCGCTTTCATTGGATGAATATCTCGCCCGTGGCCGGTTTCCAATTAACTACTTCCGATATACCGATCGCTCCGGCACGAAAATCATCGTCGACCGGATCCTTCGCTACGAGAACCTAGTGGCGGAACTTAGCGAAGTCTTCTGGCAACTAAAAATTCCTTTTGACGGCACTCTTGGCGTCACGGCCAAATCCGGATACCGGTCCGATCGCAGACCGTATCAGGAAGTCTTCAATGACGAACAACGAAAAATCGTCGAAAAAGCATTCGCCAAAGAAATCAAACTGCACGGCTATCGGTTTGAGCCGTAGCTGTGGCGTAGACCTGGTTGAGATTCGTGCTCGCCTAAATGCAGACTTGCTTTGGCGTGATTTTTTAGTTCAATCGTCCCGTGGTCCCCGCTGAGGATGAGGTCACTCCACTGACCGCGATTGGCGGAAATGCTCATCACGGCCCGGTGGCGTTTACTACCACGCACTGGAGTGTGGTGCTGGAGGCACAACGCGAATCGCCAGCGGCGCAAGAGGCGCTCGAAAAGCTTTGTCGCACGTATTGGCGACCTATCTATGGATTTGTGCGCCGACAAGGCGCCGAAGCCGAGGACGCGGAGGACCTCACCCAGGGATTCTTTGCTTTGTTATTGGAGCGCAAAGATCTGAATACTGTTCGCAAGGAAAAGGGGCGACTTCGTTCGTACCTGCTTACATCGGTTAAACATTTTCTGGCTGACGAGTCGCGCCATGCAATGGCAGTCAAACGCGGCAAAGGACAGCGCTTAATTCCGTTGGATGATATTCGTGAGCGTGAGCGCGTTGATGTTGAACGCAGCGACAGGTTGACAGCGGACCAAATCTACGAACGTCGCTGGGCGTTTACGGTTCTGGAACAAGTGATGGCGCGAATGCGGGACGAGTATCGCAGTGCGGGTAATGTGCGGTTCTTTGATCAGATGAAAAAAATGCTCATGGACGAACCGGACCGGCCATCGCAAGCCCAAATCGCCAGCGAATTCGACATGACGGAGAACGCGGTCAAGCAGGCCTTTTACCGATTTCGTCAGCGTTACCAGGCTTTACTGCGGGAAGAGATTTCCCACACAGTAGCGATGCCTGGCGACATCGAAGACGAGCTTCGCCATCTGATTGCTGTGGTCCGGGCGTAACCTCTGATCGAATTTTACGCAGTAAAAGGGGGAGCGCGCGAGCGACTCTCCGACAATGACCAGCGCACTCAGACTTTGCCCACAGTGCGGAGCGGAAATCCCCGCCGGCGCGCCGGAAGGAGGTTGCCCAGGTTGCCTTCTTGAGACTGGCCTCGGTCCGCGCGGGGACGCATCCGTAACCATTCGCGACTCGTGCGCCGCCGCTACAGCCTGGGCGAAGGCGGATAACGGCGCCTCCGCTGAAAATGTTGAAGCGAAGGCTGCGGCTGCTGCTCGGCGTAGAAAAAAACCAGCGCACGCTGCGGAGATGCTCGGAGAACTCGGCGATTACGAATTGCTCGAAGAGGTCGGTCGCGGCGGTCAGGGTGTGGTATATCGTGCCCGGCAAAAGAGTCTCAATCGCACGGTCGCCTTAAAGGTTATCAGCCTTGGTCAGTGGGCGAGCGAAGCGCACCTGAAGCGCTTTCGCCGGGAAGCTGAAGCTGCCGCAAGCCTCGATCACCCCGGCATAGTTCCTATCTACGAGGTGGGGGAGCGCGATGGCTCCTGCTACTTCAGCATGAGATTTGTCGAAGGCGGCCAGCTTGACGAAGTGAGCAAGCGGGCGCCGATGTCGCTCCGTCATGCCGCGCAATTAATCGCCAGGCTAGCTCACACTGTGCATTACGCGCACGAGCACGGAATTCTCCATCGTGATATCAAGCCAGGGAACATCTTGCTCGATGGCGAAGGCGAAGCGTTGCTGACCGATTTCGGGCTGGCACGACTCCTTGAGACCGACAGCACGATGACGCGCACGCTGGAAGTAATGGGCACACCCAGTTACATGGCGCCGGAACAAGCTGTGGGAAATAACGCAGCTGTCAGTGCGGCGACAGATGTTTATGGGCTTGGCGCAGTGCTCTACCAACTGCTCACCGGCCATCCCCCTTTTGCCGGAGGAACAACCTATGAGACGATCAAGTTTGTGCTGGATAGCGAACCGCGGCGACCGCGTTTGTGGAACCGGAAGATTGATCGTGATCTTTCCACCATTTGTTTGAAGTGTCTGGAGAAGGATCCTAAACGCCGTTACTCGTCGGCTCTGACGCTGGCGCAAGACCTCGAACACTGGCTAAAGCACGAACCGATCCGCGCGCGGCGCACTGGTATTTTCACCCGGGGGCGCAAATGGGTGCGACGTAACCCAACCAGCGCGTTACTAGTAGCGTCGCTGGTCGCTTTGGCAGCGGCCATGGGCTGGAACGTGTGGAAAAGCGAACTAATCACTCGTCCCGCAGCAAAGGGCATCGCTGTACTTCCATTTGAAAACCTGAGTCATGATCCCGATAACGCGTACTTTACTGAAGGAATTGAAGAGGAGATCCTGACGCGGCTGGCCAGCATCGCAAACCTAAGAGTAATTTCGCGCAGTTCGACGCAGCAATATCAGAATAGACCTCGCAACCTCTCGCAGATCGCGAAGCAGCTTGGCGTAGCGAACGTTCTTGAGGGCAGCGTGCAGAAAGCCGCCGATCAGGTGCGAGTGAATGTTCAGCTGATTGACACGCGAACCGATTCTCATCTCTGGGCAGAGAGTTATGATCGCAAGTTAACTGATATCTTTGCAGTTCAGACTCAGATCGCCAGGGAAGTTGCCGATGCGTTGCAAGTAAACCTAACCACCCGAGAGAAGCAGACATTAGCAGTTAAACCGACAAACAATCTGGAGGCCTACGATGCGTATCTGCGGGGCGTCGCTCTCGAAGCACGGTTCTACTCCGCGTACTCTGCCGATCTCGTAAGGAAAGTCACCGGTTTTTATGAGCGGGCGGTGCAGCTTGATCCCATGTTTGCGCTTGCGTGGGCCCGGCTTTCTCGTGCGGACGCGGTACTTTATTTTAACCAGAGCGACGATAATCCAGCCGTTCGACGCGATGCAGCGAAACGTGCTTTGGAGAATGCTCAGAAACTGGAGCAAGACTCGCCTGAAACGCTGCTCGCGCTGGGTTATTATCAGTACTGGGTGCTGCGTGATTACGCGGCTGCCAAAACGACGTTTGCTCGCGTGACCAAAATGTTGCCAAGCAGCAGCGAAGTCTTGCACGCTCTCGCCAGAGTTACCCGGCGCGAGGGACACTGGGATCAAAGCATTGTCTACTCCGAGCAAGCCCTCGCTTTGGACCCACGCAATGTGGAGTTAACCACGAACGCTGCATGGACCCGCGCCATGCTTCGACAATTCCCAGCAGCGCTGCAGCTCTGTGATCGAGCACTGGACATTAAGCCATACGACCCGGATGTGATGGCGTTAAAAGCTCGTATCTATCAAGCCCAGGGTAACCTGCAAGAAGCCGCCAGGTTCCTATCCGAAATTACCGAACTGACTCCTAATGACGACACGTTCATAATCAAAATCACTCAGTTGAGACTCGAACGAAAGTACGGTGAGGCTATTCGCTTACTACAAGCCCGACTGGCTCAATTCCATTTTCCTTCTCAAGACGACAAAGGCCGTGATCAGGCGACGCTTGCTCTCATGCAGCGTTTGGCTGGTGATATGTCTGGTGCAAGAGTTACTGCTGAACATGCGCGCGATACACTGGTGCAGCTCCCAAACGACGCCTTTATCCTCGTAAACCTATGTCAAGTTTATGCTGCGATGGGGGAGAAGGACGCGGCTCTAACGGAGGCGGAGCGTGCAATCATGATTCTGCCGCGTGCTAAAGATGCGGTGAAGGGCAGCAGCTCCGAAGAGAACCTGGCATTCGTTCAGGCGATGTTCGGCGAGAATAGGCATGCGATCTTAACTCTCATCCAGCTGTTACAAACACCGTACAGCAGCTGGCTTTACGGCCCAGCTCCCATTACGCCGGCACTTCTTAGGCTCGATGCAATCTGGGATCCTTTGCGCAGCGATCCCGCTTTCCAAAAACTCTGCGAGGAAAAGCAGCCGTGATCACAGTAAACAGAGTTTGTCCAAAGTGCGGGGCGGAAATTCCAGCCGACGCGCCAGAAGGAGGCTGCCCAGGTTGCCTTCTCGAGAGTGGTCTTGGTTTGCTCCCGGATGCACCCGTAGCCGTCGGCGACGCATCCACCGTAATCTCCACGAAGGCGGATGACGGTGGCTCTGCTGGAGATGTTGAAGAGAATGCTGCGGCTGCTGCTCGCCAGAACAAGAAAGCAGCGCGCGTTGCCGAGATACTGGGAGAGTTGGGCGATTACGAATTGCTGGAAGTGGTCGGTCGCGGCGGTCAGGGCGTGGTTTATCGCGCCCATCAGAAAAGCCTCAATCGCACCGTGGCGCTCAAAATGATCAGCCTGGGCTCTTGGGCCACCGAAGCGCATCTGAAACGATTTCGCCGAGAAGCTGAGGCCGCAGCCAGTCTCGAGCATTCCGGTATCGTGCCCATCTATGAGGTAGGCGAGAGCGATGGCTCTTTCTACTTCAGCATGAGATTCGTCGAGGGCGGGCAGCTTGACCAGGTAATGAAGCGGGAGCCGATTTCGCTCCGTGAGGCGACAGAATTAATCGCGAAGGTAGCTCGCACTGTTCATTACGCGCATGAGCACGGGATTGTGCATCGGGACATAAAGCCAGGGAACATTTTGGTCGATGCAAAAGGCGAACCATTACTCACCGATTTTGGTCTTGCCCGATTGGTGGAAGCTGAGAGCACGGTCACGCGCACGAAGGAAGTAATGGGTACTCCCAGTTACATGGCGCCGGAACAAGCTGTGGGAAACAACGCAGCTGTTAGCAGCGCGACAGATGTTTATGGCCTTGGTGCCGTCCTTTACCAACTGCTCACCGATCATCCGCCGTTTGCCGGTGGAACAACCTTTGAGACAATCAAGTTGGTGCTGGATACCGAGCCGCGCCCGCCGCGCCTGTTAAATCGGGAAGTAGACCGCGAGCTTTCCACGATCTGTTTGAAGTGTCTGGAGAAAGACCCTAAACGCCGTTATCCTTCCGCTCTCGCGCTGGCGGAAGATTTGGAACACTGGCTAAAGCACGAGCCAATCCGCGCCAAGAGAAGTGGATTTTTCATCCATGCCCGCAAATGGGTGCGGAGGAAACCAGCTCTTGCTGCGTTGATTGCATCGTTGATTGCTTTGGCAGCGGCCATGGGCTGGAATCTTTGGAAAAGCGAACTAATCAGTCGTCCCGCAACAAGGGGCATCGCCGTTCTTCCCTTTGAAAATCTGAGCCAGGATCCAGATAACGCCTATTTTGCAGACGGTATCCAAGAGGAGATCCTGACGCGCCTGGCTAGCATTGCGGATTTGAAAGTGATTTCGCGCACTTCCACGCAGCGCTATGAGAGCAAACCCAGCAATCTCCGCGAGATCGCGAAGCAGCTTGGCGTAGCGAACATTCTTGAGGGTAGCGTGCAAAAAGCGGCCGATCAGGTCCGGGTCAATGTGCAGTTGGTTAATGCGCAAACTGATTCCCACCTCTGGGCTGAGACCTACGATCGGAAGCTGACTGACATCTTTAGCGTGGAGAGCGAGATCGCTAAAAAAATCGCGGCGTCGTTGCAAGCGAAGCTAACGGGTCGCGAGGAGCAAGCGTTGGAAGTTAAGCCGACAACCAATCCAGAAGCTTACGATGCCTACCTACGTGGATTGGCTTATACGGTGAAAACGCTGCCCACAAGCGCTAACACCCTCGGCGCACAGAAATATCTCAGAGAGGCAGTGCGATTGGACCCGAAGTTCGCGCTTAGTTGGGCGCTGCTGTCATACGTTGATGCGCGCGGCTACATGACACAGAGTCTTCAACCAACGGTCGCCCTGCGTGAAGAGGCACGGCAAGCCGCCGAAACCGCGCTCACTCTTCAGCCTGATCTCGGCGAGGCCGTATTGGCCAAGGGATCCTACTACTACTTTTGTCTGAAAGATTATGACACAGCAGTGCGTTACTTTGAACAAGCACGTCAGCTCCTGCCGAATAGCAGCAGAATTCCGGAATCGCTGGCTTATATCGCACGGAGACGAGGCCAGTGGGACAGGAGCGAGTCATACTTCAACGAAGCCGAGAAGCTTGACCCTCGCAACGTCTACCTACTCACGCAGCACGCGAATACTTATATCTATCGTCGTCGTTTCCCGGAAGCGCTGCGAAAGCTTGAGCAGGTTCTCGATATCACACCGGACGACGTGGATGCTCTCGCGCTAAAGGCGAGTATCGCACAAGCGGAGGGCGACCTGCCGCGCGCCTCGGCACTCCTAGCTCCCCTCCGTCCGGGTGCCGACGACTCCACCGCGGTGGAAACACAAGTTTACCAAGCCATCCTGGAGCGCCGGCCTGCGTCAATCATTCCGCGGCTAAAGGAAATACTCGCCCAGCCTGATCCAGCGCTGGGTTACATTAATGGCGGACTGCGCTTTTGGTTGGGCTGGGCGCAGGAAGCCGCCGGTGATCATGCCGACGCCGAGGAAACCTGGCGCCAGGCGCACAGCGAACTTGAATCTTTCCTTAAAGAACAGCCGGACAATTATACGCTCCTTGGCTATCTCGCGCTGATCAACATGGGCCTCGGTGACAAGAGCAGTGCGCTAGCTTTGTCACAGCGCGGAATAGCCATGAATCCGGTCGCGAAGGACGCCGTGACGGGTCTCTTTCCGATCGAAATCCTCGCAAGAGTGGCTGCGCAAATGCGTGAACCCGACCGCGCCACCGCCGCTTTACAGAAACTACTCTCGGTACCGTATGCGGGCGTGGTTGGAAACATACCGCTCACGTCAGCACTGCTCCGGCTCGATCCCATGTTCGATCCGCTCCGGAACGACCCGCGCTTCCAAAAACTCTGCCAGGAAAAGCAGCCGTGAAGACACGAATTACACGAAGGGTCACGAATTTTGAAACCGCTCAACCGATTGGTGTAAATTCGTGAAATTGGTGTCTAGAGTTTGCCAAAAGTGCGGAACCGAAATCCCCGCCGACGCGCCAGAAGGAGGCTGTCCGGGTTGCCTTCTCGGGACAGCGCTGGATGCTGCAGGCGGTCAAATTGTGTTTGCCCGCTACAAGCTGGTCAAGGTGCTCGGTCGCGGCGGAATGGGAATTGTGTGGCTGGCGCGCGACCAAGAACTAGAGCGCGACGTAGCGCTGAAATTTCTTCCCGACCTGATGATTCAAGATCACGCGGTGTTTGATCAGCTCAAGCGCGAGACAAACCGCTGCCTGGAACTGACTCATCCGCATATCGTCCGGATTTACGATTTTGTGCACGACGAACGCTCTGGATGCATTTCGATGGAATACATCGATGGCGAAACGCTATCAAATTTGCGAACTGAGAAAAACCAGAGGGTCTTTGAGCCGGATGAGATTGCTACTTGGATAAGTCAGCTTTGCGATGCACTCGATTACGCGCACACTCACGTCAAGATCATCCATTGTGACCTGAAGCCCGCGAACCTGATGGTGAATCAACGCGGCGACCTAAAGATAACGGATTTTGGTATAGCCCGCGGTCTAGGTGATTCAGTGAGCCGGTTAGTGCTGCAACAGGGCCGGAGCGGCACGCTCGTTTACATGGGCCCGCAGCAGCTAAAGGGCGAGCGCTGTACACATTTCGACGACATCTACTCGCTAGGCGCGACAATCTACGAATTGCTTGCAAGCAAGCCGCCGTTTTATTCGGGCAATATCGATCGGCAGATTTGCCAGCGCGTTGCGCCTTCGATGACGGAGCGGCGCAAGGAATTGGACATCGAGCCGGCATTCGTTCCAGCGATTTGGGAAGATACTGTTGCAGCTTGCCTGACAAAAGATCCGTCCCGCCGTCCGCAATCGGCCGCAGAGGTTGCGCAGCGGCTGCAGCTTGCCCCGGGGCCGACAAGAACAGGCACGGCTCCTGGCAAAGCCTCGAAGAAAGGTCTGCTTGTCGGTTGCATCGCAGCGCTCTTTCTTCTCGCGCTTGCTGGCTTGTACCTCGGAGTGTTAAAGCGCCAGAGCAAACCGGTTTCAGAAGCGGCTGCGATTCTCGAAAAATCGATTGCTGTTTTGCCGTTCGAAAACCGCAGCGAGGAAAAGGCCAACGCCTATTTTGCCGACGGAATCCAGGACGAGATCCTGACGCGCTTATCGAAGATCGCCGATCTGAAGGTGATCTCGCGTACATCCACGCAGCATTACAAAAGCGCGCCGGAAAACCTGCCCGAGATCGCCAGGCAACTTGGCGTAGCCCATATCCTGGAGGGAAGCGTGCAGAAAAGCGGCGATGCCGTACGCGTGAATGTGCAGCTCATTAAAGCAGCCACCGATTCCCATCTTTGGGCCGATACGTTTGACCGCAAATTGACCGACATCTTTTCGGTCGAGAGCGACGTCGCAAAAGCAATAGCAGATCAACTGCGGGCGCACCTCACCGGCCAGGAAGAGCAAGTCATCGCCGCCAAACCGACGGACAATGTTGAGGCTTACGATGCCTACCTGCGTGGCTTGGCTTATACGCTGAAAACCGGCAATACACCTGCCAATTCCCTTGGCGCACAAAAATATCTGAGGGAAGCGGTGAAGTTAGACCCGAAGTTCGCGCTTGGTTGGGCGCTGCTTTCACAGATTGATGCGAGCGGCTACCTCACATTGATTCTTCAACCAACGATCGCCCTGCGTGAAGAGGCGCGACAGGCAGCCGAGACCGCGCTCACTCTTCAACCCAATCTCGGCGAGGCCATATGGGCCAAGGGCTATTACCACTACGGTTGCCTCAAGGATTACGACACCGCGGAGCGTTACTTTGAGCAGGCGCGTCAGCTTCTGCCGAATAACAGCCGGATTCCTGAATCGCTGGCCTATGTCACACGCAGGCGCGGCCAGTGGGACCGGAGCGAGTCGTATTTCAATGAAGCCGAGCGGCTCGACCCGCGTGACGTCGACCTACTCACTCAGCACGCGATTTCCTACGTCTGTCTCCGTCATTTCCCCGAAGCGCTGCGAAAGCTTGATGAGGTTCTCAATATTACCCCGGACGACGTCGATACCCTTGCGTTCAAGGCGGCTATCGCACAAGCCCAAGGCGACCTGCCGCGGGCGGCGGCGCTCCTTGCTCCGATCCGCCCGCCTGCCGACCTCACACAGGCGTTGGAAACACAAGTTTACCAAGGCATTCTGGAGCGCCGCTCTGCACAAATGATCCCTCGGCTAAATGAGATATTGGCCAGGCCTGATCCGGCGTTGGGTTTCTACAATGGCGAACTACGCTTCTGGTTAGGCTGGGCGCAAGAAGTCACCGGCGACCATGCAGCCGCCCAGGAAAGTTGGCGACAGACGCGCACCGAACTAGAGTCCTTCCTTAAAGAACAACCACAAAATGGTAGGCTTATTGGAGATCTCGCGCTGACCAATGTGGGTCTCGGTGACAAGGCTATCGCCGTGGCTCTGGCCGAACGGGCCATGGCCGCGGTCCCGATTGAGAAAGACGCCTTGTATGGTTCATTTCCGATCGAGATCCTCGCCAGGGTCGCGGCGCAGATGGGAGAGCCCGACCGCGCCATCGCCGCTTTACAGAAACTACTCTCGTTACCGGGCCAAGGCGCGCTAGCTGAAAACGTGCCGCTCACTCCTGCGCTGCTCCGGCTCGATCCCATGTTCGACCCGCTTCGCGGCGATCCGCGATTTCAAGCACTTTGCAAAGATAAGCAGCCATGAATCCGCGCAACGTCTTCGCCGAGCTCAAACGTGGGAAAGGTTAACAAAGTGGCGGGCCTTAGGGGTTGTTGGCTAGCCGCCACTTGTGTCGCGACGCAGTCTTCCCATTTTTCAGATTCCAAATCGGGAGTTGGGCTGATACTATTGCTCAACGCAATCGGATTTCCGATTGCGTTGAATGACTGCCCGGGCATCTAAGCTGACGTCGAAAGGCTTGAAGCGAACAGAGTCCGCTGAGGATTTGCCGGCACGATCATGGGGTAATCGCGTATGGATTTACGTGATTATCGTGGGGGTCGCGCTTTCGATCGGTTTGTTTTTTGTGGGTCGCTACACAGTTCTACGACAAACTGGGACTCGCGGCTCGCCGGCAAAATCCATCGCAGTCCTGCCCTTTGAAAACCTCAGCCGCGACCCGGATAACGCGTATTTCGCCGACGGCGTGCAGGATGAAATTCTAACCAATCTGGCCCGGATCGCCGATCTAAAGGTGATCGGCCGCATCTCTGTGATGCAATACAAGGCCGGTATCGCGCGCGATCTCCGCGAGATCGGTCAGCAGCTTGGGGCGGCGAATGTGGTGGAAGGAAGTGTGCAGCGTTCCGGCAACCGCGTGCGTGTCAACGCGCAGTTAGTGGATGTGCGCAGCCATCGGCAGCTATGGGGACAGACCTATGACCGCGATCTTGCGGACGTGTTCGCAATTCAGAGCGAGATCGCAAAGACCATAGCCAGCCACTTGCAGGCCAAGCTCTCGTCACGGGAACAAAGCGCCATCAACCGTCCCCCGACAAGTGACATCACCGCTTTCGAACTCTACGCTCAAGCCAAAAACATTCTGGCCATCAGGAACTCGAGAGAGAATTTACTGCAGGCTGCCAATCTGCTTAACCAGTCAGTCGCACATGATCCATCCTTCTTCCAAGCGTATTGCCAACTCGCACATACTCATGATCGCATTTACTTCCTCGGCTACGACCATACGCCTGCACGGCTGGCATTAGCTGAAGCGGCCATCGAGACAGCGTTTCGTCTTCGCCCGGATGCAGGTGAGGCGCAGCTGGCGCGCGCGCAAAATCTTTATCGAGGTTACCTCGAATATGACGCCGCTTTGGCTGAATTGGAAGTTGCTGGTCAGACCCTGCCTAACAATGCCGGTGTTTTCGAGCTAAAAGGTTACATCCAGCGTCGCCAGGGCAAACAAGAAGAGGCCGTGCGCAGTCTGGAGCGCGCCATTGAGCTCGACCCGCGCAACATTTTCACGTTGCAGCAGATTGGTCTCAGTTACCATCATCTCCGGCGCTACGCCGAAGAAAAATCAGTATTGGACCGCGCATTGGCCATCGAGCCAAAGGATGTCGATACCAAAGTAGCGCGCGTGTTCGTGGAATTCCATTGGAAAGCCGATACCCGCTCGCTGCATCAAATGCTCGATTCAATTCGGGCCACAAATCCCGCCGCCACGCAAAGTATCGCCGATGGTTGGCTCATTTGCGCACTGGCTGAGCGCGACCCGACCGCAGCAAAAAATGCGGTAATCGCTGCTGGCGCCAACCCGCCTTTCACTGATGAGGCTGTTAATTTCAGTCGTCCATTCGTAGAAGGCGTTGTCGCTCGCATGACGAAGAATGAAGATGAGGCGCGGTCGGCTTTCACAGCTGCGCGTGCCGAGCAGGAGAAGATTATCGAGGCTCAACCCAATTACGGTCCGCCGTTATGTGTGCTTGGTTTGATCGACGCTGCTCTTGGGCGGAAAGAAGAAGCGCTGCGCGAAGGACAGCGCGCGGTTGCACTTCTTCCCATGGAAAAGGATCCGATTAATGGTGTCGCTATGATCAAATATTTGGCCATGATCGCCGCCTGGGTTGGCGACAACGATCTCGCCTGCGAACAGCTGGCGGTCGCCGTCCGCCCTCCAAGCAGGCTCACGTATGGCCAATTGAAACTGCTCCCCTTTTGGGATCCACTGCGTGGCGACCATTGCTTTGAAAAAATCGTCGGCTCCCTTGCACCGAAGTAGAGTATCCCCACAGATCGCGATCTCTCAGGGGGGTTGTTGGCCGGCTGCTCATTTGAAGTCGCGACGCAAGTCTTCAACCTTTTTTTCAGATTCCTAAATCTGGCGTTAGGCTGATAGTATTGGTCATCGCACTCGGATTTCCGATTGCATTGAATGACTGCCCGGGCATCTAAGCTGACGTCGAAAGGTTTGAAGCGAACAGAGTCCGCTGACGATTCGCCAGCAAGATCATCCGGTAATCGCGTGTGGATTTACGTGATTATCATAGCCGTCGCGCTTTCGATCGGTTTGTTTTTTGTGGGCCGCTACACAGCTCTACGACAAACTGGGATTCTCGGCTCGCCGACGAAATCCATCGCCGTCCTGCCCTTCGAAAACCTCAGCCGCGACCCAGATAATGCGTATTTCGCGGACGGCGTGCAGGATGAAATTCTAACCAACTTGTCCCGGATCGCCGATCTAAAGGTGATCGGCCAAATCTCGGTGATGAAATACAAGAGCGGTATCGCGCGCGATCTCCGCGAGATCGGTCAGCAGCTTGGGGTAGCGAATGTGGTGGAAGGAAGTGTGCAGCGTTCCGGCAATCGCGTGCGTGTCAACGCACAGTTGGTGGATGTGCGCAGCCATCGGCAGCTATGGGGACAGACGTATGACCGGGACCTTGCGGACGTGTTCGCAATTCAAAGCCAGATCGCAATCTCGATTGCCAATGAGCTTCATGCAAAACTCTCGCCAAATGAGAAGAGCGAAATCGAGCGTCCCGCAACGAATGACATCACCGCCTTTGATCTCTACACCCGCGCCACACGCCTTTTCTCAACGCCGAGCTATTACGTTAACTCAAAACCGAAGTTACTGGAGGCGGCCGATCTGCTCAACGAGTCAGTCGCCCGTGATCCATCGTTTTTCCGAGGATTTTGCCAACTCGCGTTTGTTCATGACGCTTTCTACTTCTTTGGTCACGACCACACATCGTCGCGTCTGGCACTAGCGGAAGCAGCCCTTCAAGCCGCCTCTCGCCTCCGTCCGGATGCAGGCGAAACCTGCCTTGCGCGCGCGTGGAATCTTTACTGGGGATACCTCGACTACGACGGTGCTCTGGCTGAGCTGAAAATTGCCAGCCGAACTTTGCCAAATGATCCGCAAATATTGTTTCTGACCGGTTTAATCCAGAGGCGTCAGGGTCACTGGGAAGAATCCACCCGAACCTTTGAGCGCGCGGCTAATCTTGACCCGCGCAATTTTGGCGTGCTGCAGAACATTGAAGGAAATTATGCGACTCTTGGGCGCTATGCTGAACAACAAGTGTGGTTAGACCGGATACTGGCTTTGGAACCCAACGACGCTGTTACGAAGGTAATACTCACGGATGTCGATTTTCAGTGGAGAGCCGATACCCGGCGGCTGCATCAAACGATCGATTCAGTTCGGGCTACAAATCCTGATGCGCTTCCAGATATTAATCAGTGGTGGCTCTTTTGTGCATTAGCCGAACGCGATGCCGCGGCGGCCACAGATGCCTTAATCGCAGCAGGCAGCGCGAATCCAATCACTCTGGGAAACGATGTTTTTTGTAACCGTCAATTTGTAGAAGGTGTTATCGCCCGAATGGTGAAGGATGATGACAAAGCGCGGTTGGCTTTCACCGCGGCGCGTGCCGAGCAGGAGAAAATCGTCCAAGCTCAACCAGACTTCGGCCCGCCCGTGTGCGTGCTGGGTCTAATCGATGCCGCTCTTGGCCGCAAAGAAGAAGCGCTGCGCGAAGGGCGGCGCGCAGTTGAGCTTCTGCCCGTGGAGAAAGATGCGCTGAGAGGTTCGGCGATGATCAAGTATCTGGCGATGATTGCTGCCTGGGCTGGTGACAAAAATCTCGCCTGCCAGCAACTGGACATCATTGTGCGTCCTCCGAGCCCCGTCACCTACGGTCAATTGAAACTGCTTCCATTTTGGGATCCGCTACGGGGCGACCCGCGCTTCGAAAAAATCGTCGCCTCGCTAGCGCCGAAATAGGCTTCACACGGATCGCACGGGATAACAGGGATCCAGACATCATTCAGAACGGAGTAGCAGAGCCGAGCCTTCTTCGGCTCCAGCAGTCTTGACTGCAGCGGCTGAACCGCCCGGCGCGTCGAATCGGCTTTCGTTTTCTAGCGAAACATAACGAACGAAGTTCCGAGCTGACCTGATCTGGGAAGACCTTCGCTCCCTTTCCCTTTGTTTGAAGACCGATCCGTGACATCCGCGTGGTCCGTGGTTCGCAAGTCTCCTGCATTTTCCGCGTAACCTCGCGCCAGATTTTACGCACTACTTCAGTGAATGGCCAGAAATGAGTTCTCAATGACGAGAAATCAAAGAAAGCCAAAACAAGAAAGAAAAATAAATAATATGAAAACAAAAATCATCAAGAACCTCCTTCTTAGCCTCGGCTTGGTGTTCGTGCTTGGGAGCGCGATCAATCAGGTGCGCGGCGATACCGATCCAATTCAGCCTCCTGGGCAACTCCTAGTCGCTACTCTTCATAGCAGCGGAGATGTCCACCGGGGGAAAACTGGTTCATTCGTCGTGGACATGAGGCAGTCCACGTCCAGTGAGAAGAGTACCTTGCCTTACTACCCTTACGTAAGCTTCTCTGTTAGCGGCACCGCTATCCCAGGGGCTGATTACATTGCGCTTGTCTCCCCGGCCCAGGTCGGCGCCTCCGGCTACGGAGTAATCCTGGTCAAAACCTTGCCTGACTTTAGAGGATCCGCCAACCGTCAATCGTACACCGTTGTGGTAACCCTGGAAACCGGCTTGGGATACGCACTAGGCCAACCCATGTCAGCCAAAATGATCATCAAGCCTTGACTCTAAGTCTTTGTCAGACGCCAGGAACGGCGCGCCGTGCTGTCCCGCGGAAGCTTTCGGGGCCGCGCGGCGTCGCTACGTTTGGTGCGCGGTGTTCCTGTTCATCCTTTGCAGGCTTTCGCACGCGCTACCCGCTCAAATCCTTAATTTGTCCTTTGCGGATTCCTGCCATCCGTGAATTTCGCTAGCAAGGCGGGAAACGACTGAAGCGTATTGGCGCTCCGAGTAAAAATTGCGCGTTTCCCACGGATCGTCCTTCAAGTTGTATAGTTCGTTTAAATCCTTGTCGCGCAGACAAAGCTTCCAGCCGTCTGGAGAAACAAGCGTCCGAGTAGACTCTTCGACCGCGCGCTTGATCATGCGCCGCCGGGCCAGTGATGTTCCCTTCTTTATTTTTGTCCGGTTTGGCGCCCATTCTAGAAAGACATTATCTGGCGTCATGGCTTCATCTTGAATCAACGGCAGCATACTTTTGCCGGCGCATTGAGGATGTCTGGGTTGGCCAAGCAGGTCGAGTAACGTTGGCACGAAATCGATATGACTCACTGGTTGCGAAATCATTTTACCGCGCGCCTGGTCCGGCAGCCGAATCAGCAACGGAACGCGCGCGGCTTCTTCGAACATTGTTTCTTTCCCGAAAAGGTGATGCGCGCCAAGGCTGTCGCCGTGGTCGCTCGTATGCACAACGATCGTGTGCTCGTTCAAGCCGAACCGTTCCAAGCAGCCAAGAATGGCGCCGATGCTCTGATCCACAAGAGTGACAAGACCTAGATAGCGTTGTTTGATGCTTTGGTATTCCTCGGGCGTGATCCCGAAAAACAATTGAGTCGGCAATCGCTGGCGATCCAGGATCGCTTCCGCTTGCTGCCATTCGCGCATTAGCCGGTAGCGCAACGGAATACCTTCACTCTCGGGAAGCGTGGCGGTTACATCGAGTGCCACTTCATCAAGTGGATGCTCGTCGTTGAGCGGCCCATTGTAAGGCGAGTGCGGTTCTACAAATGCCACCACCAGAATGAAAGGATCGCGCTGATGTTTTTCGATGAATTCGCAGGCGCGTTGCTCCAGAAATTTTGGCCGCGATAGATCGAGGGGCAGGTTGCTGATGGCCAGTTCTGAGAATCGGCCGTTTTGTTTATCGGGCGTGATGCCCTTTGAGATTAGGAACTTTGTGTAGTCGCCGTGGTGTTCAGTCGAAATCCATTCGCGGAATCCGCGTCCGGCGGGCCCTTCCTCGCCGAGGTGCCACTTGCCCATGTATGACGTCTCATAATCTCTGTCCTCCATCAGCTCGGGAAAAACGCGAAACCGCCGATCCAGTGGCACGCTGTTGCGCGTGCAGCCGTTAATGTGCGGCCACGTACCGGTCATTAGTGAAGAACGCGAAGGTGTGCAGACCGGATGGGAGACGTAGGCCCGCTCGAAAACCACGGATTCAGAAGCAAGCTTGTTAAGATTCGGAGCGTGTACCTTCACACCTCCGTAACAAGCGAGCGTATCCGCTCTCTGCTGGTCCGGTAGAAAAAGAATTAG
>Ga0222622_10000320_pt1 | contig 17359 bp, 14 predicted proteins | sample PLM2_5_b1metaG_FD_177335 | JGI IMG/M metagenome (GOLD analysis project Ga0222622, IMG submission 177335) | Groundwater sediment microbial communities from an aquifer in East River, Colorado, USA - PLM2_5_b1 | ecosystem: Environmental > Terrestrial > Soil > Riparian zone | place: USA: East... | reverse complement strand
ATGATGAATGCGCGTCGGATCGCCACCGGTGAATCGCGACATCGCTTCAATGCTTTCCCAATAAGAGATCGTGATGAACTCGGTCTCGCCGTCGCGATCTTCACGCAACGTCTGCACGCCTATGGCTTTTTCGATCAGCGGCTTGATCCCGACTTCGTAGTTGTAGGCTTCGTATTCGTCCGCGACCTCGCGTCGCGTACGTCCGCGCCAGATTCGCGCGATTGCCGGACGAGTGATTTGAGTGGGCATATCGTTGGCTCGTTCACACCGAGCACGGACCCTGGGAGTGTCCCACCGGCGACGTCCGCTACTTTGCGCTCGAGACCTCGGCGATGAAACCGGCGATGAAATGCTCGATCTGATCCGGAGGCAGGTCGTAGCGCGCCTTCGTGTCCGGCTCCCCGAGATTGCCGCTGATAACAAAAGACCGTAGCCCAGCCCCGGCGAGCCTTTTTGCCTGCGAAACGCTCAGTCCACCCACGACCTGCACCGGCGCGGAGCCGCCGACACCTTCGAACAGAGCACGGGCGACTTCACCGAGATAGTCTTTCTCGATCAGCGTCGAGTTGGCGCGCCGCGCGTCCGCCTGGAGGTGAATACCAACGCCGTCCACACCCGCGTCAAGCATGCGCCGCGCGACTTCGACGGCCTGCGCCGCCGGGCCTTGATGCGGCACCATGATGTCGGAAAAAACGAGCCGCGGGAGGTTGTCGCCGGCCCGCCTGAACTCGTCGCGCACCGCGCAGATCGCCTTCGCCGTATCCACACCAGCGAGTGCGAGAAAATCCACGATGTTGCCGCCGCCCGTGTAGACGGCGCGCGCCTCGAAGGCCCCACCGTCCATGGTCTTCATGTCGGCCAGCAGGAGCGCCTCCGGAAATTTCCGTCGGAACGCTGGCACCACGTTCGCGACACCCTCATTCTTCAGCAACGGCGTTCCCATCTCGACGATGTTGACGCCGCCCGCCAGTCCGGCGGCGGCAACCGCGAGACCCTGCGGGACCGTGGCCACATCGACCGAGATTTGGAACGTGAACCGCGTTCTGAGCCGATCGACGACACGATCGGAGGCCGGGTGGCCGACCTTCGGCGCCTGCTGCGCCCAGGCATCCTCGGGTCGCATAGTCGTGAAGATGGCGCCAGCTGTCAGTGCACCCGCGGCCAACCTGCTCGCACCGTTCAGAAACGATCGCCGGTCGATCTGCTCCATGATCTCAGCTCCTTGAGGAGCCCCATGTTAACGTGGACTCATTCAGATCCCCAGATAGGAGCAATCATGGTGCTGTCGGTCGGTAGCCGCATCGTCGGCGATGTCACGGTGCTGCAATGTGACGGAGGAATCGTCGAAGCAGCCGCGGCGGCGCTGCGGCAACACGTCACGAAAGCACTCGAACACACGCCCGCGATCGTCCTGGACCTTCGAGGCGTTTCCTTCATCGACAGCAGCGGCTTGGGCGTGCTGGTGCGAATTCTCGCGCGTACCGGGCACGATAACTTGAAGCTCTGTGGGCTCACCAGCAGGACCTTGGAGACACTGAAGATCACCAGACTGCTGACGGTGTTCGATGTCCACGAATCCGAAGTCGACGCGATCGCGGCTTTCTACCGTCAATCGTCCATCAGTGCTCGGCCGTCGGCGTTCGTGGCTCCGACTGTTCTCTGTGTCGACAGGTCGGCAGATGTGCTGACGTATATGCGAGAGGTGCTGCGGCAGGCCGGATTCAGTGTGGCGACCGCGGACAATGTGCCGGACGCAGTGACGCTGCTCAAGGCGACGACGCCGAAGGTCGTCCTTCTTGGCGGCGACATGCGCAGCGCGGGAACAGCCGGCATCGTCGAGACTTTCAACCGGCTTCTGGAAGCGGTGTCAGTGGTCGAGATGCCAACCGACTTCGCGCGTGAGGATCCGCGTGACACGGGGCCGCGCCTGATCGAGCACGTACGAGGATTCATCGGGCACGCATAGGTCGAGTGGTGCGACGTGAACGCGACCTGTGCGCGAGATCTTCCGCGCTCAGCGAGAGACTGGTACGCTCGATCCAATGTCTGCAGCGCCGACTCTCAACCAACTCCGCCACATGACGGTCACGCGCAGTCTCGGCCGGCCGACGACGCTGGCGCGCGCGATCGATGCACTGGGATTTGTCCAAGCCGATCCGATTCGCTCGCCGGCGCGCGCGCAGGATCTGACGCTCCGGCCACGCGTGTCTGGCTATCGAGCGGGTGACCTCGAGCGGCTGTACCCGTCGCTCGGCATCGAGGAGGATGTGTTCATCAACTACGGATTCGTCACGCGATCGCTTCACGCACTGATGCATCCGCGGTCGGTCTCGGCGCTGTGGCCGTCGCCTCGGAACACGCGCGCTCAGTCGGTCCTCGCCTTCGTGCGCGAGCACGGCTCCGTGCATCCGCGAGATGTCGATGCGCAACTCTCGCACGGGTCAGTGACCAACTATTGGGGCGGATCATCGAATGCCACCACTCACTTGCTCGATGCCTTGCACTATAAGGGGCAGCTGCGCGTCGTGCGTCGTGAGGCAGGCATCCGCATCTATGCGGCACGCGAACCTGGCGCCGGACCGGCAGCACCAGTCGAACGGCGTGCCCGTCTGGATGCGCTCGTTGACACCGCCGTCCGTACGTACGCGCCGCTGCCGGCTCCCAGCCTTTCGATCCTCGTGCGGCGCTTGCGCTACGCGGTTCCGCATTTGCGTCGCGAGTTGCCTACAGCGCTCGAGCGCGCACGCCAGCGGCTGCGGCAGGCGCGGGTCGACGGAGTGGTGTGGTACTGGCCGCGCGACGAGGTCGTGTCCGCCCACCCCGCGGGCGATATCGTCCGGCTGCTGGCGCCCTTTGACCCGGTGGTGTGGGACCGCCGCCGCTTCGAGATGCTGTGGGGATGGGCGTATCGGTTCGAGGCGTATACACCGACATCGAAACGTAAGCTGGGGTACTACGCGCTCCCGATGCTCTGGCGCGATCGCATCGTCGGCTGGGCCAACGTCTCCAGCAACGGAAGCGAGTTGGATGTCGAGTTCGGCTATGTGGAGTCGCGGCGCCCTCGCGATCGCGGCTTCTCTGCCGCGCTGGAGGCAGAACTCGAACGAATGCGCGTGTTCATGACCGCTCGCTAGAACGTTACATCGGTGCCATCATTCCGCACGCAGCGCAATGATCGGATCGACACGCATCGCGCGGCGAGCCGGGACGTAACATGCCACCATCGCGACCGCAAGAAGCACCATGACGGTCCCTGAGTAGCTGACGAGATCCATGGGTGTCAATTCGAAAAGCATCGTGGCGATCACCTTCGACAGCGCGAGCGCGCCGGCGACACCGATCACAACTCCAATCACGGCCAGCTTCATACCGCCTCCGACGATCAACCGCAGCACGTCTCGCCGGTCCGCGCCAATCGCCATCCGAAGTCCGATCTCCTGCGTTCGTTGACTCACGCTATACGACACGACCCCATACAAACCGACCGCCGCCAGAACCAGCGCGATCGCCCCGAAGACACCGATCAGCAGCATCGAAAAACGTCGCTGTGCGATGGACTCGCTGACGACGTCGGCCAACGGTGTCATGGCGAAGGCCGGGAGCGTACTGTCAATGTCTCGGACGGCCTGTCGCGCCACGGCCGACAGCTGTGTCGGTTCACCTTTCGCTCGGACCACAACCCACATGCTGCTGAACACGTCCTGCGTATACGGAATGTACATCGTCGGTGAGGGCTTGCCGTCGAGTGAGTCGTGGAGCACGCTGCCGACGACGCCGACGATCTTGTAAAACCCGTCGGTGCCGTTGCCGATGTCGAGTCCCTTACCCATAGGATCCTGATCTGGAAAATACCGATCGACGAACTTCTGATCGACAATGGCGACCATCGGCGACTTCTCGCGGTCCTCGAGGGTAAATGAGCGGCCACGGAGCAATGGGATTCCCATCGCCTTGAAATAGTCCGGACTGATCACCCGGTGATTCGCCGACGGCTCCTGGTTGGGCCCTACGGGCGGACGGCCCTCAATCGTGAACGACAGGACGTAATCGCCGCGCATCGGCACGCTCTGGATCATTCCCGCCGCCGAGACGCCCGGCAACGTCTCGAGCCGCTCCATCAACCGGGAGAAGAACGCGATCTTGTGGTGATCCTGCGGGTACGCGTTATTGGGCAGCGCAACCCGAAAGGCGAGGACTTGTTCCGGGCGGAAACCCGGATCGACGTGGATGAGCCGCTCGAAGCTTCGCAGCAGCAGCGCCGCCCCGACCAGCAGGACGAGCGACATCGCAACTTCAGCGACCAACAGACCGCTCCGGATCCATCGGCCGCCAGCGGCGGTCGAGGTCCGGCCACCTTCCTTGAGGACCGAACTAATCGTGGCGCGCGACGCCTGCCAGGCGGGCGCCAGTCCGAAAAGGATCCCGGTGGCAATTGACACGATCAGCGCGAAGACCAGTACGGTGCCGTCGATAGCGATTGAGTCTGCTCTTGGAATGATGGCCGTACCGAGCGTCTGGATAGGACGAATCGCCCAGTAGGCGATGAATACGCCGGCGACGCCGGCGGCGAGCGCGAGCACGACGCTCTCGGCCAGCAGCTGCAGGATCAACCGCAGACGGCCGGCGCCAAGCGCCGTGCGAATCGCGATCTCTTTGCTTCGGATCGAAGCTCGCACGAGCAGCAGGTTGGCCACATTGGCACATGCGATCAGGATGAGCGCGCCGACCGCCGCGAAAATTGCCAGGAGCGCCGGCCGGATATGCTCGACCATGTTCGCGTGGAGGCCGATCACGTCGGCGCTCTCATTGGCGCTCGATTCGGGATATTGCACCGCGAGCCGCTCCGCGATGGTCTTCATTTCAACGGCTGCACGCTCGACAGTGACTCCCGGTTTGAGGCGGGCGATCACCCCGAGAAAGTGTGCGCCCCGGGTCGCGTTCGCCGAATTCAGCGCGAGCGGGCGCCAGAACTCCGACTGTCCAGGGAACGTGAAGTTCGGGGGCATGATTCCGACGACGGTGACCGGCGCCCCATTCAGGCTGACGCTCTGTCCGAGCACGTTCGGATCGCGGTTGAAGCGCCGCTCCCACAAACCCTGGCTCAAGACGATGACCCTGTCCTTTCCTGGCATGTCCTCGTCGGCGCGGAAGGTTCGTCCGAGCGCAGGCGCTACTTCCAGGAGATCGAAGAGGTCTGACGAGACGAGCGCCCCCTGGACGCGCTCCGGGCCGTCAACCGTCTGCAACGTGGCGCCGGCCGAATTGAATGCCGCGATGTGCGCGAAGACGGTGTTCTGCTGACGCCAGTCGAGAAAGCTCGCTGGTGCGACCGAGAACCTGCCGAACTTGTCGACGATCTCGTGGACCCTCACGAGCGACTCCGGATGTGGGTAGGGAAGCGGCCGTAGCAACACGCCATTGACCACGCTGAAGATGGCGGTGGTGGCGCCGATCCCCAGCGCCAGCGTGAGGATCGCGACGGCGGAGAAGCCGGGCGTCGTCGTCAGCTGGCGGATCGCATAGCGAACATCCCGAAGCATATTGAACAACACCAGGAGTCCTCCTCGATGATTGCGGTACAACGGCCCATGACCGGACGGGCCGGTCAGCTGTTCCAGGCGGGGCTCGATCAGCCGGTCGAATCGTGGCTTCGCGTGACTGCGGTCCGCCAGCCAGAGATCCTGAGCCATGCGGTCCCAGTCGCGGATCTGATTGCGGGCGGAGGCCTCGGCGTCCGCCTCGCTGGCTCCGCGGGCGAGCGCCTCGCGGTAGAAGTCGTCGAGCTGTGCCGCGAGTTCGCGGATGATGCGCGATTCACGCTCGGGCGCGAGACCGGGCAGCGTGAGCCGGGCGCGGACGAATGCCTTCCAATCAGGCATCGCCGCTCTCCATGACCGCGTTGACGGCGATGACGTACGCTTGCCACGTCTGCCGCTTCTCGGCCAGCACCCGCCGGCCCTCTGCGGTCAGCCGATAGAAGCATCGCTCCCGCTCGCCCGCCCGCTCGACCCAGCGGCCCTTGATCCAGCCGCGGTTCTCGAGCCTGAGCAGCGTCGGATAGAGCGTCGGCAGCGCGAACTTCAGACGTCCACCCGAGCGCGCCTCAATCAGCTTGCCGATTTCGTAGCCGTGCCGCGGCCGCGATTCAATCAATGACAGCACCAGCATCTCAGTGCTGCCCTTTTTCAGCTCCGAACTGAACATGATGTCAGCAGGCTCCCTATATGTAGCGACGCGTAGTATGAGCTAAGACGAGAACTTCGGCGAGAGGGTTTATTCGAGGGACGAGGGCGGGGACCAACGCTGCTGAGAGGGAGATGTCTTAGGAGAACTCGTGGCGATATCTTTCGTTCTCCGCTTTCATCTCGGCAAGGAACTGAATGAATTCCGGCGATTGCTGAATCCGCTTCAGAAACGCATCACGAGTGTACCGCGGATACAGGTGATAGCCGCTGACGGCGGATTCTCTCAACCACTTGATGGCTTCAGCACTCTTGCCTTGCATGGCATAGATGCACGCAATGTCATACGTCGCGTGGTGGTACAGCGGGTCCTTGACCGGATGCTTCGCGAGAATGAGCGGGATTTCTGCTTCCGCGGCGCTGAAATTTCCCTTGGCGGCAAGGAGCAACGCGTTCGTTGGAGGCAAACTACCCCGATCGGCCGGAGTCAGAAACGAATGTTCGAGGGCCTTCTGCGCCTCATCCAGTCGACCCTTCGCGATCAAATACAAAACTTGGATCCGGCCATCGTGGCGAACCCTTCGATCGGCAGCGTAATCGTCGTACCTGCCCTGCACTTCATACGCGAGCAGTGTCGTCTCTCTCAGCGAATCGCTGGTCGGATCGATCTCGTAGGCGCGGGCGAGGGCACGGCCGGCGAGATCTTCGAGCCCAAGATGGATGTACATGTATGTCAATTCGGCGTGGCCGACATTCGGATTGAGTTGGTTGGCCAACAGCAGTTCACGGGCAGCGGCTTCTCCCTGGTAGCCTTCGAATTGACTGTACAAAAGCTGAAAGCGCGCCAGGTGAGTTTCCGCAAGCTCAGGGTCGAGTGCCTGCGCGCGACTGATCTCCTCTTTCGCCTGAGCGACCCACGCCGGCTGTGTCGGTTCCAGGAACACCGCCGTACGGGCATAGGCGTAGGCCAGCTGGGCGTGGGCGAGCGCAAACTTCGGGTCGGCCTCGATCGCTTTCTTGTAAAAATTGATCGTTGCGTCCATCAGCGCAGGATTGCGCCTGCGCTGATCGAAGTTGTAAGTGCCTTTGAGGTAAAACTCGTAGGCGACCGGATTTGAGGTGTACTGCTTCGTCAGTTGCGCCTTTTGCGACGCGTCCAGCTGCAGACGTAAACCCGACGCGACCTGTTTCGCGACTGTATCCTGGACGGTAAAGATGTCGGCCATCGCAATGTCGAAACTGTCGGACCACAACGACACGCCGTCCACACATCGCAACAGATTGACGCTTACTCTCAGGCGGCCGCCTGCGCGCTGCAACGACCCTTCGAGCACCGAATCCACGCCCAGTTGTTTCGCCGCGGTAAGCGCGTCGGTGTCCTCCGTAAGGTATCGGCGCACGGCACTGGTTGGCCGCACGATCAGCCTGCCCGTTTGACTGATTCTGCGAATCGCCGCATCGGCGATTCCCAGGCCCAGGTAGTTTTCCCCGGCATCGAGTGACTTGAGCGGCAGTACCGCAAGTGATTGGATCGCGGGCTGGATAAGAACGCGCGCCTGTCTCCACAGCCCGTAGCCGATCCCCGCGCCAACCAGCACGATCAGTCCGCAGACGACGCCAACAACACGAAGCAGCACGCGACGTCGGCTGACTTGTCTGGCGCCCTCGTCGTTTCCGTTCAACACCGCCGGGTGCGTTCTCTCGAATTGCAATCGCTGACGGAGACTCTGCAAGTCGAGAAGGAGATCCTTTATCGTCTGGTATCGCTCGTCGCGATCCTTGCGAAGCGCTTTGCCGACGATGCGTTCAAGCTCCGCGGGCAGGTCGGATGCATAGCGCGAGAGCGGGGGCGCTTCGCGGTCGCTCAGAATTGCGGCCATGATTTCGTAGATGTTCGACCCCTCGTACGGGAGATGCCCGGTCAGCAGTTCGTAGAGGACGACCCCCAGGCTGAAGATGTCGGTGCGCCCATCGACCTCTTCTCCGCGCGCCTGCTCGGGCGACATGTAGGTGGCGGTCCCCATGACCAGCCCCGCTGCGGTCTTGAGATGCGCACGCGTTAGCGCGTCACCGTCTACGGCATCGGGGGATGCTTGCCCGCTCAATTTCGCCAGGCCGAAATCGAGCACTTTCACAATGCCGTCGCTTCGGATGATGACGTTTTCGGGCTTGATGTCGCGATGGATGATGCCGTTGGCGTGCGCCGCCGCGAGCGCCGCGGCGATCTGCGCCCCGACATTCAGCGCGTCTGCGGGCGGCATCGGCTGCGCGCGCACTCGTTCACGCAGCGTCATGCCTTCGATGAATTCGGTGGCGATGAATGTTGTGGAATCGGCGTGGTCGATCTCGTAGATCGTAATGATGTTGGGATGGTTCAACGCGGAAGCGGCCTTGGCTTCTCGCGCGAAACGCATCATGCGATCGGGATCGGCAGCAACCGCCGCGGGCAGAATCTTCAGGGCCACGTTGCGTTCGAGCCTCGTGTCCCGCGCGAGATACACCTCTCCCATGCCGCCTGCGCCGAGTTGGGATTCGATCTCGTATCGACCGAGCGTCGTGCCAGGATTCAGCAAGGGGAGAGTATGACATCACCGTCATTGGAACGGATCGTGCTCCGACTTGTGCCGCGTTGACGAGTTCTCGGAAGGAGGAGGCACTGCCATGTTTCCAATCGGCGACGACAACACAGGCGAACGGTCCTTTCCCATCGTCACGTATGCGCTCATCGCGTTGAATGTTCTTTTCTTTTTCGTCGAGCTTAGCGGTGGCGACCCGTTCATCAAGCAGTGGGCCTTCGTTCCAAGCCGTTTTCTGGCCCATCCGTCTGCCGATTTCGCAACGCTCTTCACCTCGATGTTCATGCACGCCGGGTGGGTGCACCTTGGCGGAAACATGCTCTACCTGTGGATATTTGGCGACAACGTCGAGGACCGACTCGGCCACGTTCCCTTCACTGTCTTTTATTTCCTCTGCGGCCTCGCTGCGACCTTCGCGCAAGTGATGGTGAATGCCGCATCGCACGTACCGAATCTTGGCGCGTCGGGTGCGATCGCTGGAGTGCTGGGTTCGTACATCCTGCTCTTCCCGCAAGGTCGAGTTCGAGTCCTCCAGGGCGGGCGAGTGGTGCAGATGCCCGCGTTGATGGTGATTGGACTCTGGATCGTTCTCCAGCTCTTCAGCGGGATCGGTTCCATCTCCAACGCCGCCAACGCTGAAGGAGGCGTGGCCTACATGGCTCACATCGGCGGCTTCGTCGCCGGCTGTGTGCTGACGTTTGTGCTTGGCGGACGACGGCAACGAGTAACCGCCTGAGCGAGGTGCACGCCCTCAATCCTGTCGGTCTGGAGCCGATAAGACGTGTGTGAAACAGTTCGCCGCCGCCGTCGCCCTGTTCATCACGTTCTTCACCGGCGCACAGCAGCAATCCTCGACAACGCGGGCCGGCTGGCCCTGCGGCGCGCGCCTCGATCTGTCTTATTTCCAGATTGCGGAAGGTACCGGGGGACACCTGCTCCTGCTGGCGCCTGAAGAAATCACCGACTCCGCAACGCTGCTCACCGCGTTTGGATCGCACCGGCAAACGATTTTCCGGCTGGCCGGGTCGCTGACGCCGGGATTGCACGAGTTCCACGTGCCAATCGATTCATCAGTCGAGAGCGTGGTCTCTTCTATTTCTGTGCAGTGCCTTCAAGTCGCGGACGTCATTGCGCCGTCGGGTGCGTTCGCAAATCGCGAAGCCGTAACCGATCTGTCGAATTTCCGCGCCGAGCGCATGGTCGTCGTCCAGCGGCCGGAGCCCGGCATGTGGACCGTGCGCGCCTCAGGCAGGCCCCCCTTTTCACGCCGACGCGGTAACGATCTCCGGACCCTGGGTCTGTAAACTCGCTCTCGCGGCACACCGTTATACGGACTATCCTCAGGGCGCCTGATGCTCGCGCGCGCGTTCACCTCTCTCGTCGCGCTTCTGCTCATCCCTGTCGCGGTCCACGCGGAGCGGTTGCCGAGCCGTGTGTTTACGACCGCCGACGGACTGCCGCACAACATGGTCACGCGGATTGTCAGCGATTCGCGCGGATATCAGTGGTTCTGCACGGGCGAAGGACTCGCCAGGTTCGACGGCAACCGCTTCATCACCTACGGGATCGAAGACGGATTGCCCAGTGGAGAGGTGCACGATCTGCTCGAAACCCGCGACGGCACCTACTGGGTCGCGACTCGACGCGGGGTGGTCCGATTCGATCCGATGGGAGTACCCGGGCCCGGTTCTCAGCGCCCGATGTTCTCGGCTGTCCAGACAGCCGCGCCCGCCTTACCACTTGATGTTTCTGCGCTGCTCGAGGATCGCGACGGACGTGTGTGGGTCGGCACGCTGGCTGGTCTCTATCGCCTGAACGCGCCCGCCGAGAGTGCTGCCACCCTTGTTCGCGTGGACCTGGGCCCTCCGCCGGAGGTGCTGAGCCTGGCGCAGCTTGCGCCGGCTGAACTCTGGCTGGGCACCAACATCGGCCTGTTGCACGTCGGCGCCGACGGTCGAGTTGAACACTACACGTCTCATGACGGGTTGCCGGGAAACTTTATCAGCACGCTGCTCGCCGCCGGCGAGGGACGGCTCTGGGTCGGTGCAACCGACGGCGGCCTCGCGCTGGTTCGAGCGGGCAGTCGAGGCGACGATTTCCATGTGCTCCGGGTGTTCACCGAGGCTGATGGTCTGGGCAGCAGCTGGATCAACCAGGCGATCCAGACGTCGAACGGCGAGGTGTGGGTTGCCACGCGTGCCGGCGTCGCGCGCATGCGCCCGGACGCGATGACCGGGCGATGCGCGCCCTGCGCCGATCTGATCACCGTCGGATCGAGTTCCTCGGCGATCTCGCTCGCGGAAGACCGTAGTCACTATGTGTGGGTCGGAACATCAACCGGCATAGCCCGCGTGCTGACGGCCGGCTTCGCGCTGTTCTCCGCCGCCGAAGGGATTCCTGCAGCCGCGTCACTGATCGAGACCGCAGACGGGGTGGTTCTCGCCATGACCGCGGGTCTCACGCGCGAGGGGGCCGCGTGGTTCGACGGCCGTCGATTCGTGTCCCTTCAGCTGCCAATCGGGGCGGCCGGCACGAGCTGGGGATGGAATCAGCTCCTGCTCGAGGGCCGCCAGGGAGACTGGTGGATCGGTACGCGGTCAGGCGCACTACGGTTGGAAGGCGTCGAAGGCACACCCAACTTGCATCGTGCGCGTGAGCGGCGTCGATTCTCGACCCTCGACGGCCTGGCCGCCAACTTGGTCCTCCGGTTGTTCGAGGATTCGCATGGCGATGTGTGGATCTCCACGGTCGGTGAGGGAAAGCCAAACGGTCTTTCGCGTTGGGAGCGAGCGACCGATACCCTGCATCACTATCAGTCGATTGAGGACCTGCCCGACTTCAATCGCTATTTCGTCACGGCGTTTGCCGAGGATCGTGCCGGAGGCATCTGGCTGGGTTTCAACGATGACGCTGGACTGGCGAGACTGCGTGGCGGTTCGATCGTTCGCTTCACCGAGCGGGAACTCGGACCGATAGGAGCTGTCCGAAATCTCCTGGTGAGCACCGACGGAACGTTATGGGGTGCGACATCGCGCGGCGGCCTGCTGCGGACATCGATACCAGTGAGCGATCGCCCTGGCATCTCGCGCCTGACGGTTGTCGAAGGCTTGTCCAGCAATGATGTTGGTGCCGTGGTGGAAGATGCCGTCGGTGGAATTTATGCCGGCACGGCACGCGGGATTGATCGGATCGATCGAGCCAATCGACAAATCTTTCGATACGGAGCCGCGGACGGAATGCCGGTCGGCCAGGTCAACGCGGCGATACGGGATCGACGGGGCACCTTGTGGTTCGGCTACAACGGCGGCGTCGTCAGGTTCACCCCGGCCGAGTGGCGTCCACGACCGGTACCGTCGGTGCTGATTGACGGTCTCACCGTCAACGATCGCGCCCAACATCTCTCCGCGCTCGGGCAAACCGATGTCGGCCAGTTCGAAGTGCCACCTGGCAGGACTGCCGTGCAGGTGAGCTATGTCGCGCCAGGATTCGGTCCGCTGGATCACGTGCGCTACCAGATCCGGCTTGACGGTGTGGATCAGGAGTGGAGTCAGCCCTCGGATCAGCGAACCGTGACCTATGCCAGCATTGGTCCCGGCAGTTATCGGTTCGCCGTTCGCGCGCTGACGGTCGACGGCGTCGTGAGCACGAACGTGGCTGGCTTCGAGTTCCGTGTCCTGGCGCCGATTTGGGCGCGGTGGTGGTTCCTGCCAACCGCACTCGTCTTTGCCGGAGGCGCCGGATACGGCGCCTACCGATATCGAATAGCCCGCGTCCTGCAGCTCGCAAACGTGCGGGCTGGCATTGCGCGCGATCTCCACGACGATATCGGCGCAAATTTCACGCGCATCGCCGTACTCGCGGAAGTGGTTCGACGGCAGAAGACCGTGTCTCCAGGCGCAGACGTTCCGCTGAACTCGATCGCCACCGTCGCCCGGGAATCAATAACCGCGATGGGCGAGATCGTCTGGGCGGTGAACCCCGACCGCGATCGCGTCGGCGACCTCGCCGGGCGCATGCGTGAATACGCCGAGGAAGTGTTCATGGCCGACGAGGTATCGGTTGCCTTCACGGTGCCTGAAGGGTTGAAGGATGTCCGTTTGGCGGGCGGCGTGAAGCGCGATGTGTACCTGGTATTCAAGGAGGCCGCAAACAATGCGGCACGTCATTCGGGCTGTTCAAACTTTCGTGTCGAGATTGCGCGAAAGCATCGCTGGCTTTCGATCTCCATCAACGATGATGGGAAAGGGTTCGAGCCGGGCGTCGAAGGTAACGGTCTGTCCAACATGCGCCGCCGGGCGACGCTCGTCGGCGGCCATCTTGCGGTGCATTCAGCATCGGGCCGTGGGACGACTGTCACCCTGGAGGTCCCGCTTGGCTTACGCTCCCGCCTGTTTGGGTAGGATGACAGGGCAGCGCCCGGAGCGTAGGCTTGTCTGACCCACCCGTTCCCACGGGCTCGGCGAAAGCTCTGGTGCCAGTTCCTCCGACCCACGCCGCTCGATTGACCGTCGTCATCGTCGAGGACGAACGCGACGTGCGTGAAGGCCTGGCGATTCTGATTGATGGCGCGCCGGGATTTCAGTGCACGTCGTGCTACCGCACCATGGAGCAGGCGCTGGCCGATCTCGATACGGATCACCCGGACGTCCTGCTCACGGATCTGGCGCTGCCCGGGATGTCAGGGATCGAAGGCATTGCGGCGCTGAGGAAGACCCACCCGAACCTGCCCATCCTGGCGCTCACGATCTTCGACACGGACGATAAAGTCCTGAATGCGCTCTGCGCCGGCGCATCGGGTTACGTACTCAAGAACACGCCTCCCGAGCGGCTGCTCGAGTCGCTGCAGGAGGTGGCAGCGGGGGGCGCCCCGATGTCGCCCGAGATTGCGCGCCGGGTTGTGCGCCTGTTTCGGCAGTTCAAGCCAGCGGCCGGCGCGAGTTATCACCTGACGCGCCAGGAGACCGAACTCCTGAAGCTCCTCGCAGATGGCCACCACAAGAAGACCGCCGCGCAGGAGATGGGCATCAGCATCAACACGGTGTCCTTCCATCTCAAACACATTTACGAGAAGCTCCAGGTTCACTCCAAGACCGAAGCCGTCGCCAAAGCGTTGCGTGAGCGGCTGGTCTGACCGATCCGCCGTTCGTACCTGCGACACCTACCTCTCAGAGTAGTTACGCGCGCTCAACCGAGCGCGAATAATACCGGCGGATCCTCTTAGAGAAGACCGTTGATGACTCCGGATCTGCTGGTCCGGCACGAAGGAGATTGACCATGTCAGCACAGCCCCGCGCGTCGACGACCGTCTCCACGGTCAGAGCCAGGCGGCATCGGGCCCGCCGCGCATTTCTCACCCTCGCTTCAGGACTCTTCGTGGCCTCGACGGCGCTCGCGACGCTGACGGCGCATGGCAAGCCGGCAGGACCGCAGCGTACAGGCTGGTGGCAGGCAGGCGATCGATTGACGATCGCAGCCCGTTTGCAGAGCGCGGCGCAGCCGATGACAGCTGCGCAAGGCCAGCGTGGCGAATCGGTGGCGCAGTCCATTCGCGATGTTCTCGAAGGGGAGCGCCTCTTCGACCGCGAGACGTTCGATGGCAACGGACGAACCTGCCTCACGTGTCACAGCCGCGAAACCGGCACCGTTTCACCGGCCGACGCGCGCGCCCGCTTCCGCCGCCACCCGAACGATCCGCTCTTCGTGCATGACGGCAGCGATGACGACAACGGCGATGGGTTTGGCGACGGACAGCACGTCACGCGCATGTTACAGAGCGCGACGATCCTGATGCGGATTCGGCTGCACGACAACGTCGAGGTGAAAGGTCATCCGGAGATCAGAGAGATCACAGTCAGGCGCGGGATTCCGACGACGTTGAATACTCCCGCACTTGATCCGGTCCTGATGCTGGATGGACGTCAGCCGACGCTGCAGGATCAGGCGTTGGGAGCCATCACCCAGCACGCGCAAGCCACGCGCGCCGTCGCGCCACGAGAACTTGACTTGATCGCAAACTTCCAGAAGACACCCCGGTTCTTCAGCTCGTTCGAAACGCTGCTCTTTGCGTTTACGGGCAAGCCCCCTGAATTGCCCGCGGGCCGCACCGCGTCTGAAAAACGCGGGCGCACGTTCTTCGATGACGTGCCGCCCGACTTCAGCGTGACCCCGCCGAACTTCAAGGTCGGCTCGTGCGCCGCGTGCCACAGCGGGCCGATGTTGAACCAGACCAACCCATTTCTGCCCGTCGCCGTTCCACCCGGCTCGCGTTTTCAATCGGTTCTGGTGTCAGAGTTCAACGTGGCGGGAAATCCGGTGATCGATTTCGTGTTCCACAATCAGCAGAACGATCTGGACCCCGCGACCAATCAGGATGGCGTTCGGGACGGAAACATCGCGGTCTCGAGCCCGGATCCCGGTCGCGCGCTGATCACGGGCCGCGCGGATGACGGCTTCCCCGTCGCTACCGCATCCTTCGATCACCTCAACGCGTTCAAGATCCCGCCACTGCGGGGCATTATGAACACGGCGCCCTACTTCCACGACAATTCCGCCAGGACGCTCGAGGACGTGGTCGAGCACTATCGGAAGTTCTTCCTGATTGTCAGCGATATCGACGGCCCCGGGCCCGCGCCGCCGCTGATCGTCCTGACCGAGCAGGACAAGGCGGACATCGTCGCGTTCATGAAGCTGCTGAATTAGCGCTGCGGTCAGGGCTCCCGCGTTCGCGCGGGAGCCTTGCCTCTCATTCCGCGCGCAGCGCCTTCACCGGATCGATGCGACTCGCATGGCGTGCGGGCACGTAACCCGCCGCCAGGGTGACGATCGCCAGCACCGACAACGCGACAGCGATCGCCACGGGATCGCGCGGCGAAACGCCGAACAGCTGGCCGGCGATGTAGCGATTCGCCGCGAGTGAAGCGAGCGTGCCGAGCCCCGCTCCGATCATGACCAGCAACAGCGTTTCCCGCACCATCATCCAGACGACGCTCTGTTGCCGGGCGCCGACGGCAATACGAATCCCGATTTCGCGCGTGCACCGGACCACGCGATAGGCCATCACGCCGTAGAGGCCGATGCACGCCAGGATCAGCGCCAGCGCCGCAAAGAACGTGGCCAGGAGGGCGAGCATCCGCTCGCGCGCCAGCGACATCTCCACGTTCTGCTCCACCGTCGTCACTCCGGTGACGAACCCGCCTGGCACCGTCTCGGTGACGAGGCTGCGGATTGATGGCACCAGCCGTGTGACATCGCCGGGTCCTCGTACCGCGACAGCGACGCCGGTGATCGGATCGATCGCCTGCTCCAGCGGCAGGTAGGCCATCCGGCCGTCCGGCGTTCGCAGATCCCTGTAGCGGGTATCGGTGACCACGCCGACGATGTTTTACTGTAAAGTGCTACGGCTCACGTTGAACAGCCGGTCACGGTCTTCTGGTACAAAACCGTGTATGACACCTCCTCGAATTTTCTAAACGTCCACGAGTGGGCTTATGGCGCGACCGAGGTCGTTCACATTCTGTCGCTTGCCGTGGGCATCGGCTTCATTGCGCTGGTCGATCTCCGGCTGCTTGGAGCTGGCCCGGCCCGAGTGAGCGCCGAACGCTTGTGGAGAGCGACCGCGGTGGCCAGCCTGATGGGGATGGTCGTCGCGGTCACGACCGGACTGCTGATTTTTTCCACCGACCCGGTTCGATATTTCGAGCACCCCGCGATGCGATTCAAGCTGGTGATGGTGGTAGCAGCGCTCGCGTTCAACTACACCGTGCATAGCCGAGTGGTCCGCGTCGGCTATTCACGAGTCATATCTGGCGGTGTCGCGGCATTCTCGCTTGTGATGTGGGTGGTCATCGTTTTCAGCGGTATCTTTTACTCCTTCACCTGAGCTTTTATGACGCTCGCCTCCATTGGCCTGAGCATTCAACATCTCGGTCTTTTCACTGCCGTCCGCGAATCGCGGCTGGTGTACCCGATTGTGCTGTCGACGCATCTCGCTTGCATCGCGGTGTTCGGCGGGCTGATTCTGATGACCAACCTCCGTCTGCTTGGGCTGGCCCTGGAGGACATTCCCGCGGCCGACATGATTCGCTCTCTTCGACCGTGGAAACAGCTTGGGTTCGTCATCATGGTGACGTGCGGGGTCTTGCTGGGGGCGTCAAAAGCGTCGGAATATCTGCCAAATCCCTTCTTCCAGATCAAAATGGGACTCCTGATCGCGATTGGCGTGCACGGCCTCTACTTTCGCCGCTCTGTCTACCGGACGCGCGAGCCGATCGCGGCCACGCCGGCACACGTTGCGGCCATTGTGTCGTTGATTCTGTGGGTGGGCGTCGTCTCCATGGGCCGATGGATCGCGTATTATGACGCGCCGGCACCGGCGCAGGTGACAGCCTCAGCAACGGAACCAGGCGCTGGCAGTCACTGACGGTCACCGTTGTCCCACCGCTCGGCCGATCGTATATTCAACACTCGCGCGAATGTGGAGACGGCCAGCAGCGTGAGACTGCCGACAACGACGTGCGCGACGGTGATCCCAATCCATGAACCGGCGTTTGGCGGTCCGATCAGCATCATGAAGAGGACGGTAACCCCGAGCGATACCTGGAC